>JAANMY010000314.1_pt1 | contig 69622 bp, 56 predicted proteins | sample 7279691 | NCBI WGS metagenome assembly JAANMY01 (sample SAMN14094543, study PRJNA606508) | bioreactor metagenome | isolation source: A lab-scale SPAN reactor treating ammonium-rich wastewater day 388 | place: Ireland: Galway | collected 2018-02-07 | reverse complement strand
TGCCAACGCAAGCGTAAAACCCACCGACGCAACAGCTTACACCAAGGCCGGCTCAGCTTTGGGAGCAGGAAGTCGCAGGTTCAAATCCTGTCACCCCGACTTTCCTTCAAAACAAGCCCTTCGGCGAGCACGTCGAAGGGCTTTCTAGTTGTGGGGGCACGAGTTATGTCGCCGCAGGAAGGTGCCAACGACGATCCCCAGAAAAACACTGCTCGGGAAAGACGATTTTTAAGTCGTTGATTGACCAGGACTTCATCGATTCAAATCCAGTCAGTCGGATTGCCCGGGTGTCTGGCTGCTGGGACATCACGTTGGCGATCAACCTCACCAGAGAGAAGGCTGTCGGGCTTGGGCTATTGGCGTCGGGGACGTCACGGTGAGATTGGTCAGTTGGCATTTGCTGTTGGTGAAGTCGGCGTTCTTACATCCACAGATGCGCAAGCGCAGACCGTGAGATTCCGCGATCCGCTGGACGCGGTCCAGTTGGGCGCGACGCAGTTCAACGGGCAAGGACACGCCCGTGCTGTTGCTGCCACGGATCGCCGATTGCGATGCATCGTTGAACGGCGCCAGGATGCGCCGCAGCAGTTGAGGATCTGGGATGTTACGCCTTAGTGAGCCAATGATGGCGGGACGCAGGAACAGGTAGCTGGCCGAGACATCGCGAACCCGATGGGCTGCGGCTGCCGCAAACAGGTTGTTCAGCCCTGCATCATCATCGGTCACGCTGTAAATCAGCGGGTCGGCGCGCAGCGACGCGGCCACGCCAGTCTCAGTCAGTCGACCAAGGTCCCTCAATCGCTGCTGCGCCGTCGCGGCTCGCGGCTCGATCGCCGCATTCAAGTGATCGTCGAGCGAGGTCAGGCCAATCTGCCCCGCAACCCATTGCCGATGCTGCGCAAACAATTTGAAAAACCGCTCGGGGATCGCCCCTTTGGTGACGAACTGCACCCCGACGCCCCGGTCAAGCAGCAGGCTCATCGTGCGATAGGACTGCTCCAGCACTTCGTCCACCGGCATGAACGCGTCGGACGACGGGCAGAAGTACACCGCCAACGGAAGTGGATCACCTCGCTTGCGTTTGTGATTCAGCTCGCGTTCGACCTGCTCGGACGTGTTGCGATAAACCGCCACCGCGTCATCGCCGGGATAGTGCGAGTATCCGCGGATATAGCAGTAGGCACACCCATGCACGCAGCCGGCCGTCAGGTTGATGGTTGGCAGATGAGAAAGGCACCGCAACTTCGACGGCGTGAGCGCCCGGCTGCGGCGATCGACATAGGTCACGCTCACCATATCCGTTCCCCCGGCAAGGCGGCTGCAAGTTCGCGCCGCACGACGCATAGAAGATTGGAGGTGGGCCCTCGCGTTGGGCCGGTCGCGTTGCTCGCCGCCAACTGATGCAGGTCCGACGTCCGCAGATGTTCGCCAAGGAGTTCGGGTGTCAGGTCGACATCCTCGATCACAACCATATCGGCAATGGCGCACAGACGATCAAGGATGCTTGATCTGTCTGCTGCATATAGCGCTTCGGTCTGAAACCGGCGAAGTGGAAAGAATAGCGATGCAGGTGTAGTCGGTGCGGCTGCCGCCGGCGAGGTCAATTGCAGAAGCCCTCGAAAATAGTCAGACAAAGATGCCTGCCGAAACGTCGTACCCCCACGCAGACGGGTGCGGCCATTGGAAGCAACCAACCCTCGGCAGTCGGGGCGGTCCCCCTGAAGGCAAACGACGGGATCAAAGCGGGCCGGCGTCGTGCGGCTCGCCGATTTGGCAAGAACCTCAAGCTCGGACGGAATGGACGTGCACTCGATGTTGATCTGGCTCAGGTTATTCAGCATCCGACAGATCAGAACGATATCCCGCCTCGCAACTGACTCTGTCTTGGCTTCCCTTTCGATCCATGTCGCGTAGGTTTCAGGCTGATACTCGATGTAGCTCATATGCCGTCGAAGATCGGGGTGGTGAACGCGACGGGTCGCGTCCTGGAGCATGACGTCGACGATCGACCAGGCAAACTTTCGGCCAGCGAGCAATGCGCCGTGACGTCTGATCAACCGCTTGGAAATCTCGCTAAGCAGGGAACCACTGCCGCCCCCGATGTCCACGAACGATAACTCCGGGCGTGTTTCGAATCTCGCAAGGTCGTGAGCAAGGAATGGCGCGATGGCTTGATCTGCGATCACGGCTGCCCGCTGTCGTGATCGAGGGTCAGGTTTGAAACTCAGAGCGGACGCCAGCGCTTCAATACAACCAAAAGACTCAGTTCGAAGGGCCATGTCGACGGCGGGGTAAACGAGCAGTGAAGCCGGCGGATCATCTTCGATCTTGATTTGCCTGTAATAGTAGAACAACTGCGGGACATTCGTCCCGTTGAACGCTGCGGGGCAAACCAAGGCGAGGAACTTTGGATCGTCGTAGGCCTTGGGCTCGCGGAGCTTGGCCAGCAGGTATACCGGGTGGCGAACGGTGATGGCCGCAGCGGCAGGCAACCGAGGGTCGCCCCACCGTCTCACCGAAAAGCTTCCCAGACCGATCAACGCGTGGAGAATTGCCTTGGGTGCATGTTGGTCGAGAAGATTGCGAAGGAGCCGAAAGTAGGCCCAGCAGTAAGGCGCTGCGCTTTTCAGATCATAGTTCGAGCGGATATAGGCGCTGCGGGCCGCTGCGAGCGATGCAAGCGCGTCGGCATAGCCCGGCAAGCTCTGCGATGCGCGATCCCAGTAGCTCTGCCAAGAGATTGTCTGAACCTCGATTCGGCCATCCGTATGCAGGTCGATCGCCTCAACCACGTCGTTTGACCGTAGCGCCCCGGCGAGCGCTGCTTGGTGCAGCGTCTTGTGCCAGCCGCTCGAACACTCTCGGCGCAGCAAAGGATCCTTCACAGACAGCCCCTCCGTGAATACCTTACATGATCCTAACGATCTTCCGCCCCTACGCAATCTCACCATCGCGGTTTTCCGGTGAGAGGCAGGTACAGCACGTCCGACAGTTTTCTGCGTTAACTGGCGCATGACCTTTGGACCAGCATTTACTGGCTCATCATGACCCAGTATCCAGCGCCGCGGCGAGGAAATCGGGGATGATTTGTCTATCCCCTGAGAGGGACTTCGATGTAAGCAAGCCCCGTCGAGTCAAGAACTTGACGGGGCTTATGCTTTGACGGCCGAGACATCTCACATGTGTCGGCCGCGGATTTTCGGCACCTTGTTGGGGAACGCGCCGTGCCAAGATCGACGACGACGCAAGAAAAGTGACCCCAGGGGGATTCGAACCCCCGTTACCAGGATGAAAACCTGGCGTCCTAGACCTGACTAGACGATGGGGTCGTCCGCCTGTCGCGGCGGACGGGCCGGGCGACAAGGCCCGATATATTAGTCCTTCTGACCCAAGCGGCAAGTTTCGGCCGCGGGCAGGCCAGCGGCATCCCGTCAGCGCCTGGACCCGCAAAAAACAAGGGCGGCCCGTGAAGACCGCCCTTGTGAAACCGCTATGGAGCAAGCCTCGCAGGCTCGTCCCTCACGCCCTCAGCGCCGACGGCGCGCCAAGGCCAGGCCACCCAGAGCCAGGAGGCTGAGGCTGGCCGGCTCGGGAACCCACGTGTAGTGGATCTCACGCTGGTTCGGATCATCGTTGATGCCCGAGACGCCCCAAGCGATCAGCCCCGTGGAGCCGTCGACTACCGGATATTCGGCCTGGCGGTCGCCCGCATCCACGATGAACTGGGTGCCGCTGGGGATGTGCATGCCCATGACGTCATAGTTGCCCCCGACGTTGCGGCGCATCCAAACGGCATAGTCGCCATCGACGAACGGCTGCTCGTCAACGCCTTCCTGATCCACCAGGGCCGTCCACGTGCCGCTGGCCACGTCGTAGGCCATGATCGACGTCAGCGCCTGGTTGTCCGCATCGCGGTTGTTCCAGTGACGCACCCAGGTCACGATCGTCTTGCCGTCGTTGCTGATGTTGGCGAAACGCGCCTCCAGCAGCGGCCTGTCAGCCACGGTATCGGCATTGGTGTCGACGACCAGTTCCTTGGACAGCACCATGATCAGGTCCTCGGTGTCGGTCGCGGCGTTGTACATGCCGATGCCGTCATAGCCGACGAACAGGTCGCCCATAGCCACGCGGTCGGCCTGCCAGGCCATGATGTCGCCGGTGATGCGGGGCACTGTGCCGAACTCCGTGCTGCGGGCCGTGTTGTGCAGGATGCCGGCATCGTCATTGGCCCAGGTGTCCGGGTCGATCAGAATGCCACGCATGTTGTCGGCCCAGTCCTGGATGGCCAGCTTGCCGTCGGCGTTGCCGTCGGCGAAGTGCCACTGGCTGTTGGGGTTGCCGATCAGCGTGTAGGTGTCGGTGCTGATCTGGTAACGAACAGCGCCGTTCTCACCACCTCCATCGGCGTCGTCGGCCGAGTTGTAGTAGAGGTAGTCACCTTCCAGGCCGATCTGCTGGTTCCACGGCGCCCATGCTGCCACCCACGCGATGTAGGATGGATCGGACGGCACATCGCCGAGCCCCATCGAGCCGACATAGCTGTGGGCCATGGTGGTGGTGTTGAAAAGGTTCACCGCACCGACGACAAACGAACCGGTCTGCACCCCCAACTTGAAGTCACCCCAGGCGATCATGTCGCCGCTGACCACCGGCCGCAGGGCCGAGGTCGACGTGGCCGGCGCCACGTTGTCGCCCAGCGGCGTGATCTGGGCCCAGGCCGGCGCAGTCATCGCGGCGGCCAGAGCCATTGAACAAATCCACCGACCTCTCAAAGTCATCATCGCTGCTTCCTCCTAGGAGAATCAAAGGAAACTGAGCGTCCACGAATAGCTGGTCACGCGACCAACCCATAGGCGATGGAAAAACAGGCCACTCGACATGAGCGGTCCACATCTCAAACCACGGACAGTCGTCGCTGTGCAGAGGCCCCCGGGGCTCTTCGGCTTGCATCACATCCAGAACGGACGTGGAAGCCCAACACATCTGGCGGCGTCGTCCGGCAATCTCCCCTGCCGTCACGCCTGCTTCGGTCGCTGGTTCGGGAACGGCCCAGAAGCACGGTTCCCGTCGACCGCTGGTCACATTGTCGCGCCGGGGGTGGAGGCAGTCAAGAAAAAAATGAAATCGCCCGCTTATGCGGCGGGCGACCACGACCGCGTGTCGAAAAGTGCGCTTACAGACGTCCACGCCGCGATTCGGCCCGTGGGCGGCGGGTGTCGACAACCGGTACGTGTGAGAAATGCGCAAAAACAAGGGCGGCCCGTGGGGACCGCCCTTGCCTAGATTACCTTCGATCAGGTCGCGTTCGACCTGGTCAAATCATCCTGTTCCTACTCTCAGCGGCGGCGACGCACGAGGGCGAGGCTGCCGAGAGCCAGCAGGCCGAGGCTCGCGGGCTCAGGGATGTAGGTGTACTGCACGACGCCCAGCGTCGAGTTGAGCCAGGCGATGACGTTTCCGTCGGTTGACGGATACTGCATGTTCTCGTTCACGTTCTGGGCGATCACGAACTCGCTGCCCGCCACCGGGGCGTTGCTGGCCAGACCGCTGACGATGAAGCCCTCGATCCGCCACTTGGCACCGGCATTGTCACGAGCGGCATACACAACCAGAGCCTCGTCGGCGCTGATCTTCTGGATGACCGGGTCATCGCGGTTGTACGCAACGTCATTGGTCAGGTTGGTCCAGACCGGGTTGTTGATGTCGGTGAGGTCGGCGAGGAAGACGTCGGACTGGTTGTCCACGCCGCCGATCAGACGGTTGTTGAACACCGCCCACTCACCCTCGTTGCTCAGACGGGTACGACGCACACCCTGGTGCAGGTTGAACGCAGCCGTGTCCGCAGCGGACCACACGATGTGGTCAGTCGCGTCGCTCATGTCGTACACACGCAGCTCGTTGTTGGTGATCGTCAGATGCACCACGCGGTCGCTGTACTTGGCGGCGTAGGGGTTCGAGCCGAACTCGTTGCCACCGCCCGATCCAGGATAGAGCACCGTAACCACGCCGGGGGCGCTGAGGTTCATGTGCAGCAGGCGCTGGTCGGCCGTGGGCGTGAAGCCCTGCCAGAACACGTCGCCGTTGCTGTTGACCGTGCCGAAGTGGTGGTCCCAGTGACCGATCGGGTCACCGGTGATGTTGCCCAGAACCACGTTCGTGCCGCCGGTGCCGTCCGCGGCCAGGCCGGTCACGCCGACGCCTTCGAGATTCACGCTCTCGATGTTGAAGCCGGCGAGCATGTACTGACCGGCGATGCCGATCTGGTTGGACCACGGAGCCCAGCTCACCGACGTGCGGCCGACGCCGCCGACCACGCCGTAGTTGGTCAGCGTGCTGGTCGCGGTGTCATAAACGTACGCACCACCGACACCTGCGGGCGGACGGATGTCCGTGCCCCAGGCGATGCGGCCGCCGTCGACTTCAGGACGCATCACGTCCGTCCCGCCGACGCCGGGATCCGGCGCGTTGTTGATGACGAACGCCATGGCAGGCGTCGCCAGAGCGGCCGCGAGGGCCATACTGAGAATCCACTTAGCTTTCACTTTCCATCCTCCTAAAAAGAGAACCACGAAACACTTCACAGAAAACAACCTTACAGGCGAAACTGCCAGCCACGCGGCCAGCTTAAGAAGCCTGCTGCGAACCTGATCGACTAGGTGGTGCGGAAGTCGGACGCTGCCTGCATCGTTTGGCCGTGGTCGTCAACGACCCACCCCACACGCCAAGCCGCCGACATCGATTCCGCCTCGACCTTCTCCGAATCCCTCCGTCCGCGAGTCCCGCCCCCCAGAACAGGGCAGCCGAGCCGCGGAGTTCTCTACCCTCACGAACACTTGTGAGTATGCTCCGCCACGACAGCCTTGTCAAGGGTCTGCCAGCGGATTTTGAAGAAAACAGGCCCGCCCGAGGTAAATTGGCCGCCATCGCACCTAGCCACTCCTGCCAGCCTTCCCATTTTCACGCGCTCCGCGCTGCGGTGGTGTGAAAAGGGAGCAGCCGCGGCATCGGCCACGGCTGCTCCGGCGTTGCGTTGGCTGTCGGCCGTCACAAATGGCGGTCGAGACGAGCCCTCGGGTCACACACATTCAGCGACGCCGGCGCACCAGCGCCAGGCCGCCGAGGGCCAGCAGGCAGAGGCTGGCCGGCTCGGGAATGTAGGTGTAGTGGATGGCGGCGTTCCACGAGCCCAGGCTCGGATTGTCGACGGCCCAGGCGATCAGGCCGGTGCTGCCATCGACGACCGGGTAACGGGCATCGCGGCTGCCGCTGTCGACCGTGAAGATCGTCGCGGTGGAGATCTCCATCGCCATGATGTCGTGGTCGCCCGTGGCGACAAGACGATCCCAGACCAGGTAGTCACCATCGAGGTACGGCTGCTCGTCGACGCCGAGCTGGTCGACGAGGATGGTCCAGACGCCGGTGGCCACGTCGTACACGCGGATATCGGTGAGGGCCTGGCCGTTGGCATCGCGGTTGTCCCAGTGGCGGACCCAGGTGACGACCTTGCTGCCGTCATTGCTGACCTGGGGGAAGCGGGCTTCCAGAGCCGGCTTATCGGCGACCAGATCGCCATCGGTGTCCACCGTGGGTGTCCGGTCGAAGCTGAGGATCGTCGACTGGGTGGCAGTGCCGAGGTCGTACATGCCGATGCCCTCGGTCGCGGCGAAGTCTTCCTGCCAGACCATGGTGTTGCCGCTGATGCGCGGGGCCGTGCCGAACTCATCGCTGTGGGCGGTGAACGCCGCGCTGGAAGCGTTGCCGTCCCAGGTGTTGGCGTCGATCAGCATGGCGGTCATGTTGCCTTCCCAGTCCTGGGTGACGAGCATGCCGGCGGCGTTGCCGTCAGCGAAGTGCTTCTGCTGGCCGAGGTTGGAATAGCGCGTGCTGATGCCCGTGGAGATCTGATAGCGACGGACGGATTCGGCATTGTCGCTCCAGATGTTGGCATAGTAGAGGTAATCGCCTTCGAGGCCGATCTGGGGCGTCCAGGGGGCCCACACACCGGTCCAGGAAACCTCCTCCCAGTCAGCCGGCCAGACATTGTTGTCGGTCGTACCGACCCAGTTGAGCGTCACGGTGCTGACGTCGTACATGTAGATGCAGCCGTTGGTGCCGCCGCCGCCGACGACGCCCGCGTTGTAGTCGGCCCAGGCGATCATGTTGCCTTGGACCACCGGCCGCAGGCCGAAGGTCGAGCCGACCGCGGTCGGCGCCACGTTGTCACCCAGCGGGGTGTTCTGGGCGAAAGCGGGCGTCGCCGCCACCATCGCCGCCATAGCCGTCATCACCATCAGAGTTCGAATACTCACTTTCCTGCTCCTCTCCATAAAAAAACACATGCAACAGCTTCGCGAACATCGACTTACACCGCCGATGACGCGTCAAAAACTCAATTTCAGCCATCGAGCGCGACGCTCGCAACGAACAGCGGCGACTTTGGAGCGATCGCAACTTCTTTCGCGTTTCTCCACCTCACCAACAGCCGCATCGAGTCGGTCGACGACACCGTCACACCACACGTGCGTCAGGTGCTTTCTCCCGTAGCCGTCGACCGAAGCTCAGCCGTATACGGCCACTTGTGTATGAAGATTGACGCAAATCAACCTATGTGTCAATGCTTTTTCGCCTAATGGGCGGTTATATGCCAATATCTCGTCGTAAACTGACAACTCTTTTGCTCACAATGCGCTGACCATTCGTCTTTTCACGCAGCATTGCCCTTGCATTGGGTCGGCATCGGCGTCTCCTGGCGCGAACCCGGGCTTGCGGGGAATCCGTCGACATGCCGCAGCCCGTCAAGGCCACCAGCAGCGGCCTCGCGAGAGCCACACCGAGGGCCCCTTCATTGACGGGTGATCCGGGACAGGGCGTCGAGAGCCCGTATGCGGGCTTCGAGGTGGTCAACCATCGGACGGGGATACGCGCCAACGTCCGCGTGTCCCGCGGTGGGCATGTCAAGCAGGCGTTTGTTGTCCAAGTGGGCGATCTCGGGTAACCAGCGGCGGATGTAGGCGCCATGGGGGTCGAACCGGCGCGCCTGGGCGGTGGGGTTGAAGATACGAAAATAGGGCGCGGCGTCGGCGCCGCAGCCGGCCACCCACTGCCAGCCGAAGGTGTTGTTGGCCAGATCGGCGTCCACCAGCGTGTCCCAGAACCAGGCCGCCCCGTGCCGCCAGCTCAGCAGCAGGTCCTTGACCAGAAACGAGCCCACAACCATCCTCGCGCGGTTGTGCATCCAGCCGGTGCTCCAGAGCTGGCGCATCGCCGCATCGATCAGTGGATAGCCGGCCCGGCCGCGCTGCCATGCGCGCAGGTGCTCACCGTCCTCCCGCCAGGGGAATGCGGCATACTTTTCCCGCAGCGGATGCGCCGGCATCCAGGGGAAATGCACCAGCAGATGGTGGGCGAACTCGCGCCACAGCAGTTGCCGCCGCCACGCTTCGGGGCCCTTGGCCAGTTGCCCGGTCCGCCGGCCGCGACGATCGCGACAGAGCGCATGCCATACCCGCCGCACGCTGATCTGCCCGTGATGCAGATAAGGAGACAGGCGGCTGACCGCGTCGAGATCGGGCCGATCGCGGTTGCCGGCATAGTCCTCAATCGGCGCGTCCAGAAACGCTTCCAGTCGATCATGGGCGGCCTGCTGCGTCATGACCCATGCGGCCCGGATCGACTCATCCCACGGCACGCTCGGCCGCAGAGCCAGGTCGTCCGCCGCCGTACTCGCCGGCCAGCGCGACGGCGCTTCAAGGCCTGCGGGCGCATCCACCGGGGCCGGCGGCTGGGGCCATTGCATGCAGTAGCGGTGAAACGGCGTGAACACCTGAAAGGGCCCGCCGCTGCGCGTGTTCACTTCGTCAGGCTCAAACAGCAGGGCTCCGGAAAACAATCGCAGCTCGACGCCCGCGGTCTGAAGCGCCGTGGCGACGCGCTTTTCCTGCTCGATGGCCGCGGGCTCGTACCGCCGCATCGCATGGACCTGGTCCGCCCCCACGCAGCGCGCCGCCGCAAGCAGTTCCGCGGCCGCACCGCCGTCGGCCGCGATCCGCAGGGTCAGCCGCGAGCCTCGCCCGCGAAGAGACTCGTCGAGGTCACGCAGGGCCGCGTCGATCCACACGCCCGCCGCCGCGCCCGGCGGCCAGTCGCCCTCTTCGCGAGGCGACCAGACGTAAACCGGCGCGACCGCCCCACGCCGCGCCGCCGCGGCCAGCGCCGGGTGATCGTCCACACGCAGATCCTGGCGGTACCAGACCAGCGTCGTCGGCTTCGCCACCGTCCTGGCCATGACCGATCGCCTCACGACTGTGCGAAATGCCAGCACACGCCGGCCGGATCAATCAGATGGACCTCACGTCGGCCCCAGGGATAGTCGGCCGGCGCTTGGGCCCGCACCGACGCATACCGATCGAGCACCCCGGACGCCTGTATATGCTCCCACCAACGATCCAGGTCATCGACATCGACGACGAGCATCAGATTCTCCTGCATCTGCCGGTTGTGAAAGTCCTGAAGTAAAAACGCGGTACCGTCGCACGCCAGTTCCGCCAGGCCGTCCGTTTCCCACCGCACCACGAACCCCAGCTCGACGAAAAACGCCTTCGCGGCGGCATAGTCCTCACCGGAAGGCACGAATGGCTTGAGCGACAAAAGCGACATGTCCGGCACCCTTTGTTTCCATGCGATGAAACACGCGGGCTCTATCGCGACCAGAGTCCCAGCCGCCGCGTACGGGCCTGTTCCTCAAGGATTCCATAGCGATCGATGTGCTGATGGTCGAAGCGTCGATCCGCCCGGGCCAGCCCTTCGAGAATCAGACGCTCGTTGAGAATGGCCCCATCGGGCAGTTCGACATAGGCCAGCAGGCGTCCATGCCGATCGCGTGTCGAATGCGGTTCGAGCAGGAGGCGGACACGCTGGCCCTCGGCCAGTTGGCGCGCCAACTGTGAAGCGGCCTCGGCCCACGGCTCGGGATGGGCGACTCCCTGGTCGTCGAAGTGCATTTCCGGCGTATCGACGCCCCAGAGACGCACGCGCGTGCGGGCAAACTCCTGATCGGGCACGTCGAGGTCAAGCGTGTCGCCGTCGACCACGCGAACGACGGTGTAAACAGTGTTGTGATAGCGTCGCTGATCGGCGCCGGCGGGAGTGAAACGTCCGCCACGATCCAGGGCCAGCAGCAGGCCGACCAGAACCAGTACCGCGCCGGCGATCAGGCGACGCCTGCGACGGCCAGCCAGCCAGGCGTCGAGCTTCAGCGGCCGAGCGCCCTGGCGGCCGCGGCGCGGGTTGGAAGCGGAGCGGGCCATGAAGCTCCGAAGTATTTCTTCAGGATGCCGGGTGCAGCGCGCCACGGCTCAGGCGGACGCCAGATACGCCAGTCGATAGAACCGCAGCACGACCGCGAGCAAAATGACGACGGCCGCAAGGTGGATATTGACCATCAGCCACAGTCGCGGCTTGCCCTCACGGATCAGCCCGATCGCCCGGCCCCAGGCGATCACAAACATCGCCAGGGCGATGAGCACCTTCGTGCCGATCAAGGCGTTGCCCGCCGCCCCCATCGCTTTGTAGGTGTCGGCCAGGCGAATCCAGTTGTAGATACCGCTGACCAGCAGGCCAACGATCGCCAGGTGCAACAGGCGTGTGAAGCGGCGATTGGCCAGCTCCAGCAAAGCCGCTCGGAAGGTCTCATCGACGAGGCGCATGGACGGCAGCAGGCAGGTGAGCACGTACACCATGCCGCCGACGGCGAGGATGGCGCTGGCGATGTGCACGTACCGCATGGCGATGTCGAGGATGTTCATCCCCACAGCGTAGGCGGTTCGCAAGCCGGGGCAAGCGGCGTGTGCGACCGAGGGTTGTCCCCAAGGCTGTTCAGATGTAGAGATCCAGATGCCGGCCGACCGTCAAGAAACTGGGTGGCGCGTAGGGGCGAGGACGCTGGCGCGATTGGACCTCGATGGCATGCACCAGGGCCTGCGCCGGATCGAGTCGGGGCAAACCGACCGGCAAGGGCGTGTCGTAGGGCCAGACCTGGGGCTTCCAGCAGTTCGCCCACGCGTCCACCGCGTCGCGGCGCGGCCCCAGGACCGACCGGCCCTCGACGGCAGGTACAAGCCGCATCCGGTCGCAGGCATGAGCGTGATGGCCCGCGCCGCCGGCGTTGGCGGCTTCGCAGCAGCGGACCGTCGGCAGGCGGTGGCGACCCGGGCCGTGGTTGTAATAGTGCAGACGCTGGATCGTCAGGTTGTGGGCGTGAGGAATCTTCACAACCCGAGGTCGTCAAACCCCGCGCCGAGCGGCGAACCAGGATGGTTCACACCATAAATCGTTTCTATATAGACTTTTGTGCTCAACACGCGGCCGTGCCATCTGTAACGATTGCAGCGATTGTGGCCGCTTGCCGACGCTCACGTCGCGTGCAGGCAAGGACAGACGCCGCAGCCGGCACTACGATCCTCACCCATGCGCGTCGACGACCTGACTTATGACCTACCGCCGGATCGGATCGCCACCGAGCCGGCCGACCCTCGCGACGCGGCCCGGCTGATGGTGGTCGACCGGACGGACGGCCGCGTAAGTCATCACCATGTGCGTGACTTGCCTGACGTGCCGGGTGGACCGCGCAGCGGCGACCTGCTGGTATTCAACGACAGCCGGGTGATCCCGGCCCGCTTCGAGGCTGTCCGCCGCGCCACAGGCGGTCGTGTCGGCGGGCTCTACATCGAACAGGCACCGGCCGGGGACGGTGCCTTGCTCTGGCGTGTCATGCTCGAATCGGGCGGCCGTCTGCGCTGCGGCGAAGTACTTGAACTGCGTGAACACGGCCGGCTCACGCTTCGAGAACGCGATGCGGAAGGTTTCTGGCTGACCGGCCTCGACAGCCCCCTGCCGACACTGAACCTGCTGGCCCGCATCGGCACGCCGCCCCTGCCGCCTTACATCCGCAAAGCCCGTCGCCAGCATGGCCTCGACGAGATCGAGCCCGCCGACATGGTGCGCTACAACACCGTCTACGCCCAGGTGCCGGGATCCGTCGCCGCGCCCACCGCGGGCCTGCACTTCACGGCCCCATTGCTGGCCGAACTCGATCGTCGCGGCGTGAACCGTGCCACTGTGACGCTGCACGTCGGCCCCGGCACTTTCGCCCCGATCCGCTGCGATGAGCTCAACGACCATCCCATGCATGAAGAGTGGCTCACCATTCCCGCCGCCACGCGACACGCCCTGGCGCGAACGCGGGCCAGCGGCCGACGCATCATTCCCGTGGGCACCACCAGCGTGCGAGCACTCGAATCGCTGCCGCGCCACGACGCGGCGTCAGACGCCGCGCCCGATGCCGACTTCTCGACCCGCACGCGCCTGCTGATTCAGCCTGGTCCCGTCGGCGAGCCGTTCGCATTCCGCTTCGCCGATGGCCTGCTGACCAACTTCCACCTGCCGCGTTCGACGCTGCTGGCCCTGGTGGCGGCGCTGCCCGGCGTCGGCATCGACCGACTGAAGCACTGGTACCGCCAGGCGGCCGCCACAGGCTACCACTTCTACTCCTACGGCGATGCGATGCTCATCGTGTAGCTGTTCCGCGGTCAATCCAGCGTCATCTCGAAGACGCCGGCGGCGGGTGAAAGGATCAGGACGAAATCGTCGCTGGTTCGTGGTGAGACTTCGATGACCGCGTCGGGCTCGACCCTCTGGCTGCGCACGGCATCGGTTTGGAGATTCACCAGCGTCATGCGCCATGGGGGCTGTGCGGCCGACGGACGCGGCAGGCTCAGATGCAGCGTCAGCGCGGCGGCCACGGGCGCGGCCAGGTGCTGGTCGTTGACGCGGCGCGTCGTTCGGCTGCGCAGGTAGCCGATCAGCACGCCCATGACCGGGTCATGCCGCCAGATGAATTCGAAGCCGCCCTCGACGCGCACCGGACGGTCGATTCGTCCCAGATCTTCGGCCGCGAAGGCGTCGAGGCTCATGACCCGCGCGGCGTCGACCGGCGTCAGGCCGTCAATGGCGAATCGAATCGGCAGGCCGGCATCGAGACTGCGCTGGTAGGCTGAGAAGATAACGCGCAGATTTTCGTCGGCCTGCTTCTGCTGGTTGAACGGAAAGGCCCAAAGCGGACCGTCGGCATGGAACAGGGGGTAGCGCGCGTCCTCGTGCAGGGCGGCGTAGGCGGCGGTGATGTCGACGGTAAGGGACGGGGGTTGCGGAGTGAAACCCGGCGGCAGGGCGCGCACGATGCGGGAGGGCCAACGATATTCGTCCAGGCAATCGAAGGTCCACTGCATGAAACCAGCCGCACCCGACAGAAGCGACAACCAGATGGCGTCGCGATGGACCCGGCGGCGAATGCGCTCGTCGATACGCGTATCGAGCACGCCCCATTCGCCATAGGCATGCGGTCCACCAGCCGTGAGAATCGCAGCAGTCGCGCCGGTGACGGCCGCGAAATCCATCCGCTCATACGAGCCTCCGAGGCCGGCGTACAGGTGCGTCGAGTAGAAGTCGACGCCGGATTGTCGCGTCCAACGCAGCGGGTCATAGCCCGCAACGCCGAAACCGGGATGGGAAAGACAAACCGGCGTGCGCGGCATCAGAGCCTTGAACGCGCGCGTCATGTCGAGGGACCAATCGAGTTCCAGGCCGATTTCCCGTGGAGAGACAAAAACCTTGTGGCGACCGCCCTGGTACGGCGCGACCTTCCACCAACCCTGCTCGTTGTAGAGCTCCAGCGCGAACACGTTCATATGTCCGCTGAGCCACAGCGCCGCTTCGGCAATGAAGGCGTGCTGCGCAGTCCGCACGTCGGGATCGCTGAAATACGCGGGCAGATGGACGTTGCCGCCTTCGAGGAGAAAACGCCGCTGGGCCGGCGTGAGCGCATCAAGCTGCCACGGCTCATAGGCCGGCCGCACGTGTTGCTCGATGTTGCTCCGCCCGACGTACCCGGTGCGCCCCGGCTCGCCCATGAGCATCAACTGGAAGTGCAGGCCGTACTCGTCGCCAATGCGGAACACGCGCGAGAAGTCCTCCGCCAGCGCGCGATTGAGCCGACCCACCTGGTCGAGCAGCTCATTGCCCACGCGCCGCCGGGGAAACAGACGCAGGCTGTTGACGCCCGCTTCACGCAGTTGACCGAACCACGCGCGCAGTTGGAGCTCGCCAAGATCGGTCAGATCCACCGCCTGGCCCTGCCCGGTCCAGACCTTGCCCTCCGCCCGCCAGGTTTTGAGCTGCGCGGAGCTGACGGGCAGCATTCGCAACGGGACGACGTTGCCATGCAACCCGCCCAGCGGCACGAACCAGCGATCATCGTCGGCGCGAAACAGGCCGCGGTCGTCCAGGCGCACGCGGGGCTCGCGCACGCTCACGCCAGCGGCTTGCCCCGGCGTGAGCGTGGACATCGCATCCATCGCCGCCTCACGGGCCAGGGCGCCGACTACGATCGTCCCGATCAGTACAGCCCACGGCCAGCAGCGCATCACCGCCCTCTCGACGGCCCAGGTTGCATCCGTCGCTCAGCCGATCCGCGACCATGCCGCCGCCTGCCACACGGCCGCGGCCCAGCAGCCCGCCACCGCGATCAGACTCAGCAGCACCGCGGCACTACCCAGATCCTTGGCGTGTTTGGCCAGGGGGTGGTAGTCCGGCGACGCCCGGTCCATGGCGGCCTCGACGGCAGTGTTGAACAGCTCGACAATCAGCAGGCCCACGTGGCTGAGCAGCACCACCACCTTGAGCGTATTCGAGCATGGCACGAAGAACAGGGCGAGGGTCAAGGGCAAAACCAGCATGACCTCCTGGCGAAAAGCGGCCTGGCTGCGCCAGGCGTACGCCAGCCCATGCAGCGAGTAACCCAGGGCCGCCACCACGCGGGCAGGGCCGCGGCGCCGCGGCGGCATACTGTTCGTAACCTCGGACATGGTTCGCTCCATCTGGTTCAACGTGCTTGATACCCTCGCTCCCAGCCCGTCACTCGGCGGACTCGCCGTCCATCACGCCGCCGCCGGCAATGACGTCAAGCAACTGCACCTCGAAGATCAGCGTGGCATTGGGCGGGATCACCCCGCCCGCCCCGCGCTCACCGTACCCCAGCTCGGCGGGAATGACCAGCTCCCAGGTGTCGCCTTCCTTCATCAGTTGCAGCGCCTCGGTCCATCCGGCGATCACCTGGGTGACGCCGAAGGTGGCCGGTTGGCCGCGCTGATAGGAGCTGTCGAACTCCACGCCGTCGACGAGGCGGCCGCGATAATGCACCGTCACCTGATCCGAGGCCTTGGGGCTGTCGCCGTCGCCCGATTCGATCACCCGGTACTGCAGACCGCTGGCGGTAACGGTCACGTCGGCGCGGGCGGCGTTCTCCGCGAGAAACGCCTGCGCCTCCTGGGCCAGGGCCTGGCTCTTCTCTTCACGCTTGCGTTGGACCACCATCTGGATGACCTGGCTCAACTGCATTTTCAGTTCCTGGCTGATGGCGCTGTCGCCCGCCACGCCGTCCTCAAAACCGCGAAGGAATGCGGCCGTGTCCACCTGCACCTGCATGGGGTGCTCACTGAGGAAGCGCCCCACATCATTGGCGATCATGTAGCAGAACTGCTGATCGAGGGTCTCAAGCGTCAGATTTTCGTCGACCTGAATCGGCGCGACATCGGAGGCGGCCGCCTCGTCCCCGGGCTGATCGACGGGGTCGGACTGGGCCCGGACCGTGGTCGCGGCGACGAGCAAGGCGAAGAGGCACAGGGCTTTGAGGCAGTTGATCGTCATGGTTTGCATCCTTCGTGGGGAGTGGGGAGTCGGGCTGGATCAGAGAGGCCGGCGTCGAACCCGACGGCCTGAAGGACGCACATGGTACCGCGTGGCGCGCTCAGCGGCCACGCCCAGACGCAACACCCTCGGTTGTGCGTTTCGGCCGAGAAGTAGAATGTCAACCATGCCAGACCCCAAAGCTCAGCCGCGGAGCATGCCCATTGGCGACCATCTCGAGGAGCTGCGGCGCCACCTGATCGTCGGCCTGGCGGGGGCGTTGCTGCCGGCTTTGATCCTGATGCTTTTCGGCCGCCACACCGTCGAGTTTCTCTGCCGGCCTCTGCTGCGAATTCTCGCCGATCACGGTCTGCCGGCTCAACTGCACGTGACCAAGGTCACTACGCCCTTCGCCGTCTACATGAAGGTCAGTCTCTTTGGCGGGTTGATTCTGGGCGCGCCTTGGCTGGTCTACCAACTCTGGAAGTTCGTCGAAACCGGGCTTTACCAGTCCGAGCGGCGCGTGGTGCTGATCCTCGCGCCGTTCAGCGGGGTCATGGTGCTGAGCGGCCTGGCGTTCGCCTACTGGATCATGCTGCCGGTGTGCCTGGCTTTCTTCGTCAGTTTCATGCAGGGCTACCCGCACCCGATCGCGGGAGCCCAGACGTCCATGCTGCATCCGATCTTCGAGGTCGACCAGTACATCGGCTTTGTGACACTGCTGGCCCTGGGCATCGTCGTGGCGTTTCAACTACCTGTGGTCATGCTGATCGTCGGCTGGTCGGGACTCGTGGATCCGCGTCTGCTGGCCCGGTACCGAAGGCATTGTCTTTTCGGCTGTTTCGTGCTCGGGGCGGCGCTGACTCCGGTCGACGTGATCAGCATGATAGTGCTGGCGATTCCGTTGTATGGCCTGTTCGAGCTGGGCATGGTCGTGATGCGGGCCGCCTATCGCCGATCGCCCACACGGACCACGGTCGACCCGACGTGACGGATTCACAGCGCGACGGGCAGCAGATCCTCGGCAGTCAGGACGGCCGGCAGATCGTCGAGTGACATCGCCTTCTGCACGCGGTAGGGCCCGACGGCCATACGGCACAGCGACGCCAGATGCCCGCCGGTTCCCATCGCCGCCCCCAGATCGCGCGCCAGCGACCGGATATAGGTTCCCTTGCCGCAATCGATGCGCAGTGTCGCGATGGGCCATGCGTAATCGAGCAGTTCAAGGGCGTCGATCCGCACCGTGCGTGGGCCGATCTCAACGGTCTGGCCCTGCCGGGCCAGATGATAGGCGCGCCTACCCCGCACGTGAACGGCGCTGAACGCGGGTGGGCGCTGCGCGATGAGACCGACAAATCTCGGCAGCATGTTCTCGATGACGGCGCGGTCCGGCGGCCGAGGGACATCGACCGGCTCAAGCGGCGCCTCGCGATCATCGGTGGCGGTGAATGCCGAGAGGTCGACCTGCGCGACGTAAGTCTTGGGCAGGTCCATGAGGCTCGGGACCGCCCGGGTCGCGGCGCCGAGGCAGCAGATGACCACGCCGCAGGCCAGCGGGTCGAGCGTGCCGGCATGGCCGACCTTGACGCGTGGCCGTCGACCACGAACCGCTATGCCGCCCGCGGCCGCACGGCGAACGCGGCGCACCACGTCCATCGAGCTGCATCCGACCGGCTTGTCGATCACAAGCAGGCCGCTCAGCGGGCTGGGCACAGACGCCGGTCCGGTCGGCAAGATGGGTTCCTTTACACGCGGATGAAAGCCAATAGGATAAACGGCCCGCCGCCGGATGGCGCGTGGGAATTGCCGCGGCCGCCGCCCACGCATGGCGGCGCGCCCGTCAGCCACGGAGAGGTGACCGAGTGGCCGAAGGTGCAGCACTGGAAATGCTGTGTACGGCTTGTCCGTACCGCGGGTTCGAATCCCGCCCTCTCCGCTTGAATGCAGCCGCCGGCCCGTGGGCTGACGGCCGCGCATGACCAGGAAATCCTGCCGCTGAATCGGCGCAAAAAAAGAAGCCTCCGACGTCACCGTCAGAGGCGAAGGCGTTGCGGTGCGGCAGGAGGAAGATTGCTTCGACTCCTGAGACATGCGTCCCGCCGCGTCCGTCGCCCTGCTTGCGCCCCCTTCCAACACCCCCATGCACTCAAGCGAGCCACGCTTCTCCCACGGCTGCCGCATGGGCTGCGGCCGGCGGCTGCCCTGAAGGTTCACGGAACACGAGAAACGCTGCCGTTGCCAAGGGGCATGAAGCCCAATCGATATGCTCAGCGACTCGGCTCCGCCCTGCCAGGTTCCCACGCCGCCTCACGCGGCGCGGGCGCAACCGCCCTTTCGACTCGCCTGTAAGGTCCGCGATCCGCCTGCGTTCGCCCTTGCGTTGGAAACTTCACGTGAACACTCGTCCTTCACAGAGCCCTCAGTACCGGTCGCGCGTCGCCCCGTGGTGGTGGCGCACCGTGCGGACCAATCCGATGGCCGCGATCAGCACCATCGCCGACCACGCCGCGGTCGGCAGCGGTACGATGCCGCTGGTCACCGTCGAGACGCTGGCGCTGCTGGTTCCCACGCTCTGAACGTGTTGGGCGATGCGTCCGCTGGCGTCGCCAAGAACGTCGAGTACGTCGGCCAGGGTCGTCGCGCCGTCGTAGTCGAAGCGAATGGTCAGGGTCTCGATGGGCGGCGGGTTGTTGATGCCGTTGCTCACGCCGCCGGCATTGGCCCGACCGAAGCTGGCCAGTTCGCCAGCCCAGGAAATATTCGTACCCCCGGGCGGCGAGCCGGGATCGGCCCCGACCACAAACGCCACCCCCGCGGTCGCGCCCTGCAGCACGCCGTTGGTCAGCAGGCCGCTGAACGTCGACTCGAAGTAGATCTGGGTCACGATCGCGCTGATCGTGGAATCGTTGTGGAACACGAAGTCCACCTGCGATCCGCCCACGTCGAGCACATCCACCCACAGATCCAGTCCGGCCGTGCTCACCGCACCGGCATTCTCAAACACGGTCAGATCCACCCTCGCCGCCTCGGCGCCGCCGGCCGCCCACACCACAAGCGACATGGCGGCGACAAGCACCCACGCCTTATGCGTGTTCATCGTACGCCTCCCACAATGGTCCGCGTCTGTTCGCATAGCGAACACGCCCCGAGCGAACACCCGGAGCCCCCCGAAGCATTCTCGATACGCCCCACGGCGAGCCCGTGAATCGGCTCAATGACGTGTGCGGAGCCTGGTTGAGAATGCTCCACTGACCTCATTCTACGAAAGCGCGGAGAGGAGTCCATAGGCTGGAGAGGATTTTCGAAAACAAGACACCAACATATGAAAACAGCCCCCGGCCAAGCGGCCGAGGGCTGAAAGTTTCGCAGGGGCAGATGGCGATGCCAGAGGCGGGATTATCGCCTGCGGGATCGCATTTTGTCGACTCAGGCGCGGCGGCGGAGCTTCGCAAAGCCGCCCAGACCCATCGCCGCCAGGGTCGCCATGCCGCTCCATACCGCGGCGGGCAGAGGGACGATGATCTGCGGATCACCGCTGCCGCCTTCGGTCACCGCCGAAACGCTGAAGCCGGCGGTGCCAACGCTCTGCACGTGCTGAGCAATGCGACCGTCGCCGACCAGTGCCGCAAGCACAGCCGCGAGATCCGCACCGATCTCGTAATCACCGCGGATCGTCAACGTTTCCACAGGCGCGGGCTCGTTGACGCCGTTGCTCACACCACCAGCGCTGGTGCGGCCGAAGCTGGCCAGTTCGCCGGCCCAGCCGATGTTGTTGCCGCCCGGAGGCGAGCCAGGCGCCGCACCCACCTTGAATGACACGCCGGCCGTCTGAGCCTGGATCGCCAGACCGCTGACCAGGCTCGACAGGCTGGATTCGAAGTAAATCTGGGTGATGATGGCCGGGACCGTCGAGTCGTTGTGGAACACGAAGTCCACCTGCGTGCCGCCCACGTCCAGGACGTCCACCCACAGATCCAGACCGGACACGTCGCCGCTGGACGCGTTCTCGAACACGAACAGATCGACGCGAGCCGCCTGGACCTGCGCGGTCAACACTGCAGCCAGCGTCAGCGTCACAGCCAATTTGCACACCTTCAGAGCCCCCATGACACAAGCCTCCTCGCGCATCGCCGCGCGTGCGAAATTCCCACACTGTGGTCGGACGACCCACGTCCTCTGATCCCTGGCGGGATCTCACCCACCCCTTCCACGCTGGACGCGGGTAAGGGATATTCCTATGCGAGCAAGATTAGCACCAAGACGGCCGCGTGTCCAGCCCCAACCGCAAGCCACGTCGCGGCAATTATTTAAAGAGATATGAAACGGTGGAATCGCTTGGTGGAAGCGGACCACAACTCTACGTAAGCACGGACTTTGCGATGTCTTAGGGCGATGCGTCGACGAGATCGGCCTTGACGCATCGAGCCAGCCCCCCACCGGATGCACACGCAGGGACAACACCATTTGCGTTTAGCGCACGTCCAACTCGTCCAGACCGGCTTGGATGTCATGAGCCGGCCCGCCGACGACCTGGCAAGTATGGGAATCTGGGACATGCAGGCAGACCACGCCCGTCGGACGCCGCGTCTGCCGCGCCCAACAGTCCTGACCCCTGCGAGCGACGGTGCTCACACGGACCAGCGAACCCGCCGCAGGCCTCGAAGACTGATGAGCGCCAGCATCGCCAGGCCGCTCCACGCGGCGGCGGGCACGGGGACAATGCGCTGCCCTGAGCCGAAGCCGCCTTCATCGGGGACAGAACGGGTGACCGCGGAAACGCTGTGGTCGCCATCACCCAGTCGTTGAATGTGGGCCGCGATGCGGGCATCGCCTCCCAGCAGGGCCGCCACAAGCTGCTGCACGCCGCCGACCACGAGGGAGTCGAAGCGAAGCGTCAGCGTCTGCGGCAGCGCGTCGTCAGGATTGATGCCCCAGTCACCGCCGCCCCGGCTCGACTTGCGGTCGAACTGGACGAGCGTGTCCTTGCTCCAGCCGATGTTGTTGCCGCCGGGAGGATCCTTTTCCTTCTTGACCTGCTCGAACTTCACGCCCGCCGATTGATCGTACACGAAACCGTCGTCGAGGTACCCACCCAAGCCATCTTCGAAGTAGATCGACGTCACCGACGAGAAGATCGACGAATCATTGTGGAAGACGAAGTCGATCATCCCATCGCCGACGTCGAGGACATCCACCCAGATGTCCAGCCCGCTGACGTCCGCGTGATGGGCGTTCTCGAAGACTTCCAGATTCACGCGCGCCGCTTTCGCATGCAGCGCCATCGCGACGGTCAGCAACAGGAAAATCCCGAACTTGACGGCCTTCGGTGCCCCCATGACGCAACACTCCTTACGAAGAGGCGCGATCGTCGCGCCTTACCCATCACGTGCCCACGCGGCCGGCCCACGCGGTCGTGTTGACGGCCTGCTCCGTCTGGCCCCTGGCGGAATCACAACCGCCCTCTCCCACGCCGCGCGGGCAGAAGACAGGGGAGCTGTGAAAATTAGAATCTGGTCCGCCGCGAAACCATCGCCAACGGCAAGCCGGTCGCGGCAAAACCATTACGGGACGTGGCAGACGTCATAGCCGTTGCCAACCGCCCTCGACGTCCTCCGATAACCCGTGACTACGGGGGCCTTGGGGCGCAGCGGTGGTGAGTTCGCGGCGGCGGATTCAGGCGTTGTAGGTGGCCGCACGCACCGCTTCGACGATCTTCCTGGCATTGGGAAGCATGTCCTGCTCGGCCTGCCGGGCGTATGGCGCGGGGATGTCGTCGTTGTTGACGCGGTACACCTGATTGTCCAGGTCATCCATGCAGTTCTCATACACCTGGGCGGCGATCTCGCTGCCGACCGACGCGAACGGCCAGCTCTGATCGACCACGACGCAGTAGTTGGTCTTGCGCACGCTCTTCACCACCGTGTCCATGTCCAGGGGGCGAACGGTGCGCAGGTCGATGACTTCGCAGTCGATGCCTTCGGACTCAAGCTGCTCAGCCGCTTCGAGGGCGAAGTGCACGGGGCGTCCGAGCGTGACGATGGTGCAGTCGGCGCCGGGTTTCTTGATGTCAGCCTGTCCGAAGGGGATGAGGAAGTCATCGTCGTCGGCCAGCGGTCCGTCCCCGAGATCCGGCACCTCGGGCGGCGCCCATCTGCCATCAGCCAGATAGCGTGAGAAGTCCTTGTCGCCTCGGCTGCCCAGGCCGAGCATGCGCTCGGACTCGAGGAAAAACACGGGATCCTCATCGCGAATGGCGGTCTTGAGCAGGCCCTTGGCGTCGCGCGGCGTGGCGGGCATGGCCATCTTCAGGCCGGGCACGGAGCTGAACATGCTCTCCACGCACCACGAGTGCGTCGAGCCGAGCTGCCCGCCGGCGCCGTTGTTGCCACGGAACACGATGGGCACGGAGAACTGACCGCCCGACATGTAGAGCATTTTCGGCGCGTTGTTGATGATCTGGTCGGCCGCGACCAGGCAGAACGACCAGCTCATGAACTCGATGATGGGCCGCAGACCGTACATCGCCGCGCCAATGCCCAGGCCGGAGAAGCCGGTCTCGCTGATGGGCGTGTCGACGACCCGCCGCGGGCCGAAGCGTTCGAGCATACCCTGGCTGACTTTGTAGGCGCCGTTGTAGTAGGCCACTTCCTCACCCATGAGGAACACGCGCTCGTCGCGCAGCATTTCCTCGGTCATGGCCTGGTTCAGAGCTTCGCGATATTGAATCTTGCGCATGGCGGGGACCAAGAGATCGGGGGTCAGGTAGCCAGGGAATCAGGGACGCGAGCGATCGCAGTCACTTGAACCCATCGGCCGGCTCGCCTTTCTTGAACGGCCCGTAGGGGTTCGCATAGATGTCGGTGAAGAGTTCCTCGGCCGGCAGGTCGGGGCTTTCCTCGGCGAACTGGACGGCCGCCTTGGCCGCTTCCTTGGCCTGCTTGTCCATCGCGTCGATCTGCTCCTGCGTGATCCTGCCCAGACCCAGAAGACGCTTCTTGAGCCGTTCTATGCAGTCGTGCTCTTCGTATTCGTCGACCTCTTCCCGCGTGCGGTACTTCTGCGGGTCCGACATGGAGTGGCCCTTGTAGCGGTAGGTCTCGACGTTCACGAAGCACGGGCCTTCGCCGGCGCGGGCCTTGTCGGCCTCGGCCTTGATGCAGTCGTAAACCTTCAGCGCCCCCATGCCGTCGCATACCGCGTAACGCATGCCGTAGGCCGCGGCCTTTCTCGACAGATCCTCGGCCATCGACGTGCCGCGGGCGATGTGCGTGCCCATCGAATACAGGTTGTTCTCGACGATGAACAGAATCGGCAGGCTCCAGATGGCCGCCAGATTCATCGCCTCGTGAAACGCACCCTGGTTCAGCGCTCCATCACCAAGGAAGCAGGCGCAGACCTTGGCCTCACGGTTGTACTGGATGGCGAACGCCAGACCCACGCCCAGCGGGCACTGCCCGCCGACGATCGCATGCCCGCCGTACATGTGATGCGGCTTGTCAAACATGTGCATCGACCCGCCCTTGCCCTTGGCGCAGCCGGTGACCTTGCCGAACATCTCGGCCATGCAGTAGCGCGGGTCCATGCCGCGAGCCAGGGCGTGGCCGTGATCGCGATAGGCGGTGATGATGGGATCGTCGTCCTGCAGAGCCGCCACCGTTCCGACGGCCACGGCCTCCTGGCCGATGTAGAGGTGGCAGAATCCCCCGATTTTCGCCTGCTGGTAGCTCTGGGCGCAACGCTCCTCAAAGCGGCGGATCAGCAGCATGTCCGCGAGCATCTTGTGCAGCCACTCGGTCGAGAGCTGCTCGGACGCCCGCAGGTGCTTGCCAGCGGCGGCATCCTGATCCCGCGGATCCTGTCCGGAGGCCTCGTGCCCGGTGGCGTGGGTCATGGTCATGCCGAGTATCCCTCGTGGTACGGTCAAGGCGGGCGTCCCGACACCGGGCGGGCCGTTCCGGGAGCGGGCGCTGCATTCGACAGGCACGGGGCGTCCACGGCATGCCGGACCGCCGCGAGCGCCGGCCGCCCCGCTCAGCGCATCGTCCACGGAAGCATGCAAGTTTAGGGGCCGTGACAGCCCCCAGCAACTACCGCCACAGGCGAGCTTTGAGGGCTTTGATGTCCGCCAGAGGCCGTTCACCCAACCACATAACCCCTTGCCATCCGGCTACGTCGGTTGGATCATGCGGACATGCTCAGCGTCCTGGCCCAGGGGCCCGAGCAACTTCGCTGGTTCGTCCAGGGCGTCTGGCTGCCGCTGGCGCTGCTGCTGATCGCCGTTGTGGCCGGCGCGTTGCTGCTGGTGGCCTGGGTCGCTGGTCGTTGGCTGCTGTGGCGACGGCGCGTGCGACGGGCCCGCCGCGCAGCCATCGCGGCACGGATACGGGCGGATGGCTCACCCTACCCGCCTGAGGACCAGGGCCTGTGCGACCGCTGCAGCCGGTCCAGCGACCGCATCCTTTTTCTGCCCGACGGCCGCCGTCTGTGCCGTGATTGTTACGATGTCGTCGTACCCCTGAAGTCGGTTGGCGAGCGTTCCTCCTGCTGACAGCCGGCCCGGTCGGGGCCCGCCGCACCGCCCCCCCCAGGCCGCCGAGGTCGACCATCATGGATGCCCAGGCGCTGGATCAGCCGCTCTACGCCGCGTCCGACTCCCGCAAGCTCAGCCTGCGCGAGCTGCTGGACTATTTCCGCAAACAGGGATCGCTGCGGGTTTCGGACCTGCACCTGAAAGTCGGCGCGCCGCCGGTATATCGCGTGGATGGTCGTCTGCAGCGTGCCAAAGGCGCGGCGCTGAGCGCCGAAGCCCTCGATGGCATGGCGCGGGGGCTGCTGGCCGACGTGGACTGGCAAAGGCTGCAGGCGGACCGCTCGGTCGACAGCTCCTGCCGCCACGCGGGTATGCAGTTTCGCCTCAACTGCTTCTATGAGAACGACGGGCTGGCGATCGCCCTGCGCTGTCTCGAGACCGCTCCCCCGCCGGTCGAGCGGATCGGCTTCCCCAACCAGGTCTGGTGCGACATCGTTGAGCGGCAGCAGGGCTTGGTGCTGATCACGGGCATCACCGGGGCCGGCAAGAGCACGACCATCGCCTCCCTGCTCAACCACATCGCGGCCCATCGGCCTTGCCGGATCATCACGCTGGAGGACCCGATTGAATACCCCCTGCCCAGCCAAGCCGCAGTCGTCTCCCAGCGTGAGATCGGGCGCGACGTGCCGACGTTCGAGCGTGGCCTGCGCGACGCTTTACGCGAGGATCCGGACGTGATCTTCGTCGGCGAGATGCGCGACCGCGAGTCCACCGCGTGGACGCTCACCGCCGCCGAGACCGGCCACCTGGTCTTCTCGACGCTGCACACGCGCGACGCCCGGGGGACGATCACGCGGCTGCTGGACATGTTCCCCGCGAACCGTCAGAGCGAGATCGCCAGCCAGCTTTCATTGAGTCTAGCCCATATCGTGTCGCAGAAGCTGGTGCCCCGCGCCGACGGTCAGGGTCGCGTGGTCGCCATGGAACTGCTGCACAACACCTATGCGGTATCCAACCTCATCCGCACGATGAAGCTCGAACAGATCTACTCCATCCTTCAGACGAAGATCAACGACGTGCCGTCCGAACGCATGACGTCGCTGGAGCGGTCGCTGGCGCGGCTGGTGGCGGCCAAGGCGCTCGATGCCAAGGAAGCCGAGAAATGGGCCAACGATCCGTCGGCCTTCCTCGGCGAGTTGCGCATGGTCGGACGCTGAAGGTCCGGGCCCGGCCGACCGACGTGGGCCGCGAGGTCGCCCGAGGCATGCGCGGCGGCTTGTTCACAACACGCCTCGACGTTGGCCGGGGCCGCGCGTTCGCATTAAACTGCCCCACAGGCCCGAGCCGGCGTCCGCGGCGTGTTCGCCGGTCCGTGGGCCGTGGTGCTTCCGGCCCGGTCTAATCCGGCTGGAAATCGCCCCAACGCGGAGGACGCGCGTGACATACTTGTGCAAGCACCTGGCCTCGATCGGCGTCACCGTGCTGGTGGCGCTGCTGGTCAGCCAGCCCGCCCACGGCCAAGGCATCGACCCGGCCGGACGCCCCGTCGGCGCCGTGGCGATCGAGGGCCTCGACGCCGTCCCCGAACAACTGGTCCGCAATCAGATTCGCATGCTCCCCGGCGAACCCTACGACGGGGAAGTGGTGGCCCAGGACATTGTGCGCATCGAACATCTGGGCAAGTTCTCCGCGGTCAAGGCCCGTGTTCGCCAGCAGTCGGACGGCACGTTGGTCCTGACCTATGAGCTGTCCGAACACCGCTTGCTGGCCGACATCCAGGTGGTGGGCAACAAGAGTATTTCCGACCAGAAGCTCATGGAGCGGATCGTGCTGCGGGCCGGGGATCCGATCGACCGTTTCCTGATTGACAAGGCAACGGCCGCCATCCGCGATGAATACGAACAGCAAGGGTATTTTCTGACCGAGATCGGCATCGACCAGCAACTGCTCGAATCCGATCGTGTGCTCATCTTCCGCGTGCGTGAAGGGCCCAAGGTGCAGATCAAGGCCCTGCGGGTCGAAGGCAACAGCGCCTTTTCCGGTAAGGAACTGCTGGCCCGCGTGCGCAGCCAGGCCCAGAAGCCGCTGTTGTTCTGGCGCAAAACCGAATTGAACCGCAACCAGCTCGATCTGGACGCGGCGACCATCCGTGAGTACCACCGTGACCGCGGCTATCTTGACGCCGAGGTGAGTCGGCGCATTGACATGGCCCCCAACCAGCGTGAGGCGGTGGTGACCTTTGTGGTCGATCAGGGCCGACGCTACCTCGTGGCGGATATCCGCATCGCGGGCAACGTGATCTTCTCCGACCAGCAGATCATCGCGGCCATTCCGCTCAAAGTCGGCCAGGTGTTTTCCCGGCAGGCGGCGGTGAAGACCCGGGACGCGGTGCTGGATCTCTACGGCAAGCTTGGCTTCATCGAGACGACGGTGGAGATCGGCCGGCTGTTTCACGAAACCCAGCCGCGCGTCGATCTGCAGATCACCATTGACGAGGGCCAGCCCTACCTCGTCGGGTCCGTGCATGTGCGCGGCAACAGCGTCACCAAGGACAAGGTGATTCTCCACGAAGTGCGCGGCATGACACCGGGCAGGCGTTTCGACCGGACGCAGGTGCAGAAGACCGAGCAGCGTCTGCGCGAAAGCGCGCTGTTCGGCCAGGCCCATGTGACCGTCCTCGGCGAGCCGGACGAGCAGGTGCGTGACGTGCTCATCGAGGTGGAGGAAGTCAACACCGGCAGCGTGTCGATCGGCCTGGGCGTCAGCAGCGACCTGGGCCTGCTGGGTGCGATCACGCTGACGCAGAAGAATTTCGACATCGTCGACACACCCGAAAGCTTCCGCGAACTGGTGACCGGCCAGGCGTTCCGCGGCGCCGGCCAGTATTTCTCCCTCGAACTGGCGCCCGGCATCGAAACCAGCCGCTACTCCATGAGCTTCGGCGAGCCGCACATCTTCGACACCAATTACTCCCTGAGCACGCGAACCTTCTTCTACCAGCGCGACCGTGACGACTGGACCGAGGGACGCTATGGCGGCACGGTTGGGCTGGGGCGACGCTTCGGGGACGTGTGGTCGGCGGGCGCCAACGTTCGGGCTGAGGTGGTGGACATCACTGATATTGACGCCGGGGCGCCGACCGACATCTTCGCGGTCGCCGGCGACAGCCTGCTCACGACCGCTGGCCTGACCGTCTCACGCAACACGACCGACAGCAATCTCTTTCCGACGCGGGGCAGCCGCCTGTCCCTTGGCGTGGAACAGGCCGGACTGCTGGGCGACTACGACTTCACGACGCTGTCGCTGAACTTCAACAAGTTCTGGACCGTCGAGGAAGATTTCCTGGGACGCAAGACGGTGCTGAGCCTCCGCTCGAATGTCGGGCATATCGTGTCCGGCGAGGCGCCCACCTTCGAGCGCCTTTACGCGGGCGGCCATCGCAACTTCCGAGGCTTCGAGTATCGCGGCGTCGGACCACGCGGCATCACGCCCGGGGGGGCGACCACCGACGAGGCGGTCGGCGGCGACTGGATGTTCCTGCTTGGTCTGGAGTACAACATTCCGGTGTACAAGGAACTGGTCCGCACGGTGTTCTTCGTGGATACGGGCACGGTCGACACCGATCTGTCGCTGAGCCGCTACCGCGTGTCGGTAGGCGCGGGCATCCGTTTCCAGCTGCCGATCCTGGGCCAGGCGGCGCCGCCGGTCGCGGTGGACCTCGCGGTGCCGGTGCTCAAGGAGGAAGGCGACCAGACGCAACTCATCAGCTTTGACATCGCGGTGCCGTTCTGATCCGGCAGGCCTCGTCAGCAACAGCTCCGTTCCAAGTGGCCAGACGGCCGCCCACCGAGGGCAAGCGCTCGCACAGAACCCGCCGCGGCATATTGTCGTAACATGCAGGGGATCTTGACCGCTGGGCCCTTCCGGCGGCCACGATCCTCGACAGGACGCACATCTCACTGAAGTTTGAAGGAATCCGACGCGATGAAGACCACCCGCGCTTTGCTCGTACTGATGATTCTGCTGGGAGCCGGCTACTTTGTGACCGCCCAGGACCAGCGCCTGGCGCCCCGCCCCACCACGACGGCCGTCGTCAACGTCTCCACCCTGCTCGATGGGCTGGATGAAAAACTCCAGATCGAGGCCGACCTCCAGGCCCAGCTCGACGCCGGCAACGCCGACCTCAAAGCCCGTGAGGAACAGATCCGTCAGCTTCAGGCCGATCTGAAGCTGATGTCGCCCGGCACCGACGCCTACGAAGCCAAGCGCGAGGAATTCGACTACATGGTCGTCGAGCTTCAGACGGCCCAGGCCTATCAGAAGCAGAAGATCAACCGCGAGTACTCGCGCCAGTTCGCCCGCCTGTACCGCAACATCCTCGCCGCCATCGAGCGGGTGGCCACGACCAACAGTTTTGACCTTGTGCTTTTCAAGGAACAGGATGTGGACCTGGCCAACGTGCCGCGCGAGCAGCTTGCGGGCGTGATCCAGAGCCGCAAGGTGCTCTACAGCGCCGGTTCGCTGGACATCACCGACCAGGTGCGCACGCTGATGAACAATGAGCTGCGGACCGGCGGCCACTGACGAAGCGGGAGCGGCGGGTGTCCCACGAACGCATCTACACGGCCGGCGAAATGGCCACGCACGTCGGGGGCCAACTGCTCGGCGATGGCAAGCTGCTTGTGCGCGGCGTGGAGGCGATCGACCAGGCCGGACCCGGCCAGTTGACCTTCATCGGGAACGCCGCCTTCGCGCGACGCTGGCCGCAAAGCCAGGCGTCGGCCGCCCTGGTCGAGGCCTCGGTTCAACGCGAGGCGCAGCTTACGCCGGGCGACGGCCAAGCCCTCATTGTGGTGGGTAATGCGGACCTGGCCATGGCCGCGGCGTTGGCGTTGTTCGCGCCGCCGACGCCCCGACCCGCGCCGGGCGCGCATGCAAGCGCGATCGTCGATCCCTCAGCCGAACTGGGCGACGGCGCCTGCGTCGGGCCGCAGGTTCTCATCGGGCCGCGCGTGCGCATCGGAGCCGGCTGCGTGATCCACGGACGGGTGACGATCCTGGATGACAGCGTCGTCGGCCCCGGCAGCGAACTGTGGCCGGGCGTGGTCATCCGCGAGCGATGCGAAATCGGCGCGGCCTGCATCCTGCATCCCAACGTCGTCATCGGAGCCGACGGGTTCGGCTACCGGCCCAGCGACGACCCGAAGCGGCCGGGCCTGGTCAAAATCCCCCAGATCGGCACGGTCCGGATCGGCGACGACGTGGAAATCGGGGCCGGCTCGTGCGTGGACCGCGGCAAGTTCTCGGCTACCGTCATCGGCGACGGCACGAAAATCGATAACCTCTGCCAGATCGGTCACAACTGCCGTATCGGCCGCTGCTGCATCCTGGCGGGTCAGACCGGCTTGGCGGGCAGCGTCACGCTGGGCGACGGGGTGATCGTCGGCGGCAAGGTGGCGATCCGCGACCACGTCACCATCGGTCCGGGGGTGCATCTGGCGGCCTGTTCGGCGGTGATGGACGACGTCCCCGCCGGCGAGACCTGGGGCGGCTATCCGGCCCGCGAAGCCCGGGTGGCGTTGAGAGAGCACGCCGCGATGCGTAAACTGCCTGACCTGCTCAAGGAGCTGCGCCGACGCGGCTGAGAGGCGATCTGGATCGACCATAGGGGTCGGCCCGCCCCTGTCCGACGCCGAAGGCCGACCGCTTGGACATGCACCAAGAGTTCCAGCACACCATCGCGGGCCCGGCCAAGCTGTCGGGCCAGGGTCTTTTCACCGGCCGCAAGACCACGGTCACCTTCCGGCCAGCACCGGTCCACCACGGCATCGTGTTCGTCCGCACCGACATGGGCGGCGCCCGGGTGCCCGCCCTGATCCGCCACGTGGTCAAGCGGCCGCGCCGCACCGCCCTCAAGGTCGGAGAGGCCGAGGTGCATACCTGCGAGCATGTGATGAGCGCCCTGGCCGGCCTGGGCGTGGACAACGCTCTGATCGAACTGGATGGCCCTGAGTTGCCTCTGCTGGACGGCTCGGCCCGGTTGTATGTCGAGGCGCTGCGCAAGAGCGGCCTCAAGGCCACCGACGCCCCCCGTCAGCGCCTGGTGATCCATGAGCCGGTCGTGGTGGAGCATGAAGGCAAGATGATCGCCGCCATGCCCGACCGTGAGCTGGGCATGAAAATCATCTTCGACCTCGAGTACGCCCATCCGTTTATCGGCCAACAGACCCACCGTTTCCACTTCGCCGTCGGCCGCAATGGACAGGACGACTTCAGCCAGCAGATCGCCCCGGCCCGCACCTACGCCCTCGAGCAGGAGGCCCAGGCCCTGCGCGAGGCGGGCATCGGCGCCCACCTCACCGAGAAAGACGTGCTGATCATCGGCGACGACGGGCCGATGGGCGACAACGCCCTGCGCTTCGACAACGAACTGGTGCGCCACAAGGTGCTGGACCTCATCGGCGACCTGTACCTGCTGGGCGTCCCGGTGCAGGGCCGCATCATCGCCAGCCGCACCAGCCACGCCGACAACCATCAGCTTGCCCGCCGTCTGCTGGGCCAGGTGCGCCAGCAGACCCACCAGCAGATGGCCATGCACCGCAACGTCATGGACATCCGCAAGCTCAGCCGCATGATGCCCCACCGCTATCCCATGCTGCTGGTCGACCGGGTAATCGAACTCGACGGCGACCGCCGGGCCGTGGGCATCAAAAACGTGACCATCAACGAACCGTTCTTCCAGGGCCACTTCCCGGGCACGCCGATCATGCCGGGCGTGCTGCTGGTCGAGGCGATGGCCCAGCTTTCCAGCGTCCTGGTGGCCCAGAGCCTCGAACACACCGGTAAGCTCGGGCTGCTGTTGAGCCTGGATCGCGTAAAAATCCGCAAACCGGTGACCCCCGGCGATCAGGTGGTGCTGGAGGCCGAGGCGGTGCGCGTCCGCAGCCGCATCGCCCACATGCGCTGCCGGGCCTACGTGGCCGAGGAAATCGCCGCCGAGGCGGAGGTCAAGTTCATGCTCGTCGACGCGGAGCAGGAGTAAGACGCGAAGCGCCAGACCGGCACCTTGAAGGCCCCTGACGCTGACCGGAGGAAAGGACAGCACACACGCCTTGAGCAACATCCATCCCACTGCGAACGTGGAGCCCGGCGCCCAGATCGCCGAGGACGCCCAGATCGGGCCGATGTGTTGCATCGGGCCGCGGGTCGTCATCGGACCAGGCACCCGACTCCTGCACCGCGTGACCGTGCTCGGGCGCACCACCCTTGGCCGCGACAACGTGATCTGGCCCAACGCCGTGCTCGGCGGTGAACCACAGGATCTCAAATACAAGGGCGAAGACACCGAACTGATCATCGGCGACCACAACCAGATTCGCGAAAGCGCCACGCTCCACCTGGGCACGGCCAACGGCGGGGGCATCACCCGCGTGGGCGACCACAACCTCATCATGGTCAACGCCCATGTCGCCCACGACTGCGTCATCGGCAGTCACTGCATTCTCACCAACAACCTGCTGCTGGCCGGCCACGTCCACGTCGAGGACCATGTGATCATTGGCGGCGGATCGGCGGTCCACCACTTCATCACCATCGGCAAGTACGCCTATGTCGGCGGCGCCACGGTCGCCCGCCAGGATGTACCTCCTTACATGATCTTCGAAGGCGCGCCAGGCCGTGTTCGCGGGGTCAACACCATTGGCCTGCAACGCAACGGCTTCGATCCCCAGACCATCGGACGCATCAAACAGGCCTACCGCCTGTTGTTCAAGGGTGTCGACGAAGACGGCCAGGATCCCCTCGGCGGCGACGAGAAATCCCTGCTTCAGAGACTTCATCGCCTCGAGGTCGACCACGGCGACGACCCGGCGATCAGATATCTGGCCACGTTCCTTCGGCAGATGGCCGATGGCGTCTACGGCCGCTACCGCGAGTCGCTGCGTCAGGACAACAAGTTCAAGAACCCCGCCAAGTGATCACGCCGCGCGACGACGCGGACCAGATGCCGCGAAGGAAATACCCATGCGTGTGCTGGTGACAGGTGCGGCCGGATTCGTGGGCAGCCGGTTGAGCCGCAAGCTCCTGGACCGCGGCGACAGCGTCGTGGGTCTGGACAACCTCAACGACTATTACGCCCTGGAGCACAAGCAGCGCCATCTGGCCGACCTGCGCGACGACCCGGGCTTTGCCTTCGTCAAGGCCGACCTCTGCGACGTCCAGGCCGTCAACGCCATTTTCGCTGAATATCAGCCGCAGGCCGTCGCCCACCTCGCGGCCATGGCGGCTGTGCGCTACAGCGTCGACCATCCGCTCGTGTACGGCCAGGTGAATGTGCAGGGCTCGCTGAACCTCATGGAAGCGGCCCGCCCGGGCAGACTGCCGATGGTCATCGCCTCGACCGGGTCGGTCTACGGCCGCAGCACGCCGGTGCCGTTCGTCGAGTCGGCCGCCGCCGATCAGCCGCTGGCCCCCTACCCGGCCAGCAAACGCGCGATGGAAATGATGGCCCACAGCCACCATCACCAGTACGGTATTCCCATGGCCGTGCTGCGGTTCTTCAACGTCTACGGCCCGCACGGCCGCCCCGACATGATGCCCTGGGTCTGGTCGCAGCAGATCGTGGCCGGCAAGCCCATCACCCTCTTCGACAATGGCAGTCTGCAGCGCGACTGGACCTACATCGACGACCTGGTCCGGGGCTTCATCGCCGCCCTCGACGCGGTGACCCGCGGCGGCATGGCGTACGAAATCATCAACCTCGGCGCCAGCCGGCCAGTAGCCAACCGCCGCTTCGTCGAGATCCTTGAAGGCCTGCTGGACCGCGAGGCGATCATCGTCAACACCCCGACGCCCACGTCCGAACCGTTGGTGACCTACGCCGACGTCAGCAAAGCCCGGGCTCTGCTCGGCTATGACCCGGCCACTCCCGTTGAAGTGGGTCTCGGGCGCTTCGTCGACTGGCTGCGCGACGAGCGGTTGATCTGAACGTCGTCGGGGACACGCGACCGCAGACCGAGCATGTGGGGTCGGAGCGTCCGACGGGCTGGAGGCGCACCATGACCGCTGCGGCAAGCATGATGATGACTCCGCGACAACGTTGGCTCGCCCTGTTCACGCGGCAGAAGCCCGATCGCCTTGTTACCGACTTCTGGTCAACTCCCGAAGTGCTCAACCGCCTGAAGCGCGAGCTTGCCTGCGACAGCGACGAAGCGCTCTGGCGCCGACTGGACATCGATCGGCCACGCGGCTTCGGCCCGCGGTGCAGGCTCGCCCATCACCCGCATGATCCACAGGCCGGCATCTGGGGCGTCCGCTCCCAGCGCATCGACTACGGTACCGGCAGCTATGGCGAGACGGCCCATTCGCCGCTGGCCGCCTGTGAAACGGCCGAAGATGTCCACGCCTTCCGCTGGCCGCAGCCTGATGACTTCGACTACCAGCCCCTCGCCGATGCGCTCACGACGGACGATGGCTACCGCATCCGCACCTGCGGCGTCTACGAGCCTTTCCTGCTCTACTGCCAGATGCGCGGCATGGAGCTGGCCTTCATGGACCTGGCCGTCGCTACGGACCTCGTCGCCGCCGCCCTGACCCGCATTTTCGAATTCCACCACGAGCATCTGCGCCGCTGCTTCGAGATCGCCCAGGGCCGCATTGACTATTTTTACCTCGCGGAGGATCTGGGTTCACAGACCGGCCCGCTCATGGGTCTGGACACCTACCGCCGATTCCTGCTGCCCCATCAGACGGCCATGGCCAACCTGGCCCGTCGCTACGGCGTGCGCATCTTCTACCACACCGATGGCGCCGCCCGCATCTTCCTGCCCGATCTGATCGACGTCGTGGGCATCGACATCCTCAATCCCATTCAATGGCGATGCCCCGGCATGGAACGTGAGGCCCTGGTGCGCGACTTCGGTGATCGCGTCATCTTCCACGGGGCCGTCGACAACCAGCGGACGCTGCCCTTCGGCTCACCCGACGATGTGCGCCGCGAGGTGCGTGAGAACATCGATCTGTTCAGCGCCGGCCGAACGTCCAAGACCGGCCGCTACATCTGCGCCCCTTGCCACAACATCCAGCCAGTCACGCCCACCGCCAACATCCTCGCCCTCTACGAAGCAGCCGCCGGAGTCGGCGCGACGGCGTGAACGGCCACGCTCACAGCCACCGCTTCAGCCACGCCAGCGCCTCGGCCCGCATCGTCGGCGTCTCGCAGTGAGGCACGTCCTCGCGCACGAGCTTCCAGGCGTCCGCCGCCCCGGTTTCGGCATAGGCGCGGCGCATCGCGGCGTCAATGATGTTTAGCCCCACCGGCGGCGTCAGATCATCACGGTCACCGGCCAGCGCCAGGTGCGGCCGCGGGGCGATCAGGGCGTTGATGTCGCTGGTGCTGAAGTGCGTCAGCAGGTCGGGCACGAAATAGAACAGGCCATGGGTCAGCGGCCCGCGCTGGCGCCGGTACGTGTGCATGTCGGTCAGGCAGCAGATGTCCACGCACACGCGTATTCGCTCGTCCAGGGCCGCCAGCCACCATGCCATCGTCGAGCCCATGCTCATGCCCAGCGTCGCGATGCGGTCGGGGTCGACATCCTCGCGCCCGCACAGGTAGTCCAGAGCTTGCACGCTGTCGTAGACCATCATGCCCCACAGCACGCGGCCGTCCCACGTCATGCGTTTGAACGTCTCGTGCTCCGGCTGCCCCTGGGTCGGCGCGACCGCTGGATACGCGTCACCTCCCGCACCCGGCTGGCACCGCTGGCCAAAGCACCAGTGGTCGATGCACAACGCCGCATAGCCCGCGGCCGCCATGGCCTCGCCCCACGGGGGACGCTGGCACAAGGCCCCCGCTTCGCCCGGTCGCATCTCGATCAGTTCCCGTTTGCCGACTTCGTACTGACCCCAGTGCGCGTGATTGAACAGCACCGTCGGCAGCGGACCCCGCACGCCGATCGGCCGCACGAAATACGCGGGCACCGGCTCAAGGCCGTTGAGATCGAGCGTCAAGTGTTCCAGTTCATACGCCTCACGCCGCTCCACCCGACAGGCCAGCACGTTGATCGCCCGATGCCGATCCGGCAACCGCCCCAGAAGGCGCCACAACCGCTCGCGTTGGATTCTGGGCGTCTGCATGGCACTGGCGCAGGTTTCCTCGGCGCATGGCGGCCCACGTAGCGTTCACGTCAGCATATCGGCCGCCGCCCAGGAGAAAAGCCCGTGAGGACGTGCCTCACGGGCTTGCGGTTCCTGTGTTGCCCTGCGTCGCGCCCCGTGACGATGCGTCTATTCCTTGACCTCGTAGTCCGCGTCGATCACGTCGTCATCGCCGGACGGCCCGCCGGCGGATTTCGCCCCGCCGCCAGCCGCGCCCGTCGCCGCACCGGCGCCCATCTTCTCGTAGATCGCCTTGCCCATCGCCTGGGCGGCCTTGAGCAGTTCCTCGGTGGAGCGCTTGATGGCTTCGGCGTCATCCTCTTTGATCTTCGATTCGACGCCGCTGATGGCCGATTCGATGTTGCCGCGAACCTCGGCCTCGACCTTGTCGCCGTGCTCCTCAAGCTGCTTCTTGATCTGGTAGACGGTGTTCTCCGCCTGGTTGCGGGCGTCCACCAGTTCGCGCTGCTTCTTGTCCTCGGCTGCGTGCGCCTCGGCATCGGCCTGCATTTTCCTGATCTCGTCCTCCGACAGGCCCGACGAACCCTTGATCTCGATGTTCTGACTCTTGCCGGTTCCCTTGTCCGTCGCGGAAACGCTGAGGATGCCGTTGGCGTCGATGGCGAACTCCACTTCGATCTGCGGCATGCCGCGCGGGGCTGGCGCGATGCCGGAGAGGTTGAACCGCCCCAGCGTGCGGTTGTCCTTGGCGAACTGCCGTTCGCCCTGCAGCACATGGATCGTCACTTCCGACTGGTTGTCCGCCGCCGTCGAGAACACTTCCTTCTTCGATGTGGGGATCGTCGTGTTGCGCTCGATGAGCCGGGTCATCACCCCGCCCAGCGTCTCGATGCCCAGTGACAGCGGCGTCACGTCCAGCAGCAGTACGTCTTTCACGTCGCCTTCGAGCACGCCGCCCTGGATCGCCGCGCCGACCGCCACCACCTCGTCGGGATTGATGCTCTTGTTGGGCTCCTTGCCGAAGATGTCGCGGCAGATGGCCTGCACCTTGGGGATGCGCGTCGACCCGCCGACCAGCACCACCTCGTCCACGTCCTTGGGGTCCAGGTTCGCGTCCTTGAGCGCCGCGTGTACTGGCGTCTTGCAGCGGTCGAAAAGATCGGCGCACAGTTGCTCGAACTTCGCCCGTGTCACGCTGATCTGCAGGTGCTTGGGGCCCTCCTGCGTGGCGGTGATGAATGGAAGATTGACCGTCGTCTCCTGCGTGGTGGACAGCTCGCACTTGGCTTTCTCGGCCGCCTCCTTCAGGCGCTGCAAGGCCATCGCGTCCTTGCGCAGGTCGATGCCTTCCTGCTTCTTGAATTCGTCGGCCAGGAAGTCGATCAGCCGCTGGTCAAAGTCGTCGCCGCCCAGGTGCCCGTCGCCATTGGTGCTCATCACCTCGAACACCCCATCGCCGATGTCGAGGATCGAGATGTCGAACGTGCCGCCGCCCAGGTCGAAGACGGCGATTTTCTCGTTCTTCTTCTTATCGAGCCCGTAGGCCAGCGCCGCCGCGGTCGGCTCGTTGATGATGCGCTCGACCTGAAGGCCGGCGATCTGCCCCGCCTCCTTGGTCGCCTGACGCTGCGAGTCGTTGAAGTAGGCCGGCACCGTGATGACCGCCTTCTCCACTTTCTCGCCCAGGTAGTCCTCCGCCGTCTTCTTGAGGTTTCCCAGCACCATCGCGCTGATTTCCTGCGGCGTGTAGTCCTTGTCCCGCACCTTCACCTTCACCAGCTCATCTTCCGCGCCGACCACCTGGTAAGGCACGATCTTCTCTTCGCTGTGAACCTCGTTGTGACGACGGCCCATGAAGCGTTTGATCGAGAAGATCGTGTTCTTCGGGTTGGTCACCTGCTGGTGCTTGGCCGGCTGGCCGACCAGCCGTTCGCCTTTGTCGGTGAACGCCACGATGGACGGCGTGGTGCGCGCGCCTTGGCTGTTGATGAGCACCTTCGGCGCCCCCGCCTCCATGACGGCCACCACCGAGTTGGTCGTTCCCAGATCGATGCCAATGGTCTTTGCCATGATTTCGGCCCCTTTCGACGGTCAAGCCGGCGTGCCGCGTCGCCGTCCACGCCATGCGCCACGGGCGCGGCGACACCTGGCCGCCGGGTTTTTCGCAAAGCCAGTGCCAGCGCCGCGTCGGGAAAAACCAGCCTCAGAACGGCCCCAAGCCTCTTTTTGACCGTGCTCGGCTGCCATGATCGGCTCGGACCGCGCGAGTTCTGCCATATTGGCAACCCATCCGACATCCACCCTCCATGGTGACAGCGCGCGGTCGCCGCGCCGTGGGGCCGAATCGATCCCGTACCCAACGCCACACCGCAGCGACCGAAGTTATCCACACTGCTGGCTCCGATCGCCCTGCGGCACCCACCTACTTGAAAACCGCATGTTTTCCAGTGAAAATGCGCGCGGTCGTGAGCAAACCGCTTATTCTAAGCTGGAAAACGACCTGTCGCGGAACGGAAGCCAATCGCCATTGCCAAGGAGAGCTAAAGATGGCCAAAAAGAAAACTCAGAAGACGTCCAGCGCCGCGGCCAAGCCGCCCACCAAAAGTGAACTGTACGGCGCCATCGCCGACAAGACCGCTCTGACCAAGAAGCAGGTCGCGTCCGTGTTCGACGAACTGGCCGCGCAGATCAAGAAGAATCTGGCCCGCGGTCCGGGGGCCTTCACCATGCCCGGCCTGTGCAAGATGGTCGTCAAGAGGAAGCCGGCCACCAAGGCCCGCCCTGGCAAGAACCCCTTCACCGGCGAGGCGATCATGATCAAGGCCAAGCCGGCCAGCAAGACGGTCCGCATCCGGCCGCTCAAGAGCCTCAAGGACATGCTTTGACGCTGGAGACCCAGGCCCCCTCGGCCTGACCTGCCGCGGCGATTGTTCGCTGCGGTTCATTGCCCGACACACGCGTTCCGCGACGCGACCATAAAAAAAGCCCCGGTGATCGCTCCGACGCCGGGGCTTTTTTGTGCGCTGCGCCCATCACGCCGGCTTCACATTGGTCGGCATGTGCCGCCAACCAATGACACCCAGTCCCGTCAGCACCATGCTGAACAGCGCCGCCGCCTCCACACGCACCGCCGCGCTTGACCCGTCCAACGCCACCACCCAGCCGCTCACCAAAGCCGCGTATATGCCTACGGGCACGACGAACAGCCACCCGGCACTCCACGGGTTCACCGCCATCAGCGACAGCGTCGTCGGCGCCGCCAGCGCCATCGCCAAGGCCCCGCGTGGATCGATCGTGAACATCGCCGCCAGCGCGACCAGCAAACCAAGCATCAGGTAGCGATGTCCACGCACCATCGATCGCCCCCGACCGGCCAGACAATCCCCGTAGGCGTGCAGCACCCAGCGCTGAGCCGTCGCTGCCAGCACCGCCCAAACGGCTGCATCGAACAGCGGCCCACTGCCCCCCTCACGGGTGAACCAAGGTTCGCCACCGAGCACCAACTGCGCCACACCTGCAATCGAGCCGGCCATGCTCAACGCAATAACCGCCAGCGTCACCGCGTCGCCGTTGGGGCGGCCATGCGCCAGGCCGGCCCCGCCCTGCACGAGCAGCGGCCAACCCGCCGCCACACATACCCACCCGGCCAGCAGCAGTTCGAACAACCACGGCAACGCCATCGACTGCGGGCCGATCGCCGCCCCGGCGAGCATCGGACTCAGATAATGCAGTGCAAGCGCCGGCAGCCCGAACACCAGGGCCGTCGCGAACCGCGATTTGTATTCCCACGCGACACGCTGCCGCAGCGCCGCCAGGGTGACGTCCGGCAAGAAGCTCTGACCGACGCGATCGCGCCATGCGACGCCAAAACGGATAGCGATCTGCGCCGCCCGATCCAGAGCAGCCTCGTCCAGCGCGCGATGCACCGGATCCTTGTCATCGTCCGAGACACCGCCAGCCCGCCACAGCCATGCCGCCTGCCCGGCCGGATCCACACGGTTGCCCAGCCCCGCCTCGTGCCACGCCGCCGACAACTGCCGCCCTACTTCTGGGTCGTGCAGACCGTCCACTATCACCACGGTATCCGCCATGCGGGCATTATGGCGAAATTCACGACTGGGCCGCTTTCGCGCCTGCGCCCCGCGTGCTAATCTTCGCGTCCTTGTCGCAGAAGGGTGTCCCTATGAAGCCAGCCACACCGCCCAGCCGCACGCGCTCCACGAGCCAGATCATCGCCGCCCACGATCAACACATGATCGTCAACCTGCCTCGTTATGGGATCGCCATGGTCCGCGGCTGCGGCTGCGAGCTGGAAGACGCGGACGGCAAGCGTTACCTCGACCTGTTCGCCGGATTCGGCGCGCCGATCCTGGGCCACTGCCATCCCGACCTTGTCGAGGCCATCACCGACCAAGCCAACAAACTCTGGCACGTGGGCAACCTGCTGCACACCGAGCCGCAGACCCGCGCCGCCGAGGCCATCAGTCGCTGCAGCTTCGGCGGCCGCGTCTACTTCTGTCACAGCGGCGCCGACGCCAACGAAGCGGCCATCAAACTCGCCCGCCTCTACGGCAAGGCCCATCCCGGCCGCAGCAATCCCGCCGAGGGCGGACGTTTCCGCGTCGTCTCCGCCACGCGGTCGTTTCACGGACGCTCGTTCGCGACGATGGGCGCCACCGGCAACCCCGCGGTGCGACAGGGCTTTGAACCCCTGCTGCCCGGCTACGTCAACGTTGCCTACAACAGCATCGAGGCGGTGCGGGAGCAGCTTGACGACCAGACCGTGGCCGTCATCGTCGAGCCGATCCAGGGCGAAGGCGGCGTGAATGTGCCCGATGACTCTTATCTGCCAGCCCTGCGTGCCCTGTGCGACGAGCGCGACCTGCTGCTGATCGTCGATGAAGTGTGGACCGGCTGCGGACGCACGGGTAAATGGTTCGGCCACCAGCACTGGCCGGTCACGCCCGACATCATGACCCTCGGCAAGGGCGTCGGCGGCGGGCTGGCGGTTGGCGCGATGGTCGCCGGACCGCGTGCGGCCGACCTCTTTGATGTCCGCAAGACCAGTCTGGTCAAGCACGCCACGACCCTCGGCGGCAACTGCCTGTCCATGGCCGTCACCGCCGCCATCTTCCAGGTCATCGAGCGCGACGGCCTGCTCGATCACACAAGGCGTCTGGGCAGCCTCGCCATTGAGCGCATCAATGCCGCCGCCGCGGACACGCCCGGCCTGGTCGGGGCGCGTGGGAAAGGCCTGTTCATCGGTGTCCAGCTTGATCCGCAGGCCGGTTGGTTCGAAAAGGCGGGCGACGTCGTCGCCCGGTGCCTGGAGCGAGGCCTGCTCATCGGCAGCGCCGGCAACGACGTGCTGCGTCTCGCGCCGCCGCTCACGATCACCGAGGCCGAACTGGACCGCGGCCTCGACCAGCTTGTGGAAATCCTGGGATCTGCTCAGTAAACAAAGGTGTGCGGGGATTCGCGGTCAGCGGCACCCCGCTGGCGGCATGTCGAGCATCGTGCGCAGGCCCGGGGGCACGTCCCCGATGCGCCGCGCCTGGTTGATCAGCATCGCCACCGTCGCCGAGTCGCCCGGCGTCGAGCCCGGTATCCGCAGGCGCAGGCTCACCGGGCCTTCAAGTTCCAACCGATCGATCGGATCCTGAGCGCCCACCGCCATCGTCAGATCAAGCTCAATCTCCAGGCCGTCGCCTTCCCACCGACCGACGTTGCGCATCCCCGCCACCATGCCCGGCTCGATAAGCCCCAGTTCGCAGCGCTGGGCCCGATCCGCCACCACCGGCTCCAGCGACTCGACGACGGAGCCCGGGCTGACCTGACGGCCCAGACCGGCCGCGAGCATCGCCACCGACTCGGCCAGCCCCTTGTGCCCCATCTGGCCAACCGCCGCCAGATCACGGAAACGCTCCACGCTCAACGTCGCCCCCACTTTCCGCTGAAGCGGCAGCCGACGCAGACTCGCATCCACACGACGCACGCAGCGCACCCGACGCACACAGCGCAGCACGCTGGCCATCGTCACCGCCAGGCTGTCCATCACGAACCCGGGGTTCACCCCGGTGCCCAGCACGGCCCGACCGGCTTCACGGGCGCGCTGATCCACCTGGTCGGCCAGCGCCGCATGCCGGTACCACGGCCAGGCCATCTCTTCGCAACTGCTCACCACCGCCAGCTCTTGCGTCAGGCACTCGTCGAGCGTGCGGGCGACAACCGAAAAATCCGAACTGGTGCAGACGATGGCCACGTCCGCACGACCGTCGCAGCCGCCTTCTTCCATCGCGTCGGCCACACTCGAACGCACACGCAATACCGACCGGCCCTGCGGCGAACACTCCGGCTGCTGGCCCAGTTCCTCCAGAGCCGCACCGCACTTGGCCGGATCCTGGTCCACCAGACCGCACAGACACAGGTCGCGGTCCGCCCGCACCGCATGGGCGCAACTGATGCCGATCGGCCCCAAACCCACGATCATCACGCGCGTCACACCGACACCTCCATCTTGCCGACCACTTTTCAGTCCCCGCCACCGGTCCCCGCCGCACCCCCGCCGCCTCCGCCACGCCGACGACGGCGACGACCGCCCCGCCGCCGCCGCGGCCTGCCGCCTTCGTTTGCCTCGCCACTGTCCTGCGGCGAGGGGTTTGCGCCATTCTGCGGCGGCTCGGACTCGCCACCGCCTTGCGGCGATGCGCCGTCACCGCCGACCGATTCGCCCCCGGCTTCAGCGTCACCACCCCCGCGTCTTCGGCGGCGGCCACCGCGGCGACGACGCCGGCCGCGACGGCCGGTATCGCCATCGGTTGGAGATTCCTCTGAACCGGCCGGCGACTCGATCGGCGCCGGTGACGCACTCTCCACTTCGTCCAAAGGGGGCCCCGCGTCGGACGCGGTCAAATCGTCGTCCGGCTCGTGCGGCAACGGCACCGACGCGCGCTGCGGTCGGGGCGGCCGCGGCGGCATCGCCTGGCGCTCGCGCGATCGCCGGGCCGTCTCCTGCGTGGCGGCCAGCTCCGGATTCCTCTGCGGGTCGTCGGCCGGGTCAAGTTTCTGAATCTCTTCGACGGGGTAAGCCGCCATCCCCGGCTGATCGTCCAGCCGCACCAGCGCCAGTTGCGTAAGAATCTGCGCGTCGATCACCGTGCCCGGGCCGTCCTCGGTCATGACCCGCGTCTGCTTGCGCGGCAGGCGCTTGCGCAGGTCGGCGTAGGTTTCGTCCTCGTAGCGCAGACAGCACATCAGCCGTCCGCAGCGGCCGGAGATTTTCGTCGGATCGAGCGTCGCCTTCTGAATCTTGGCCGATTTCATGGACACCGGCTTGAGCACCTTGAGAAACTGCTTGCAGCAGCAGTGCTGGCCGCATCGCTCGTAGTCGGCCACCAGGCGCGCTTCCTCGCGGGCGTTGACCTGGTGCATCTCGATCCGCGTGTGGTAAGCCGCCGCCAGTTGCTTGACCAGGTCGCGGAAATCGACCCACTGCTCAGCTGTGTAGTAGAAGATCACCCGCTCCCCGCCCAGCAGCCGCTCGATCTCGACCAGTTTCATGGGCAGGTCCATCTCACGGATCAGGGCGCGCGTAAACTGCATCATCTGGCCGCGGTTCTCGTCGAGGTGACGCTGCTCCAGCAGGTCTTCGGGCGTGGCCACGCGCAGCACCTTGCCGGTATTGGAGAACGGGTAGTTCTTACCGCCCGAGTTTTCGATGTACTCGAGCATCTGCTTGCGTGAGATCGCGCTGCCGCAACCGGCATTAGGACAGGTGGTGGTCAGCATCTCCGCCAGCTCAATGCCCCGGTGGGTCCGCACGACCAGCTTGCTGCCGCAGCCGGGCTTCGCGTCCCCGTCATAGGGCAGTTCGGCGATCATACGCTGGTGGCCATAGCGCACCACGATTGACTTAGGCGGTTCGAGTCTTTCGTAGATCTTCCGGTCCTCGTCCTCGAGCATGACCGGCAGAGGGGTGATTGATCCAGCCATATGGCAGAAGCTCCGTGACCTGCGGGCCTGCGACTCCGACATGCGCCGCGGCGCGACAGCGCCCCGACGACGATCGGACCAGCGGCCGGCTTGATGTCGTCGGGCCTGGGGTTTCAGCACCCGCCAGCCGCCCGACGGGCTGACAGGGTTCAATCACGGAGCTGTGCATCGCTATTCTACGGACGGTTCATTCCTCCGGCCAGTACGTATCGCAGCCGGCCTTTCATCCCCTCCGACCGATTCGCCGCAGCCTTCGCCGAAGCAGTAAACCTCCATATGTTCGCCGCGGTCACGCAGGTCACGATCGATCACGCGCGACGGCTGGCCTAGCTGCCACGCCGCCGCATCCAGGTAGCGCCGAGCCCACTCGGCGGGGAACGGCGTCTTGGAGTCGTGGTAGACGAGCAGGAATGTGCGCCCGCTGCCGGCGATCGGCAGTTCGCCGGGTGGCGGGGCCCACGCGATCGGCCACGGGCCATAGCGCATCAGGTTGTAGCGCAGACGGGCCGCCGAGCCGCCATAGAGCCGCAGGTCCGGGCCGTCGGCATCCGCCTGCGCCGGATCAAAACCTGGCACGTTGAAACTGCCGAAGAAAGCGACCGCATCGCCCGGCCGCACCATCCCGCTCAGATCCCGTACCGCTTGCCGGGCCAGGACGTCGGCCTTGCGTTTATAGGGTTTGGCCACGTCGGCGACCATGTATGCCACGACGCCAACCGCCAGCAACGCCGCCGCCACCCGGACACCCGCCGCCCTTCGCCTGGAAAGCAACAGACCCAGCATGGCCGCGAGCCCAGCGCCCGCGAGCAAGCATACCGCCGGGGCCACGTACTGCGCCACACGGGCGCTGTCGCCGTAGGGATATTTCCGCAGCACCGCAGCAGCCAGGTTCAACGGCAACGGACTCAACAGCAAGACCACCAGCCAGCCGCGCCCGCGCCGCCACAAGGCCGCACTACCGGCGATCACCAGAAGCAGCGTCCCCGTGCTGCCCCAATGATTGCCCCCGTTGGGATAGGCGAACATGTTGCCCGCGTGCTTGGCGATTACCCAGATGGGAATGCGCCACGGCTGGTCCAGCGGCGGATAGGCATCGCGCCAGGCCTCGTCGTTCCACATGCCGGGCGCCGCGATCGACTGCGGTCGTCCGGCCAGCAGGTACATGCCGACAAAACTGACCGTGAGCACGATACCGGCCGCCAGCACCAGTCCGAGCGACGCCGGCCGCCGCAGGCGCATCGCTCGCCAGGCCAGCACCAGCACCACACCGCCGCCCACGAACGCGGCCGTGTACGACACCCAGACCGCCGCCGCAAACAGCCCGAACAGCACCCACCACAGGGCCCGACACGCGCTTCGCTCACGCCCGCGCGGCATGCGCGCGTAGAGGCACGCGGCCACATGCAGTATCGCCGCCGCGACCAGCAGGTCCATGCTGTAAGGCTTCACCTCGGCCGCATGACGCACCGGGTAATACGAGGCCGCAAAGATCGCCATCGCCGCCAGACCGGCGTTGGCTCCCAGCCAGCGCCGCGCCATCCGCCAGACCAGCACCGCCCCACCGACGCCGGCCAGATACGGAATCAGTCGCAGCACCATCTCGCCCAGGCCTGCGAGTTTCACCAACCCCAGCGTCAGCCAGAGAAAACCCACCGGTACGATCTGCAGGTGTTCGAGCGGCCGCGTCATGCCCACCCAGTCGCGCAGGCCGAAGTTGACGGCGACAAATCCCTCATCGCCCCACATCGGCCAGCATTGCACATACCGCAACGTCCGCCACGCCAGGTTCAGGGCGAGCAGGCCCAGCATCCAGATCCGCGGCGAGCCGCGCCGCAACCAGCTTCGATTGAATTGGATCATGCGACGTCCGCCGCGCAGCGTCCCAAGCGGATGACCATGAGCACCCCAGAGCGCTGCCGCGCCTACGCCCGGGCTGGTTGGGCGGCCATCGTATCGCGCAGGCCCAGGCTCTTGTAGATCCGCCGCGTCGCGCCCGAGCGGTTGAGCGTGTAAAAGTGGATGCCGCGCACCTGGTGGTCCAGCAGATCCCGGCACTGCTCGGTGGCCCAGTGGACGCCGACGGCTTCGACAGCGTCCTCATCGTCGCCCGCCCGGGCCAGGGCCCGCAGCAGTGCGGCCGGGAAACGTGAGCCGGCTGCCAGCTCCGCCATGCGCCGCATGCCCTTGGTGCTGGTCACCGGCATGATGCCGGCGATGATCGGCACGCGGATGCCCGCCAGCTCGCATCGTTCGCGGAAGTCGTAGAAATCACCGTTGTTGAAAAAAAGCTGCGTGCAGATGTAGTCCGCGCCCGCATCGACCTTGGCCTTGAGGTGGTCCATTTCCAGCAGACGGTTGGGCGTGGTCGGATGCCCCTCCGGAAAGCCCGCCACACCGATGCCGAACCCGCGCTTCTCCGGGTGCGCGCCGCTCTGGTTGAACTTGCGAATGAACCGCACCAGGTCGGCGGCATGGCGGAATGCGTCGCGCGAGCGGTCGTAGTCGGGAACGTCGCGGGGCGGGTCGCCGCCCAGGGCCAGGATGTTGTGGATGTTGCCCAGAGCGTAGCGCTTGAGAATCTCGTGGATCTGCGCTTCGCTGTGGCACACGCATGTCAGATGCGGGATGGGCGTGATGGGCGTCGTGTTGCGGATGCGCACGACCAGGTCGTGCGTTAGCTCGCGCGTCGACCCGCCCGCACCATAGGTCACCGACACGAACGAGGGCTTGAGCTCTTCAAGGGCGGCGATCGTCGCGTAAAGCTGGTTGGCCCCCTCAACGTTCTTGGGAGGGAAGAACTCGAAGGAAAGCGTGGTCGCGTACTTGGCGAAGATATCCTGAATATGCATCGGCAACTCGCTCGCAGCCGGCATGGGAAGCCCGCTGCCCGGTCCCCGTGGCCTGGGTGCCTGCTGAGGCCGCAGAACCACCGCGACCTTCTATCCGTCCATCCGGATTAAAGGATGCTACGCCTTGCCCCCGCCGGCGTCAACGTCACGACGGTCGAGCCGAACCTTCGGTCGGTTCCTGCGCCACCCGCCAGCCCGGTCCCTCCAGCAGCCCCAACCCGGGAACCTCCCGCGCCGTCGGACCCAGGTTCGCCACGACCCGCGTCCCGTCGGAGAAGGTGCTGGCCTGCAGCAGGCCATCGTCACTGAGCATCTCGAAGGCAAGCATCTGCCGCCGCCCCAGACGCCCGTGCAGCCGCGCCACCGGCAAGGCCGCCTCAATCGCCTCCTGAACCTCCGCGTCCTCCAGACGAATGAGAAATGAGTACGTCTGCCGCGTTTGGATATTCACCCAGGCGTATTGTCGGCCGAACGGAAACAGGCTCGGCGGGAATCCGTGCAGGGCGTCGATGGCGGCCTTCAGACGCGGCTCACCCGCCCCGTTGCGGGCCAGCCCGTGGGGCGTCGGCCCAAGGCCGAAGCCCGGATTGGCGTTGTAGTTGTGAAGCTCCCACCAGTCATGGATGCACGAATCACGAAACACCAGGCTGGTCATCGGCACCACGATCGCCGGCCCTGGCCCGGGGCCGGCGTGGTCGTAGGACGGCACCACCTTCGTTGTGCCCACGTCGTAAAACGCGGCATAGTGATCCGCGAAGCCTTCGCTGGACACCACACGGTTGCCCACCGTGTGCGGACTGAACAGCCGCCGCGTCCAGATCACATCATCGCGCCGGCTCAGGGGGCCGCCGCCGTGCAGTTCGTGTTCGGGATTCATGCAGCACATACCGTGGTACATCGCGCTCACGTCAAAATGGATCCAGTCCATCGGCCGCATGTCGCCGGCCAGCCGGTCGCGCACATGTTCGACCTGGTACGGCGTGCAGGTCTGGTACCACTGGTAGTCGTCGATCTTCCACCCCGGCTTGCACTGACCGGCTGGCTCCTGGCGGTACAGCCGCCGACGTTGCGGCGTCCCGTCATCCAGCGCCTCATTCACCCAACCCCACGGCGACAGATACACCCCTTCGATCGCCCGCATGGCCTCGATCTGCTCGTCGCTCAGGTGGATCGGCGCGTCCCCACCCATGCGAAAATCCGTCGAGTAGTGGCAGAACCGCGCGGGGAAAACAAAAATCGACTCGAAGCCGCGGGCTTTGAGCTTCCGCAGGGATTGCACGTAGTCGATCTCGTCGCTGTGGTTGTAGCCGATGAACGCGAACACAGCCCCGAAAAGCTTGGACACGATCGGCTTGGCGGTGATCTTCTCATCCCATCGCGTGAACTGGCCGCGATCCACCAGACGGCGGCGGTAACGCTTGCACAGCGACGTGACATCGCCGTCGGTCGGATACAGGCACACGCCGGCCTCGATCCATCCATCCACCGGGCAGCGGGCGTGCTCATAATGGAAGAACAGCCCATCGCCGCTTGAGCCGCCGCCATGCCCGAAGGCGCCGCGCCAGTTTGACGCGCTGTCGTGAGCGACCAGCAGACCGGCATGCGGCCCGTCGCCGCGCTCGGCGATGAAGCCCGCCATCGCCATGTTCAGGCCGAAATGCCCATGATGTCCCAGCCGCGCCTGCCACGCGGCCTTGCCGCGATCGATCAGCAAACCCTGGTACAGCGGCAACGCCAGACGCAACCGGCCTTCCGCCGGCTGAAAGCTGCCGGGCAAGGCAATGGATGTCAGGCCTCGAACGCGCGTCTGCAGCGTCACACGCACGTGATCGGCTTCCAACCGCCAGACAAAGTCCACGGGGCCCTGGGGCGTCTGGTGCGAGATGCGAATCGCCTCGTCCTCACGACGGGCGTGGCTGTGCGTGAAGGGCGCTAGTCCTTCGGCTTCCTCGACGGGCCGATAGCCACAGCGGGCATCGTCCAGCCGCCACACGCAGCGTCGAGTCAGGTCGATCAGTTGCAGCCCATGGCCGTCATCGCCCACCGCCAGCCGCAGGTGCTCGTTCTCGATGGTCTGCATGCCCATGTCCCAGCCAGGAAACCCGCCGGCGACAATACGACACGGCTGGGCGGCGTCAACCACGCAGCATCGCACCCGCCGTCACTCACGCAGGCGCCTGGGCCTCGCTGGTCTGGGCAATCGCGGCGACCACCGCGTCGTGAATCCTGCCGTTGGTCGCCACCACCCCGCTGTTGGCCGCGAGCGTCCGACCCCGCGAGAAATCCAGCGGCTTGCCGGTAATATCCGTCACCCTGCCGCCCGCTTCCTTCACCACCAGCATCCCGGCCGCATGATCCCAGATTTTCTCCTGGTAGTCCGCGCGCGTCGGCATACGCAGGTAGATCTCCGCATCGCCGCGGGCCACGGCCGCATACTTGCACTGGCTGTCCATGCGCACCGGCGCCTGGGTGATGCCCAGCACCCGCGCGATCCGCGCCGACTGGCTCTGGTCCGAGTGGCCTGACTCCACCGACTCGCAGAACCGCGCCGACGACGCCTCGGCCGCTTCGCTGACCGCGATCATCCGCCCGTCGCAGTCGCCCGCGTCCAGCGGCATCATGCGGCTGCCCCGGCCGTTCACCGCCGTCATCAGCACGCCCGCCCCGTGACACCGCGGCAGGTTCGGACAGCCCAGCACCCCCAGCACCACCTGCCCCTTTTCGATCAGCGCCAGCGCCACCGCGTATTGTTCGGCCCGCAGGAATCCTTTGGTCCCGTCGATCGGGTCCAGCGTCCAGTAGCGATCGCTGTCGGCCGCGTGAGCGCCGCGGTCGATCCAGTCCAGCACCTGCGTGCGGCCCACCGTCCGGCCCAGCCCCATCGACGCGTGCCGGGCCACCAGCTCCGCCACGTGCCGTTGATCCGCCTGGCGTAGCTGGCCCGTGCCCTCCTCGCCCACCACCGGGTCGCCCGGGAATGTCTCCTCAAGCATCGCGCACACCACCGCCTGCGACGCGAAGTCCGCCACCGTCACCGGGCTGCGGTCTTTCTTGGCGATCGTCTCGGCGTTGACCAGATCCTTCTGCACCGCCTGGCAGACGGTCGAGGCCGCCCGCACCGCGGCGATGGCGGCCTGCAGTTCGTTGGCATAGGCATCGGGCATCTTTGTCGGCTCCTGGCTTGGGGTCGGCTGAGCCGCTGGCTGGCTGCGGCACAACAGCGCGTAAGGGTTCACCTATAGAGTCGGTCATGATAACGGCGAAGTTGAACGTGTCGGCCTCAGCGACAGGCGCTGAGGCCGAGGCGTCTTCGGTGAGACAGGCGTCTTGGGGGGAACAGGTGTCTGACCCGTCGTCGGCCGACACCCGTTCAAAACGGCTCGTCATCCACGCCGCCGCGTCCGGCCGGACGGGCCGCGCCGCCCCCATCCGACCCACTGCCGTAGCCCTCGTAGTCGCCGCCGTGGGCCAGGTTGTTGAACCGCGTCGTGCGGCCGTTGAACTGCAGCCGGATCGTCCCCGTCGGGCCGTTGCGCTGTTTGGCGATGATGACTTCAGCCACACCCACCTTGTCCGGATTCTCGGCCGCCCAGTTCGGGTCCGAGTGGTAGTACTCCTCGCGGTGCAGCATCATCACCACGTCGGCGTCCTGCTCGATCGACCCCGACTCGCGCAGGTCGCTCATGCGCGGCCGATGCCCCTCGCGCGACTCGGCCGCACGGTTGAGCTGGCTGAGGCAGATCACCGGCACATTCAGCTCGCGGGCCAGGGCTTTGATGCCGCGTGAAAGCTCGCTGACCTCCTGCTGCCGACTCTCGGCGCCGGGGCTGGACATCAGTTGCAGGTAGTCGATGATCACCATCCTGATGTCGTGCCGCGCCGCCAGTCGCCGCGCCCTCGCCCGCAGTTGCAGCAGCGACAGACCCGGCGTGTCGTCGATGAACAGCGGCGCCTCGGCCAGTTCACCCACCGTCATCGCCAGGCGCTCGTACTCGTCGGCCCCGAGCATGTTCCGCCGCACCCGCTGGGCGTCCACGCCGCTGCGCGAGCAGAGCAGGCGCTGGGCCAACTGCTGGCGCGACATCTCTAGGCTGAACACCGCCAGCGGCTGCCTGTTGGTCGCCGCCACGTGCTCGGCGATATTCAACGCAAAGGCCGTGTTATGGGTGACGATGTAATCGTCAGTCACATAGAGACGGTCGGGATGCGAGACCGCGATGCACTGCGTGTCCGCAATGCGGGTTGGCTCAATCGACTGAATATTCAGCCGACGCTGGCGCTGGCGGCCGGAGACAAGGTGGTCACGCTTGACATCCGCGCGAACCAGGTCGGCGGCCTGGTCGTGCTGAAGATTGCAGACGTACGCCGGCAGCCCCCGTCGCTCCATCCCCTGATAGGTGTACCGCGTATTCTTGCGCGTCACCGATCCGCTGCCACCGAGCGATCGCACCAAGTCCACGACGTCTCGCGCCAAGACAACGCTGGCCGAGCTAAACCGCAGGCTACCCCACGTTTCAACCCAACCATCGGTGTCCACGAGACCGGCCAGCAACGCGGCCCGGGATTGACGTGAGGCACGCAGATAAACCGGCGGGATGAACTTTTGCGTCGCCCCGCATCCCCAAAGGCCCAGTTCTTCGAGCGCCTGTTTGATCGGATTGGCCGCCACGCCTTGCACGCCGGACTGATGCGCGCCAGCGGCCTGCACCAGTCGATAGTCATACCCGCCGGCAGGCCGCAGCACCACGTCGGGCCCGATGATCTGACTGATACGCTCAAGGGTCTGCTCGTCTTTGCACGAGAATCGCACGGAACTGCCGCCAAGCGTCCCGTCGCCGATCAGGCATCCCAGCAGATAGGGATCCAGCAGCAACTCGTCATCACTGCCGAACTCGCCGGCAAACGTCTCGATCCATAGCCGGTTCTCGTAGCGCTTGCGCTTGAGCAATGACATCAGTTTGGCCGTGTCCAGCACACGCGGCGCGTCCCAACCGCGATAATGAACCTGCCACAGGTGCTCGGCGCAGCACTCGGTGGATCGACCATCAGACAGGACCACCCGGAACACCTGGCGACGCCCCTGCGGGAAGATGCCGGTGACCTCCGATGATTGGCCATCGATCGACGCAAGTCGATCACCGATCTGCAACTCGCCCATGGTCGTCCAGCCGTCGGGCGTCAGCACCTTGGCGTCGAGCGGCTGGGCCTTGCCCATCGACGGCCGGGCGGCCACGATGACCATCTCGCCCTTCTGCAGCCCGGTGGTGATCTCGTCGAGTTCGAAGAACCCCGTCTCCAGGCCCGTCAGTTGCTGGCCTTCCCGGGCTTCAAGCTGGGCAAATGTTTCCTGCAGCAGGACGCCCAGCGCCCCGGCCTCCGCAGCGTTGCCGCTCTCGGCCAGCCGGAAGATTTCACGCTCGGCCGAATCGACCTGATCTGAGGCGTCCTCCGCGCTGGTGTACGCCCGTTGAAGAATCTCGCCCGCCGCCTCGATCAGCCGACGCAGCGTCGCCTTGTCGCGCACGATCTTCGCGTAGTAGGGCGCGCTGGTCGCCGCCGGCACGCTCTCGGCCAGCTCCACCAGATATTCAACCCCACCCGCTTCTTCCAGGGCCTGGCTGTCGGCCAGGGCCTGACGAAGCTGCACCAGATCGATCGGGTTGTTCTGGTCATAGAGACGCACCAGCGCCTGATAGATGGCTGCATGTCGCGTCTGGTAGAAGTCGTCGGGCCCGGTCAGAATCTGCACGACGTCGCCGATCATCCGTCCGTCGAGGATCATCGCCCCCAGCAGGCTCATCTCCGCCTCGACCGCATGCGGCGGCAGGCGGTCGAACAGCTTGCCCAGCGACGGCGGGCTTTGCGGCGAGCGGCCGGAATACGACGTGGCGGTGGACATGGGGCGGTATCCGTCCTGTTGACGGCGCATGATAGCGGTCCGTGCTACCCGCGGCTGGCATCGCGGCATGCGCGACAGGTTTCCAACAGCCGTCCACCGCGATACAAGAAAAACGCAACGGCCTCAGCAGCAGCAGCAGGCCGTTGGACCGACCCTCGAAAATCCCGCCCTACGCCGCGCCGCGCTTGGCCAGAAAGTTCTTGGCCGGCCCGGGAAAGAGCAGCAGCAGCAGCAGGTCGCGGTTGCTGTGAATCAGGGCCTGGTTGTCCGCCATCACCTTGTCCAGGTCCACAGGCGGGACGTACTCCGCCGGCCGCCTGCTGAACAGCGGCTGACCCCGGGAAACAATCTGCAACACGTCCTGATCCGCCGGGCCAGGCAGCCGACCGTACTTGCCCATCACCAGGTCGCGGAACGGCTCACTTACAAAGCCGTAGGGCTTGCCCTGGATGACGTTGAACGCAGCCTGCGAACCCACGATCTGACTCGTCGGCGTCACCAGCGGCACGTATCCCGCCGCCTTCCTGACGCGCGGCACCTCATCCAGAATGGCCGGCATCTGGTCGAGCTTGCCCTGTTCCTTGAGCTGGTTGTGCAGGTTCGAAATCATACCGCCGGGAATCTGTGCCTCGAGCTGGGCCTTGTCCACCGCCGGGTAGCCCTGGTCGACCATGATCTGGTCTTCGATGATGGCCATGGCTTCTTCGAGGCTTTTGCGGTCGAGCTTCCGTACCAGGGCGGCCGCCTTTTTGATCCGCTGCCGCATGGTCGCGTCCGGCTCGGCGGGCCAGGGCTTGCCGAAGTGCTGCGGCTCTTTGTCCACGCTCTTGAGCTCTTCGCGGATCTTGCGCAGCGCGGCGTCGACCTTCGGGGCCAGACGCATGTCGATATTCGTCTTGATGCCCATTTCGTCCGCGAAGAACTGGATCAACTCCGCCGGCGGCTGGGCCGTCGAACCCGCCATCGGTCCATACCCCGTGTCCAGGTGGTCCACGCCGAGAACCATGCCCACGAGATAGGTCACGATCGCCAGACCATTGGTGCAATGCGAATGCAGCGTCAGCTCGACGCCCGGAAACGCGCGCTTCAGAGCCTTGATGAGCTGCACCGCGTCGGCCGGATGCAGCAGACCGGCCATGTCCTTGATCGCGATCGAGTCGGCCCCCATGTCCAGGGCCCGACGGGCGAAACCGACGAAGTGGTCGGTGTCATGCACCGGGCTGGTGGTGTATGAAAGCGCCGCTTCGGCATGGCCATTGAACGTCTTGGTGGCCATGATGGCCGTCTGAAGATTACGGGCGTCGTTGAGGGCGTCGAACACGCGCATCCGCGTCGAGCCGGTCCGCACCGCCTCCTTGAGAAACTCGATCACCACGTTGTCCGGATAGGGCGTGTAGCCGAACAGGTTCTGCCCGCGGCACAGCGACCGCGCCACCACGCCGCCGTGCCTGGGATCGCCCAGCGTCTTGCGGAACGTCTCCAGCCGCTCGAACGGGTTGTCGCCCGTAAACCGCAGGGCCGAATCCAGTGTCGCACCACCCCACAGTTCCAGAATTTCGTACCCGCTGTCTTTGAGCATGGGCAGCACACGCATGCACTGCTCGGTCGACATGCGGGTGGCCAGCAGCGACTGGTGGCCGTCACGCAGGGAGGTATCGATGAGCTTGACGGAGCCTTCGGCCATGATAGGAACGTCCACGGCCCGGAGGTGCGGGAACGGCGCAAGAGCCTGGCGCGGCGGGCCGGGCCGGGCCTCGCCGTCACGCATCAAAGACGATCAAGGGTAATGTCGCACGTCCAGCGGTTTTGTTCAACCCGACCGCCGCGGCCCCGCGCGCCAGACCGCAACATGCTCAACCTCGCACGCAGCGCTGAAGCGTCGGCGGGAGCGTGTGTTAGGACCCGTCCGCCTCCCAGTTGCCCTAGCCCAAGGACGGCTTATCCTGATCGCCATGAGATACGACTTCGCCGCCATCGAGAGCCGCTGGCAACAGCACTGGGCCGAAAAGAAGACGTTCCGAACGCCCAATCCCGCTGACAGCGGCTTCGATCCGGCCAAGCCCAAGTATTACGTACTCGACATGTTTCCCTATCCCTCGGGCGTCGGCCTGCACGTCGGCCACCCGCTGGGCTATATCGCCACGGATATCGTCGCCCGCTACAAGCGGATGCGCGGCTTCAACGTCCTGCACCCCATGGGCTACGACGCCTTCGGCCTGCCGGCCGAGCAGTTCGCCGTCGAGCACGGCGTCCACCCGCGGGTCACCACCGAGCAGAACATCGCCAACATGACCCGCCAGCTCAAGCGACTGGGTCTGAGCTACGACTGGGACCGCTGCATCTCCACCACCGACGTCGACTACTACAAGTGGACCCAGTGGATCTTCCTGCAGCTCTACCACAGTTGGTACGACCCGGCCCTGAAGCGGGCCCGACCGATCAGCGAACTGCGGCAGATGCTGGAGAGCGAGGTCTATTACGTCGGCGTCGACGGCCGTCTGATCGACACTCCGGCCGAGGGCCTCGATGCCGTCGGCGGCGCGCCCATCGGCGCATCGAAGTGGCATGAGCTGGGCAAGGCCCAGCGCCGGGCGGTCATCGATCACCACCGCCTGGCCTATATCGCCGAAGTGCCGGTCAACTGGTGCCCCGCCCTGGGCACCGTGCTGGCCAATGAGGAAGTGACCAACGACGGACGATCGGAGCGCGGCAACCATCCCGTTTATCGTCGGCCGCTGCGCCAGTGGATGCTGCGCATCACCGCCTACGCCCAGCGCCTGCTCGACGACCTCGAGAATGTCGACTGGCCCGAATCCATCAAGCTCATGCAGCGCAACTGGATCGGCCGCAGCGAGGGCGCCCGCGTCGATTTTCCCATCGCCTACGATAAGCACAGCTCCACCGCCGACGAGATCGGCCAGGACGCCATCACTGTTTTCACCACGCGCCCTGACACCATCTTCGGGGCCACCTACATGGTGCTCGCGCCAGAGCATCCGCTGGTCGAGGCCCTGACCACCGCGGACCGCTCCGATGCCGTCGACGCCTACTGCAGGCAGGCCGCCCGCAAGAGCGAACGCGAACGCCTCACCGAACCCGCCGACGCTGAAGCCAGGCGCAAAACCGGGGTCTTCACCGGCGCGTATGTACTCAATCCCGCCAACAACGAAAAAATACCCGTCTGGGTCGCCGACTATGTCCTGATGGGATACGGCACAGGCGCGATCATGGCCGTGCCCGCTCACGATCAGCGCGATTTCGAGTTCGCCAGGCAGTTCGGCCTGCCGATCCGCGACGTCGTCTACCCACCCGCCCTCGCGGCCGCACGCGATTTCGTCGAGTGGTACGACGAAGAGGACGTCAGCCTGCCCGACCTGGGCGCGGCCCTGGTCGACTACATCGCCGTCCGCATGAGCCAACCGCGCCTTGACCCCGACGCGGCGGCTCGGTGGATTCTCGAGCGGCGCGACCCGGCCCATCCCGACCGCCGCCTGGGCGGCCGGCGCGCTGACGACGCCCCCACCGGTCGGCGCGGCCAGGCCGCGGCCGTGTGGCAGCAGGAAATCGAGCGCCTCGCCGGCGGCGACGTGCGCCGGCTCATGCACGCGGTCCGCGAGGGCCAGCTCATCGTCATGCTCGGCGCCGCCTCCGAGGAGCCGGGCGTCAACGTCAATTCCGCCAGCGAAGCGGTCTCGCTCGACGGCCTGCCCACCGAGCAGGCCAAGAAGGTCATCACCGACTACTTCGCCTCGCGCCGCCTGGGGCACGGACAGGTCCAGTACAAGCTTCGCGACTGGCTATTCAGCCGCCAGCGCTACTGGGGTGAGCCGTTCCCCATCGTCTACAGCCCCGAAGGCGAGACCATCGCCATCAAGGAATCGAAGCTGCCTGTCGAACTGCCGGCCATGGAGGATTTCCGCCCCACGGCCAGCGACGATCCCCATGCGCCGCCGCAGCCCCCGCTGTCCCGCGCTGCGGACTCCTGGAAATACGTCGAGCAGGACGGCGTGCGCTACACGCGCGAGTTCAACACCATGCCCCAGTGGGCTGGTTCGTGCTGGTATTACCTTCGCTTCATCGACCCGAAGAACAGCGAACGTTTCGTCGACGCCGACGCGGAACGCTACTGGATGGGCCGGCAGAAACGCTGCGTCGTGGCTGACACCAGCGCCGAGGGCAAAACCCCCGGCGGCGTGGACCTCTACGTCGGCGGCGCGGAGCATGCCGTCCTGCATCTGCTCTATGCCCGCTTCTGGCACAAGGTGCTCTTCGACCTGGGCCATGTGTCCACGCCCGAGCCCTTCGGCCGGCTGTTCAACCAGGGCTACATCCAGGCTTTCGCGTACCGCGACAGCCGCGGTATCGCCGTCCCCGCCGAGAAAGTCGAGGAGAAGGATGACCGCTTCTTCTACAACGGACAGGAGGTCACACGCGAATTCGGGAAGATGGGCAAGAGCCTCAAAAACGCCATCACCCCCGACGAAATCTGCGAGCAGTTCGGCTGTGACACCCTCCGACTCTACGAGATGTACCTGGGCCCGCTCGACCAGTCCAAAGTCTGGCGCACGCGTGACATCACCGGTGTCCATCGCTTTCTGCAGCGTCTCTGGCGCGTCTTCGTCGACGAGGACACCAGCGCCCTGCGCGTCGTCGACACGACCCCGCCCGACGTCCTGCTCCGCCGGCTTCACAAGACCATCAAACGCGTCACCGACGCGATGGAGACGATGAGCTTCAATGTCGCCATCGCAGCGCTCATCGAACTCAACAACGAGCTTGTCGGCCGCGATCACATCGAACGCGCCATCGCCACGCCTCTGGTCCTGCTGCTCGCGCCACTGGCGCCGCATGTGGCCGAGGAGCTCTGGAGGCTTCTGGGCCACCGCCAGAGCCTGGCCCTCGAACCCTGGCCTGTCCACGACAGCGCCATGCTCATCGACGACCAGATTGAACTTCCCGTACAGGTCAACGGCAAGCTTCGCGGCAAGATCGTCGTGCCCGCCGATGCCAATGACCAGCAGGTCGAGCAGGCCGGCCTCGCCGACGAAAAAGTCCAGGCCGCCATCGAAGGCAAGACCGTCCGCAAGGTCATCGTCATCAAGGGCCGCATGCTCAACATCGTCGTCGGGTGATGCTTACGCGGGCCGCATGTCGCTCGAAGGCAAGATCATTGCGTGCCGAGGCCAGCAGGCGGCGCGACCGGTGACATAATGCAAGCCATGGTTACGCCTGCATCGCGATCTCCGAATGTTCTGTGGATCATGACCGACGAACATCGGCCCGACTCGCTGGGCTGCTACGGTTCACCGTGGGCCAGGACGCCGCACCTCGACGCTCTGGCGTCGAGCGGCGTAACCTTTACCCGCGCTTACTGCCAGTCGCCGGTCTGCGTCCCCAGCCGCACCAGCCAACTCACCAGCCGCTACCCGCAGGAGGTCAATACCCTCGTCAACCAGGCGGCCGATCGCCCCGACGTCCTGCCGCCCGGCACACGCATGTTTACCGAGCTGTTCGCTGACGCCGGTTACGAGACCGTCAACTTCGGCAAGCGCCACATCGCCAGTTGTCACCCGCCTTCGTTCCAGCGACACGAAAGCCTCTTCACCCTCGACCACTACGCCAGTTGCTGGGCGCTCGGCCACGATTACGGCGACGCCGACTATCGCGTCATCCACCGTCGCCGCGATCCCAGGGACATCATCATCGCCGGCACCTACCCCGGCTCCGTCACCGACAACCCCTCGCAGGTCATCACCGATCAGGCCATCGCATTCTTGCAGACTCACGATCGCCAGCAGCCCTTCTTCCTGCGCGTCAGCCACAATTGGCCGCACACGCCCGTCTTGCCGCCCAGGCCGTGGGACGAGCTCTACAAGCCCGAAGACCTGCCCATCCGCTACCCCGACCGCGACGCCATCGCCGGCCGCGCCCGGTCCGACCAGCGCGCCGCCGCGTTCCATCAGATGGCCGAGATGACCGACGATGAAATCCGCCAGATATGGACCGACTACTTCGGCCTGTGCAGCTACGTCGACCACGAGGTCGGCCGCCTGCTCGGCGCCCTCGACCAGCTCGGCCTGCGCGACAACACCATCGTCGTCTTCAACGCCGACCACGGCCGCATGCTCGGCGAGTTCGGCACCGGCGAAAAAGGCGTCTTCGACGATCCCGCCTGGCGCGTGCCCATGATCTTCTCCTGGCCCGCCCGAATCCCCCAAGGCCAGATACGTGGTGACCTGTGTGAACTGCTCGATTTCGGCCCCACGCTCATGAGCCTTGCCGGCCTCGACGCCGATCCCAGCCTCGGGTTCCGGGGCCGCAATCTCTTCGATGCCTCGCGCCACGCCCCCGATGCCGTCTTCGGACAGATCAACATGCCCAACGCCGACGCCCCCATCTACCGACACATCGGCGGCGGAAAGCGGCATCTCCAACCCATGCACGTCGGCGTCCGCACCGACCGCCACCGCCTCGATCTCGACTACATGGCCGACGGGCGGCGTCTGCCTTGCGATGACGGCAATCTGATGGACCTGCGCGAAGACCCCGGCGAACGCGTCAATCTCTTCCACGACCCCCGTCACGCCGCCACGCGCAGCCAGCTCATCGCCCGGATTGACCAGTGGTTCGAAAGCCTCGACCAGCCCGCGGAGCTCTTCGACTCCGCCTGACGCCCATGTGCTTGCCACTCCTCCGCGCACCTGGGTTTACCCCTGCCCTGTCCGGCCCCACCGCTACAATACCCCCATGATCCTGCTCATCGACAACTACGACAGCTTCACCTACAACCTCGTCCAGCGCATCGGCGAGCTCGACGCGACCATCGAGCTCAAGGTCGTGCGCAACGACAAGATCACCGCCGACCAGGCCCTGGCCCTGAACCCGCAGCACGTCATCGTGTCGCCCGGCCCATGCACCCCGCGCGAGGCCGGCGTGTCCTGCGACATTGTCAAGGTCTTTGCCGGTAAGGTGCCGCTTCTGGGCGTGTGCCTCGGCCATCAGTCCATCGGCCACGTCTTCGGCATGACCGTCAGCCGAAACTACCGACTCATGCACGGCAAAGTTTCGCCCATCCACCATGACGGCCGCACCATCTTCAAAGGTCTTGACAACCCCTTCGATGCCACACGCTATCACAGCCTTGTCATCACGCCTGAAAGCTTTGACAACCAGCGCTTCGAGCGCAGCGCCTGGACCGAGGAGGGCGAGATCATGGGCATCCGCGCCAAGGCCGGCGTCTTCGGCGACGCGCCGGTTGAAGGCGTGCAGTTCCACCCTGAAAGCTTCCTGACCCTCGAGGGCCACGGGCTGCTGGCCAATTTCCTCGGCTTGCCACGCCCCCAGCGCCGCGTCGCCAGCGACACGACCCTGCCTGCTTAGCCGGCAATCGAAGATCACCGTCCGCGCCCCGCAACCCCAGCCGCAGCAGCACATCCAGGGCATCGCAACCCAATGCGGAGAACACGGCATGCCGCCAATGAGCACCACCAACGCCGCTGAGCCCTTCGCAGCGCCATCCATGCGCGAGCAGCTCGCGTTCTGGCTTCCCTTCGTGGCCTCGGCCGCCCTCGCCCTCGCAGCCATACTTTTCGACCTGCGCAGCCCCAGCGCCGACGCCCCCACCCTCGCCGTCATCAGCCACTTCGCGGCCATGACGCTGCTGCTGGCCGTCGGTTGCGGCCTGGCGATCACCGCCATCCGACGCAACTTCGCACCCTACAGCCTCTGGCTGGGCATCGCCGCACTCGTAGCCAACAGCGTCGCTCTCGTCCTCACGCTCGTGTGAAGCCGCAGGCTGCAATAGAAAGGCTCGCGCCCTCACGCCGCATCGCCATCCGCACTGAATCGGCGTTCAAAGATCGCCCGTCCCTCACTTGCCCACAATGCCCACCGCCGCCAGGCGATCACCTCCGACGGTGTAGTCGCCCTCGATCGTCAGACACACCTCGCCGCCGCAAAAACAGCCGAACAACTCCATGTCGCTGCCTGCCGCGTCGACGCCCGCGAAGTGCCGGTGCATCATGCGCGTCAGCACGGCCGGATCCATGATCTTCGGATCGCGCAGCCGCGTCACGCAACTGAACGCCACCAGCGCGTCGGGCTTGCGCCCCTCCAAATGGTGCCGCATCCTCCGGGCCACGTCGCTGGTGTGCCGGTCGATCGCCTCCTCGTCGAACTTGTTCACCGACTCGCCGCCCATCGCGTAGCAATCGAAGTCCGTCCCCTGCACCACGACAGCCAGACGCCCCGCGACGCACTCGTCGGCCGCGATCATCTTGTTGTGCAGCTTCAGTCCGTCGCAGTAGACATAGTCTTCCCACTGCCCCACGCCGCCGATCATCTGCGTCCGCACCGGCAGCATGTCGCGCATGCCGTTGAAGTACGTCACATGCCAGTTGTTGTGCAGGCCGCCCATCACGAAGATGAATCCCGGTTTCCTGAGAATCGGGATCTGGGCCGCATGCTGCGCCCCGGCCGCGTGGCACGCCGCCCGCTGCACCTTCTCGCGCCGCTGCGTCTCCCACGCGACCGGATCGCCCGCCTGCATCCCCTTGTACGTGTTCACGCCGGGGTAGGAGAACTGCAGAATCCCGCCGTCCGCGTAGCCGTCCACCTCAAGGTCCTTGCCCGTCAGGCCCATGACGATGAAACTGCTGTCCCCGTCCCGCAGATCGCCCCAGGTGATGCCGTATGTCCCCGCCCCGCCGCTGCCGTAGACCTTCGCCCCGCCGGCCTTGTCCTTGATCAGCGCCCCGATGTCGTGCGGGATGTGGAACTTGCCCTTATCCTCGCCGTAGATCTTGATGCCCTCGACCCGCTCGATGAAGATCACCGCCTTGGGCGTCCTGCCCGCAGCCTTGAACTTGCCCATCATCAAGTCCGTCGCCTCGCCGGCCGCGGCCAGCACGTCCTTACGCTTCGACAGCCCGGTTGCGGCGAAAAAGCTTTTGCTGGCGTCCATCCGTCACTCCCGCCGATTTGAGTCTGTGTGAACGAAACCGCATACAGATCGCGGCCATGAGCCGTGGTTTTGATAGCCGCGTCGCAGCGATGATGCAAGCGCGCCGACTCAAACGCCCGCCTGTTCCAGCAGCCTTGATATCGCCGCGATGTTCAACCACGCACGCCACGCCAGACTCGCCGGCAGCACATATTCCTGCCCGTCGCCGTTCGGCCCGCGCTCCGGGCAATGCGAGTTGGCACCCACCGGCCCAAGACCGTCCAGCGTCGCAGCCACATCCCAGGTGTGATTACCGTCGCTCATCCCGCCGCGCGCACGCCCCTGGACCTCCATGCCCAGATCCCGACCCGCCGCCTGCCAGATGCTCAACAGCTTCGCCGTCCCCTCGTTCGCCGGCCAGGGCCGCGTCACCAGCTTGCAGTCCACCGACACCCGACACGCCGACTTGCCATCACCCGACTTCACGGTCGACATGCCTTCCAGCGCCTTCACCGCACGCAGCGCCTCGTCAAACACCGCCGCGTCCCACGCCCGCATGTCCAGCTCGGCCGTCGCTTCATGCGGCACGCGGTTGCGCACCGACCCGCCGCGGATCACACCCACGTTAAACGTCAGGCCCCGCGCGTAGTCGGTCATTGCTTCCAGCCGCGTCACGACCTGAGCAAGCTGCGCCACCGCGTTCGCCCCCAGCTCGTGGGCCGCGCCCGCGTGTGACGAACGGCCGGTCGCCGTAATCTGCACATCCGCCCCACCCTTGCGGGACGTCACCAGCAGGGCCTGACTTTCATCGCCCTTGCCCGATTCCAGGACCAGATTGGCCAGCGCGTCGTGCCCCAGCTGCTCGCGTTGCAGTGCCGCGAACGACGGCTCAAGCTCCTCTTCCGCCGCGTTGAGCATGACCACCCAGGTCGCCGCGTCCAGGAGCTGCAGCCCCGCGTCGCGCATCGCTGCCAGCATCAGCCACATCAGCGCGATGCCGCCCTTGATGTCGCATGTGCCCGGCCCGTAGATGCGATCACCCACCTCGCGCCACACGAAGTCGTTGGCCGCCTCCTCCTGCGGCGGATACACCGTGTCCAGGTGGGCCACCAGGCCGATCCGCCGCGGCGACTTGCCGACCCGCGTCAGCACCAGGTGAGCCGCCAGGCCCGGATCGGGCGGCGCCACGCGCTGGGCCCGGAAGCCCAGAGCTTCGAACGCCGGCACGACCCGCGACGCCACCTGTTCCACGCCCCGCGGGTTGCGCGTCCAGGAGTTGATCCCGACCCACTCGCGCAGCAGCGCCAGCGCCTCCGGCAACCGTCCCTCCACCGCCCCTCGCAGGGGTGCCAGGATGGCGGCATCGGTACGTGCGTCGCTGGAGCCGCGACGAGCAGTCACGGGTAAGCGCAATGGTGAAGATTCTTCGGTCATCGGCATCTGAGTGGTTGTGCTGAGGCCAGATAATTTGCGGGCTTTCGATCGAGCATGCCAGGGAGTTTCCCACTCCCGAACGCGCCGGCGGTTCACTCGGCGAACAGGGCTTCGACAAACGGCCCGGGTTCGAAGGGCTGCACGTCGTCGGGAGTTTCGCCGACGCCGATGAACTTCACGGGGATGCCCAGTTCCTGGCGGATAGCCACGACCATACCACCTTTGGCCGTACCATCGAGCTTGGCCAGGAAGATGCCGGTCACGTCGATGGCGGCAGTAAACACCTTGGCCTGGTTGATCGCGTTCTGGCCGGTGGTCGCGTCAAGCACGAGAATCACCTCGTGCGGCCCGCCTTCGATCTGCCGGGCGACGACGTTGCGCATCTTTTCGAGCTGGCGCATGAGGTGATTCTGCGTGTGCAGTCGGCCAGCGGTGTCGATGATCAGCACGTCCACGCCGCGCGACTTCGCGGCGGCGCAGGCGTCGAACGCCACGGCCGCGGGGTCGCCGCCCTGCTGACCCTTGACCACCTCGACGCCCAGACGCCGCGACCAGATCTCCAGTTGCTCGACCGCCGCGGCGCGGAAGGTGTCGCCGGCGGCGAGCATGACGCTGCGGCCCTGATCGCGCAGGGCCTTGGCGATCTTGGCGATGCTGGTGGTCTTGCCCGCGCCGTTGATGCCCGCCACGAGGATGACCGTCGGCCCGGTCGCGGCGAAATGGATCGTCCGATCCTCTGCCGGCCAGTAGGCTTCGAGCTCCTTCTTCAGATACGCCCACGCTCCATCGCCGTCACGAATCTCGCCGGCCTTCCATGCCGTCCGCAGGCCGTCAACGAGCGTTGCGCTGGCCTTGACACCAAAATCGGCCTGGATCATCCGCGACTCAAGCTGCTCAAGAAGCTGGGCGTCAAGTGAGCGGCCCAGCAGCAGATTGCGCAACTGTCCCACGCTCTGGCGCGTGCGTGCCAGGCCGTCCTTGATCTTTGTGAATACCGCTTTGAAAAGACCCATAGCGTCGCAAGCTTACTCGACCCGCTCCGCCGCGCCCACAGGGGCCGCCATCTTCAACCAGCGGTTGACCTGGCGGCGCGAAGTGAGGCGGATTTTCGTGAGGTGGACGAATTGCGGATCGGCGAAGATGGCCGCGTACTGGCGACGACGCTTGCTGAACGTCCTGATCGACCACCAGATGATCGAATCACGTGAGAAGAACGCCCCGCGCAGCGTCTCGCGGTTGCCGTGCCACAGCTCTCGCCGCAAGAGGCATCGGCTGATCGTGCGTCGGATCACCTGCCACCAGACGCTGCGTCGCGGCAGATCAAGCCAGACGAGGGTGTCGGCCCGGGCCAGGATCAGATGATCCTCGGGGTCGTCCAGGGAGCCGACGTTGCCGTCGAAGGTCCATGCGGGCCCGCGTGTGGCCGCATCGAAGCGGTCGTAACGCAGCAGGCGGGGTGTGGGCGTCCAGTCCGGGCCCCAGATGATCGCGTCATTCGAGATGTAAGGCACGCCGAGCCGTTCGGCCAGCGCCGCCGCAACATGGGACTTCCCGCAGCCGGAGGTGCCGACGACCATGACGCGTCGGCTGGGCGGGGAGTCACAGCCGCGGCCGGCATCAGGTGCCGGGCTCAATGCCGTCGGCTCCAGGCGATGGGCTGTGTTCATCGCTCGCGTCCTCGCCTGCAGCCGCGCCGCTCAACTGCCTGGCCAGCTTGTCCAGCACGCCGTTGATGAAGGCCGGCGACTGCTCGGCCCCGAACTTCTTGGCCAGCTCGACGGCCTCGTTGATGACCACCTTCGGCGGCGCGTGGCCGCTGGTCAGCTCGTGGTAAGCCAAACGCAGAATCGCGCGATCGACCGGCGGCTGGCGGTGCGTCGGCCAGTCGGGCGCGAGCTGCGTGCAGTGTCCGTCGGCCTGCTCACGCTCGTCCCACGCCGCCAGCGCCAGGTTGTAGGCCAGTTCGTGTTCGTCGTCATTGCCCGGCGCTTCGTCCATGCCCAGGCGTATCTGGGCCGCATCCTCCAGGCCACGCATATCCACCTGGTACAACACCTGCATCGCCAACGTCCGCACTTCTCGACGACTGACCATTGTGATTGTCCGCATTGCTTAACGTCGACTTCCGATTGGCTCGCCTCGGTCCTTCGACGGGCCCCGGCCTGAATGCCACGTGCGGCTACATCTCGTCCGCGATCGTGTGCAGCAGATCCGCCATTTCGAGACCGGCGAGCATAGCCGACCGGCCCTGGTTGCCCATCTTCACGCCGGCGCGTTGCAGCGCCTGTTCAAGCGTGTCGCACGTGAGCACGCCGAAGATGCATGGCACGCCTGTCTGCGTCGCCACTTCGCGGATGCCCTTGGCCGTCTGCTCGCACACATGCTCGAAATGATCCGTCCCACCGCGGATCACACAACCCAGGCAGATCACGGCCGCGTATTTGCCGGTCTGGGCCAGCTTCTTCGCCGTCACCGCCAGTTCAAGCGAGCCCGGCACGTGGGCGACGGTAAGCCGCTCCCGCCGCCCGCCGCACTGCTCGAACGCCTCGACCGCGCCGAGCAACATATGCCGCGTGATGAAATCGTTGAACCGCGCGACGACGACGGCCACGCCCGCGTCCGCGCCCTCGGACACGCGCAGCCGACCGCAAAGCTGCCGCACGTCGTGCAGAGGATCGTTTCCCGGTGGCGTTGGTGAATCGGTCATGCGCGAAGCAACGGGCGGCACAATCGGATCGTTGGGGCGGAATACATCATGTTACCGCGATCGACCCGGGTCCGCCACGGGGACGGCCGCCTCAGCGCCTGGGCACGAAGCGGTCGATCAACTGCTCCGCCGCCGGCCGCACCAGCTGCGCCGCCTCGTCGCGGCCATGCACCTGACGCAGAATCAGCGTGCCTTCGATCAGCACCGTGTAAAGATCGGCGAATGTTTCAGCCTCCCGCTCGTCGGCCCCACCCATGATGGCCAGATCGCGGAAGGCGTTGCGGTTGGCCCGCTTGTGCGCCGCCGCGGCCGCATGCACCGGATCGTGCGGATTGGGGAACTCCGCAGCCGCATTGATGAACAGGCAGCCGCCGAACTCCGGCGTGTTGAACCACGCATCAAGCACATCGAACATCGCCAGCAGACGCTGACGCGGGTAGGGGCCGGCAATCTCCGCAATCGCCCGTTCCCACGCGGCCGTCTCCCACGCGTCGCGCTTCTTCACCGCCGCCACCAGCAGATCATCCTTGCTCTCGAAATGCTTGTAGAAGGTCGTCTTGGTCACGCCGGCCTCCGCGACGATCTGGTCGAGCCCGACGGCATGAAAGCCCTGCGCGTAACACAGGTCAATCGCCGCGCGAATCAGCCGATCGCGCGCGTTGCGAGGCTCCTCCTCCACGCCGAACAATTCGTCCACGGATCGCATCGGCTTCAGACGTGTCATCGCATGCTCCATTTCCCCCGGGGCCTGGCGGCTCCCGACAGGGTGACTGCAAGTACACCTCAGGTTGACCCGCGGTGTCTTATCTCAGGGCCCCGCACAACCTATGTTCATAGGTGGCTGGCCAAGCAAGTATCGCCGGACAACCCGCGATTGACAGTGACACGCACCGTTCCCCACACCCTGCCACAGGATAGCAGGGCAACACAGCAAAGGAGACCCACGATGAACGCCACCACCATGACCATGCCCAGCAGGCCCGCACCGACCCGGACCATGTCGAAACAGACCTCGATGCCCGAAGCACGCATGCTGCGGAAGATCAACGGATTCGATGCTCCCGCACTGGCCGAGGCCATGCGGCAGATCAAGGCCGACGCGGGCAAAGGCATTGTGAAGTTCGACGTCCGCACGCAGTGGGAAGGCGGTAACCGCTCGACGTCCTACGTCGACGGCTACGAGATCGGCGGCCAGCGCGTCGAACGCCAGTTCGCCATCAAGGTGGACGAACCCGTCGAGCTCATGGGCGCCAACACCGCGCCCAACCCGCAGGAAATGCTCATGACCGCCCTGAACACCTGCATGATGGCCGGCTACGTCGCCGGCGCGTCGATGATGGGCATCACCCTCGAATCCCTCGAAATCGAATGCGACGGCCAGCTCGATCTACGCGGCTTCCTGGGCCTGGACCCCGACGTCAAGCCCGGCTACGAGCAGCTTCACTACACCGTCCGCATCAAAGGGGATGGCACGCCCGAGCAGTTCCTCAAGATTCACCAGACAGTCATGGCCACCAGCCCAAACCGCTACAACATCGCCAACCCGATCCCGCTGGTCTCGGAACTGGTGATCCAACACTGACACGCGTCCCGCAGCCTCACGATCTGAAGCCCGGCCGCGCAAGCGGCCGGGTGTTTTTTTCGTCCCCACCCCGTGCGAGCGATGGCCCCATCCCTTATCATGACCAACTCGACCGAACACCCACACACGACCTCGCGGCCCAACGCGGCCTTCAAGCAGACACGGAGCTTCCCATGCCCAAGCGTGCGAAAATCTCGATCATCGGCGGCGGCGGAAACGTCGGAGCCACCTGTGCCCTCTGGGCCGCCATCAGGGAACTGGGCGACATCGTCGCCGTCGACATTCCCAAGGCCGAAGGCGTGGTCCAGGGACGCATGCTCGACCTGGCCCAAGCCTCGCCCATCGAACTGTTCGACGCGAACATCAAGGGCACCAGCGACTACGCCGACATCGCCGGCTCCGACGTCGTCGTCGTCACCGCCGGCCTGCCGCGCAAGCCCGGCATGAGCCGCGACGACCTCATCGAAACGAACGTGAAAATCGTCAAGAGCGTCTGCGAGAACATCAAGCAGCACGCCCCCGACGCCATCGTCATCGTCGTCAGCAACCCGCTGGACGCGATGGTCTACACCGCCTGGAAAACCACCGGCTTCCCCACCAGCCGCATCATCGGCCAGGCCGGCTGCCTCGATGTCGCCCGCTTCAAGACCTTCATCGCCATGGAGACCGGCTTCAGCGTCGAGGACATCAACGCCCTGCTGCTCGGCGGCCACGGCGACGACATGGTTCCCCTGCCTCGCTTCACCAACATCAGCGGCATTCCCGTCACGCAGTTCATCAAGCCCGAGCGCTTGAACGAGCTTGTCGAACGGGCCAAGAAGGGTGGCGGCGAAATCGTCAACCTCATGGGCACCTCCGGCTACATCGCCCCGGCCAGCGGCGTCATCCAGATGGTCGAATCCATCATCCGCGACAAGAAACGCATCCTGCCCTGCGCCAGCTACTGCGACGGCGAGTACGGCATCAATGGCCTGTTCGTCGGCGTGCCGACGGTGCTTGGCGCCAACGGCGTCGAGAAGGTGCTCGAAGTCGACCTCAACACCGACGAAAAGAAGCTCATGACCGAGTCCGCCAGCCACGTGCGGGAACTGGTCGACGTGGTGAAGAAGATGTTCCCCGAACTCGCCTGATCGCGACCGGCGTCCGCTCCGCTGGCGCGGCACGCTGAACTACCCGCGCGATGCGCTCAGCGGCACCCCGGCCGCTGAGCAGGGGTGGAATATGGACCAACTGGGCAACTGGCTGGGCTTCGAGGTCAAGGCCGCGGGCAGCACCACGCTGGATCAGACGCGGGCCCACAACGACGCCAATGAGATCACCGGCATCAGCGAGACCACCGGCGACGCGTGGGACGACCCCACCTATGATGCCAGCGGCAACATGACCCAGGGCCCGGCCCCCGGCGATGAGACCCACACGCACAAGTATATTTACGACGCCTGGGACCGGCTGGTCGAAGTGACCGATGCGTCGGATGTGACCTTGGCGAGCTACGAGTACGATGGTCTTTACCGCCGCATCGAGCGCCGGGAGTACGCCAGCGGCAGCCTGTCACGGACGCTGCACGACTACTACAGCGACGCCTGGCAGGTGCTGGAGGTGCGTGAGGACAGCGAGGCCAACGCCCACGAGGCAGAAACGGAGGCAGAAACGGGGCAGAAACGGTGTCGGGGGCAGAAACGGGGGGCAGAAACGGTGTCGGATACCGTTTCTCGCGCCGCGCTCCCCTTTCGCCCTCCTTCGTGCGCACACGCGCGGCCGGGAATCGCCGCCCTTCTCACAATTTTTCGCTGCCTGCGCGAATTTTTTCTTCTCCCGCCTCCGCCAGCACTT
>JAANMY010000313.1_pt1 | contig 70028 bp, 64 predicted proteins | sample 7279691 | NCBI WGS metagenome assembly JAANMY01 (sample SAMN14094543, study PRJNA606508) | bioreactor metagenome | isolation source: A lab-scale SPAN reactor treating ammonium-rich wastewater day 388 | place: Ireland: Galway | collected 2018-02-07 | reverse complement strand
GACCGTTCCCCGCCCGCTCCACCCGGCAGGCGGACCCGCACCCGGCGCTTCGCGTTGTAGAGCTCATGCCGGTACTGCGGTGCTGGGCTGGAGCGCGGCAGCGCACACGCGGTTGCGGCCGCCGCGCTTGGCTGCGTAGAGCGCTGCGTCGGCGGCCGCCAACAGGTCCGCATCACCGGCCGCAGCAAGCGCCTCGTTGGCCTCCTCTTCCGCCACGGCATGGCGCGAGGTGGAATGCCCCGCGGAGACACTGCAGGCAAAATTCTGCCCGTCGTAGCTGAAGCGCAAGTTGGCGAAGCGCTGGCGAATGTCGTCCAGCACCCGCTGCGCGTCGGCGCCGGCGCATTCCGGCAGCACCACGAGGAATTCCTCGCCGCCGTAGCGGCCGAGATGGTCGGACTGGCGCAGGCGCTGGCGCAGCAGCGTGGCCAGGGCCGAGATCACCAGATCGCCCGCGGCATGGCCGTAGGTGTCATTCACCGACTTGAAGTGGTCGATGTCGAGCATCGCCAGCGTGACCGGCTTGCCGGTGCGGCGCGCGCGCCTGATCTCCTTGGTGGCGACCTCCTTGATGCTGGCGTGCTTGAGCAGGCCGGTCAGGCTGTCCTTGTTGATCTGGTCGGCCAGTTGTCGCGCACGCTCGACGCGCACCCGCACCGCCGCCACGAGCTGGGCGTCGGACACCGGCTTGATGATGAAGTCATCGCCGCCGCGGCGCATGGCGGCAATCTGGCGCTCGAGGTCGGTCTCGGCCGACAGATACACGATGGGCAGGCCGGTCCATTTGTCGTGCTGCCGGATCACCCCCGCCAGCTCCGGCCCGGTGTAGCGCGGCATGTGCATGTCCATCAGCACCAGATCGGGCTGAAAGCCGGCGAGCTCCTCCATGATGTCCTCGGGCTGGTGCAGGACCTCGGCCACCATGCCCGCCGCGCGCAGGACCAGGCACAGGTGGGCGGCGAGGTCGGCGTCGTCGTCGACGATCAGCACCCGTTGCGGCGGTGCGCTCAGCTGCTCGAAGAGCTGCGCCATGCGGTTGACCAGGCGCGGAATGTCGATCGGCTTGAGGAAGTAGCCGACGGCGCCCAGTCGGGCGGCGCGCACGCGCGACTCGAAATCGTCGGTCGAGGTGATGAACAGCAGCGGGCAGCCCAGGGCGCGCAGCGCGGGGAAGTCGGCGAGCGCCGCGGTGGAATTTCGGCCCTCGGCCTCGAACATCACGTCCATGATCAGCATGTCGGGGCATTCTTCCTGCGCGGCGCGCTCAGCCTCGTCGATCCGCGTGAACAGCCGCACCCGGTAGTTGAAGGACTCGAGCTGGCGGACCAGTTGCTGGCCGAGCGCGGCGTCGTCTTCCATCACCCAGACCTGGATCGTGCCGTCGGCCGAGCCGATGGGACTCGGCGCCGGGAAGAGCGCCGACGGTGCCGCGCGCTCGTCCGCCTCCTGGCCTCCTGCCGCGCCTTCCCCCGGCCCCGCCAGTTGCGCAAGCGCGCCCAGATCCGCCACCAGCGCCTGGCATGCCGCGGCGTCCACCCCGTCCAGCGCCCCCGCCAGCCAGGCCACCACGCGTTGCTCGAGGGCGCGCGCCGCCGCGCCCAGCGCCGCCAGACCGAAGGTGCCACCGGAGCCGGCGAGCTTGTGCAGGCGCTGGTGCACCGCTTCGAGGCTGGCACGATCGCCCTCGCCGCCCTGCAGCGCACCGGCCAGCGCCTGCAGCGCAGCGATCTCGGCCGGCAGCCGCGCCAGGTAATCCGCGCGCAACTTTGCCAGCTGCCCGGCCAGCGCCTGCTGTTGCATGGCATCCATTTCGCCTAGGCCTCCCAGATGGCCCGCACCTGGCTGGCCAGGGTCATCGGGTCGAAGGGCTTGGGGATCACGTCGCGCGCGCCCAGGGTCTTGTAGTGCGCGACCTCGGCCGGCTGCACCTTGGCGGTCATGAACGCGACCGGCACCGTGGCCAGCGCAGGCAGCGCACGCAGCGCCTGCAGGGTGGTCGGTCCGTCCATGCCCGGCATCATCACGTCGAGCAGGATCATCTCGGGCGCGAAGGCCTCGGCCTCGCGCAGCGCCTCCTCGCCCGAGGCGCAGACCTTCACCGTGAAGCCGCCCACCAGTTCGAGGGCGAGCTTGGCCACCGCCTGGATATCGGGCTCGTCTTCCACATACAGAACACGTTGCAGGTTGCTCACGCTTGGCTCCTTCGGGGTCTGAATGATCGAATGCGGCTGCCGAGGGCGTCAATCAGCTCCTTCGGCGAGACCTGCGACTTGAGCAGCACCGCCTCGACCCGGCGCGCCTCCTCGGCGGTCGTGTCGGCCCCGGACAGGATGACGATGCGCGCCTCCGGCTGGCGCGCGCGAATGTCGGGCAGCGCGTCCCAGCCGGAGCCGTCGGGCAGGCCGATGTCCAGGATCACCACGTCGAAGCGCTCGCGCGACACGCGCTCGAGCGCTTCGCCCAGCGTCGTCGCGCGCTCGAAGTCGAAGCGCTCGCCGACCATGGAGCGCACCACCTGATACAGGTCGTCGTCGTCCTCCACGTGCAGCACGCGCGGATTCGACGCGCCAGCCTGGGCAAGCAAGCCCTCCACCACGGCCAGCAGGCGGTTCTCGTCGAAGGGCTTGGCGAGCCAGTCGATCGCGGAGAAGTCGCCGTTGATCGCGAGCCGCCCTTCTTCCATCTTGGCCGACACGACCACGATCGGCAGGTCCGCGGTGTCGGGGCACTGGCGCACCTGGCGGATGATCTCCAGGCCGCTGATATCCGGCAGCATCAGGTCGAGGCTCAGCGCCGCGTAGGCGGTGTGCTGCAGCGCCGCGAGCGCCTCCCGCCCGCTGAGGGCGATATCGACCCGGTAGCCGGCGCGCGTGAGCATGAGGCTCAGCAGCTGGGCGATGTCGGCCTCGTCCTCCACCACCAGGATGCGCGGCGCATCCGCCGCCACGCTGGCGTCGAGCACGCCCTCGGCCGCGACCGGCTGGCCCGCCAGCGGGCGGGGGAACTCGACCCAGAAGGTGGCGCCCTCGCCCTCGACCGAATCGAAGCCGATCGTCCCGCCCATGCGCTCGACCAGCTCGCGGGTGATCGCCAGGCCGAGGCCGGTGCCGCCCTTCTGGCGCGTATCGGACGCATCCGCCTGCGAGAACTTCTCGAAGATGCGGCCGCGGAAGGAGGCGGGGATGCCGGGGCCGTGATCGGCCACCGCCACCTGGACCTTGGCGGGCAGCGCGCGCGCGACGACCTCCACCGTGCCGCCCTCGGGCGAGAACTTGATCGCGTTCGACAGCAGGTTGGCCAGCACCTGCATCAGGCGCTGGCTGTCGACGCGCAGCTCGGCAGCGGTCGCCTCGCCCTTCAAGGCCAGCGCCACCCGGCGCTCGGTGCCGTAGGTGCGATGGCTCTCCAGCGCCTGGTGGACGATCGGCATCAGCGGCTGCACCTGCATGTCGAAGTGCAGCTTGCCGGCGGCGATCTTCTCCATGTCGAGCAGGTCGTTGATGAGGTGGGTGAGGCGCTGGCTGTTCTTGTGCGCGATGCCGACCATCTGCCGCGCCTGCTCCGGCAGCTGGCCAAGCGCGCCGCCGGCGACCAGGCCGAGCGCGCCGGAGATCGAGGTCAGCGGCGTGCGCAGCTCGTGGCTGACGGTGGACACGAACTCGCTCTTCATGCGCTCCATGCGCTTGCGCTCGCTGATGTCACGCACCATGCCGACGTAAAGCGGCTGCCCGTGCTGGGTGATCTCGGACACCGCCAGCTCCATCGGGAACAGGCTGCCGTCGCGGCGCTGGCCCTCAACCTCGCGGCCGATGCCGATGATGCGCGCCACGCCGGTGGTCTGGTAGTTGCGCAGGTAGCCGTCGTGCGCCTCGCGGTGCGGGCTGGGCATCAGCATGTTCACGTTGCGACCGATCACGGCCTCGGCGGGATGGTCGAAGATGCGCTCGGCGGCCAGGTTGAAGGAGTGCACGATGCCGCGGGCGTCGATGGTGATGAGGCCGTCGACCATATTGTCGAGGATCGTCTGCGTGTGCTGGGCCTGTTCCGCAAGGGCGGCCTCGCTCCGCATGCGGTCGGTGATGTCGTAGAACCAGCCCAGCACCGCCGGACTGCCCTCGTACTGGATCGGCGAATAGGAGCCGAGCGCCCACTTGGTCCCGACCCCCGGGATGGCGAGCTCGACCAGCATGTCGTAGATCTGCTCGCCGCGGCCGAGGCGCTGCAGGATGGCCTCGTAGTCCTCCCTGCGCACGTAGTAGGCGGACGGGTCCACGCCGCCGACTTCGTCCGCCGCGGCATTGATCAGCTCGGCATAGCGGCGGTTGGAGAAGATGACCTCGTGCCCGCCGGCACGCGCGATGCGCGCGGCGATCGGGCTGGTCTCGAGCATGCTGCGGAAGCGCTGCGCGCTGTCGCGCAGTTCGCGATCGGCCGCCTTGCGCGCGGTGATGTCCTCGGCGATGCCGACATAGCCCGTGAGCTGGCCGTCGGTAGCGCGCATCGCGCTCACCACCAGCGACACCGGGATGGGGCGGCCGTCGCGGTGGACATAGGTCCATTCGCGCGTCTCCGAACCCTCGCGCTCGGCCACCTCGACGAACACGCGGAAGCCTTCGACCGGACGGCCCAGGGCCGCGCTCAGCTCGGCCGAGCGCGCCGCGACCTCCTGCCCGAGATGGAAGGGCGCCGGCGTCTGCTTGCCGACCACCTCGTCCGCCGCATGGCCGAGCAGTTTCTCGGCCCCCTTGTTGAAGACCTTGATCACACCGCTCGTGTCGGTGGCGATGATCGAGAAGGTCGACGCCGCCAGCACGTTCTCCAGCAGCTCGGTGGCGCGATGCAGCGCAGCGGTACGCTCGCGGATGCGCGCCTCGAGGCCCGCCTGGGTCTCGCGCAGCTCGCGGAAGCTGCCGGCCAGCATCTCCGCCATCTCGCGCAGGCTGCTGCCCAGGCTGCCGTATTCGCGCACCGGGCTGGCGGGCAGCACCGGCTGTGTCCCGCTGGCGATCTGCGCGGTGAGCAGGCGGCTGGCCGCCTCGAGCTCGGCGATCGGCCGGGTGAGCCACTGGCTGAGCACGCGCGCGAGCACGATGCCCAGCAGCAACAGCACCGCCAGGTAAGTGAACAGCTTCAGCCCGGTGCGCTCGAGGGTCTGGACCAGCGGCGCCGCCGGCTGCTCGATCACCAGCCGAGCCACGCCACCGCCCTCGGCGACCGGCACGCCGATCTGGTAGCGCCCCTGCTTCCAGCGCGACAGGGCCGGCATGTCGCCCCCCGGCAGCCAGATCGCCAGGCCGCCTGCCAGCGGCTGCAACTGCCCGGCCTTGCCGGACAGGCTCGCCACCTCGCCCTTGCGCGCCAGGGCGCTGCCATCCGCGCCCAGCAGCGCCAGTCCCATGCCCGGGTCGTCCTGCTCGCCCGCCAGCAGCGTCGCCCAGCCTGCCGGGGCAGTGGCCGGCTCTGCTGCCAGCCGCGCGCCGAGATGGCGCGCGCGCTCGGCGAGCCGCTCGGCCATGAAGGCTTCCTGCTGCACGCGCTGGCCGTAGCCCTCGAGGATGACCGGAATCGCACCGGCGAGCAGGATGGTCGTCAACAGCACGTGAAACAGCAGGCCCGACAGCCGCGCCGCGCCCAGCCCCAGGCGCGCCGCGTCGCGCCACCACAGCTGCAGGCCGAGGACGACCAGTCCGGCGAGCAAGGCGTTGAACAGGCCATTGAGCGCCTGCTTGAGGGCGATCATCGCCGCCGCCTCCCAGCCCACGCCCATCATTCCGCGGTAGAACAGCAGCACCAGCGGCACGCCCAGCACCAGCCAGTACGCCAGGTCGGCGAGCACCAGCGTGCGCAGGCCGCGCCGGTAGAGCAGGCCGACGACCAGCGCCTCGACGGTGAAGATGACCAGCGCGTAGGGATGCCCCCACAGGAACAGCGTGTACAGCCCGCCGGCGGCCGCCACCAGCACCGCCGGCAGCGTGGCGAGCAGCGCGACCGCGAGCATGGCCGCCACCGAGCCGAAGATGAACACCACGCTGAAGAACAGCGGCACGCTGAGGACGTTCCCCGCCACCGCCAGCAGGGCGAGGGCGAGCGTGGCCACGGCCTTGTGGCGCACGCTCAGTTCCGTGCCGGATGTAGACCTCATGACGCTGCGCTCCCTGCCGCCCGCGGCGGTTCAAACCAAGACATGTGCATTCGCCGGGCGCGCAGCAAGGGCTGCCCACCAACGCGCTCCTCGTGCTGTGCGTTTACGGCAGCGCAGGCGAAGACTCAAGCCTTATCGCGGTTCTCGAACATCGCCATCAGGTTGGCCAGCCGCGCCTTGCCCTCTTCCTTCGTCACCGGCTGCGCGGTCTTGCGATCGTTCATGCGGATGTCGCCGCCCATCTCGGCGATGAAGCGGCTCGGCTCGCAGGTGCGGAACTCCTTGCCTGACTTGCGCCGCTCGCACCAGGTGAGGTTGAGGCTGCGCTGGGCGCGGGTGATGCCGACGTACATCAGCCGGCGCTCTTCCTCGACCTTGTCCTCGTCGACGCTGCTCTGGTGCGGCAGCAGCCCTTCCTCGACGCCGACCAGGAAGACGTGCGGAAACTCCAGGCCCTTGGAGGCGTGCAGGGTGGCCATCTGCACGCCGTCGAAGTCGGGATCTTCCTTGTCGAGCATGGTGATCAGCGCGATGGTCTGGGTGAGCTCGAGCAGGTTCTTGCCGTCCTCCTCGCCCTTCCTGCCCAGCCAGCCGACGAAGTCGCGCACATTGTTCCATTTCGACTCCGCCTCGCGCGTGTCGCAGTGCTCGAACAGCCACGCTTCGTAGCGGATCGCGGCGAGCAGGTCTTCGAGCAATTGCGCGGCGGGCTCGCGCGGGGCGCGGTACTGCAGGCGGTTGATGTAGGCGGCGAACTCCTGCACGCCCTGCAACTGCTTGGCGTTGAGGTGCTGGGTGAGGCCTTCCTCGAACACCGCGGTGAACAGGCTGGTGTGGCGATGCCCGGCATAGGCGCCGAGCGCCTCGATGGTGGCGGCGCCGATGCCGCGGCGCGGGGTAGTGATGGCGCGGATGAAGGCGAGGTCGTCATCTTCATTGACCAGCAGGCGAAGCCAGGCGATCAGGTCGCGGATCTCGGCCTTGTCGAAGAAGCTCTGTCCGCCCGAGATCACATAAGGAATGCGGTTGTTGCGCAGCTGCTGCTCGATGAGGCGGGCCTGGTGGTTGCCGCGGTAGAGGATCACGTAGTCCTTGAAGCGGGTGCGGTGCTCGAACTTGTGCGCGGCGATCTTGGTGGCCACCCATTCCGCCTCGTGCTCGGCGTCGCGGCAGTTGGTGACGACGATCTGCTCGCCCTGGCCGTGTTCGGACCACAGGCGCTTGTCGAACAGCTTCTCGTTGTTGGCGATGACGGTGTTGGCGGCTTCCAGGATGCGGCGCGAGGAGCGGTAGTTCTGCTCGAGCTTGATGACCTTGAGCTTCGGGTAGTCCTGCTGCAGCAGCTTCAGGTTCTCGACGTCGGCGCCGCGCCAGGCGTAGATCGCCTGGTCGTCGTCGCCCACCGCGGTGAAGGCGCCGCGCACGCCCGACAGCAGCTTCAGCAGCCGGTACTGGGCGCGGTTGGTGTCCTGGTATTCATCGACGAGCAGGTAGCGCAGCTTGTTCTGCCAGCGCTCGCGCACCTCGGGGTGCTCGTCGAACAGGCGCACCGGCAGCGAGATCAGGTCGTCGAAATCGACCGCCTGGTAGGCGCGCAGGGTGCGCTCGTACTCCTTGTAGAGCCTGGCGGCGACCGAAGCGATCTCGTTGTCGGCGAGCTGGGCGGCCTCCTCGGGCGTGATCATCGCGTTCTTCCACGACGAGATCTGCCACTGCATCTGCTTGGCGATGCCCTTGTCGCTGTCGCCGGCGACATCCGACACGATCTGCACGGTGTCCGAAGCATCCAGGATGGAAAACTGCGGCTTGAGCCCGCAGTGCTTGGCCTCCTGGCGGATGATGCGCACGCCCAGCGCGTGGAAGGTGCACACCGTGAGCCCGCCCGGCGCCCGTCCGCCCATGATGTGGGCGACGCGCTCCTGCATCTCCTTGGCGGCCTTGTTGGTGAAGGTGATCGCGGCGATGTTGTTGGGGCTGATGCCGCACTCGTTGATCAGGTGCGCGATCTTGTGCGTGATCACCCGCGTCTTGCCGCTGCCGGCGCCGGCCAGCACCAGGCAGGGGCCGTCGAGATAGCGGATGGCTTCGCGCTGGGGCGCGTTGAGGAGGGCGGACATCGTGGCGGCACTGAAAAACGAAGCCACCCGGGCGGGTGGCGGGGCGCAATTTTAGCCGATCGACCGCCGCGCCACCGCCAGCGTTACAGATCAGGCGGCGAGGGGTGGGTCGGCGCCTTGATCAAGGCGTCGGCATGGAGTCGCTTGCACGCAATCCATTCGGCACCTGTCCGCATGCGTGTTGTCCGATCACCGTCTGGCATCTCGTGGCTGCGGGTGACAAGTCACGGAGGCTCACGCACAATCGCCGCGCATTCGCAGGCGTTCGCGCCGGCAACGAACCCATCCGGATTGCCTCATGAAACTCAAGATCCTGGCCGCGGCAGCGGTCCTCGTCCTCGCCGTTGGCGGAACCTTCGTGTTCACGCACAAGCCCGCGGCGCCCGATGTCGCGTTTTCCACGCTGCAAGGCCAGAGCTTTCGCACCGCCGACCTGCGCGGGCAGGTGGTGCTGGTGAATTTCTGGGCGACGACCTGCGGCGTCTGCATCGAGGAGATGCCGGCACTGAAGGCGACGCAGGACAAGTTCCAGGCGCGCGGCTACCGCACGATCGCCGTGGCGATGGACTACGACCCACCGAGCCGGGTCGGCGCCTTCGTCGGACTCAACCCGCTGCCGTTCACCTTCGTGCTCGACCGCGACGGCAGCATCGCGCGCGGCTTCGATGACGTGCGCCTGACGCCGACCAGCTTCATCCTCAACAAACGCGGCGAGATCGTGCTGAAGGTCCTCGGCGAGCCCGACTTCGACAAGCTGCATGCGCTGATCGACAAGCTGCTCGCCGAACCGACCTGAATCCTGCCTGTCGGACCATCGACCCAACCCCCTGGCCCATCCCCATGCCCAAGACCCGCGCAGCCTTGCTCGCCACCCTGTCCGCCACCGCCCTGCTCGCGCTGCCACTGATCGCCGAGGCGCAGCGCGCAGGCAATGTGGGCGGCTGCGACATCCGCCGCGGCACCCTGTGCACCAACATGAACCTGAACGGGGCCGATCTGCCCGGCGTGAATCTGGCGAACTCGCAGTTCACCCGCTCCGACCTGTCGGGCGCCAACCTGCGCGGCGCGACGCTGAACGAAGCCAACTTCTCGCAAGCCGAGATGGCCGGCGCGACGCTGGACGAGGCCTCGATGCTGCGCACCAACCTGCGCGGCACGCGCCTGACCGGCGCCAGCCTGAAGGGCGCGAACCTGCGCAACGCCATCCTGCAGAACGCCGACCTGCACGACGCCGATCTGTCCGCCGCCCAGCTCGGCGGCGCCGACCTGACCAACGCGCGCGCCGAACGCACCCGCTTCGACGGCGCCGAACTGCCGCGCACCAACCTGCGCGCCGCCAAGCTCAGCGGCGCGTCCTTCGTCGGCGCCAACCTGCAGGGCGCCAACTTCACCCGCGCGCAACTCGTCAATGCCGACCTGACCGGGGCAAACCTGGACCAGGCGATCTTCCTCAACGCGCAAACCGAAGGCTGCAAGGGCTGCCCATGACCTGAAACGGTGCCCGTAAACGCGTTGGAGCGGGCAAGCCCGCTCCAACGCCAAGGTCACGGTCAGAGTCCGCCAACGCCGCGCGGGCTCACACCACCCCGGCCCCGTGCGCCTGCTGGTCGGCCCAGTAGCTCGAGCGCACCATCGGCCCGCATGCGGCGTTCTTGAAGCCCATCTTCAGCGCTTCCGTCTCGAACATCTTGAAGGTGTCCGGGTGCACGTAGCGCAGCACCGGCAGGTGGCCGCCGGAGGGTTGCAGGTACTGGCCGATGGTGAGCATCTCGACGTCGTGCGCGCGCATGTCGCGCATGACCTCGAGGATCTCGTCGTCGGTCTCGCCCAGGCCGACCATCAGGCCGGACTTGGTCGGGACCTCGGGGTGGCGGGCCTTGAACTGCTTGAGGAGCTCGAGCGAATACGCGTAGTCCGAACCCGGCCGAGCCTGCTTGTACAGGCGCGGCACGGTCTCGAGGTTGTGGTTCATGACGTCGGGCGGGGCGGCGTCGAAGATGTCGAGCGCGACCTCCATGCGGCCGCGGAAGTCCGGTACCAGCACCTCGATGCGGGTGGTCGGCGAAGCGGCGCGCGTCTCGCGGATGCAGTCGACGAAGTGCTGGGCGCCACCGTCGCGCAGGTCGTCGCGGTCCACCGAGGTGATCACCACGTAGTTGAGGCGCATCGCGGCGATGGTCTTGGCGAGATCTGTCGGCTCGTTGGCGTTGAGCGGCTCGGGGCGGCCGTGGCCGACGTCGCAGAACGGACAGCGCCGGGTGCAGATGTCGCCCATGATCATGAAGGTGGCCGTGCCCTTGCCGAAGCATTCGTGGATGTTCGGGCAGGAGGCTTCCTCGCACACGGTGTGCAGCTTGTGGTCGCGCAGCGTGGCCTTGATCTCGTTGAAGCGTTCGGCCTCCTGGCCGGCGCCGAGCTTGATGCGGATCCACTCGGGCTTCTTGAGGCGTTCGGCGGGGACGATCTTGATCGGGATGCGGGCGGTCTTGTCGGCGCCGCGCTGCTTGCGCGCTGGGGTTTCCATGGTCGCTGTTCTCTGTGGGTTTCCGGGTGGGAAGGGGTTTGAGCTTGAGGTGCGCTGAGGGCGCGATTATGGCCCGGCACGGGCCACTGCGGCAGGCTCGGCCGGCGGATTCGCGCTATCGGTTTCCCCAATGTCCGGCGACGGGGCCGGAAACGGGGGCGGCAGCAGGCGCTGCAGGTGACCGAGCAGGCAGTCGCCGACCTGGTCGACGCTGGCGTCGATGCCGAAGTCCTTCATGCGGATCGTCTTCAGGCCCTCATAACCGCAGGGGTTGATCCAGCCGAAGGGGGCGAGGTCGGCGTCCACGTTGATCGCCAGGCCGTGGTAGCTGCAGCCGTTCTTCACGCGCAGGCCGAGGGCGGCGATCTTGTCGCCGGCGATGTAGACGCCGGGGGCGCCGTCCTTGCGCTCGGCGGCCAGGCCATGGTCGGCCAGGGTGTCGATGATCGCCTGCTCCATCAGGTGCACCAGCTCGCGCACCTTGAGCTTGCGCCGCGGCAGGTCGAGCAGCAGGTAAGCGACCAGCTGGCCGGGGCCGTGGTAGGTGATCTGGCCGCCGCGGTCGATGTGCACCAGCGGGATGTTCGCCGGGTTCTGCAGCAGGTGCTCGGGCTTGCCGGCCTGGCCGAGGGTGTAGACCGGCGGGTGCTGCAGCAGCCAGAGCTCGTCGGGGGTTTCCTTCGTGCGCCCGGCGGTGAACACGCGCATCGCCTCGAGCGCCGGCGCGTACTCCACCAGGCCGAGGCGCTTGACGATCACAGCACCACCTTCACCATCGGGTGCGAGGTCAGCTCGCGGTACAGCGCATCGACCTGCACCTGCGACACCGCACGGAAGGTGCAGGTCACCGCCAGGTAGTTGCCCTTGCTCGACGGCCGCATCTCGACGCCGGCCGGGTCGAAGTCGGGGGCGTGGCGCAGCACGACCTCGATCACCGCCTGGGCAAAGCCATCGACGCGCGCGCCCATGATCTTGATCGGAAAGTCGCACGGGTATTCGATCAGCGTCTGACGCGTCTGCGCTTGTTGGGTGTCAGCCATTGCGCATCACCGTGTCCTTGAAGTCCTGGTACCAGGCGTACATCTGCCGCCCCATCGGGCCGGGCTTGCCGTCACCGACCGGGCGGCCGTCGAGCGACGTGATCGGCAGCACTTCCTTGGTGGACGAGGTCATCCACAGCTCGTCGGCCGTGCGCACCTCGGCTTCGAGCACCTCGCGCACCGCATGCTGCATGCCTTGCGTGCGCGCGAGCTCGAGCACCACGTCGTAGGTGACGCCCGGCAGCATCAAGTGGCTCTTGGGCGGCACGAGCAGCACGCCGTCCTTGCACACGAAGATGCTGGATGCGGCGCCTTCGGTGAGGAAGCTGTCGCGGAACAGCACCGTTTCCATGCAGCCGTGGTCGATCGCGTGCTGGCGCAGCAGGCAGTTGGCGAGCATCGACACCGTCTTGAGGTCGCAGCGCAGCCAGCGGATGTCGGCGGCGCTGACCGCGGCGATGCCGCTGGCGAGCTGCTCGGCGCTCGGGGTGACGAGCGGCTCGCTCATCAGGAACACCGTGGGCTTCACTTCCGGCCCGGGAAAGGCGTGGTTGCGCCTGGTGTCGGCGCCGCGGGTGACCTGCAGGTACACCGACTGGTCGTCCCACGGGTTGCGGGCGACGATCTCGAGGATGATCGCCTTCCAGTCGTCCGCCGAATGCGGATTGGCCAGGCGCATCGCGGCCAGCGTGTTGGCCAGCCGCGCGACGTGCTCGTCGATCCGGAAGGCGCGGCGCGAATACACCGGGATGACCTCGTACGCACCGTCGCCGAACAGGAAACCGCGGTCCATCGGCGACACGCGCGCCTCGGAGAGCGGCAGCCAGGCACCATCGACATAGGCTGTGATCACGTCGTCCTCCCGGGAAGAATCAAAGGCTCTTGAAGAACATCACGATGGCGTCCCACAGGCGGCCGAAGAAGCCCGCCACCGGCACGTCCTGCAGCGCAAGGACCGGATACTGGCCGTAGGGCTTGCCATCCACCGTCAGCGCGAGGGTGCCGACCTCCTGGCCCTTCTCGATCGGGGCGACCAGCGGCTGGCGGCTCTCGAGCGTGACCTGGATCTTGTCGGCCGACTCTTTGGGCAGCGACATCACGAAGTCGCGCGTGAAACCGACCGGCAGCTCGTTGAGCTGGCCCTTCCAGACCCGGAACTGCGCCAGCGCCTGATCGGCAGCATAGAGCTTGACCGTCTCGTAGAACTGGAAGCCGAAGTTCAGCAGCTTGAGCGACTCCTGCGCACGCACGGTGTCGGACGCGGCGCCGAGCACCACCGAGATCAGCCGGCGCTCGCCACGCTGGGCGGTCGACACCAGGCAGTAGCCGGCGCTGCTGGTGTGGCCGGTCTTCATGCCGTCGACCGTGGGATCCAGGTAAAGCAGGCGGTTGCGGTTGGGCTGCTTGATGCCGTTGTAGGTGAATTCCTTGAGCGAGTACAGGCTGTAGTACTCGGGGAAGTCACGCACGATCGCCGCGGCGAGGATCGCCAGATCCTTGGCAGAGGTGTAGAGCTGCGGATCGGGCAGGCCGGTGGAGTTGGTGAAATTGGTGTTCACCATGCCCAGACGCTGGGCTTCGCGGTTCATCAGCGCGGCGAAGGCTTCCTCGCTGCCGGCGATGGTCTCGGCGAGCGCGACGCAGGCGTCGTTGCCCGACTGCACGATCACGCCGCGGACCAGTTCGTCGACGGTAACCGGCTTGTTGGGCTCGATGAACATGCGCGAGCCTTCCATGCGCCAGGCCTTGGTCGACACCGGCACCACCTGGTCGGCCTTGATCGTGCCGGCCTTGAGCGCCGAGAAGGTCAGGTAGGCGGTCATCAGCTTGGTGAGCGACGCCGGCTCGATGCGGGCATCGGGATCCTTGCCGGCCAGCACCTGGCCGGTGGCGTGGTCGACCAGCACCCACGCGTTGGCGGCCAGCGCCGGCGCCGGCACCGACTGCGCCAGCGCGCTCAGGGAAAACAGTGAAACGAGTACGGCAATCAGAAAACGCATTGGAAAAACCTGGGGAGAATTGAAGAAAGGCAGGAGTGCCCGATTATAGGCGGCACCCCCGGATGGGCCAAAAGTCGAAAGCCTTTGTTTCAACCCGGCGCCGGCGGCGGCCGGGTCAGCGCACGATCACCAGCGGCTTGAGCTTGAGCAGCGAGCCCATGCGATCGGCGGCACTGCGCGCGGCATCCATGGACTCGTAGGGACCGGCATGGAGGCGGAAACGTTCGCCGTCGGCGAACAGTTCGAAGCGCTTCGCGAGCGTCCCGGCCCGGCCCTGCACGGTGTCGCGGAAGCCCTCGGCGTTGGCATAGGACGAGAACGCGCCCAGTTGCAGGAAGATGCCGGCGCTGGCCGACGCGATCGGCGGGGCGATGCCCTCCGCGGCGCCGCAGGCCGGGGACGGGCCGCATTCGGCGGCCGCCGTCCCGGCGCTCGCCACCGCAGGAGCCGTCACTTCCGCCGCACCCGCGGCCTGCGCGCCGCGATCCGGCTCGGCAGGCGCGGCCTGGGCGAGCGGTGCCAGCGTCCGCGCTTCCGGGCGCGGGGTGTCGGCCGCCACCACGCCTTCGTTGGCGCGGGCGCGCAGCGGCGGCACCTTGCGCGTGGCCGCCATCAGCGGCGCCTCGCTCGGCAGGATCTGCTCGACCTCGACCTGCGCGCTGCCGGCGTTGATGTAGCCGAGCTTGTGCGCGGCGGCATACGACAGGTCGATGACCCGCCCGCGCAGGAAGGGGCCGCGGTCATTCACCCGCACCACCACCGAGCGCCCGTTGCCCAGATTTGTGACACGCGCATAGCTCGGGATCGGCAGCGTCGGATGGGCGGCGGTCATCGCATACATGTCGTAGGGCTCGCCGCTCGAGGTCGGGTTGCCGTGGAAACGGCGCCCGTACCAGCTCCCATGGCCGCGCTGGCGGAAGGGGCGCAGCTCGGTGGCGGGCACGAAGCTCTGCCCCATGACGTGATAGGGGCGGTTGGCGAAGCGGTGCAGCGGCTCGTCGCGCGGCTCGGCATCGGGGATGGCGTCGAGGTTGTCGGGAACGTCGTCCTCCGGGCCATCGTCCTTGTAGTAGCCACCGCCGCTGCGGCGCGTGGCCGCCGACGCGGTGGTCTCGGATCCCGACACGGTCGGCTCATCGGCGTCGCGCTTGGGCGTGGAGCCGCAGGCCGACAGCAGCACGGCCGCGCACGCCAGGCCGCAGGCGATCGCGCTGCGCCGCAGCGCATGCGGGAAACGGGTGGAGGATGGACGCACGCCCGCGGGTGCGGCCGGCAATGGGGAGAGCTCGGAGTTCATGCTGTTCTCGGGCCTTCAGTTCTTGTCGGCGAAGCGACTGCGCTGGATGCTCATCAGGATGCCGATACCCAGACAGAGCGTGACGAGCGCGGTTCCACCGTAGCTGATGAACGGCAAGGGCACGCCCACCACGGGCAGGATGCCGCTCACCATGCCCATGTTCACGAAGGCATAGGTGAAGAAGATCATCGTGATCGCGCCGGCGAGCAGGCGCGAGGCCTGGGTGGGCGCATTGGCGGCGATATGGAAGCCGCGCAGCAGCAGCACGACATAGGTGGCGAGCAGCACCAGCGCGCCGACGAGGCCGAACTCTTCGGCAAGCACGGCGAAGATGAAGTCGGTGTGGCGCTCGGGCAGGAAGGCGAGGTGGGTCTGCGTGCCGTCCATCCAGCCCTTGCCCATCACGCCGCCGGAGCCGATCGCGATCGTGGACTGGATGATGTGGAAGCCCTTGCCGAGCGGGTCGCGGGTGGGGTCGAGCAGGGTGCACACGCGCTGTTTCTGGTATTCGCGCAGCACCTGCCAGTCGACCTCGGGCTGGCACAGGGTGTCGCCGAAGGCGACGATCGAGCCCAGCCCGATCACCACCACCAGCACCAGCGGGATGATCAGCTTCCACGACAGGCCGGCGAAGTAGATCACGTAGATGCCCGAGGCGGCCACCAGCAGGCTGGTGCCGAGGTCGGGCTGGATCAGGATCAGCCCGACCGGCGCCAGCAGCAGCACGCCGGCAAAGACGAAATCGACAAAGCGCGTCTGACCCTCGCGCAACTGGAAGAACCAGGCCAGCATCAAGGGCATCGCGATCTTCATCAGTTCGGAGGGCTGGATGCGCGCCATGCCGAGGTCGAGCCAGCGCTGCGCGCCCTTGGACACCTCGCCGAACAGCTCGACCGCGACCAGCAGCAGCACGCCGAGCAGGTACAGCGGCACGGCGAACGACAGCAGGCGCTGCGGCTTGAGCCAGGCCAGCACCCACATGCCGGCGAGCGCGATGCCGATGTGGGTGATCTGCGTGTCGAGCCGTTCGGGCGAGGCGCTCTGCATCAGCACGTGGGCGTAGCCGAGCAGGACCGCGAGCACGAACATCAGCGCCGGGTCGATCGGGCGCAGGAAGCCGCGCACCAGCGCGAGCGGATTGAAGCGGCTTTCGTTCATCGGCCACTCCTCGCGGGCGGACCTGGCGGCTGCGCAGGGACCGCCGGTTGCGAGCGCGGGTCGGGTTGCGGGTTGGGCTGGGGGCCGTTTGCCGACGCTGCAGCCGGGTCGGGGGCCACACCGTCATTGGCCACCCCGACGGCCACGTCCGCGGCCGCAGGAGCGCGCTGCGCCCCGAGTTCGTCGTCCGTGGTCTCCGCCGCCTCCTCGTCTTCCACGGCGGGTGCGGCCACCGGCTGATTGAGCAGGTAGTAATCGATCACCTGGCGCGCGATCGGTGCGGCCGATTGGGCACCGAAGCCGCCGTTCTCGACCAGCACCGCGAGCGCGATCCTGGGGTTTTCCGCCGGAGCGTAGGCGACGAACCAGGAATGGTCGCGCAGGCGCTCGCGCACCCGGCCCGCGATGTAGCGCTGGCCGCGCAGCGAGAACACCTGCGCGGTGCCGGTCTTGCCGCCGACGCGGTAAGGCGCGCCCTTGAAGGCACGCTTGCCGGTGCCGCTCGTGTTGACGTCCACCATGGCGTCGAGCACGGCCTTGAGGTTGGCGTCGCGCAGCGGGATCTCGCGCAGCGGCTCGGGCTCGACCGCGCGACGCTCGCCGGTGCGCGAATCGACCACGTACTTGACCACGTGCGGGCGGAACAGCTTGCCGTCGTTGACCAGCGCCGCCAGCGCATTGGCGAGCTGCAGCGGGGTGTAGGCGTTGTAGCCCTGGCCGATGCCCACCGAGATCGTCTCGCCCGCGTACCAGCGCTGCTGCTCGGGCTTCTTGAAGCGCTGGCGCTTCCACTCCGGCGAGGGCAGCACGCCGGTGGCCTCGCCGGGCAGGTCGATGCCGGTGCGCTCGCCGAAGCCGAAGGGCGCCAGGAAGCCGGCGATGCCCTCGATGCCGAGGTCGTTGGCGAGCTGGTAGTAATAGGTGTTGCACGACACCACGATCGACTTGTGCAGATCCACCATGCCGTGGCCACCGATCTTGTCGTCCATGAAGCGGTGGCCGCCGAAGTTGAAGTAGCCGACGTCGTGGATGGCCTGCTTCGCGCTGCGCTTGCCGGTCTCCAGCCCGGCGAGCGCCATGAAGGGCTTGAAGGTGGAGCCGGGCGGGTAGGTGGAATAGATCGCACGGTGCAGCATCGGGTGGTCGGGCGAATCGCTGAGCGCCTTCCAGTCCTGGGTGGAGATGCCGTCGACGAAGAGGTTGGGGTCATAGGTCGGCATCGACGCCAGCGCGAGCACACCGCCGGTCGACGGCTCGATCGCAACCAGCGCGCCGCGGCGATCGCCAAAGGCCTTCTCGGCGACCTTCTGCAGTTCGATGTCGAGCGTGAGCTCGAGGTCGTTGCCCGGCGTCGCCGGGGTATGCGACAGGGCACGCACCGCGCGCCCGCCGGCGTTGACCTCGACCTGCTCGACCCCGGTCGTACCATGCAGCTCGCGCTCGTACGACTGCTCCAGTCCGGCCTTGCCCATGTGCAGGGTGCCGCGGTAGTTGGCGCTGTCGTCCGCCTCCTCGATACGCTCGACATCGCGCTCGGTGATGCGACCGATGTAGCCGATGACGTGCGAGGCGGTGGTGCCGTGCGGATAGTCGCGCAGCAGCCGCGCCTTCACATCCACCCCGGGCAGGCGGTAGCGCTGCGACACCACGCGTGCGACCTCCTCGTCGGTGAGCCGGCTGCGCAGCGGCACGCTCTCGAAGTTGCGGCTCTCCTCGTAGAGCTTGCGGAAGCGGCGGCGGTCGCGGGCATCGATCGCCACCAGGGTGGCGAGCTCGTCGAGCGTGGCGTCGAGGTCGCGCACCTGCGAGGGCGTGATCTCGATCGTGTAGGTGGCGTAGTTGCGCGCCAGCACCACGCCCTTGCGGTCGACGATGGTGCCGCGGTGCGGCACCACGGGCAGCAGGGCGATGCGGTTGTCCTCGGCGCGGGTGAGGAAATAGTCGTGGCGCTGCACCTGCAGGAAATGAAAGCGCGCCGCGAGCAGGCCCAGGCAGACGAGCACGACCACCACCGCCACCGCCACGCGCAGGCGGAAGCGGGCAAGTTCGACTGCGGGCGCGCGAAACTCGGTCATCGCCCGCCGCCCTCAGATCGGGCGGTTGTCATCGCGCTCCACCGGCTGCAGTTGTGGCAGCAGCAGCAGCAGGGACAGCGGCATCCACAGCAGCGCGCTGCTGAAGCTCGACAGGAAGTATGACCAGCCGGGGAATTCCGCGCCGGCGAGCAGGCGGACCAGCACCATCAGCACCTGCGACAGCAACAACAGCGGCAACACATGCAGCGCCTGCTGCCAGGCCGGGAACCACAGCACCCGGCGCGCGAGGCTGTTGGCGAGATAGGCGAGCACGACGTAGGCGAGCGCATGCTGACCCATCGCCGCCCCCAGACCGACGTCCATCAGCAGCCCGAACACGAAGCCCACGCCCATGCCGATCGCCAGCGGCTCGCGCACGCACCAGAACGCCAGCACCAGCGCGACCCAGTCGGGCAGGCCGGGCGTGCGCCCCGAGGGGATGTACTCGAGCCCGAGCGCAGCGAACAGGCTCAGGTACACGAACCACAGCTTGACCGGCAGCAGGATGCGGCTCGAACGATGGGTCGGTTGCATGCGTCAGCGTCCTCCCTCGGGTTCGGGCGGCGGTGGCGGTGGCGGATACGCCGCGCGGCCGACCACCAGCACCTGCACGCTGCGCTCGATCGCGGCGAGCGGCTCGCATTCGATGCGGGCAAAGGCATCGGCGTCACGGTTCACGCGCGTCACCGTCGCCACCGGCAGGCCGGGCACGAAGACGCCGTCCAGCCCGGAGGTGACGAGCTGGTCGCCGGGCTGGATGTCGACGTCGGCCAGCACATGGCGCATCTCGAGCATGCCGCGGCCCACGCCGTAGAGCACGCCACGCACCCCATTGCGCACCACGGCGACCGGGATGGACTGGTTGCGGTCGGTGAGCAGCGTGACCTCGGCCTGGATCGGATGCACGCGGGTGACCTGGCCGATCACGCCGTTCGCATCAACCACGGCGAGACCGGGCTCCACACCCTGCTGCGCGCCGCGATCGAGGATGACCTTGCGCGCGAACGGGTCGGGCGCGTTGTACAGGATATCGGCGGCGATGCTCTTGGTCTCGACCCGGCGCGACATCTGCAGCAGCGCGCGCAGGTGGGCGTTCTCCTGCTCCAGGTGCTCGAAGCGCAGCAGGCGCTCGCCGGCGCCGAGCTGATGGCGGCGCAGGTCGGCGTTTTCGAGCTGGACGTCGATCAGCGTGCCGAAATAGCGCGACGCGTTACGCACCACGTCTGCCGGCGTGGATGCGGCCATCTGCAGCGGATAGGTCACCACCGACAGCGCGTTGCGCATCACTTCCAGGTAGCGGAAGCGCAGATCGGCCACCAGCAGCGCCAGGCACACGGCCACGAACACGAACAGGCGCGCAAGCGGCGCCGGTCCGCGCTTGAAGATCGGAGGAGGCTGATGGCCGACGAAAGACATCCGGAAAATCAGGGGCCGTCAGGTGAAAGGCCGCATGCCCCGGCCGTAGAGCCCGGGGCAGACCGTCACTCGTAGGTGAAGATGGAAGCGAGCTTGTCCATCTTCTCGAGCGCCATGCCGCAGCCGCGCGCGACGCAGGTCAGCGGCTCCTCGGCAACGACCACCGGCAGCCCGGTCTCTTCCATCAGCAGGCGGTCGAGGTCGCGCACCAGCGCGCCACCCCCGGTCAGCATCATGCCGCGGTCGGCGATGTCGGCGCCGAGTTCGGGCGGGGTCTGCTCCAGGCCGATCTTGACCGCGGACACGATCTGGTTGAGCGGCTCGGTGAGCGCCTCGAGGATCTCGTTGGACGAGATCGTGAAGCTGCGCGGAATGCCTTCGGCCAGGTTGCGGCCCTTGACCTCCATCTCACGCACCTCGGAGCCCGGGAAAGCGGAGCCGATCTCCTTCTTGATCTTCTCGGCGGTGGTTTCGCCGATCAGCATGCCGTAGTTGCGGCGGATGTAATTGACGATGGCCTCGTCGAACTTGTCGCCGCCGACGCGGATGCTGCCCGAATACACGATGCCGCCGAGCGAGATCACGCCGACCTCGGTGGTGCCGCCGCCGATGTCGACCACCATCGAGCCGGTCGCGTCCGACACCGGCAGGCCGGCACCGATCGCGGCCGCCATCGGTTCCTCGATCAGGAACACCTGCGAGGCGCCCGCCGCCAGCGCGGCGTCGCGGATCGCGCGGCGTTCGACCTGGGTCGAACCGCAGGGCACGCAGATGATGATGCGCGGGCTGGGCGAGAACAGGCGCGAGTCGTGCACCTTCTTGATGAACTGCTTGATCATCTGCTCGGTGACGACGAAGTCGGCGATCACGCCGTCCTTCATCGGCCGGATGGCGGTGATGTTGCCGGGCGTCTTGCCGAGCATCTGCTTGGCCTGGTGGCCGACCGCCTGGATCGAGCGCTTGGCGTTGGGGCCGCCTTCGGTACGGATCGCCACCACCGAAGGTTCGTCGAGCACGATGCCCTTGCCGCGCACGTAGATCAGCGTATTGGCGGTGCCGAGGTCGATCGCGAGATCGTTGGAAAAGTAGGAGCGCAGAAAACCGAACATGAAACCTTCCGAAACCGGTGAAGTAGTCGAGCCGCGAGCCGCTGCGCCTGAGTCCCGCACGGCAACACGCAAGCCCCGCCCGTCACCGCCATGTGGCGTAGCTCCGGGCGGGGCAAAGACAGTTATGATAACCTACAAACCTTTGTGGATTCAGCAGGTTTTGTTACCTCATGTCGCTGTCCAATGACCAAGTCGGGCACATCGCCCGCCTCGCGCGCATCGCGCTTTCCGACACCGAACTGGACGCCACCCGCGCCAAGCTCAACGGCATCTTCGAGCTCATCGAGCAGATGCAGGCCGTCGACACCACGGGCGTCGAGCCGATGAGCCACCCGCAGGAACTCCCCACCCGCCTGCGCGCCGACCTCGTCACCGAGACCGACCGCCGCGACGCCTTCCAGAAGGTCGCGCCGCAGACCGAGGCCGGCCTCTACCTGGTGCCGAAAGTCATCGAATGATCCGCCGCGAGGCGCCCGGCGCCGCGCGGCCCACCTGCCCGCCCACACCATGATCCACGCTTCCCTTCCGGAACTGCGCCGCGCGCTCGATGCGCGGCAGATCTCCGCCGTCGAACTCGCGAGCCTGTTCCTCGACCGCATCGACGCGCTCAATCCCGCACTCAACGCCTTCATCACCGTCGATCGTGACGGTGCGCTCGCCGCCGCCCGCGCCGCGGATGCGCGCATCGCCGCCGGCCAGGCCGGCGCCCTCACCGGCATCCCGCTAGCGCACAAGGACGTGTTCTGCACCGAAGGCGTGCTCACCACCTGCGGCTCGAAGATGCTGGCGAACTTCGTCAGCCCCTACGACGCCCACGTGGTGAGCCTGCTCAAGGCGGCCGGCGTGGTCAGCCTGGGCAAGGCCAACATGGACGAGTTCGCGATGGGCTCGTCGAACGAGAGCTCTCACTACGGCGCGGTGAAGAACCCGTGGAATCTCGACCGCATCCCCGGCGGCTCGTCGGGCGGCTCGGCCGCCGCGGTGGCCGCGCGCCTGGCGCCGATCGCCACCGGCACCGACACCGGCGGCTCGGTGCGCCAGCCGGCGTCCTACTGCGGCATCACCGGCATCAAGCCCACCTACGGGCTGGTGAGCCGCTACGGCATGATCGCCTACGCCTCCTCGCTCGACCAGGGCGGCGCCTTCGGTGCCAGCGCCGAAGACTGCGCGCTGCTGCTGTCGGCGATGACCGGCTTCGACGAGCGCGACTCGACCAGCCTGGAACGCCCGACCGAGGACTATGCCGCCGCGCTCGCCACGCCGGCCGCCGCCCGCCCGCTTGAAGGCCTGCGCATCGGCCTGCCGCGTGAATTCTTTGCCGAGGGCATGGCCGACGACGTGCGCGCCACCATCGAGGCCGCGATCGACCAGTACCGCGCGCTCGGCGCCACCGCGGTCGAGGTCTCCCTGCCCAACGCGAAGCTGGCGATCCCGGCCTATTACGTGATCGCGCCCGCCGAGTGCTCGAGCAACCTGTCCCGTTTCGACGGCGTGCGCTACGGCCACCGCGCGGCCGACTACGGCGACCTCGCCGACATGTACAGCAAGAGCCGCGCCGAGGGCTTCGGCGCCGAGGTCAAGCGCCGCATCCTGATCGGCACCTACGTGCTGTCGCACGGCTACTACGACGCCTACTACCTGCAGGCGCAGCGCCTGCGCCGCCTGATCGCGCAGGACTTCCAGGCCGCGCTGCAGCACTGCGACCTGATCGCCGGCCCGACCACGCCGACCACCGCGTGGGCGCTCGGCGAGAAGGCCGACGACCCGGTGCAGATGTACCTGTCGGACATCTACACCATCGCGGTGAACCTCGCCGGCCTGCCCGGCTTGTCGCACCCGGCCGGCTTCGGCGCCGACGGCCTGCCGGTGGGCCTGCAACTGATCGGCGACTACTTCGCCGAGTCGCGCCTGCTCAACACCGCGCACCGCTTCCAGCAGGCGACTGACTGGCACGCCCGACGGCCGGCGTGCGCCGAGTGAGTTCCGCCACGTGAGCTCGACGTCACGCCCGACACTGCGCCAAGCCCACGGCCGCCTCGTCGCACTGGCAGCTTCGGTGCTGCTCGCCGCCTGCGCGCTGCCGGTGCTGCCGCCGTCCGACGCCCCGGTCAGCGACGAGGTGCTCGCCAGCCCGAGCGCGGCCGGCAAGCGCCTGCGCCCGATGCCGTGGCGGCCGCTCGACGTGCACACCGACTGCCGCTTCCGCGACGAGGCCGGCTACACCACGCGGATCACGCTCGACGTGGTGCAGTCGAAGGTGAAGGCCTTCAACGCCGACGTGGACATCCCGCGCCGCGGCAGTTGCAGCTTCCACGGCCCGTTCGCGCAGACGCGCGAGAAGCCGAGCGTGCAGTTGCGCGCGCCCGACGGGTGCACGGTGGACATCTTCGAGCAGGGCAAGGCGGTCACCGTCGGCTTCGCCAACTGCGCCAGCCGCTGCACCCGCGGCGCCTCCGATTACCTGTGGCCGATCATCGTCGATCGGACCAACGGCCAGTGCCACTGAGCGCACGGCCACACGCGACACGAGAACACACCATGAGCCGATCCGATTGGGAAGTCGTCATCGGGCTGGAAGTCCACGCCCAGCTCAACACCGCCAGCAAGATCTTCTCCGGCGCCAGCACCGCCTTCGGCGCCGAGCCCAACCGCCAGGCGAGCGCGGTGGACATTGCGCTCCCCGGCGTGCTGCCGGTGCTCAACCGCGGCGCGGTCGAGCGCGCGATCCGCTTCGGCCTGGCAATCGGCGCCCACGTCGCCGAGAAGAGCGTGTTCGCACGCAAGAACTACTTCTACCCCGACCTCCCCAAGGGCTACCAGATCAGCCAGATGGACCTGCCGGTGGTGGTCGGCGGCGCGATCACGATCCGCGTCGGCGAAGGTGAGCAGGCCTACGAGAAGACCGTGCGCCTGACCCGCGCCCACCTCGAGGAAGACGCGGGCAAGAGCCTGCACGAGGACTTCCACGGCATGACCGGCATCGACCTCAACCGCGCCGGCACGCCGCTGCTCGAGATCGTCTCCGAGCCCGACATGCGCTCCTCCGCCGAGGCCGTGGCCTACGCGCGCGCGCTGCACGCCCTGGTGCGCTGGATCGACATCTGCGACGGCAACATGCAGGAAGGCTCGTTCCGCTGCGACGCCAACGTCTCGGTGCGCAGGAAGGGCGTCACCGAACTCGGCACCCGGCGCGAGATCAAGAACCTCAACTCCTTCCGTTTCCTGCAGCAGGCGATCGATTACGAAGTCCAGTGGCAGATCGACACCCTGGAAGACGGCGGTCGCATCGAGCAGGCCACGGTGCTGTTCGACCCCGACACGGGCGAGACGCGCATGATGCGCAGCAAGGAAGACGCGCACGACTACCGCTACTTCCCCGACCCCGACCTGCTGCCGCTGATGATTTCCAACGAATGGAGGGCGCGCGTGCAGGCGGAGATGCCCGAGCTGCCGGGGGCGATGAAGTCGCGCTTCATGGACGCGTGGGGGCTGTCGGCCTACGACGCCACCACGCTCACCGCGTCCAAGGAAGTCGCCGACTTCTACCAGGCCACGGTGTCGGCGGCCGGTGCGTCGTTGGCGACTCAGTTGCCAAAACTCTGCGCCAACTGGGTCATGGGCGATCTCGCCGCGCGCCTCAACAAGGCCGAGCTCGACGTCGCCGCCTCGCCGGTGTCACCCGCGCAGCTCGCCGGGCTGGTGGCGCGCATCGCCGACAACACCATCTCCAACGCCATCGGCAAAAAGGTGTTCGAGGCGTTGTGGAACGGCGAAGGCGCCACGGCAGACGAGGTCATCGACCAGCAGGGCCTGAAGCAGGTCACCGACACGGGCGCGATCGAGGCCATGATCGACGAGGTGCTCGCGGCCAACCAGAAGTCGGTCGACGAATTCCGCGCCGGCAAGGACAAGGCCTTCAATGCGCTGGTCGGCCAGGTCATGAAGGCGAGCAAGGGCAAGGCCAGCCCGGCCCAGGTCAACGAGTTGCTGAAGAAGAAGCTCGGCGCCTGAGTCACCGCCGGGCGCAAGCCCAGCGCCCGCCAGCGCCACCCTCGAAGCGGACGGCCTTGGGAACGGCTCGCCCGCCAACGGCGTGCGAGCGCCGGGCCTCTCGTGGGCACGCCCCCACAAGCCCGATCCTCAACGCCCCGTTCGCCGAACGCCGCGTTCTCCTTTTGTAATTGATCACATTCTTATATTGTTGAATGATGATCGAGCCGGACGCGCGTCCGGGCACAGGAGGAGAACGTGGACACGATCGCCGAATTCGTCGAATGGCTGGGCGAGGATCGCGGCCTCGCGCTCGGCGGCCTGCTCATCGGCGCCGCCTTTGGATTCTTCGCCCAGCGCGCGCAGTTCTGCCTGCGCGCGGCCGTGGTCGAGGTGGCGCGCGCGCAGTTCGGCCCCCGGCTCGCGGTGTGGCTGCTCGCCTTCTCCGCCGCCATCATCCTCACCCAGTCCTTGCAGCTCGCGGGCCAGTTCGACACGGGCGACGTGCGCCAGCTCGCCAGCCAGGGCAGCGTGTCCGGCGCGGCGATCGGCGGGCTGCTGTTCGGCATCGGGATGGTGCTGGCACGGGGCTGTTCGAGCCGGCTGCTGGTGCTGGCAGCCAATGGCAACCTGCGCGCGCTGCTGTCGGGGCTGATCTTCGCCGTCACCGCGCAGGCCTCGATGAGCGGCATCCTGTCGCCGTGGCGCGAGGCGCTCGCCGGCCTGTGGACCATCGACGGCGGCAATGCGCGTGACCTGCTCGCCCTCACCGGCATGGGCCGCAGCAGCGGCTTGCTGTTCGGCCTGGCCTGGCTCGCCGCCGGCGTCTGGTTCGCACGCCGCCACCAGGTGAAGGCCTGGGGCTGGATCGGCGGCATCGGCGCCGGGCTGATGGTCGCCGTGGCGTGGTGGTTCACCTTTCGCCTTGCGGCGCTGCTGTTCGAACCGACACCGGTGCAGAGCCTCTCGTTCACCGGCCCGTCGGCCGACGTGCTGATGCGGGTGCTGTCGCCACCGGGCCAAGCACTGAACTTCGATCTCGGCATGGTCCCGGGTGTATTCCTCGGCTCCTTCATCGCCGCGTGGCTCGGCCGCGAACTCAAGCTCGAAGGCTTCCAGGGCGGACACGCGATGCGGCGCTACATCGTCGGCGCGGTGTTGATGGGCTTCGGCGGCATGCTCGCCGGCGGCTGTGCGGTGGGCGCCGGGGTGTCGGGCGCATCGGTGTTCGCCGTCACCGCCTGGGTGACGCTCACCGGCATGTGGATCGGCGCGAGCTTGACCGACTGGTTGGTCGATCGCCAGGGCGCGGCGAGTTTCCGCAACCTGGCCGCGCCGGGCGCACCGTGACGCGCTCGCGGATCGGGGCTGTCTCCGCCACGGCAAAGCCCCCCGCTTGGGTATACTGATTCGCCTCGACCGTCCGCACGGAGCGTACCGCCATGTGTCAGTTGCTGGGCATGAACTGCAACGTGCCGACCGACATCTGCTTTTCCTTTACCGGCTTTCGCGCCCGCGGCGGCCTCACCGACCACCATCGCGACGGCTGGGGCATCGCCTTCTTCGAGGGCAAGGGCGCGCGCGTCTTCCTCGACCCGTCGCCGAGCGCGCACTCGCCGGTCGCCGAGCTGGTCAAGCACTACCCGATCCGCTCGCTCAACGTCATCGCCCACATCCGCAAGGCGACGCAGGGCGAGGTGCGGCTCGAGAACACCCATCCCTTCCAGCGCGAGCTGTGGGGGCGCTACTGGATCTTCGCCCACAACGGCAATCTCAAGCATTTCGCCCCGCCCTTGTCCGGGCGCTTCCTGCCGGTCGGCACCACCGACTCGGAGCGCGCGTTCTGCTACATCCTCGACACGCTCGCCGCGCGCTTTCCCCTGGGCACGCCGGCCGCGGCCGAGCTGCACGCGACGCTGCGCGCGCTGGCGCTCGAGATCGGCAGCCTGGGCGAATTCAACTTCCTGCTCTCGGATGGTGACTGGCTGTTCGCGCACTGTTCCTCGCGCCTGTCCTACATCATCCGCCAGGCGCCCTTCCCGGTCGCCCACCTGGCGGACGAGGACCTGGCACTCGACTTCAACCGCGTCACCCAGCCGAACGATCGGGTCGCCATCATCGCCACCACCGCGCTGACCGACAACGAGCACTGGATCGCGATCCCGCCCGGCAACCTGCTCGCCTTCAAGGAAGGGCTGCCGGTGGCGCTCGGCGAGACGCAGACGGTGGCCCAGGACTTTCCTCCGCGCGCGACATCCGGTGCGTAAGAGTTCCTCGCCATCCGCGCGTGGAAGGGGCTAGATTGGGTCCTCAATTCCACGCTTGCTGAAGATCGAGACCGACCATGGATTGTCCGCTGTGCGCACTGCCCCCCGAGCACGTCGTCTGGGAAGACGGCCGCTGCCGCGTCATCCGCGTCGATGACCCGGCACACCCCGGCTTCTGCCGCGTGGTCTGGGGCGAACACGTGGCCGAGATGAGCGACCTGTCGCGCGCCGACCGCGCCCACCTGTTCGAGGTCGTGATGGCCACCGAGGCGGCGCTGCGCGCGCTGCTGCATCCGGCCAAGATCAATCTCGCCAGTTTCGGCAACATGGTGCCGCACCTGCATTGGCACGTGATCCCGCGCTACCACGATGACCGCCATTTTCCCGAATCCGTGTGGGGCCCCGCGCAGCGCGAAGGCCAGGCGCACCCCGCCGCCGACCCGGTTGCGCTGGCGCGCGCCATCGACAGCGCGCTGAACCCTGGCGGACCGGACTGAGCATCGAGCCCGCCATGGATTACACCCAGCCCGCGGTCTGCCTCGATCAGCTGCGCAGACTGCACCCGATCGACTTCAGGACGACCCACGACACGCTGTCGCGCATCGTGCACGGCCTGCTCGCCGCGCGGCCAGCACCCAATCAGCACCTCGAGGTCCTCGAAGCCGCACGCGACACGCTGAACTTCGCGCAGGGCGAGATGGCCCGCGCCTACACCACGCACCCGCTGCCACCGAGCCGGGACGCGGAGCGCATGCTCGAGCGCGTCGTGGCCCTGTGGCAGGCCATGGCGCACTCCTACGCGGCGATCGCGCAAGCGGACGCGGGCGAGCGCACGCTCGAGGACCAGCGCGCGCTGCTTGTCCAGCGCCGCATTGCCTACGAAGGCATGGCGCTCGTCGAGTACTTCCGCGCCCATCGCGAGCTGCCCGCCGGCATGTGGCGCGCGGTGCACGCCAGCTACCAGGATGCCGTTCGCGAGGGACTCGCCCGCGTGCGCGTCGCCGATGCGCTCAACGAAGTGTGGCGTGCGCAGAGTCCGCACGAGGCCTATGTCGCCGTTCTGCTGGTCGATCTCGCCAACCCCTACGGCCGCAGCGAACGCGAACTCAACTGGGTGATCCGCTGGGCGCAGCGCTTCGCACCGTATTGCGCGCTGGACGCCAACGTCGAAGCCCAGAAGCCGAGCGTGTACGGCGTGGATACAGCCGGCGACGGCAGCTTGCGTCCGCTCGGCCTGTTGCCGCGTACGCCGACGCTGCTGCGCTTCGATGGCAGCAACCTGGCGACCCAGATCCAGGCCGTGCTCGCGCAGTTCAAGCGCGGGGTGAAGCCCGCTTCGCTCGGCCTTGGCGACGACTGCCCGACCAGCGTCAGCGCGCGACTGCTGCTTTCGCTCTACCGGCCGTGGGGGCTCGCCTCTTCCGGGCGCCGCTTTCCGCGGCGTGCGAAGGCGGGGCAGGTCGAGCTTACCGGCGACTGGCTGGCAATCGGCTTCGCCCTCGACGGCAAGCTCTTCCAGCAACCACGCGCCACCACCCGCCGCCAGCTGAACGACGACATTTCGCTGCTCACCTTCGGCGAGCGCGCCCCGCGGGTCATGGACACCGCGCCACCGGCGCTCGGGGAGACCCGGCAACCGGACTTCGAGTCCGAGCACTGGCAGGTGCTGGACCAGTCCGTTGGCGGCTTCCGCCTGCAGCACGCCGGGGACGGCGTTCGCCTCGAACATCATCAATTGGTCGGCATCCGCCCGCTCGACGCGGAACAGCTGCTGATCGCGGACATCAGTTGGCTGATGTATCGCAGCGAGGGCATGCTCGAGGTCGGCGTCAACGTCCTGCCCGGCATCCCGCGCGTCGTCTCGGTCCGCCCGCAGATTGCCCCCGGGCGCCGCGAGCCACTCCACCAGGCCTTCCTGCTGCCGCCATCGCCGGCCTTGAAGTCGGCCGGCTCGCTGGTCCTGCCGCCGATGTGGTTCCAGGCCGACCGCGTCATCGAACTGCGCGAAGGCGACACATCGCGTCATGTCTGCCTGCGCAAGCTGCTGCTGCGTGGCACCAATTTCGATCAGTGCAGCTTCGACCCTGCGCCCGAGGTCAGTCCGGCCTGACGCGCAGCGGCGGGAAACGCATCGCAAAGCGACTGCCTTTGCCCAGTTCGCTATTGACGGTCAGTTCGCCCTGGTGGCGGGTGAGGATGTGCTTGACGATCGCCAGCCCGAGGCCGGTGCCGCCGGTTTCGCGCGAACGCCCGCGGTCGACGCGGTAGAAACGCTCGGTCAGGCGCGGAATGTGCACCGGGTCGATGCCGATGCCGTCGTCCTGGACCCAGAACTCGCCGCCCCCGCCTTCTTCGCTCGTGCGCCAGCCGATCTCGATACGCCCACCCGCGGGGGTGTAACGCACGGCATTGCTGGCGAGGTTGGAAAACGCGCTGTGGAGTTCCTTGCCGCTGCCAAGCAGGGCGCCACCGCCGTCGAGCACGAGCCGGACCTCGTGACGGCCGGCGGACAGCAGCTTGGTCTCGCGCACGACCTCCTCGACCAGTTCGACGGCATCGACCTCCTCATCGACCTGCGCCGGCGCGCCGGTCTCCAGCGCCGACAAGGTCAGCAGCTCCTCGATCAGGCGCTGCATGCGGGTCGACTGCTCGCCCGCCAGCTTCAGGTAATGAATGATGTCCTCACGCGAGAAGTCGTCGATGCCGTCGATCAGCGTCTCCAGGAAGCCGCCGACCACGGTGAGCGGGGTGCGCAGTTCATGCGACACGTTGGCGACGAAATCGCGCCGCATGGTCTCCAGGCGCTCGAGCTGGGAGACGTCGCGTGACAGCACCAGGCGCCGGTTGCCGGCAAAGGCGATCACCTGCACCTGCAGGGTGCGGTCGCGGCGGCGCAGCGAGCGCATGACGAGCGGCTCGGCGTAATCGCGCGTGGCCAGGTAGGCGAGGAACTCGGGCTGACGAATCAGGTTCGGCAGGGGCGTACGCAGATCCTTGCGGCGGTCGAGGTCGAAGTGCTGCTCGGCCATCGGGTTCATCCACTCGATGTCGTCGTCTTCGGCCAGGTAGATCACGCCATCGGGCATCGCAAGCGCGGCCTGCTGGAAGCGGCCGAGTTCGGCCGACAAGCGCTCCTTGACCTCGCACTCACGCTGGAAACGATGGCCGATCTCGGCGTACACATCGCCCCATAGTCCTTCGCCTTGCGGCACCGGTGTTCCGATCGGCTGCCGCGCCCAGGCCACGAGCAAGCGAAGATGGCGCGCGAGCATGATCGCGGCGCCGATGAGTGCGACGACCAGCAGTCCCAGCGCCGCGTCGCTGCCGCGGTAGAGCGCGGCGAGCACGGCGAGGACGAGCATGGCGATCGCAGGGACGGCGACTCCGAGCGTCACGTAGGAAAGCGGTCTGGTGATCACGCCCGATCCAGGAAGGACATGCTGGCGGTCAGGATGCGAGCGGCGCCTGGTGGGCATGGACCGAGAAGCGGTAGCCACTGCCACGCACAGTCTGGATCAGCGCATCATGTTGCGTCGGTTCGAGCGCCGAGCGCAGTCGGCGAATGTGCACATCGACCGTACGCTCCTCGACGAAGACGTGGTCACCCCAGACCTGATCGAGCAACTGAGCGCGCGAATGCACGCGCTCGGGATGGGTCATCAGAAAATGCAGCAGGCGGAACTCGGTCGGGCCGAGCGCCAGCGCGGCTTCGCCAGCACTCACGCGGTGGGTGGCCGGGTCGAGGCGCAAGCCGCCGAGTTCGACCGCGTCGTCGGTCACCTGTGGCGCACGCCGGCGCAACACGGCCTTGATGCGCGCCACCAGCTCGCGCGGACTGAAGGGCTTGGTGACGTAGTCGTCGGCGCCGATCTCCAGCCCCGTCACCTTGTCCTGCTCCTCGCCACGTGCGGTGAGCATGATGATCGGAATCTCGCGGGTACGCTCGTCTGCGCGCAGGCGACGGGCAAACTCGATGCCGGAGGCGCCAGGCAGCATCCAGTCGAGCAACACGAGATCGGGCAGCGCCTCGCGCACGATGCGCTGGGCAGTCTCCGCATCGGCGGCGCGGACAACATGATGCCCCGCGCGCGCGAGATTGGCGGCGATCAATTCCTGGATCGCAGGTTCGTCTTCCACAAGCAAGATATTCGCTGGCATGCCTGAGCTCCCTTTTAGCATTGCCCCGAGTGTATTGCAGCTCCTTGAACCTTTGATGACACGTCATCGAAGCGCAACAAGGCCCGACGGACATTCTCACGCCAGCGCTGCGGAACGCCGTCCGGACGATTCGGGTATGATTGTGGCCCTTCCAGCGGGACTGATAGTCATGGCCGGACTCGACGAAAACACCCCGATCCCCACCGAAATTACCTTGCATCGCGGCTCGAAGCGCCTTGAGCTCGCCTTCGACGACGGCAGCCGCTTCGAGCTGCCCTTCGAGCTGCTGCGTGTCTATTCCCCGTCGGCCGAAGTGCGCGGCCATGGCCCCGGCCAGGAAACCCTGCAGCAGGGCAAGCGCGACGTCGACATCGTCGACATTGCGCCGGTGGGAAACTACGCGATCAAGCCCACCTTCTCGGACGGGCACGACAGCGGGCTGTACTCCTGGGACTACCTCTACGCGCTCGGCCGCGACCAGGAGGCGCTGTGGAGCGACTATCTCGAGGCACTCGAGCGCACAGGCGGCACCCGCGACCCCGCCAAGGTCCCGCCCCCTGCCCCCAAGGGCGGCTGCGGCCATCACCACTGAGCACATCATGAGCGACAAGACGACCCACTTCGGCTTCCAGACCGTAGACGAGCAACTCAAGCAGAAGAAGGTGGCCGAGGTGTTCTCCTCGGTCGCACAGAAGTACGACGTGATGAACGACCTCATGTCCCTCGGTCTGCACCGGGTGTGGAAGCACTTCACCATCCAGGTGTCGGGCGTGCGCGAAGGCGACCGCGTGCTCGACGTGGCCGGCGGTACCGCCGACCTGTCGCTCGCCTTCGCGCGCAAGGTCGGACGCAACGGCCAGGTGTGGCTCACCGACATCAACCACGCGATGCTCTCGCGCGGCCGTGACCGCATGGTCGATCACGGTTTCACCATGCCGGTGGCGCAGTGCAACGCCGAGAAGCTGCCCTTCCCCGACGACTGGTTCGACTGTGTCACCGTCGCCTTCGGCCTGCGCAACATGACGCACAAGGACGTCGCAATCGCCGAGATGCGCCGGGTGTTGCGCCCGGGCGGGCGGCTGCTGGTCCTGGAATTTTCCAAGGTATGGAAACCGCTGTCGCCGCTCTACGACCTGTACTCCTTCAAGCTGCTGCCCTGGATGGGTGCACGGGTCGCCAACGACGCCGACAGCTATCGTTACCTTGCGGAGTCGATCCGCATGCACCCCGGCCAGGAAGAATTGAAGGCGATGATGGAACAAGCAGGCCTTGGCCGGGTCGACTACTACAACCTGAGTGCCGGCGTGGTTGCGCTGCACCGTGGCTACAAGATCTGAACCAGGAGACCCCAACGCAATGAAAAGCTTTCTTCTTTCCCTGATCGTCGCCGTGATGTCCTTCGGCTTTGCAGCCTCAGAAGCCGAGGCCAAGCGCCTTGGCGGGGGCAGCAGCTTTGGCATGCAGCGCCAGGCTACGCCGCCCGCTCAGCCGCGCCAGCCTGCGGCCTCGCCACAACAGTCGCCGGCGGCCGGCGCGGCAACCGCAGCCGCACAGCCGAAGCGCTCCTGGATGGGTCCGATCGCAGGTCTCGCCGCCGGTCTTGGCCTGGCGGCGTTGTTCTCGCACCTGGGCCTGGGTGAAGGCTTCGCGAACTTCTTCATGATCCTGCTGCTCGCGGCCGCGGCTTTCTTCGTCTTCCGCCTCATCTTCCGCCGCGGCACGAATACGGCCAGCCCGGCGAACCGTGGTCTGCAGTACGCAGGCGCCCCTGTTGGTGGCACGCAGACACCTAACAGCGCATTCGAAGCCAGCCGACCCATCGGCAGCAGCGCTGCGGCACCGACCAGCGGACTCGACAAGGCGGTCGCGTCGGGATTCGACGCCGAGGGCTTTGCACGCCAGGCCAAGCTGAACTTCATCCGCCTGCAGGCAGCCAACGATGCCGGCAATCTCGACGATCTGCGCGAGTTCACCACGCCGGAAGTGTTTGCCGAGATCTGCATGCAACTCAACGAACGCCGTGGCAGCGAGCAGCGTACCGATATCGTCGAACTCAACGCCGACGTGATCGACGTGGCCGAGGAAGACAAGCGCTACATCGTCAGCGTGCACTTCACCGGCCAACTGCGTGAGGAAGCTGACGCCGCACCCGCGCCGTTCGACGAGATCTGGCACCTGACCAAGCCGATGAGTGGCAGCGGTGGCTGGCTGATCGCCGGCATCCAGCAAGCGCAATAAGCATCGCCGACACCACACGGGCCTGCCTGCACCTCCTTCGCCTTCGGGCGAAACGAGGTTGCGGCAGGCCCGTGTCACGTCGTCTCACCAGGAAAACACCACCGGGAGCACCCCCATGCTGTCCAGCCTCTTCCTGTCCGCAACCAACCACCTGCTCGCGCAGGCTGGCTGGGCGCGCCAGCGCCTCCAGGCCCACGCCGGACGCACCGCGCGACTCGAGCTTGCGCCGCTCACCGCGATCGACTTCTCGATCTCGGCCGAGGGCCAGTTGGCCGAATGGAGCGGAGAGGAAGCCCCCGAAGTCTGTTTGCGGCTTGCGGTCGCAGAGTTGCCGCCATTGCTGGCTGGCGGGATGGAGTCGGTGATGCGGCACGTACGCATCGAGGGCAATGCGGAATTCGCCGAGGCCCTCGGTTTCGTCTTTCGCCATCTGCGCTGGGACGCGGAAGAGGATCTTTCACGCGTACTCGGTGACATCGCGGCGCATCGGCTGGTCGATGGTGGACGGCGGTTTGCCGCTGAAGGCCGGCGTTCGCTGGAGCGGGCTGTTGGCGGCGTTGCCGAATACCTCACCGAGGAAGCGCCGCTGCTCGTACCACGCAGTGCCTTGCCTGCATTCGCGCAGGAGGTGGTCGCGCTACGCGATGCGGTCGCACGCCTGGACAAGCGGATTGCACGGATCGAAAAGGGACGCTGAGCGGCGACCGCTCGGCGTTGCAGAAGAACGGGTCACAAAAAAAGGCAGCTCGATGAGCTGCCTTTTTTTATGACGACCCGAGAACGGGGTCGCGTCGATCAATGACCGCGCTTGCGCAGGCGCTGGATGGCAGCGAGTTGCGCCACCGCTTCCATGAGCTCGGCCTGGGCCTTGGCGTAGTCCAGACGACCGCTCTGGTTAGCCATGGCCTCTTCGGCCTTCTTCTTGGCTTCCAGCGCCTTTGCTTCGTCCAGATCGTGACCACGGATCGCCGTATCGGCGAGCACCGTCACCAGACCCGGCTGAACCTCCAGCAAACCACCGGCAACGAAAACAAGCTCTTCTTCCGCCTGATTCGGAACCTTGACCCGCACCGCACCCGGTTTGATCCGGGTCATCAGCGGCATGTGGCCGGGCAGAATGCCGAGTTCACCCGCCTCGCCAGGCAGCGCGACGAATTCGGCCAGCCCGGAGAAGATCTGCTCTTCCGCGCTGACGATGTCGACATGAACCGTCATAGCCATAGTGTTTCCTTTTCAAAGCTGCGCGACACCACGGTGCCGCGCAGGCGGACGAATTACTGCAGCTTCTTCGCCTTCTCGATGGCCTCGTCGATGTTGCCGACCATGTAGAAAGCCTGTTCCGGCAGGTTGTCCAGCTCACCGCTGACGATCATCTTGAAGCCGGCGATGGTGTCCTTCAGTGAGACGTACTTGCCGGGCGAGCCGGTGAACACTTCCGCGACGTGGAAGGGCTGCGACAGGAAGCGCTGGATCTTGCGGGCACGGGCAACGGCGAGCTTGTCGTCGGGCGACAGTTCGTCCATACCCAGAATCGCGATGATGTCACGCAGTTCCTTGTACTTCTGCAGCGTCATCTGAACCTGACGCGCCACGTTGTAGTGCTCTTCGCCCACGACCAGCGGATCGAGCTGGCGCGAGGTGGAGTCGAGCGGATCGACAGCCGGGTAGATACCCAGCGCGGCGATGTCACGCGACAGCACGACGGTGGAGTCGAGGTGCAGGAAGGTGGTGGCAGGCGACGGGTCGGTCAAGTCGTCCGCAGGCACATACACGGCCTGGATCGAGGTGATCGAGCCGACCTTGGTGGAGGTGATGCGCTCCTGCAGGCGGCCCATTTCTTCGGCCAGCGTGGGCTGGTAGCCCACCGCGGACGGCATACGACCCAGCAGCGCGGACACTTCGGTACCGGCCAGGGTGTAGCGGTAGATGTTATCCACGAAGAACAGGATGTCGCGGCCTTCGTCACGGAAACGCTCGGCCATGGTCAGGCCGGTCAGCGCCACGCGCAGACGGTTGCCCGGGGGCTCGTTCATCTGACCGAACACCATCGCGACCTTGTCGAGAACGTTGGAGTCCTTCATCTCATGGTAGAAGTCGTTACCCTCACGAGTACGCTCACCCACGCCAGCGAACACCGACAGACCGGAGTGCTGCTTCGCGATGTTGTTGATCAACTCCATCATGTTAACGGTCTTGCCGACGCCGGCGCCACCGAACAGGCCCACCTTGCCGCCCTTGGCGAACGGGCAGATCAGGTCGATGACCTTGATGCCGGTTTCGAGCAGTTCCACCGACGGCGACAGCTCGTCGAACTTCGGCGCCTTCTGGTGAATGGCGCGCAGTTCGTCGGTCTCGATCGGGCCGGCGTCGTCGATCGGACGACCCAGCACGTCCATGATGCGGCCCAGCGTACCCATGCCGACCGGCACGGAGATCTGCTTGCCGGTGTTGGCAACCTTCATGCCGCGGCGCAGGCCGTCGGAAGAACCCATCGCAATGGTCCGCACCACGCCGTCGCCAAGCTGCTGCTGAACCTCGAAGGTCAGATTTGCTTCGGCGAAAGAGTTGGCGACGTCCTCGAGCTTCAGGGCGTCATACACCTTGGGCATCGAATCACGCGGGAACTGGATGTCCACCACGGCGCCGATGCACTGAACGATCGTACCTTGACTCATCGTCATATCCTTAAATCAATAATCCGTTACACCGCGGCGGCGCCGCCGACGATTTCCGACAGCTCCTTGGTGATCGCGGCCTGGCGGGTCTTGTTGTAGACCAGCTGCAGTTCGCCAATCACGTTCTTGGCATTGTCGGAAGCGGCCTTCATTGCCACCATGCGCGCGCTCTGTTCGGATGCCATGTTCTCGGCCACCGCCTGGTAGACCAGCGCCTCGACGTAGCGCACCAGCAGCTCGTCGATGACGACCTGCGGGTCCGGCTCGTAGAGGTAGTCCCAGGAGCTCTCGGGCGTGCCCAGCTTTTCGCCGGTGAGCGGCAGCAACTGCTCGATAACCGGCTCCTGCTTCATGGTGTTGATGAAGCGGGTATAAGCCACATACACCGCGTCGAGCTCGTCGTTCTGGAACGCGTCGAGCATGACCTTGACCGGACCGATCAGCTTTTCCAGGTGCGGCGTGTCACCCAGCTGGGTGACGTTCGACACCACCTTGGCCCCCATGCGCTGCATGAAGCCCAGACCCTTGTTGCCGATGCAGCAGGCACGGATCTCCGAGACGCCATTCGCGTCCCAGTCCTTCATGGCAGTCAGCGCAATACGCTGGACGTTGGTGTTGAGGCCACCGCACAGACCCTTGTCGGTGGTCACCAGGATCAGCCCCACCCGCTTGACCTGGTCCTTGTGGACCAGAAACGGGTGCTTGTAGTCGGTCACATTGGCCTGGGACAGGTTCGCGGCGAGTCGGCGGATCTTCTCGGCAAAGGGGCGGGCGGCACGCATCCTTTCCTGCGCCTTGCGCATCTTGGATGCGGCCACCATCTCCATGGCCTTGGTGATCTTGCGCGTGTTTTGCACGCTCTTGATCTTGGTACGGATTTCCTTACCGCTAGCCATATTCCGTCTCCCTCGCCGGCCTTAGGCCCAGCTCTTCTTGAACTCCGCGATCGCGGCCGCCAGGGTCTTTTCGCCGTCGGCGTCGAGTTCCTTCTTGCTCAGGATCGAGGAGACCAGATCGGCTTGCTTGGTCTTGACGAATTGCAGCATCGCGGCTTCGAACGGCAGCACGCGGGCAACCTCGACGTCATCGAAGTAGCCGTTGTTCACCGCGTACAGCACGATGGCCATGTCGGCGATCGACATCGGCGAGTACTGGGCCTGCTTCATCAGTTCGGTCACGCGGCGGCCGCGCTCGAGCTGCTTGCGGGTCGCGTCGTCGAGGTCGGAAGCGAACTGGGCGAACGCAGCGAGTTCGCGATACTGCGCGAGGTCGGTACGAATACCGCCGGACAGCTTCTTGACGACCTTGGTCTGGGCCGCGCCACCGACGCGGGACACCGAGATACCGGCGTTGATCGCGGGACGGATACCGGCGTTGAAGAGGTCGGTCTCGAGGAAGATCTGGCCGTCGGTAATCGAGATGACGTTGGTCGGAACGAACGCGGAAACGTCGCCGGCCTGGGTCTCGATGATCGGCAGCGCGGTCAGCGAACCGGTCTTGCCCTTGACCTCGCCGTTGGTGAACTTCTCGACGTAGTCGGCATTCACCCGTGCGGCGCGCTCGAGCAGGCGCGAGTGCAGGTAGAACACATCGCCCGGGTAGGCTTCACGGCCTGGCGGACGGCGCAGCAGCAGCGAAACTTGGCGATAGGCCCAGGCCTGCTTGGTCAGGTCGTCATAAACGATGAGGGCGTCCATGCCGCGGTCGCGGAAGTACTCGCCCATCGTGCAGCCGGAGTAGGCGGCCAGGTACTGCATGGCAGCCGATTCGGATGCGGTGGCGGCGACGACGATGGTGTATTCCATCGCGCCGTTCTCTTCCAGCTTGCGCACGACGTTGGCGACGGTCGAAGCCTTCTGGCCGATGGCCACGTACACGCAGTACATGTCCTGGCCCTTCTGGTTGATGATCGCATCGACCGCGACGGCGGTCTTGCCGGTCTGGCGGTCGCCGATGATCAGCTCGCGCTGGCCACGGCCGATCGGCACCATCGCGTCGACCGACTTGAGGCCGGTCTGCACCGGCTGCGAGACGGACTGGCGGGCGATGACGCCCGGCGCGACCTTCTCGATCTTGTCGGTGAGCTTGGCGTTGATCGGGCCCTTGCCGTCGATCGGCTGACCCAGGGCATTGACGACGCGGCCGATCAGCTCGGGGCCGACGGGCACTTCGAGAATGCGACCGGTGGCCTTGACGGTGTCGCCTTCGGTGATGTGCTCGTACTCGCCGAGCACCACGGCGCCGACGGAATCACGCTCGAGGTTGAGCGCCATGCCGAAGGTGTTGCCGGGGAATTCCAGCATTTCGCCCTGCATGACGTCGGTCAGGCCGTGGACACGGGTGATACCGTCGGTGACGGAAACCACGGTACCCTCGTTGCGCGACGTGGCTGCGAGCTGCAGGTTCTGGATCCGGCTCTTGATCAGGTCACTGATTTCAGAGGGGTTGAGTTGCATAGACATTTATGCTCCTAGTTCTTTAGCGCAGCGGCCATGTTCGCGAGCTTGCCGCGGACCGAGGCGTCGATGACTTCGTCGCCGACGGCGATGCGGACCCCACCGATGAGTTCGGGGGCGAGAGTGACCGTAACGTTGATGGCGGCCTTGAAGCGGGCTTCGAGGTCGGCCTTCAACGCGGCCAGCGCAGCGTCGTCAAGCGGGAAGGCGGAGGCGATCTGCGCCTCCATGACGCCTTCGTGTTCGTTCTTGAGAGCAACGAACAGGTCACGGATCTCCGGAAGCACCTGCAGGCGTTCGTTTTCCACGAGGACGCGGACGAAGTTCTGCTGTTCGGCGGTCAGATCACCCCCCACTTCCAGCATCAGCTTGTTGAGCTGATCGGCGGAGAGGTTGGGATCGGTGAAGCACGCCTTCATGCTGGGATCGGCGGCCACGACGGCAAACCGATCCAGCGCTTCCGACCAAGGCCCCAGCGCACCTGCCCCGCGAGCCAGCTCGAAGGCGGCATCGGCATACGGGCGCGCGATGGTGACGTTCTCGGCCATGACTTAGTGCAGCTCCTGTTTCAGGTTGGCAAGCAGTTCGGCGTGCACCTGTGCGTTGATCTCGCGGCGCAGGATCTTCTCTGCACCGGCAACAGCCAGGTGGGCGACCTGGTCGCGCAGAGCTTCCTTGGCGCGCTGCGAGGCCGCGCCGGCTTCGGCTTCGGCCGCTTCACGTGCGGCAGCGATGATGCGGGCAGCTTCGGCGCGGGCCTCGTCGATCAGGTGGCTCGCCTGCTTTTCAGCGGAAGAACGCACATCACCCGCGGATTCGCGAGCCTTGCGCAGTTCCTCGACGACCTTCTTCTCGGCGAGTGCCAGATCGGCCTTGGCCTTGTCCGCAGCTGCCAGCCCGTCTGCGATCTTGTTCGCACGCTCGTCCAGTGCCTTCACGATGGGCGGCCACACGAATTTCATCGTGAACCACGCCAGAATGAAGAACACAACGAGCTGGGCTATCAGGGTTGCGTTCAAATTCACGGTTCTTGGCCCTCAGGTTGGTTCAAAAAAGGATGAACTCGAACCGATCAGAGCTGGAACGGGTTGGCGAAGGCGAACATCATGGCGATACCGACACCGATCAGGAACGCGGCGTCGATCAGACCGGCCAGCAGGAACATCTTGGTCTGCAGTGCGTTCATCAGCTCGGGCTGACGGGCGGAAGCTTCGAGGTACTTGGAACCCATGATGCCGATACCGATACAAGCGCCGATGGCACCCAGACCGATGATCAGACCAGCAGCCAGAGCAACAAAACCCAGAACGTTTTCCATGACAACTCCTTAGTGGGGAAGGTGAGTTTAAAAACCAGTTACTGCTTTGATTGTGAAACCGAAACTTAGTGGCTCTCGTGCGCCTGACCGACGTACACCAGGGTCAGCATCATGAAGATGAAGGCCTGCAGGGTGATGATTAGGATGTGGAAGATCGCCCAGATGGTGCCTGCAACAACATGACCGACGAAGCCGAACACGGTGGCGGTGCCGCCGAGCAGGGCGATCAGGATGAACACGAGCTCACCCGCATACATGTTGCCGAACAGTCGCATGCCGTGCGAGACGGTCTTGGCGACGAACTCGATGATCTGCATGGCGAAGTTGATCGGATAGAGCAGCGGATGGCTGCCGAAGGGCGCGGTGAAGAGTTCGTGCACCCAGCCACTCACGCCCTTGATCTTGACGTTGTAGTACAGGCAGAGCAGCAGCACGCCGATGGACAGGCCCAGCGCAGCGGACAGGTCTGCCGTGGCGACGACGCGCATGTAGGCATGGGCCGGATCGCCGCCGCCAGCGGCATACACGCCTTCCCAGATGCGGGGCAGCAGATCGACCGGCAGCAGGTCCATCGCGTTCATCAGGAAGATCCAGACGAACACGGTGAGCGCGAGCGGAGCGACGAACTTGCGCGACTCGGGGCTATGGACGATACCCTTGGCCTGGTCGGAAACCATTTCGACGAGCAGCTCGACGATGCCCTGGAAACGACCCGGGACACCCGAGGTGGCCTTGCGTGCGGCAAGCCAGAGCAGGAAGACGGTCAGCAGACCGAGTGCGATCGAATAGAACATCGAATCGATGTTGATCACACTCCAGTCCACGATGTTCTCTTGCGCGTGGCCGGTGTTGTTGAGGTGCGTCAGGTGATGAACGACGTACTCGGATGCGGTGGGGGCGTGCCCTTCTGTAGCCATGGTCAGGTCTTTACCAAAAATGCAAACAAATTCGCCTTAAGTGCCAGGATCAGACCGATCAGCATGCCCCCCCAGTGGAGGTCAGGATAAACGGCCCACACCAGCACCAACAATCCCACAATCGAGGCGATCTTGATGAACTCGCCTGCGACGAAAGCGGTCACGCTCGCTGTGCCGGTCCGTCGTGCCAGCGCCGAAAGGCGGATGGCAAACAACCAGCTCGGCAGCACGCATGCCAGACCCGCCCCTGCTGCAGAGATCGCTCCCGGCACACCGAACAGTGCGCCCGCAAGCAGCACCGCGATGAGTGTAGCAACCGCCTGCAGTATGACAGCTTTAAGCATGGTGTTTATCGCACATGCGTGTCGAGACGCTGGCGACCGCCTAAAATCCCGCGGATAGTAGGGGTTAACCGCAGCAAAGTCAAACCTTCGTTGCATCGCAGCATGGGTTTTCGCAAAAGTCCCCTATCTTATAGAAGATGTAACATCAATAGGTCCGAAAATGGCCACTCAGGAAGTGTTTTCGTTGCCCCTATCGCGGACGAAGAGCACCCGATGATCGCAACCCGCAAGGCCCGCCGGCGCGAAGTTTTTGGCTGGTGCATGTTCGATTTTGCCAACCAGGCCTACACGCTGCTGATCATCACGGTGATCTTCGGTGACCTGTACACGCGCCTGATCGTCGGCGACGCCCCGGACTACCGGGTGGGCAACCTGCTGTGGAGCCTCGCGCTGTGCCTCAGCTACCTGCTGGTGGTCGTCAGCGCCCCGCTGCTGGGGGCCATGATGGATCAGGCGCGCGCGAAGAAGCGCATGCTGTTCGCAAGCTACCTGCTCACGGTGGCGAGCACGGCGCTGCTTTATTTCGTCGCACCCGGCCAGGTGTGGCTGGGGTTCGCGCTGATCGTGGTGTCGAACACTGCCTACTCGGCAGGCGAATCCTTCATCGCGAGCTTCCTGCCCTTCCTCGGCGAGCGTCACGAACTCGGGCGCATCTCGGGCCTCGGCTGGGCCCTCGGCTATGCCGGGGGGCTGGTGTCGGCGGGCTTCGTGCTGGTGTTTCTGGGCGAGGCGAGCGCGGAGAATTTCGAGCGCATGCGCTGGGTCGGTCCGTTCGCCGCGGCCTTCTTCCTGATTGCGGCGATTCCGACCTTCGTCTGGCTGCGCGAACCGGTGGTCGGCGAGCGCCATCGCCTGCGCCTGGCGGCGGCGCGCACCGCCTACCGGCGCCTGGTGCAAACGGTGCGCTCGGTGGCCGACTTTCCGGATCTCGCCTGGCTGTTCCTGTCGATCCTGTTTGCGATGGCCGGCGTGTACGTGATCGTCGCCTTTTCCTTCATCTATGGCGCGCAGGTGATCGGCTGGTCCGAATCGACACGCAACCTGATGTTCATCGTCGTGCAGGTTACTGCCCTGCTCGGTGCGCTGCTGTTCGGTGCGCTGCAAGGCCGGCTCGGCGGACGCCTGACCTACGCGCTGACCCTGTTGCTGTGGATTGCGGCGATCCTGGCGATCTACTTCGTCGAGCCGATGACGGCGCGGTTGAATGCGTGGCTGGACGTATCGATGCACCCGGAACAGGTCTTCCTCTTCGCCGGCCTGTTGTCCGGGCTGAGCCTGGGCTCGAGCCAGTCGGTCGGGCGCGCGCTGGTGGGGATGTTCGCGCCCGAGAGCCGTGCCGCCGAGCTGTTCGGTTTCTGGGGCCTGTTCAGCAAGCTGGCGGCGATCTTCGGGATCTTCGGCGTGGGGCTCCTGCAATGGCTGTTCGGGCTGCAGGGCGCGGTGCTGTTCTGCATCCTGCTGTTCGCGCTTGCGCTGCTGCCGCTGCTCGCGATCGACGAGGCGCGCGGGGTGGCGAGCGCCCGGCGCACCGATGAAGGTGCGCGCGCAGGCGGCGTCTAGCGCAGGCGGCCGAGCACGCCGTCGAGCTGGTCGAGGCTGCCGAAGCGGATCGTGAGCTCGCCGGCGCCCTTCTTGTTGGCCTTGATCTTCACCGTGGCGCCGATCGCATCCGCAATCTCCTCCTCGAGGCGCACCAAGTCGCGGTCGGGCTGCGCCACGGGCTTTTTCTGGCGCGGATTGAGGATCTGCTGCACCAGGCGCTCGGTGTCGCGCACCGACAGCTGCCGGGCGGCGACCTGGTTGGCGAGCTGGATCTGGCTGGCGCCGTCGAGCGGCAGCAGCGCGCGCGCATGCCCCATGTCTATGTCACCCGCCATCAGCAGCTCCTGCACCGGCCGGGCGAGGTTGAGCAGGCGCAGCAGGTTGGAGGCGGCCGGACGCGAGCGGCCGACCGCATCGGCGGCCTGCTGGTGGGTCATGTCGAACTCGTCGATCAGGCGCTGGATGCCGCCCGCCTCTTCGAGCGGGTTGAGATCCTCGCGCTGGATGTTCTCGATCAGCGACATCGCCAGCGCGGCCTCGTCGGGGATCTCGCGCACCAGGCAGGGCACCTCGGACAGGCCGGCGATCTGCGACGCACGCCAGCGCCGTTCGCCGGCGATGATCTCGTACGCATCCTCGCCGACCGGGCGCACCATGATCGGCTGCATCACGCCCTGCGCCTTGATCGACGCCGCCAGCTCTTCCAGCGAGCCCGGGTCCATGCGCGTGCGCGGCTGGTACTTGCCCGGCTGCAGCGCGATGGTGGGCAGTGACTGCAGCTCGCCCTTGTCGGTCTCTTCGTCGTGGTTGGCGGCGAGCAGCGCGTCGAGTCCGCGGCCGAGGCCCTTGAGTCTGGGTTTGTTCATGTCGGCTCCGGGGTTCAGAAGGTCTGCGCGCGTTCGATCATCTCGTGCGCGAAGGCCATGTAGGCCTGCGCGCCCTTGGCCGCCTTGTCGAACACCACGCCCGGCATGCCGTGGCTGGGCGCCTCGGCCAGGCGCACGTTGCGCGGCACGATGGCGCGGAACACCTTGTCGCCGAAGTGGCCCTCGAGCTGGGTCGACACCTGCTGCTGCAGGGTCACGCGCGGATCGAACATCACCCGCAACAGGCCGATGATCTTGAGATCGCGGTTGAGGTTGGCGTGCACCTTCTTGATCGTATTGACCAGGTCGGACAGGCCCTCGAGCGCGTAGTACTCGCACTGCATCGGGATGATCACGCCGGTGGCGCAGCACAGGCCGTTGAGGGTGAGCATCGACAACGACGGCGGGCAGTCGATGAGGATGAAGTCGTAGTCGCCGTTGAACGCGGCGAGCGCATTGCGCAGGCGCTTCTCGCGCTGGTCCAGGTTCACCAGCTCGACCTCGGCACCAGCGAGGTCGCGGTTGGCGGGCAGCACGTCGTAGCCCCCGGTGGGCGAGGGCAGGCGCACGCCAGCCAGGTCGTCCAGGCCGACGAGCAGGTGATACACCGAGCTCTTGAGGCCGCGCTTGTCGATGCCGCTTCCCATGGTGGCGTTGCCCTGCGGATCGAGGTCGATCAGCAGAACGCGCTGCCCGGCCTGGTGCAGGGCGGCAGCGAGGTTGACGCAGGTGGTGGTCTTGCCCACCCCGCCCTTCTGGTTGGCGACGCAGAAAATCTTGGCCATGTTCGGTTCAGGCTGTTCCGGTTGCTGGGGTCGCGCGGGAGGCGCGAAACCCGGAGTGTACTTCAATGCGGCAGCGCAGCAGGCGCCGCGTCAGATTCAAGCGGGCCACCGCACGAGCCCTTGCACGCCTGTCCAGGCGAGCGCCTGGACGAAAAGATCTCGCGGCTTGCGTCGCTCCCACCCTTGCGGCCGAAGCTGCGGGGTGAGTGACTGTGGGAGCGGCGCCAGCCGCGAGGTCCTGAAGGCGATTCCGCGCCTGGATCCTGCGAGGTCGTGACGCGCCGTCCGATCGCCCGGCCGGTTCAAGGCGCAGTATCACGCACGGCGGATGACCAGCAGGTGACGTTCGGCATCCAGGCCGGGCACGACGAGCGGGCGGGTCTCGGTGAGCGCCCAGCCGGCGGGCAGCGCCGCGATCTCGTCCACCGGATTCACGCCCTTCATCGCGTACAGTGCGCCGCCCTCGGCGACCAGATGCCCGGAGAGCGTGACGAAATCCGCCAGGCGGGAGAAGGCGCGCGAGATCACGCCATCGGGCGCACCGCCTGGCAGCACATCCGGTTGTACCTGCTCCACACGCTTGTTCAAGACGCTGAAATTCCCCAGCCCGAGCTCGATCTTCGCCTGCTGCTGGAAGCTGGCCTTCTTGCCCACGGTCTCGATCGAACTCACCACCAGCCCCGGGCGCACGATCGCCAGCACCACGCCCGGCAGCCCGCCGCCGGAGCCGATGTCGGCGAGCCGATCGAGCTTTTCCAGGTACGGCAGCACCGCCAGCGAATCGAGCAGGTGGTGGGTGATCAGCTCCTGCGGGTTGCGGATCGCGGTGAGGTTGTAGACCTTGTTCCACTTCAGCAACAGTTCGCCGAAGGCGAGCAGGCGGTCGACCGTTTCCTGCGGCAGGGCGAGGCCAAGCGCGGCGATGCCGTCGGCGAGTTGGGTGGCGTAAGGCTGCAGGCGTCCGCTCACTGCACGTCCCTCCCGTCGCGGCGCGAACCCTTCCCCAGGGGAGGGATGCGCTTGCCGTCCGGCCGCGATGTGCGAGCGCTCATGCCGCCGGCCTCCGCGCCACGTCTTCGGCCCCATTCGCCGGCGCCCCACCCTCGGGCGCCGCAACGCCCGCGCGCGCCGCCAGGTCGCGGCGCTTGAGCCACACCAGCAGCAGCGAGATCGCCGCCGGGGTCACGCCCTGGATGCGGCCGGCCTGGCCGATGGTCTCGGGCTTGTGCTGGTTGAGCTTCTGCTGCACTTCCTTGGACAGGCCGCGCACCTCGGCGTAGTCGAGGCTGGCCGGCAGGCGGGTGGCCTCGGCCTGCGCCTGCTTCGTGACCTCATCCTGCTGGCGGTCGATGTAGCCCTGGTACTTGGCGGCGATCTCGATCTGCTCGATCACCTGCGGGTCGGTCTCGCGCGCGTCCGGCGCGCCGGGCAGGCTCATCAGCGACGCGTATGTGGTCTCCGGCCGGCGCAGCAGCTCGAAGTAGCGCTGCTCGCGCTCGAGCGCCTTGCCGAGCACGCGCGCCTGGTCCTCGGAAGGAATCGCCTCCGGCCGCGCCCACGCCGCCTTCAGCTGCGCCGTGCCGCGCTCGATCGCCTCGCGCTTGGCGCAGAAGGCGTCCCAGCGCACATCATCCACCAGGCCGAGCTCGCGCCCCTTCTCGGTCAGGCGCAGGTCGGCGTTGTCCTCGCGCAGACTCAGGCGGTACTCGGCGCGCGAGGTGAACATGCGGTAGGGCTCGGACACCCCGCGCGTGATCAGGTCGTCCACCAGCACGCCCAGATAGGCCTCGTCGCGGCGCGGGCACCAGGGCTCGCGCCCCTGCACCTGCAGCGCGGCGTTGGCGCCGGCGAGCAGGCCCTGCGCGGCGGCTTCCTCGTAACCGGTGGTGCCGTTGATCTGGCCGGCGAAGAACAGCCCGCCGATCGACTTGGTCTCCAGGCTGGACTTGAGGTTGCGCGGGTCGAAGTAGTCGTACTCGATCGCGTAGCCGGGGCGCAGGATGTGGGCGTTCTCCAGGCCGCGGATGCTGCGCACGATCTGCAGCTGCACGTCGAAAGGCAGCGACGTGGAGATGCCGTTGGGGTAGATCTCGTGCGTCTCCAGGCCTTCGGGCTCGAGGAAGATGTTGTGGCTGTCCTTGTCGGCGAAGCGATGGATCTTGTCCTCGATCGACGGGCAGTAGCGCGGCCCCACGCCCTCGATCACGCCGGAGTACATCGGCGAGCGGTCGAGGTTGGCGCGGATGATGTCGTGGGTTTGCGCGTTGGTGTGCGTCATCCAGCACGGCAGCTGGCGCGGGTGCTGGGCGGCATGGTCGAGGAAGCTGAACACCGGCACCGGGTCGTCACCCGGCTGCTCGGTCATCACCGCGAAGTCGATCGTGCGCGCGTCCAGCCGCGGCGGCGTGCCGGTCTTGAGCCGGCCCTGCGGCAGCTTCAATTCCTTCAGGCGCGCACCGAGCGAGATCGCCGGCGGGTCGCCCGCGCGCCCGGCCGAATAATTCTGCAGCCCCACATGCACCAGGCCGTTGAGGAAGGTGCCCGCGGTCAGCACCACCGCCGGGGCCTCGAAGCGCAGGCCGATCTGGGTGACCACGCCGGTGACGCGGTCGCCGACCACGGTGAGGTCGTCCACCGCCTGCTGGAACAGCCACAGGTTCGGCTGGTTCTCCAGCCGGCGGCGGATCGCCGCCTTGTACAGCACGCGGTCGGCCTGGGCACGGGTGGCGCGCACCGCCGGGCCCTTGGAGGCGTTGAGAATGCGGAACTGGATCCCGCCCTCATCGGTAGCCGCCGCCATCGCGCCGCCGAGCGCATCGACCTCCTTGACCAGGTGGCCCTTGCCGATGCCGCCGATCGAGGGGTTGCAGCTCATCGCGCCGAGCGTCTCGATGTTGTGGGTGAGCAGCAGCGTGGCCGCGCCCATGCGCGCCGCGGCGAGCGCGGCCTCGGTCCCGGCGTGACCGCCGCCGACCACGATGACATCGAAACGGGTGGGGTAGAGCATGAGGCGCTCCGTGCTGCAATGCGTGAACGAGGGGGGCGATTCTACGCCTTCAGCGGCCAGGCGGCCAGGTTCCGCGCCGATGTTTCACGGAAAATTGCAATTCAAACATGCATTTACACTGAAAGCGCCCCCTGCGATCACGACTCACGGATCACATGGGTCCGCCACTCCTTGTACAGCTTGCGGAACGAGCGACTATTGTCGAGCGCTTGCCGCAGGTCGATCCTTGCGGCGAAAGCGGGCTGATCGATCACCTCGCTGTAGGGCTTTCCGCGCATGTGCTCCCGGATCCACCCTTTCGCGTTGCGAGGAGCCTCCGCCTCCACGCGCTCACCCGGAGTCAGCGCAAAGCCGCGGAGACCATCGAGGGATTGTGCGGCCGCGATGAACCACGCCTCAAACTCCCTGTTCGCAAGTACGACCGACAATCGCCGATGCGGAACGTACTCTCGAGCACGGCCATAGATGTCGGCCCCTTTCTGTTTGGGGCAGTCGTCGTCCGCATCGAGCACGATCAGAATCCACCCGTCGTCGCCGCACTTGCTCGCGGCAAGCAGTAACTGCCTCCGAAGCTCCTCTTCCTTGTTCAGGAACCTGTCGCGCCTGACCCGGATCGGTGGAAGCGCGTTCACCAGGACAAAGGGCTCGAGCTCCGCTGCCAACCTGCGCAGCAGGATCGGCAACGCGGCAACCTCCCCGTCACCCTCCACGATCGAAGCGATCGAGATCATGACCGAGGCTCGGCGAACAAGTCGATCTGCACTTCGCTCTGCTGCTCGATCAGCTTTCGATCCGGCGCCAACTGATTCATGCGCAGCAGCTCACCCGCCGAGAACAGATGTTCGCGCAGCATCAGCCGAGAGGCTTGGTCAAGGGGGGCAATCTTCGTCTCCCCACCCTCCGACACCACCGAAAGAATGGCATCGGCATCGATATGCCGATCGTCGAGCAGATCCGGGCTGTGACTGGTGACCAACACCTGGGTCTGGCCTGCAGCCTGGACCAGCACCTCCCGCAGAGCCGCGCTGGCCGCCGGATGAAGGGCCGTTTCCGGTTCCTCGATGCCGATCAGGCTAGGCGAATGATCGACATTGCTCTGCAGCAGCGCGGTCAGCACACCCAAGGCGCGCAGGGTGCCGTCGGACATGTTCTGCGCCAGGAACTTCCACGGATACTTGGCGCCCGCCATGTCCTGGCGGAACTCCAATGTTTCCATCGGACCGATGACCTTGCGCTCCATGCCGTGCACCATCGGCACCACTGTCTGCAGATACTCCTTGATCGTCTGCAGCCGGTCGGGGGCGACACGTTCCAGATGGCCGATCACACTCGCAATGTTCTCGCCCACCGGTTTCAGCAGCCGGCCGTCCTGAGGCTTCTGCAACTCCCGCATCAGCTTGGGATTGAGGTTATAGAAACCCATTGCGGTGAGCGCGTCAAATACGGGCCTGAACGCAGTGAACCCGGATGCCGCTACGAGCGCCAATCTGTCGGACGTGATCGCCGGAAACGCCGGCTCGCTGCTGTCGATCAGACGGCCCTTCTCGATACGAAAGAAAGGGCCCTTGCCGACACCTTCGATCACGCATTTCTCGTGCTGAACTTCATAGCCTCCGCTCGCCATCGCGCCGATATCGAACGCGTAGAGGCCTTCACGGCCGTCCCGAAGACAAAACTCGAGCCGGACACCGAAATGCGTCGGATGGCCACTGGAACGGCGGCGCACTTCATTCAGCCCGCCCCGCTCGTTGATTGCGTTGTCCAGTGAGTTCGCCAGCGCGTCCCGAACAAAGTGCAAGGCGTCGAGGAAATTGCTTTTCCCCGCGCCGTTCTGCCCCACGAGATAGGTCAAGGGCTGCAGACGGACGTCACAGATACCGATGCTCTTGAAGTTGCGCAGCACCACGCGCCGGATGAAAACACTCTGAGACATGAAAACCTCTGAACCCTGGAAAGCTGTGAGCAGGAGCGCTTCGATTATCAGGCAGACTCGGCCCGGAATATCTTGATCAACTCATCCCCCAGGTGATTGAAAAGCTTCACCGCCATTCTTCCCGATTTCGGCCGCTCGAACGGCCGTGACACGTTACCGTTGAGCATTGCCCAAGCGTCGGTGTCCGTGAACCAGCAGGCGATGCCTTCGGGGCCGCCGCCGCGCAGCTTTAGCCGCGTCGATGTGAAAGTTCCATCAGCCCTGGAAGCGATGCTCGTTGTGCCAGCGAAGCAGGCCACGGTCTGGATGATCGCGCGGATCATCGGGCAGGTTCAAAAGACGTTGCCCATGTAAGCGGTAGTAGGCCTTGCCGTTGAACCACTCCTCACGAATCCTTGGGCTGACTTCAACGTGCAGTGAAGGGGTGACAGTGACGAGCCCGACGTCGAACAGCTTATGAAAGTCGGATCGCAGCAGGAGACCATTCCGGACGTCGTGCGGCCCGCGCTCCGCGAAAGGAAGAATGTGGGCCGCCTCCAGCACGGGTAGCGTGTGCTCTCCGGTAATCGCACAGCGGCGCTGATAGGCATCCATGACGACGACGCGGAATGCACCTTGGCCGAGCCGAGGCTTCACGAGGACAGGATTTCCATACTGAGCGGATTGCTCGCGCATCGCCTCGAATGGCCCGTCACGCGCTTCGACCCGATCCCAGAGTAACGCGCCCTCATCGACCGTCGAATCGTAGTAACGGCCTCGGACGATGTTTCCACGCCAGCCCGCGGGGGCATCGATCCACTGGTTGTCGGGCCAGAAGAACGGCATCGAGAGAATGGTGCAACCAATCTCCGGATCGCGAACCCGCGGATCGGGCGCGAGCCGCTTGATCATGGCTTCGAACGCTTCGCGCGACGCCGCCCCGTTCTTTCGGCCAAATGCGTCCCACGCCATGGACAACGGAAGGACGGAGAACTTGACGAAGAATCCGCCACCGGCAACGTGGTTGTAGGGACGCTTGAGCTTGAAGAGGAAGGGCGCTCCAGGTGCCAATCCAACAAACGGCGCCTTGCCGCTGGGCTGCCAGAAGTTGACTTCGTCGGGTTGCTCACGACGGAGGAACTCGAACCAGGCGTTGTCGGTAACCCCAAGCCAGAATTTCAACGATCGCCCTCCAGGCTCCGCAAGACATGCTCGAGGGCAGGGTAACAGTATTGACCACCACGAGCGAAGCGCACCGGCGAGGGCTCGTCCTTCGGCATCATCCACCGATATTCGGCGGCGGAGATGCTCTTGCGCGTTGCCTCGTCGTGGATGAGCGTTTCGACGGAGGGGGCGGCTGCTTGGGCAGGGATGACTACGAACCGCGGCGCGAGACCTGCCCCTTCACAGGCGTCGTGCCGCGGATCGGCACGACTCGCGGCCGGCACTCATTGGGTACGGGGCACTACACCCACGCTCTATCCCGGCCCTCGGCGCTAATGTCCCGCGTCGGCCTTGCGCAATGCCCACAGCAGCGGCACCACCCCCAGCGCCGTCACGACATGCTTCACCGCATGCCCCGCCACCAGCCCGTCCGTCAGCACCCACAGTTCGCGGTCGAAAACCTCGAAGCCCTTCGCCACCGCATACGCGGCGAGCAGCACGCCCCACGGCAGGCGGAGGGCGCCGTTGGCCGCGGGCAGGCGCATCCACAGCAGCAGCAGGGCGAGGCCGCCGTACTGGGCGACGCCGTAGAGCCGCAGATCGCCCGCGAGCCGCCACACCGCGATCGACGCGAGGCCGAGCAGCAGCCAGCCGGCGAGCCAGCGGGCGCCCGATGCGGCGCCGAGACGTTCGGCAGCGACTGCGCCGACGGCACCGGCGAAGGCCACGGTCATCGGCAGGCGGTCCCACATGAGCGAGGCGTCGGTCGGGGCGAGGTGGTACCACGCGCTGCCGGCGCCGGTGAGCATGAGGCCCGCAAAGAACGTCGCGAGGGGGGTGCGCTGCGCCGGCGGCGCGCGGCGGCACAGCAGCAGCCCGGCGCCGCCGACGAGCGTGAACGGCAGGCTGGTGAGCACGTCCGCCGCATTGGGGAGCACGAAGGTTCCCAGTAGCAGCGGCCGCATGTCCGCCAGACGGTGGTACTGCTGCGGCTGGGCGACGGGGGCGAGCACGGCGAGGGCGACGAACAGCACCGCGAGCAGCGCGAGGGCGAGGCGTTCGGCGACGTCCCGCGCACGGGCCACGTCGCGCCCGCGGTAAAGTTTGCGCTTGAGCATCGTCCGCACTCCCCGTTCGGGCCGGCAGCGGCCCTACAAGCGGGATTCTAGCCAGACTGCGCGCGTATGCTCGAGCGCACGGCCGCGGCCATGCGCGACAAGGCGGCGCGCATCGTGTCATGCCCCGTGCCGACGCCGCGCCCCGAAGCGCCACCACGGCAGCACGCGACTCATCGACAACACCTCGCCGCACCGCATCGGCGCATAACCGGGGAGCTGCGCCAGGCGTTGCTGCCATTCAGCCGTGCGCAACAGATCAAGGAGGGCGCGGGTGGCAGGCTGGTCGAGCGTGGACTTGAGGCAGGCGAGGAAATACGCCTCCTCGACCAGCGGCACGAAATCCAGCCCGCGGCTGCGCGCGCTGGCCTCGATGCCGAAGCCGGCGTCGGCCTGCCCGCTCGCCACCGCCTGCGCGACCGCAGCGTGCGAGGGTTCGTCTGCGCCGTAGCCGTGGATGGCGGATCCGCTCAAACCGAGCTCGGCGAGCAACTCGTCCACCACCACCCGGGTGCCGGTGCCGCGCGCGCGATTGACGAAGCGCACGCCAGGGCGCGCGAGGTCCGCCAGGCCGCGCAGCCCGAGCGGGTTGCCGCGGGCGACGATCAGGCCCTGGCTGCGGCGGGCGAAGCCGATCAGCTTGTGCAGGCCGGGGCGCAGCAGCGGCTTGTAGCTGCGCTGCGAGAGTGATCCCGGCGCCGCCGGCAGGCGTACGTGAAAGCCGGCCAGCGTGCACCGCCCCTCGTTGAGCGCGCGGATCGCATCCACGCTACCGGTGAAACGGATGTCGAGATGCAGGCCGCCGCCGCGTGCCGCGTCGCCGAGCGCGGCGAGCGCCTCGTCGTGGCTGGCGTGGAAGGACAGCACATGCACCGAATCGTCGAAGGCGATCGCGAACGCGCGCTCGAGGTCGGCGCGCAGCGCCTCGATCTGCGGCTGCAGGCGGGCCTGGACCTGGCGCTCGGCAAGCAGCAGCTTGGCGCCGAACTCGGACAAGCGCGCGGCCTGGCCCTTCTCCCACAGGATCAGCGGCTGACCGAGCGCGCCCTCCCAGCGCTTCAACTCGCCCCACACGTGGCGGTAGGACAGCCCGAGTGCACGCGCCGCGGCCGAGATCGAGCCCTGTTCGCTGACCGCCTGCAGCAGGTCGAGCAGCGGGTTGCAGACGAGCGCCGGCGCGGCGGCGATACCCAGCGTGTAGTGGAGGCTGATCCTATGCATTGCAGTTCATATTGATCGGGTCGGGCAGGGTCAATAGATTGCGCCAATCCGACCGCGGGCGGCAATCGCCACGCCCAGCGCAGTGGATTCGCGCGTCGCGCAGGACAAACACCCGCCCCGGGAATGCCATCGAGCCGGGCCCCGGGGCTGCAGGCGCGCTCCTTCACCTGGCTTTGCACCCCACCGAATAACCCGAGGAGACCCCCACATGTTGCCCCTGATCCAGACGCTTGCCCGCAAGCACCTCGCCGGCCTTGCCACGGCCGCGCTCCTCGCGGTGCTGCCGCCGGCGGCCCAGGCGCAGGCGCCCTCGATCGTCGTCGCCTCGACGACCTCCACCGAGCAGTCCGGCCTCTTCGGCCAGATCCTGCCGCAGTTCAGGCAGGCGACCGGCATCGACGTGAAGGTGGTCGCCCTCGGCACCGGCCAGGCGCTAGACGTCGGCCGCCGCGGCGATGCCGACGTGGTGTTCGTCCATGACGCCGCCGCGGAGCAGAAATTCGTCGACGAGGGCCACGGCATCGAGCACCGCAAGGTCATGTACAACGACTTCGTGCTGATCGGGCCGAAGGACGACCCCGCCGGCACCAAGGGCCAGGACGTCACTGCGGCGCTGAAGAAGCTCGCCGCTGCCAACGCCAACTTCGTGTCGCGCGGCGACAAGAGCGGCACCCACGCCGCCGAGCTGCGCTACTGGACGGCCGCCGGCATCGCCGACAAGGGCACCGGCTACAAGGAATGCGGCTGCGGCATGGGCCCGGCGCTGAACATGGCGGCATCTTCCGGTGCCTACGTCCTCGCCGACCGCGGCACCTGGCTCAGCTTCAAGAACCGCGCCGACCTGGCGGTGCTGGTCGAGGGCGACAAGCGCCTGTTCAACCAGTACGGCGTGATGGTGGTGAATCCGGAACGCCACCCGCACGTGAAGACGGCGGAGGCGAGGAAGTTCGTCGACTGGGTGGTGTCGCCGGAAGGCCAGCACGCGATCGCCGCTTACAAGATCGAGGGCGAACAGCTCTTCTTCCCGAACGCCGGGCAATAAGGCAGACCGCCGCCCCACCACGGCGTAAATCGCCCACCCGTAGGCGCGACGCAAGTCGCGGTTCAGCCCGAGCCGAGGCACCGCGGCGCGAAATCCAGGCGCCGCAATCGCGACTTGCGTCGCGCCTGCAGAAAACCCGCGGCCGGACCGGAGCCGCCTCAGGTCGCCCCACGCCGCCCCACGCCGCCTCAGGTCGCAATACCGCCGGTGTCGAACACCTCGGCATGGATGCGCGCCGACTCCACACCCAACTCGTGCAGCGTCGCGATCTGCGCCTCCAGGAAGCCAACCGGCCCGCACAGGTAGTAATCGGCCCCCGGCGCCAGCACCTCACCCGCGAGCGCGCGCAAGTCGACACGCCCCGACTGCACCGGCGCCGCCACCGGACCTTCATCGTGGAACAGATGCATCTTCACCTGCGCATTGCGCTCCGCCACCTTCGCCAGATGCGCACCGAAGGCAAACACCGCAGCGTTGCGGCAGGCATGCACGAACTGCACCGGGCGTGACGGCGCGCTCGCCACCAGCCGATCGAGCATCGCCATCATCGGCGTGATGCCCACGCCGCCGCTGATCAGCACCACCGGCCCGTCGTGCGTCTCGTCAAGGTAGAACTCGCCGAAGGGCGGCGCCAGCTCCAGCATGTCGCCCACCTGATAGAAATCGTGCAGGCGATTCGACACCCGGCCCGCCGGCGTGGTCGCGCCCGCCGGCTCGCGCTTCACCGAGATGCGGAAATGCATGGCGCCGGGCGCGATCGACAGCGTGTACTGGCGCAACTGCATGACGCCGAGTTCGGGCACGAACACGCGCGCGCAGGTGTATTGGCCGGCGTTGTAGCCGGGCAGCGGGCCGCCGTCGCAGGGCACGAGATGGAAGGACGTGATCTCCTCGCTCTCGCGCACCTTGTCGATGATGCGGAAGCTGCGCCAGCCGCTCCAGCCGCCATCCGCGTTGCAGGCCTGGTTGTAGAGCTTGCTCTCGGCGTCGATGAACACGTCGGCGAGCGCACCGTAGGCCACGCCCCACGCCGCGACCAGCTCGTCGCTCGCGGCATCGCCCAGCACCTCGCGGATCGACGCCAGCAGGTGCTTGCCGACGATCGGATAGTGCTCGGCGCGGATGCCGACGCTGGCGTGCTTGTGGGCGATCAGGTTGATCACCGGCGCGAGCACCGACGGGTCGTCGATGTTCTCGGCGTAGGCCAGCACCGCCATCGCCAGCGCCACCGGCTGCTTGCCGGTCTCGTTGTGCGACTGGTTGAAGACGTTCTTCAGTTCCGGGTTGTGGCGGAACAGGCGCTGGTAGAAATAGGTGGTCAAGGCCACGCCATGCTCCTTGAGCACGGGGATGGTGGCTTTGACGAGTTCGCGAACGCGGGCGTCCATGTTGTCTCCTTGGGTGTCCGCGTGCAGCGGACTTCATGGCGGTATAGCACAAGCGCGGCGGAACGGCCACGCAGGGCAAGGATCATGGACGCCCGCACCGGAAGCCGCTATCCACTCACAACGTGACATATATCCAGTTTGTGCACCGGGGCGCTCAGGCCCCGGGCAGCGGCAGCGCCGTCTTGTCGATCACCCGCCGCAGCACGAAGCTCGAATGCACCCCGGTCACGCCGGGAATGCGGGTGATGCGCTCGAGCAGCAGTTCCTGGTAGCCGTCCATGTCGGTGACCACGACCTTGAGCTGGTAGTCGGCGTCCTGGCCGGTGATCAGCAGGCATTCGAGCACCTGCGGGATCTTCTCCACCTCGGCCTCGAAATGCGAAAAGCGCTCGGGCGTGTGGCGGTCCATCGAGATGTGGATCAGCGCCATCAGCGACAGGCCGAGTTTGCGCGCGTCGAGCAGCGCACGGTAGCCGCGGATGAGCCCGGAGTCCTCCAGCGCGCGCAGCCGGCGCAGGCAGGACGAGGGCGACAGGCTGATGCGGTCGGCAAGATCCTGGTTGCTGATGCGGCCGTCCTGCTGCAGCAGGTCGAGGATGTGGCGGTCGTAGCGGTCGAGTTGCATGATCGGGCCCGGTTTAATTCCTGATTGGCAGATAATTTCATTTATCTACAATTTAGTGAACGTTTCATCGCAAAAACGCGCGACATGACCGCAACAACGCAATCGCCTGCCGCACTCCCCGGCGTAAACTTTCGTCCATCAAATCACGCCATGCCCACGAGGACCGCGCCATGATGTTGCCCAACCCCGCCGCCAAGTACCGCCCCTTCGCCCCGATCGCGCTCGCCGACCGCCAGTGGCCGAACAAGCTCATCGACCGCGCCCCGATCTGGATGAGTACCGACCTGCGCGACGGCAACCAGGCGCTGTTCGAGCCGATGAACGTCGAGCGCAAGATGCGCATGTTCCGCACCGTGTGCGACATCGGCTTCAAGGAGATCGAGGTCGGCTTCCCGTCCGCCTCGCAAACCGACTTCGACTTCGTGCGCCAGCTCATCGAGGGCGGACACATCCCCGCGGACGTCACCATCCAGGTGCTCACCCAGGCACGCGAGGACCTCATCCGCCGCACCATGGAGTCGGTGCGCGGCGCGCCGCGGGCGATCATCCACGTCTATAACGCCACCTCGCCCACCTTCCGCGAAGTGGTGTTCGGCATGGAGAAGCCGCAGGTGGTGGCGCTCGCGGTCTCCGCCGTGCGGCTCATCAAGCAGATCGGCGAGCAGATGCGTGCGGAATGCGGCACCGAGATCCGCCTCGAGTACAGCCCGGAGACCTTCTCCGCCACCGAGCTCGATTTCGCCAAGGAAGTCTGCGACGCCGTCACCGCCGAGTGGGGCGCGACGCCGGACAACAAGGTCATCCTCAACCTCCCCGCCACGGTCGAAGTGTCGACGCCCAACGTCTATGCCGACCAGGTCGAGTGGATGCACCGCAAGCTCGCCCGCCGCGACAGCGTGGTGCTCTCGCTCCATCCGCACAACGACCGCGGCAGCGGCGTGGCCGCCGCCGAGCTCGGCCTGATGGCCGGCGCCGACCGCGTCGAAGGCTGCCTGTTCGGCAACGGCGAGCGCACGGGCAACGTCGACGTCGTCACCCTCGCCTTGAACATGTACACCCAGGGCGTGTCGCCCGGGCTCGACTTCTCCGACATCAACGCGGTCGCGCGCACCGTCGAGTACTGCAACCAGCTGCCCATCCACCCACGCCACCCCTATGTGGGGGATCTCGTGTTCACGGCCTTCTCCGGCTCCCACCAGGACGCCATCAAGAAGGGATTCGCCGCCCACAAGGCGGATGCGCCGTGGAACGTGCCCTACCTCCCGATCGACCCCGCCGACGTCGGCCGCAGCTACGACTCCGTGATCCGGGTGAATAGCCAGTCCGGCAAGGGCGGTGTCGCCTACCTGCTCGAGACCGAGTACGGCATCGTGATGCCGCGCCGCCTGCAGGTGGAGTTCTCGCGCGAGGTGCAGCAGGTCACCGACGCCAGCGGCGGCGAGATGTCGGCGGCGGCGATCTGGGACCTCTTCCGCAGCACCTACCTCGACACCGTCGCACCGGTGCGCTACGTCGAGCACCACCTCTTCGAGCACGGCGCGGCGCAGGGCATCCGCCTGGTGGTGGAGATCGGCGGCACCCGCCACCTGCTCGTCGGCGAGGGCAACGGCCCGATCGACGCCGCCATCCACGCCTTGCGCGGCGCCGGCATCGACGTCCAGGTGCGCAGCTTCGAGGAGCGCTCGATCACCCCCAGCGAGGACGGCGGCAACGCCCAGGCCTGCGCCTTCCTCGAGCTCACCGAAGCCGGCGGGCAGGGCGGCGATCGCTACGGCGTCGGTGTCGACGGCAACATCGTCACCGCCTCGATCCGCGCCATCGTCAGCGGGGTGAACCGGCTGCAGCCGGGGCTGGCCGCCGAACCGGCAGCGCGCGCGGCGTGACGGCGCCCCGGCCGGCGCGGGTCTGCATGACATTCCGCGGCGTCCGTGAAGGATGCCGTGGGCCTGCGCCGACGATCGTGCGACGATGCGAAGCATCGAGCATGCGCCGCGCGAGGCGCAGGAGGCGATCGCCATGCAGGCTGCACAAGGAAGCGGGAAACAGTCGAACACAAGGCCGAAGCTGAGCCTGGCCGCAAGCAACGGCGCGACCCACTGGCCTCACCATCACAACGGCGTGCCCGACGGCCGCGCGCTCTACCGCCAGCTGAGCGCGCTCGGCGACGGGCTCGCCGCCCACGCCGACCCCTACGGCATGGCGGCGCCCATCCTGCATGCGCAGATGGCCTGGCTGATGCATCCGCAGGAGCTCGGCGAGCGCATCGCCGGCCTCAGCGGCGCGCTGTGGGAACTGCAATGGCACACCTGGCGGCGCGCCGTCGGCCTGCCCAGCCCCGACCCGGTCAAGCCCAACGCCGACGACCCGCGCTTCGCCGATCCGGTGTGGACCGACTCCGCCACCTGGGACCTGGTCAAGGAGTGGTACCTCGCCTTCACCCACCACATGCAGGACATGCTCTACGACACCCCGGGGCTGTCGAGCAAGGACCGGCGGCGCGCGGCCTTCTGGTGGCGCAAGTGGCTCAACGCGGTGGCCCCCACCAACTACCTGCTGACAAACCCGATCGCGCTGCGCAAGTTCATCGACAGCCGTGGCGAGAGCCTGATGCAGGGCTGGCACAACATGCTCGCCGACCTGCAGGCCGGCAACGTGCGCATGACCGACCCGGATGGCTTCAAGGTCGGCGGCAACCTCGCCACCACGCCCGGCGCGGTCATCTTCCGCAACCGCCTGCTCGAGGTCATCCACTACGCGCCCACGCAGCCCCAGGTCCATGCCGAACCGGTGGTCATCGTCACGCCGTGGATCAACAAGTTCTACATCCTCGACCTCAACCCGAAGAAGAGCATGGTGCGCTACCTGCTCGACCAGGGCCTGGACGTCTACATCACGAGCTGGAAGAACCCCGACGCTTCGATGCGCGACGTGCGCTTCGACGACTACCTCACCGAGGGCATCGGAGCCATCGTGCAGGTCGCGCGCGAATTCAGCGGCGCGGACAAGGTGCACGCCGTGGGCTACTGCATCGGCGGCACCGCGCTCGCCACCTGGATGGCCTGGGCGGCGCGGCATTACGGCGAGGACGCGGTGCCGGTGCGCGACTGGACGCTGTTCACCACCCTGGTGGACTTCCACAAGCCGGGCGACATCGAGGTCTTCATCGACGAACAGACGGTGGATCATCTATGCGCACAGATGGAGAAGAAGGGCTATCTCGACGGCCAGGACATGGCGGCCTCGTTCCGCCTGCTGCGCTCGAACAGCCTGATCTGGCACTACGTGGTGCAGGGCTGGCTGTACGGCGAATCCCCCGCCGCCTTCGACGTGCTGTACTGGAACATGGACACCACGCGCATGCCGTACGCGATGCACGCCTGGTACCTGCGCGAGCTCTACCTCAACAATCGCCTGATCCAGCCCGACGCCCTCACCGTCGCCGGCGAGCCGATCGACCTGCGCCGCATCCGCCAGCCGCTGTACGCGGTGGCCGCCGAGGACGACCACATCGCCCCATGGGCGCAGACCTTCCACACCATGCACCACGTCGCCGCCGACAAGCGCTTCGTGCTGTCGAGCTCCGGCCACATCCTCGGCATCATCAATCCGCCGGTAAACCCGCCCAAGCGCCATTACCGCGTCGGCACCGCCCATCGCGCCGACCGCGCCCAGCACTGGCGCGAGCGCGCCGAGCTGGTTGAGGGCAGCTGGTGGGAGGACTGGATGGCCTGGCTCAAGCCGCGCGCCGGCGCGCTGGTCGCCGCGCGGCCGGCGGCCGACGAACGCCACCCCGCGCTGTGCGCCGCGCCGGGGACCTACGTGCTGGAGGCGTGAAGTCCAGGGAGAGCGACCGGAAGCGCGCAGCACGATAAGATCGGCCCGGCACAATACCGCGGCCTGAACGCCCCCTGCCTGCTCCCGCCTGATGGAACCCGAACTCACCTCCGAACTGTTTGATTCGCTCGGTATCGAGGCCCTGCTGCCCGCGACGCTCGCCGCCTGGCGGCCGCTGCTGGTCGAGGGCCTGGCCTTCTTCCTCGACCGCCTGCCCGAAGCACGCCTCGGCGCAATCGTCGCCGAGCAGTTCGCGCTGGCCGCGACCGCCCCCGCCGCCGAACGCATCACCGCGTTGCTCGCGCACTGCCCGACGCTGCACAAGCTCGGCCAGGTGGTCGCGCGCCAGCCCGGGCTGGACGCCGAGCTGCGCCGCCATCTGCAGGCGCTGGAATCGCTTCCGGCGAGCACGGACATCGACGCCCTGCTCGCCCATGTGCGCGCCGAACTCGGCCACGACCACGGCCTGCGCCTGGCCGACCGCGCGCTCGCCGAGGGCAGCGTCGCGGTGGTGCTGCCGTTCTCGTGGCGGCAGGACGGGCGCAGCCATGAGGGCGTGCTCAAGGCGCTCAAGCCCGGCGTCGCACAGCGCCTGGCCGAGGAGCTCGCCATCCTGCCCGCGCTCGGCGACTTCCTCGCGCGCCGCGGCGCCGAGCTTGACCTTCCGGACATCGACTACCGCAGCCACCTCGACACCGCCGGCCGCCTGCTGACGCAGGAGATCCGCCTCGAGCACGAGCAGGCCAACATGCGTGCCGCATCCACCGTGCTGGCGGACGACGCCGACGTCTTCGTCCCCGCGCTGCTGCCCTGGTGCACGCCCGCGCTCACCGCGATGGAGCGCATCGACGGCGCCAAGCTCAGCGACGCCGCACTGCCCGCGCGCGAAGCCCGCCGCCTGGGCCGCGCGCTGGTCGGCGGCCTGCTCGCCCGCCCGTTCTGGTCGCGCAGCGACACCGCGCCCTTCCACGGCGACCTGCACGGCGGCAACCTGCTGCTCGCCGCCGACGGCCGCATCGCCGTGATCGACTGGAGCCTCACCGCCCGCCTCACCAAGGCCGAGCGCGAAGCGCTGGTCGAGATCGCGCTCGCTGCGCTGGCGCTGGACACGCGCCGCATCACGGCCGGCCTCGCCGGCCTCGGCCTGCAGGGCACGGGCGACGCAGCGATCGCCGCCAGCGTGGAGCGCGCGCTCGACAGCCTGGTGCGCAGCGGTCGGCCGCTCGGCTTCGACTGGCTGGTTGGGCTGCTCGATGCGCTCGCGCTGCAGGGCGCGAGCGGCTTCGGCGCGCAACTGGCGGTGTTCCGCAAGAGCTGGCTGTCGCTCGCCGGCGTGCTCGCCGACCTCGGCTCGGTGGGCGATGCCGACCGCCCGCTGATCGGCATCGGCCTGCAGCGCTTCGCCGCCGAATGGCCGGCGCGCCTGCTCGCGCCCACCGAATCGCGCGCCTTCTCCACCCACGTGTCCACCGCCGACCTGCTGCGCATCACCGCCGACGCCTGGCCCGCCGGGCTGCGCTACTGGACGCGGCTGCTGGGGCAGACGCACCAACCATAGGGGGCAGCGATTTGAAGTCCGCGAACGCTGCGGCAGGCCTGTCGCTCCCGCAGCCGAACGAGCCACCGGCGCACCCGGAAGGAGGGGCTGCGACCTGTTCGCGCGTCGGCAGCGGGCTTGCCCCGGCACTGCGCTCTGTGAAGCCACGCGGGCACAATCGCGTTCATGAATCCCGCCGACGCCATCCCAGCCTCCTTTGCCGAGCGCGCCCTGTTCGAGCCGATCGCCGCCTGGCTCGGCCGCTTCACGACCCCCGGCTTACCCAGCCACGCCGAGCTCGACGCCCTGCTCGCCGCGGCCGCGCCCGACGCGCGCAGCGGCGGCGGCACGCGCATCCGCTTCGTGCCCCCGACAGGCGATGCGGAAGGCTACGAGGCGCGCATCTTCGCCAGCGGCGAGGTCCCCACGCGCGCGGGCGACTGGCACGACTTCTTCAACGCGCTCGCCTGGTGCGCCTGGCCGCGCACCAAGGCCGCCTGCAACCGCCTGCACCTGGCCGAGCTCCACGCCCGCGCGGCGGCCGGCCTGCCCGGGCGCGGACCTCGCCGCGACGCCCTGACCCAGTTCGACGAATGCGGCATCGTCGTGGTGTCGGCCGACGCCGAGTTCCCCGCACTGCTCGCTGCGCACGAATGGGAAGAAGCGCTGTGGAACAGGCGTGCACGCCTGCTTCAGACCACCCGCTTCCTCGTCTTCGGGCACGGCACCTGGGACCAGTTGCGCGCGCCCTTCGTCGGCCTGTGCGCCAAGGCGCTCTACCGCGTCGTCGATCCGGCCTGGCTGGCGCTGCCCGCGGCGCAGGCGCGCGCCCAAACCGACGCCTGGCTCGCCGACCATCTCACCGCGAACATCGACACCCTGACCCCGCGCAGCCTGTCGCCGCTGCCGCTGCTCGGCATTCCGGGGGTGACGCCGGACAGCGAATGCGCCGCGTACTACCGCGACACCCGCCAGTTCCGCCCGCGGCGCCGATCAACAGGCGCCGCCGCGCTGGCCTGAAACCCGACTGGCCAGGCGCGGCGGCTGCACATAAAATGCCTTAGTCATTTTCCGTAGCGCTCGTCATGCCTCTCTGCGATCTCTACCTGCCGCAGGCGAGCGCTCTGCTCGCCCCTTCGACGGACACCGCGCCCACCCTGCGCGCAGGGCTTGCGATCGCCCATCGAACCGTCCCGGACGCGGCGCGGGCGCAAGCGGTCCGGGTTCACCTGCCGTCCTCGGACGCGGTGATGAAGGTGCCCGGTGTCGGCACCGCCGTGCGCATGCTGATCCTGGCGCTCGCCCTGCTGCCGCCACTCGGACACGCACAAGCGCCTGCCGGCGCCGATCCGGCGGCTCCCGCCGCGATGCTCGCCCTGCGCTACGACGAATCGATCGACCCCGCCGGCTACTGGGTCAGCGAAAAGCTCGATGGCGTGCGCGCGCTGTGGGACGGCCAGCGTCTGCGCTTTCGCAGCGGACGCGAGCTCGTCGCCCCGGCGTGGTTCCTCGCCGCGCTGCCCGCCACCGCGGTGGATGGCGAGCTGTGGCTGGGCCGGCGGCGCTTCGACGAACTCTCGGGCCTCATCCGCCGCGAAGACCCGCAGGACCCCGCCTGGCGCGGCGTGCGCTACATGCTGTTCGATATGCCCGGCGGCGCGGGTGACTTCAGCACCCGGCTGCAGGCGCTGCGCGAGCTCGTCGCCGCGGCCGCCGTGCCCTGGCTGCAGCTCGTGCCGCAGCAACGCGTGGCCGACCGCGCCGCCCTGCAGCGCCAGCTAGACGCCACCGTCGCCGCCGGCGGCGAGGGCCTGATGCTGCACCGCGCCGACGCACACTGGGAGTCCGGCCGCAGCGCGGCGCTGCTCAAGCTCACTCCATGGCTCGACGCCGAGGCGCGCGTGGTCGGCTACGTGCCCGGCAAGGGCCGGCTGCAGGGCAAGGTCGGCGCGCTGCGCGTGGAGGCTGCCGACGGCCGGCGCTTTCGCATCGGCAGCGGCCTCACCGACGCCATCCGCGCCAATCCGCCCGCGCTCGGCGCGCTCGTCACCTACCGCTACCGCGAACTCACCCCCGCCGGCCAGCCGCGCTTCCCGCGCTACCTGCGCGAGCGCACGCTGCCCTGACCCTCAGACCTCGAGCTGCAGCGCCGCCAGCCGCGCATACAGCCCGCCCTGGCGGCGCAGGTCGGCCGGCGTGCCGGTCTCGACGATGCGCCCGCCGTCCAGCACCACGATGCGGTCCACCTGCTGCACGGTGGCCAGGCGGTGGGCGATGATCAGCGTCGTGCGCCCTTGCATCGCCGCCGCCAGGCCCCGCTGCACCAGGATCTCGGACTCGGCGTCGAGCGCGCTGGTGGCCTCGTCGAGCAGCAGGATGGGCGCGCCCTTGAGGATCGCGCGTGCGATCGCGATGCGCTGGCGCTGGCCGCCCGAGAGCCGCGTGCCGCGCTCGCCGAGGAAGGTGGCGTAGCCCTCGGGCAGGCGGGCGACGAACTCGTCGGCGGCGGCCGCGCGCGCGGCGGCGATCACCGCCTCATCGCTGGCCTCGGGGCAGCCGTAGCGGATGTTGTCGAGCGCGCTGGCCGAGAAGATCACCGGATCCTGCGGCACGATCGCGATCCCGGCACGCAGCGTGTGCAAGGACAGGCTGCGGAGCTCGCGACCGCCGATGCGCAGGCAGCCGTCGGTGAGCTCGTAGTAGCGCAGCAGCAGCTGGAACAGCGTCGTCTTGCCGGCGCCCGACGGGCCGACGAGCGCGACCTTCTCGCCGGGCGCGATGCGCAGGGAGACGTCGTCGAGCGCGCGCACACCGGGACGGGCGGGGTAGCAGAACACGACGCGATCGAGTTCGATGTCCGCCGCGCCAAAGCTGGCGGGCGGCGCGGTCGTGTCCGCGTCACGGATCGCCGGTTCGGCGTGCAGCAGCTCGAGCAGCCGCCCGGTGGCGCCGCTCGCCCGCATCACGTCGCCCCACACCTCGGCCAGCGTGCCCACGCCGCCCGCGACCAGCGCGGCGTAGATCAGGAAGGCACCGAGCTCGCCCATCGACAGCGTGCCGGCCTGCACCTGGCGCGCGCCGATCCACAGCACGAAGATGATCGTGCCCATCACCGCGGTGATGATCAGTGCGGTGAGCAACGCGCGCACCCGGGTGCGCCGGATCGCGGCCAGGAAGCCGGTCTCGCTGCGCGCGGCGAAGCGCGCGGCCTCGCGCTCTTCCTGGGTGAAGGCCTGCACCGTGGGCATGGCGTTGAGGATCTCGCCGGCCAGCGCCGATGCGTCGGCGACGCGGTCCTGCGACTCGCGCGACAGCTTGCGCACGCGGCGGCCGATCACCACGATCGGCAGCGCGAGCAGCGCCATCAGGCCGAAGATCATGGCGAAGAGGTGCACGCTGGTCGCCGCCAGCATCACCATGCCGCCGACGAACTGGAACAGGCTGCGCAGCCCCATCGACACCGAGCTGCCGACCACGGCCTGCACCAGGGTGGTGTCGCCACTGAGCCGCGACAGCACCTCGCCGGTCTGCAGGGTCTCGAAGAACTGCGGCGACTGGCGCAGCACGCGCGCATACACCGCGCTGCGCAGGTCGGCGGTCACGCGCTCGCCGATCCACGACACCACGTAGTAGCGCGCCGCCACCGCCGCCGCCCAGAACACCGCCAGCCCGAACAGCGCCACGAAGCGCCCGTCCAGCCCCTGCGCGCCGAACAGCCCGCCGCCGTCGGCAACGCCTGCGCCGGCTTCACCACCCGCAGGCACGCTGCCGAAGCCGGCGTCGATCAGGTCGCGAAACGCCAGCGGCACCACCAGGATCGCCGCCGAGCCGAGGCACAGCAGCACGAAGGCGAGCGCCACCCGCGCGCGGTAAGGGCGCAGGAAGGGCAGCAGGCCGCGCAGCGCGGAAAGCGGGGCGGCTGGGGGCGTCGCGGCAGGGGACGCAGACATGGAGGCGCGGGACATGCCCGATTATTGCCGCATTTGCGCGCGTCGGCGGCGCCTGATCGGGGTGGGCGCATGAGCGGGTGTTCGTGGATTCGTGGGCTGGACTCCAGCATTTTGAACAGCTCGCGGCTTGCGCCGCTCCTACGGCCCGGCCGCTGCTCGCACAGGTGGCCGCCGCGGTTCGGGTCGGCGGCAGGCGGGGCGCGAGCGGCGGGCCTGTTGTCGGGGCTCGTGCGCTGCGATCGGCCGGAACGCCACACGGCGCACCGTGCGCGCCGGCTGGGCTATGCTTCGGTCACGAGCCGATCCCAGGGAGCCCCGCATGGACACGCCCGCCACGATCCACGCCTTCTGGTTCGGCGCCACGGCCGACGAGGACGACGAGGCCGCCATCATTGCCCGCCAGTCGGCGCTGTGGTGGAAGAAGCAGCCCGCGGTCGACGCAGAGATCCGTCAGCGCTTTGCGCCGCTGGTCGGACGCGCCGCGGTGGGGGAACTCGACGACTGGCTGGGCAGCCCACGCGGACGCCTCGCCCTGATCCTGCTCACCGACCAGTTCCCGCGCAACATCTGGCGCGGGCAGGCCGCGGCCTTCGCCTTCGACGTGCTCGCGCTGCGCTGGGCGAAGGAGGCGGTGGCGCGCGGCCTCGACCGCGACGCGCGGCCGATCGAGCGCGTGTTCCTGTACCTGCCGCTGGAGCATTCCGAAGAACTCGCCGACCAGCGCGCGGCGGTGCGCCTGTTCGACGCGCTCGCCGGCGAGGTGGCCTCCGAGCAGGCTCCGGCGTTTGCCGGCTACCTCGACTACGCCCGCCGCCACCTCGAGATCATCGAGCGCTTCGGCCGCTTCCCGCATCGCAACGCCGCGCTCGGGCGCGAGACCCGCGCCGCCGAGGCCGAATTCCTGCGCCAGCCGGGATCGGCGTTCTGAACCCTGCGGTTCCCTTCCCCTCCTCCATAGCCGCACGCCGACGCACGCGCACGCCGACGGACCGCCGCCTGGCACCACCGGGCCGGCCAAGCGGCCGCCGTCCTCGGGCGCTCAAGTCCCTTCGCGCGGCCGCCCGTTGTACTTGATCGCGGCCTCGATCCAGGCACGGGCCTGTGCGGCGTCGATCGGCGCCAGGTTCTTCTGCGCGCGGCGGGCGACCTCGTCGTTGTACTTCGCGGCCACTTCCTCGGCGGACGCGCCGGCGAGCGTCGCCAGGTCGCGGATCCCTACCGCCCACAGCACGTCGGCCGCACGCGGATCGATCGCGCGCACCGACAGCAGCTCGGCGTGGCCGATCCACTCGGCGAGCCGGGTGCGATCGACGCCCACCAGCGCCGCCAGCTCGGCGCTCGACTTGAGCCGCGAGCCGGCCACCAGCAGGTCGTTGATGGTGTAGATCTGCTGGCGGTTGAGCGCGCCGCGCCAGGTCTCGCCGACGCCGATGATGTCCTCGACGCCGGCGTAGGGGCTGAACTCCGGCCCGATGCTCAGGCCTGCGTCCTCGCGCGGCAGCGGGACGAGGTCGAGGCGGATGCGCGACAGCTTGGACGGGTCGATGTTGTCCTCGGGGCGCACGAAGCGGTACTCGAGCGTGCCCAGCGGCGACACGTCCACCGTGACCTGGGCGTCGATCGCCACCTCGCGCACCGCGAAGCGGCTCACCGGGTTGGTGGTCTGGGCGAGCTTGTGCTGCAGGGTGTCGAGGGTGTGCGCGACCGCGCTCGCGAAGTCGTCCGGGCTGCGCTTGCGCGCGGCCTCGACCTCGGCGAGCTGGCGGCGCAGCGCGGCATTCTCGTTCTCGAGGCGGGTGAGCTCCTTGCGCAGCGCAGCGATCACCGCCTCGGTGTTGTCGGTGCCGCTGTCGCCATCGGCGACCGGGGTGAACACCCCGAGCCGACCGTCCAGGTTCACCAGGCTGGAGCTGCCCACCGGCTTGAATTCCATCGCGTCGATCAGGCGCGGGTCGAGCAGCGAGGCGGCGGCGAGACGGGGGTCCTTGGGGTCGAGGGGCATGGGGCGTCGAGCTTGGGGGCGGGTTGATCAGGATTGTGGCGACACGTCCGGCATGGCGCTGCGCGGCGCCAGGCGCAGGCGCACGACGAGGCTGCTCGAGGCCTGGTAGCCGTACAGGCTGACCTGGCGCGGATCGACCGGCCGCGACATCAGCTGCGCCGGCGCATTGGCGGTGGCGCGCTGCACCGAGGCCGACAAGGCGACCTCGAGCGACACGTCGGTGAAGGTGTACCACAGCGGCGGCACGCGCGGCGCGTCGACGTCGCCGCGCTCGATGGCGTCCAGGCGCGCGCTGGCGTGGCGGTCGAGGCCTTCCTGGGCCTGGGCCACCGACACCACCGTGCTGGCGAGCAGCTCGCCGAGTTCCACCGCCTGCTGGCTGGCGATCGCGCCGGCCGGAAGCGTCGTGTTCATGAGTGCTCCCGCGGACGGGGGGACGGCCGCCTGGCCGCCCCCGCCGCCCGCTCAGAAGGTGACGGTCACCGAGTTGCTGACCAGGCCGATGCGCGCGGTGATGATGAAGTTCGCCGGCGTGGTGTCGGCGTCCTCGTCGAGGAAGTCGCGGCGCAGCTCGATCTGCATCTGTCCGGCCGCATCGGTGACGCCGGTGCCGAGGTGGCGCCAGGGCACGCCCGAGGTCTCGATCGACAGCGCCTTGCCGGCGATCGCGGTGCCGTCGCGGCGGGTGAACTGCAGCAGCATGCTCATCGTGCGGCCGACCACGGCGTCACCGTCGATGTCGTCGGCGATCTCGCCCTGGATCAACGCCAGGCGCGGGCCGCGGATCACCTGGTTGGGCTTCGGAATGCCGACGTCGTCGCGCGGCTCGAGCAGGGCGCTGGCGCGGATGCGGCCGAGCGAGACGTCGGTGGTCACCTCCGCCTCGGTGGTGCGCGAGCTGGAAGCGCTGCCGCCGCGCAGGAAACCCGGCCCCAGCACCATCGACAGGCCGGAGCCGAACAGGCCGGAGTCCGACGATGTGCTGGTGCTCGAGCTCTCCGACGAGGCGGCGAACTCGCGCGCGAAGAACTCGCCCTGCAGGCGCACGCTGGTCCACTGGTAGAACACCGGGTCGATGAAGCTGATCAGCGGCAGCGGGCGCACATGGTTGGTGACGTGGTCGAGCGTGCCGTCGTCGCGGAACACGCGCTCGCGCACGGCGATCACGTTCACCAGGGTCGAGGCCAGCGCCGAAGCCGTCGCCGCGCTCGAGGTGTCGAGCTGCAGCTGGGTGGCGGCCACGGCCGCGCCGGTGCGCTCGACCAGGGTGCCGAAGGCAATGCCGGCACCGCGCAGCTCGTCGGCGACGTTGGCGTCCTCGGCGAGCACGGTGGCGAGGGAAGGAAGCAGGTCAGGCATGATGGTTTCTCCTTGTCCTGCGGTCGCTCAGAGCGACACGCTCAGACTGCGTTCGATCTGCCCCAGGGTCGCGGTCACCGTGCCGCGCGCGCGGCGCTGGAACAGCGGGCTGGGAATGTTGCGCGACAGCGTGACGCGGCACTGGCCGCTGGCGTTGGTGGTGTTGCCGGTGAAGCCGTCGGTGGTGGCGAACGACAGGTCGAAGGGGCCCGGATCGACGTCGATCGCCACCGCCGGATTGACCGAGCCGTCGGCCTTGCGCACGGTGATCACGATGTCGGTCGAGCGCGCGGTCACCACGCCCGAGGTCAGCGTCTCCTGCACGCTGCCGAGCGCGAGGAAGATCTGCGGCCCGATCGTCACTTCGGCCGGCGGATCGAAGCCCTCGACGTCGCGCGGCTGCAGCAGCGCATCCATCACCACGCGGCCCTCGGCCCAGTTGGACTCGAAGTCCGACTCCTCCTTGCGGAAGGTGGAGTTGCGCTTGAACGAGGACACGCCGATGCCGAGGAAGCCGAAGAACAGGCCGACGTTGGCGACCCGGCTGCTGTCGCTCTTGCTGGTGACGGTGATGCCGCGCTCGTTGTCGACCGCGCCCACGGTCATGTCCATGCGTAGCGCGACGTGGCTCCACTGGTGAGCGGTGGGGCGCACGAAGTTGATCAGCGACACGTTCTGGGTCACCAGCTGGGTCGCCGAGGGCACCGGCAGGCCGTCGTCGTTGAGCTCCTGCACGACGTCGGTGACCACGGTGATGTTGGCCTGCGACAGCGTGGTGGCGGTGCTGACCAGGCCGCGGTCGAGCGCGCTCTGCGAGTCGGCGACGCCGCGGCCGATCGAGGCCAGGATGTCGCCGAAGCTGGGCGCGATCTGTGCCAGCTCGCCCGAGACGTCGGCCTCGAGCGCGAGCGCGCCGCCGACACCGCCGGCAACGAGCGCATCGGCCGAGAGGATGCTGCCCTCGGGTACGGCAACGGCCGGCGGGGTGGCGCCGGCCGAACGGGTCCGGGTGGGCTTGGCCTTGCCCGGATTTTCGGTGTTGTCGGCCATGATGCACTCCTCTTGGGTGGTTCATCGGAACAGGCTTTCGCCGCTGAGCGTGCGCGCGACGCTGCGGTCGAGCGCATCGAGCAAGGGGGCGAGCGCAGCGACTAGCGCCTGCCAGTCGCCTGCGTCGACCCCGCCGGGCGGGCCGTCGAGCAGGCGACGGTCCGCAGACGCCCGCGCCAGCGCCGTCACCGCCGGCGGCGGGACGCTGACGAAGGCGGCCAGGTCCTGGAGCTGCCGCCGCAGCGCGGCAGGCAGGGAGACCAGCGCGCCGTCCGCCGGCACGCCGGCGCACAGGGCGGCCACGCCGCCGGGCAGCGCGGCCTCCAGGCTGCGCGCCCGCGCCGCGCCGACGCCGCGGATCGCCGACCACGGCAGCGCGAGCCGCCAG
>JAANMY010000312.1_pt1 | contig 70060 bp, 57 predicted proteins | sample 7279691 | NCBI WGS metagenome assembly JAANMY01 (sample SAMN14094543, study PRJNA606508) | bioreactor metagenome | isolation source: A lab-scale SPAN reactor treating ammonium-rich wastewater day 388 | place: Ireland: Galway | collected 2018-02-07 | reverse complement strand
CAGCAGCAGGTACGGCGGTGCGGCCGCGGCGAGCAGGGCCGCCGGCAGCGCGGCTGCGGGTGCGACGCGCCGCGCGAGGCCCCAGGCCAGCGGGATCAGCGCGAGGCCGAGCAGGAAGCCCGGCAGCCGCAGGGCGAGCAGCGACTCGCCGAGGAACGCGGTGCACGCCCGCACCAGCCAGGCGTCGAGCGGCGCGCCGTAGGGCTGGCCCCACATCGTGAGCGACGCGAAGGGCTCGCGCGACATCGCGCCGATCACCGCGAGGTCGCCGTCCGCCGGGGTGCGCAGGGCCTGGACCCAGAACGGCGCGCGCACGGCGGCCCCGAGCGCCACGGCCGCGGCGAGCGCGCGGCCGCCGCTCACGGCGTCTGCGACTCCGTCTCCTGCGGCGCGCTCCACACGTCGGTGAGGCCGAAGGCGGGGTGCTCCGCGTTCATCCTGAGGCTCGGCCAGAGCGTGATCGCGGCGACGAGAGCCAGCGCCAGCCGCAGCCGGCGGCGCACGGGCGCGAGCGGTTCCGCCTCCCCCGCCCGCCACGTCGCGAACGCCCACGCCGCGACGATCAGCACCACCGGCAGCACCGGCAGCCGGTAGCGCGCGAAGCCGTGGGTCGCCACGTGCAGCCCGTTGTAGAAGCAGAGGAAGAAGACGAGGAACACGGGGAGCCGCCGCAGCGGCAGCGCGGCGAGACCGCGCACGAAGAACGCCATCACTGCGAGGAACGGGAGGATCACGACCGCCCAGGCGAGTTGCGCCTTCCACGGCTCGACGGGGCCGTAGGCGCCCCGCTTGATGTGGATCAGCGCCAGCGAGTCGGCCTCCCAGAACTTCGGCATCTCGTCGCGCAGCTTTTCGAACAGCCACCACGGCTGGCGGTCGAGGATCGCGCGGATGCCCTGCTCGCGCGCCCACTTGTACTGCTCGACGCGGCCGCCGATCGCGTCGTAGCGGTCGTAGACCTGCTGCCGCGTCAGCGGCGCGTTGCCCTGGTAGAGGTTGAGGCCGCCGGCCGTGGACACCGGCACGAAGGCCTGGAACTGGTGCCAGTTGCGCCACGTCCACGGGGCCACGACCAGCACCGCGCAGAAGGCGAACGCTGCGCCGCGGGCGAGCCCGCCGGGCCGACGCCACCAGAGCCACAGCGCCGCCAGCGGCGTGAAGTAGAGGACGGTCTCGCGGGTCAGGATCGCGAGCCCCCACAGCAGCCCGGCCGCGATCGCGGGCTTCAGGCGCAGGTCCGCGTCCGCGGCCAGCAGCCGCTCCAGCGCCCACCACAGGAAGAACATGAACAGCGGCTCGGACCAGAAGTGGACCGAGAACCAGACGAGCTCGGGATAGAGCGCCGCGACGAGCGCCGCGACGAGCGCAGCGCGATCGCCGAACGCGCGCCACGCGACGAGGCCGATCGCCGGCACGGTCAGCGCGGAGACCACGATCTGGAACCACTTCACCGCCTCGATCGTGTTCCACACCATGTAGGGCAGCGCGATGAAGTAGGGGTAGAGCGGCGGGTAGAAGATCATGTTGGTGCGCAGCGGGTGCAGGCGCACCTTGTCGGAGAGCAGGTTGGTCGTCGCCCAGTTGACCCAGGTCCGCTCGTCGGCGATCGGCCGGGTGTGGGGCTCGAGCAGCAGGAAGGCGGCGCGCACCGCCAGCGCCAGCAGCGTGAGCCCGAGCAGCCGGCGTTTCAGCGACGGGGACATCGCGGGCGAAAATATCACGTCGCCTCGTGCCCACCCTCTTTTGGGCCGTTCCGGCCGCGCGTGTTAAGAAGGTCGTGTTCTTGCTGGAGGCCTCCTCGTTGTTTCGAATCCGCCGTGCCGCGGCGACTCTCGCCGCGCTGTCCTGCGCCGCCCTGCTCGCCGGCTGCGCCAAGCCGGGCCAGCCCGCCGACCTCGTCGCCGGCGCCTCGAAGGCGCTCGTCGAGGCCGACGTGGTCGGCCGCAACCTCGAGTGGGTGAAGGGCCAGACCGGCTGGCCGCTGCGCCTCAACGACGTCGTGCGCCAGACGCTGCCCGCCTCGCCGCCGTCGCGGCTGCGCTTCGTGATGGACGTGCCGGAGCGGGCCCGGCTCGCGTTCGCGATCGGCATCGCCCCCGAGCACCAGCGCGAGGCCGGAGTCGAGTTCGTGATCCGCGCCCGCAGCGGCAAGAAGGAGAAGGTGGTGTTCCAGCAGCTCCTCGAGCCGCTGACCCGCCCCGAGCACCGGCTGTGGGTGGAGGCCCAGGCACCGCTCGCCGAGTTCGCCGGCAAGGCCGTCGAGCTGACCTTCGAGACCCGCGGCTTCGAGAAGGGCGAGGCGCTGCGCCGCGCCTTCTGGGGCGCGCCCGCGCTGGTCGTCGACGAGCGGCGCGAGGAGGCGCCGCTGGTCATCGTCTACCTGGTCGACACCCTGCGCGCCGACCACACGACGCCCTACGGCTACAAGCGGGACACCACGCCCGAGCTCCAGAAGTTCGCGAAGGACGCGGTGGTGTTCGAGCAGCCGATCGTCCACGCCTCGTGGACCAAGCCCTCGATCGCCTCGATCTTCACGTCGCAGCTCCCGGGCCGTCATCGCACGGTGCAGCTCCGCGACAGCCTCGACCCCGGCCTCGTCACGCTGGCCGAGATGCTCAAGACGAAGGGCTTCGCGACGGGCGGGGCGGTGGCCAACTCGGTGATCTACTCGGCAGGCACCCACTTCGAGCAGGGCTTCGACTTCTGGGCCGGGCTGCACGGCGAAGGGGGACGCCCCTCGAAGCTCGTGTTCGCCGACAAGGTCGTCGACACCGCCCTGCAGTGGCTGGACTCTCGGCCCGGACTGCCCAACTTCGTCTACGTCCACACCATGGATCCCCACGTTCCGTACGAGCCGCCGCCGCCGTTCGACCGCATGTTCCCGCCCCACCCGCGCGAGGACTACCCGGCGATCGACCCGCGAACCGACTACCGCGAACCGGAGGACCTGGAGCGGCTGAAGGCCCAGTACGACGGCTCGATCGCCTACGGCGACCGGGAATTCGGCCGCTTCGTCCGCGAGCTGAAGGAGCGCGGGCTGTACGACAGGGCGCTGATCGTGTTCACCTCCGACCACGGCGAGGAGTTCATGGACCACGGCGGCTTCCTGCACGGCCGCACCGTGTTCGACGAGCTGATCCGGGTGCCGCTGATCGTCAAGTTCCCGAAGCAGCGCGACGCCGGCAAGCGCGTGAAGCAGCAGGTGCAGGGCGTCGACCTGCTGCCGACGATCCTGAAGGAGCTGGGACTGCCGGTGCCCGAACCGCCGGTGATCCACGGCCATCCGCTGCAGAAGGTGATGGCCGGCGGCGCGCCGGAGCCGCCGGCCGTGTCCGAGATCAGCCACCGCGGCTTCGTCGCCCACGGCATGCGCACGGGCAAGGACAAGTACGTGCGCCGCTTCAGCCCGATGGAGGACGAGCTGTACTTCGACCTGCTGCAGGATCCGCGCGAGCAGGAGAGCCGCCTGGAGCAGGCGAAGGAGCGTGTGCGCACGCTGAAGGCGGGCGTCGAAGCGGCGATGGTGCCGAACCCGTTCCGGCACACGCTGCGCTTCGTGGGGAACGACAGCTACGAGCTGCGGCTCGCCACCGGGGGGTGGATCGAGGGCGTCGAGGCGCTGCACTTCGGCAGCGGCGAGAGCCACGGCCTGGAGGGCAACGGGCGCAAGCTGGTGCTGAAGGTGCGGCCCCGGCCCGGCCAGCCGCGCGAGGTGGTCTTCAGCGTTCGGCCCCAGGGCGCTCCGGTGCGGCTGGAAGGGACCCGCAACGGCCGGCCGCTGCGTCCGCAGGACGTGTGGATCGCCCAGGAGGCGATCCACCCCGATGCGGTGCCGGTGCGGCTGCCGGAGATCGAGTCCGAGCACGAGCGCGGCGTGGAGCACATCTTCGGGCCGCCCCCCGCCGACCGGATCGGCATCCACGTCTGGCTGGTGATGGCGCCGGGCAAGAGCTTCATGAGCTTCGACGACGAGACGCTGGAGCGCCTCAAGGCGCTCGGTTACGTCCAGTAGCCGCTGCGTGCCGGCCCCGCTGCCCGCGCGCCTGCGGCTCGTCGTGTTCGACCTCGACGGGACGCTCGTCGACTCGTCGCAGGACCTGTGCACGGCGATCAACCGGATGCTGGCGGTGCTCGCCCCCGGCGCGACGCCGCTGTCCCACCCGCAGGTGCGCTCGTTCGTCGGCGACGGCGCGCGGGCGCTGGTCGGCCGGTCGCTGGAGGCCGCCGGGGTCGCGGCCGACGTCGATCCCGCGCTGCCCGTCTTCCTCGAGGCCTACCGCGGGTGCCTGCTCGACTCGACCCGCTTCTACCCCGGCGTGCTCGACGCGCTCGACGCGCTGCGGCCGCTCCCGCTGGCGGTGCTGACCAACAAGCCGGGCGACCTCTCGCGCGACCTGCTCGCCGGCCTCGGGGCTGCCGGCCGCTTCGTGCGCGTCGTGGGCGGCGGCGACGCCCCGCGCAAGCCCGACCCCGGCGGCCTGCGCGCCCTGATGGCGGAGTGCGGGGCCGCGCCCGCGGAGACGGTGCTGTGCGGCGACTCGGCGATCGACGTCGCCACCGGGCGGGCGGCCGGCGCTTTCGTGGTCGGCGTCGACTGCGGCTTCGGCAGCGCCGGCTTCGCCGACGCCCCGCCCGACCTGCGGCTGCCGTCGGTGGCCGAGCTGCCCGCGGCACTGCATCTCGCGGCGCACTGAAGCGTCCGCGGGCTACGGAGTTCGCGGCCGGTCTGCTAGGCTCTCGGACGAGGGCTCCGACCGATGGTGAACGTGCTGATCTGGGGTCGCGCCCGCGACCTCGTCGCCCCCGACGTGGCCGCCTCGCTGGCGCTGCGCGAGGCGTCGCGCTTCGCCGACGTGCTGGCCGGAATCGACCCGCTGGGCAGCACCCTGGTGCTCGCCGACGCCGCCCTGATCGACGCCGAGCGCGACGCCGTGCAGAGCTGGCTGGTGACGGGCGGCCGGGCCCGGGCCCTGTTCCTGGCCGTGGCCGAGAAGACCGAAGACGCCGACGCCCTGCTCGCGCGGCTGAACTTCGTCGACGACGTGCTCCCGCGCCCGGTCGGCGCCGCGCGCCTGCGCCACCGGCTCGACCGCACGCTCGACCAGATCCACGAGCGGCGCGCCGTGCGACAGCTCGACCAGGCCCTGGCCCGCAAGAGCCAGGAGCTGCACGAGCTGAACGAGATCGGCGTCGCGCTGTCGGCCGAGCGCGACATCCAGAAGCTGCTGGAGCTGATCCTGCGCAAGTCGCGCGAGATCACCGCCGCCGACGCCGGCTCGCTGTACCTGGTCGAGCGCGGCGACGAGAAGACCGCGGCCGACGACCGGCTGCGCTTCAAGCTGGCCCAGAACGACTCGGTGGTGGTGCCGTTCGAGGAGTTCACGATGCCGCTCGACGAGCGCTCGATCGCGGGCTACGCGGCGCTCTCCGGCCAGGGCGTGAACGTCTCCGACGCCTACAACCTGCCGGCCGGCTCGCCGTTCCAGATCAGCCGCGCGTTCGACGAGAAATCGGGCTACCGCACCAAGTCGATGCTGGTGGTGCCGATGCGCGACCACCGCAACCGGGTGATCGGCTGCGTCCAGCTGATCAACAAGAAGCGCGACGCCGGGCTCGTGCTGTGGCCCGCCTCGCTGGTCGAGGAGATGGTGATCCCGTTCACCTCGACCGACATCGAGCTGGTCACCTCGCTGGCCAGCCAGGCCGCGGTGGCGCTCGAGAACACCCGGCTGATCGCCAGCATCCGCCAGCTCTTCGACTCCTTCGTGCGCGCTTCGGTCACCGCGATCGAGCAGCGCGACCCGACCACCTCGGGCCACTCGCAGCGGGTGGCGACGCTGACCACCGGCCTCGCCGAGCTGGTCGATCAGAGCGACGAGGCGGCCTGGCGCGACGTGCGCTTCACCCGCGACCAGCTCCAGGAGATCCACTACGCGAGCCTGCTCCACGACTTCGGCAAGGTCGGCGTCCGCGAGAAGGTGCTGATCAAGGGCAAGAAGCTCTACGTCGGCGAGTCGCTGCTGGTCCGCCAGCGCTTCGCCTACATCAAGCGCACGCTGGAGGCCGAGCACCTGCGCGACAAGCTGGAGCGCGCCCTCGCCGGCACCGCCTCGCGCGAGCTGCTCGAGCACCTCGACGACGAGCACCAGCGCCGCCAGGACGAGCTGACCCGGGTGATCGACGTGATCCTGCGCGCCAACGAACCGACGGTGCTGGAGGACGACTCGTTCCGCGCCCTGCTGAGCTTCGCCGAGCGCACCTACCTGGACCTCGACGGCCAGCCCCAGCCCTACCTCTCCGGCAACGAGGTGGAAGCGCTCTCCATCCGCCGCGGCAGCCTGTCGGAGAAGGAGCGGCGCGAGATCGAGTCGCACGTCACCCACACCTTCAACTTCCTGGCCACCATTCCGTGGACGGGCGAGTTCGCGCGCGTGCCGGAGATCGCGTTCGCGCACCACGAGAAGCTGGACGGCACCGGCTACCCGCGGCGGCTGAAGGCGGAGGACATCCCGCTGCAGTCGCGGATGATGACGATCTCCGACATCTACGACGCGCTGGTCGCCTGGGACCGCCCCTACAAGAAGGCGGTGCCGGTGCCGAAGGCGCTCGACATCCTGCACGACGAGGCGGCGCACGGGAAGCTGGACCGCGCGCTGCTCGCGGTGTTCGTGGACTCGAAACTGTACGAGCGCACGTTGCCGCAGCGCGGGGAGGCGCGCTAGACGATGTCCGACCTGGAAGCCCTGCTCGCCGAGGTGCGCGCCCTGCGCCAGGACCTCGAGTCGCAGGCCGCCATCGCGGTGGTGGCCGGCATCAACGCCGTCGAGACCCAGGCCCTGCTCGGCCACTTCCTGCGCCGGCGCAAGCCCCCGACGGCCCCCGAGGCGGCGGCGCTGTCGCGGCTGGCCCGCGAGCGCTGGACGGAGCAGGTCCGCCAGGCCGTGGCCCTCGCCCGCCGCGAGCCGGGCGGCCTGGACGACTCGCTGCCGCTGCTGTTGCAGGCGACCGGCGGCTCCGCGCCGACGAAGAAGAAGGGCCGCGCCGCGGCCGGGCGCAAGGCGCCCGCCCGGCGCTCCCCCGCGAAGCGCACCCGCCGCTGAACAGCGCCCCGGACGGCGACCGGCTGCCCCTCCGGCACCGGTCCCCGCTCGGGGGTATCATCCGCCACCGGAGGCTCCCCCCATGCCCTTCTTCGATCTCGATCCGTTGCTCGAGACGATGCTCGACTTCTCCCCGGGCATCTCCGACCTGAACCTGTCGGTCGGCCGCCCGCCGCAGGTGGAGGTCGACGGCCAGTTGCGGGCCGTGCCCTACGCGGGCATCGAGCGGCTGACCCCCTACCAGACCGAGCTGATCGCGATGCGCCTGATCAACGGCCGGCGCGACACCGCCGACAAGCTGGTGAAGACGGGCTCGACCGACTGCTCGTACTCGCTGACGCGGCGCACCCGCTTCCGCGTCAACATCTTCCAGCAGCGCGGCTCGTACTCCGCGGTGCTGCGCGTGATCCCCAACAACATTCCGACCATCGAGCAGCTCGGCATCCCGCCGCAGCTCGGCGAGATCACGAGGGAGCGCAACGGGATCGTGCTGGTGACCGGCCCGACCGGGTCCGGCAAGTCGACGACGCTGGCCGCCATCATCAAGAAGTTCAACCAGGAGAAGGCGATCCACATCATCACCATCGAGGACCCGGTCGAGTACCTGCACCCGCACGAGAAGGCGACCATCAACCAGCGCGAGGTCGGCACCGACACCGAGACCTTCGCGCTGGCGCTGCGCGCCGCCCTGCGCCAGGCACCCAAGGTGATCCTGGTCGGCGAGATGCGCGACGTGGAGACGATCTCGATCGCGCTGGAAGCCTCCGAGACCGGCCACCTCGTGCTCTCCACGCTGCACACGATCGACGCCAGCAAGACGATCGACCGCATCGTCGGCGTGTTCCCCAAGAACGAGGAGCGCCAGATCCGCACCCGCTTCTCGCAGTCGTTCAAGTGGGTGGTGTCGCAGCGGCTGGTGCCCAAGCTCGGCGGCGGCCGCATCGCCCTGTGCGAGATCCTGCGCTCCACCGCCCGCACCCGCGAGTACGTGCAGGAAGGCGAGCGCGAGGGCAAGAGCCTGCTCGACGCGATGGAGGCCGGCCAGCTCGACGGCATGCAGACCTTCGACGGCGAGCTCCTCAAGCTGATCGGCGCGGGCATCGTCGACAAGGAGGTCGCGCTCAGCTACGCGACCAACCGCACCAACCTCCAGCTCCGCCTCGACTCCGAAGCCGGCGTACCCGACGAGGAGCCGGCCGCGAGCGACGACATGATCGAGAGGTAGGCCCGTGCAAGCCCCCTGCCCCAACTGCCAGCACACGATCCGCATCGACGACGCCAAGGTGCCCGACCGCGCCTTCAGCGTGAAGTGCCCGAAGTGCCAGACGGTCGTCAAGTTCCCGGGCAAGTCCGCGGCAGCCGTTGCGCCGCCCCCCGCGCCGGAGCCGCCGCCGGCTCCGGCTCCGGCGCCGCCGCCCGCCACGGCCCCGGACGCCGGTCTCGACGAGATCAAGGCGCAGATGATGGCGCAGCTCCGCCGCGAGATGGGCGGCGGGGCGGCGACCGCCAGCGGCAGCGCGGGCCGCGCGATGGTGGCGCTGCCGGACCGCGGCCAGGCCGGCGCGATCACGTTGTCGCTGAGCCGGCTCGGCTACGCGGTGGAGGCGCTCGACGACTACGACGAGGGCTCCCGGCTGCTGGAGCAGGGCGCGTACAACCTGCTGGTGACCTCGCGCCAGGCCCTGGCGCAGGGCCGCGAGTCGGTCTACCAGCGGCTGGGCCGGCTCCAGCCCGAGGCCCGTCGCAACCTGTTCGTGATCCTGGTCGGCGACGAGTACAAGACGGGCGACGGCACCCAGGCCTTCACCTGCTACGTCGACGTGGTGGTGAACGCCAGGGAGGCCGCGAGCTGCGACGGCGTCCTGCGCACGATCATGCAGGAGCGGCAGCGCATGTACCAGCCCTTCACCGAGGCCCGTCGCCGCTTCGACTCGGCCTGAGCGCCGGGCGGCGCGCGGCGCTCCCTAGCGCCGCGCCGCCGCCGGCTGGTAGATCTCGCCCACGTACTGGCTCACCATGCGGTGGGCGCTGAACGGGCTGACCGTCGACTCGATCGCCGCCTTCATGGTCGCGATCCAGTGCCGCGGCAGGCCGCTCTCGTCGCGGTCGTAGAAGCGCGGGATCACCCCGTGCTCCAGCGTCTCGTACAACGCCAGGGCGTCGGCCGCGTCCTGCTCCTCCTGGGTCGCCTGCTCGCTGCCGTCGCCGATCGCCCAGCCGTTGTCGCCGCGATAGCCCTCGACCCACCAGCCGTCGAGCACGCTCGCGTTGATGCCGCCGTTGACCGGCACCTTCTGCCCCGAGGTGCCCGACGCTTCCTGCGGGCGGCGCGGGTTGTTGAGCCACACGTCGCAGCCCTGGACCAGCATGCGGCCCATCTCCATGTCGTAGTCCTCGAGGTAGACGAGGCGCCCCGAGAACTCTTCCTGGGTCATGCGGAACAGCTTGCGGATGCCGTCCTGGCCCGCGCGGTCGGCCGGGTGGGCCTTGCCCGCGAAGATCATCTGCACCGGCCGCGACGGGTCGCCCAGCAGGCGGCGCAGGCGGTCGAGGTCGGTCAGGATCAGCGCCGCGCGCTTGTAGGTCGCGAAGCGGCGGGCGAAGCCGATCGTCAGCGCCGCCGGGTCGAGCAGCGCCTCCACCCGGCGCAGCTCGTCGGGGGCGTGGCCGTGGCGGGCTGCCTGCTCGCGGACCCGCTCGCGCACGAAGCGCACGAGCCGCTCCTTCTGCTGGCGGTGCGCCGCCCAGAGGTCGGCGTCGGCGACGTCGTGGATGCGCTTCCACCACTCCGGCTCCAGCAGGTGCTGCTCCCAGTCGTGGCCGACGTGGTGGGTGTAGAGGGCGCGCATCTCGGGACCGATCCAGGTCTCGGTGTGCACGCCGTTGGTGACGTGGCCGACAGGCTTCTCCGGCGCGCCGGGCCACAGGTGGCGCCACATGTCCGAGCTGACGTCTCCGTGCAGCCGGCTGACGCCGTTGACCGACGACGACAGCCGGATCGCCAGCACCGTCAGGTTGAAGCTGCCCGCCTCGGTGCCGAGCGCGAGCGGCTCCTCGACGTTGCAGCCGACGTCCTTGGCCCACGGCTCGAGGTACTTGCGGGCGAGCGCGAGGTCGAACTGCTCGTTGCCGGCGGGCACCGGCGTGTGGGTGGTGAACACGCAGTTGCGGGCCACCGCCGACAGCGCCTCGGCCAGGCCCTCGCCGCTGCGCACGCGGTTGCGGGCCCGCTCGAGGCCGAGCATCGCGACGTGGCCCTCGTTCATGTGCCACACGGCTGGCCGGATCCCCAGCTCGCGCAGCGCGCGCACGCCGCCGACGCCCAGCACGTACTCCTGGATCAGCCGCATCTCGCGGCCGCGCACGTAGAGCACGCCGGTGATCGGGCGGTCGGCGGGATCGTTGAGCGGGATGTCGGTGTCGAGCATCAGCACCGGCACCCGGCCGACCTGGACCTTCCACACTGCCGCCTGCACGACGCGGCCGGGCAGGTCGATCGGCACCGTCAGGACGCCGCCGGTCGGCCCCGCGACCGGGGCCAGCGGCAGGCGGGCGAAGTCGTAGTCGGGGTAGAAGTGCTGCTGGAAGCCGTCCGCATCGACCGTCTGCCGGAAGTAGCCCGACTGGTAGAGCAGGCCCACGCCGACCAGCGGCACGCCGAGGTCGCTGGCGGCCTTGCAGTGGTCGCCGGCCAGGATGCCGAGGCCGCCCGAGTAGACGCCGAGCGACTCGTGCAGCCCGAACTCCATCGAGAAGTAGGCGACGGGGCCCGGCAGCGCGTCGGCGGCGGGACGCGGCTGGTCGTGGTAGGCGTCCCACGAGGCCATCGTCTGCTGGTACGCGCGCAGGAACTCGGGGTCGGAGAGCAGCCGCGCCCACTGGTGGGGCTCGACGTTGATCAGGAGCTCGACCGGGTTGTGGTAGCGCTTCCAGTGGTCGGGGTCGATCCAGGCGAACAGGCGGGTGGCGTGCGGCGACCAGCACCACCACAAGTCGTAGGCGAGCTCGCGCAGGCGCGAGAGCTCCTGGGGCAGCTCGATGTCCGCGACCGGCAACGTCCGGATCTGCACTTGGCTTATCGTCTCCTTCTTCGGGCCGGGACTAGGAAGTCCCGCCCTGCCGCTCGATGTAGGCGTGAACCTGCTCGGCCCCGTCGCCCTCGAGGCCGTAGAACTCCACGCCGTACTGGTTGCGCCCCGCCTCGCGCACGACGCGCCCCGAGCCGGCCACCGCGTGGTCCGAGCCCGGAAGCAGGAAGCGGAAGTCGATGTCGTCGCCGATCGAGAGCGGGTAGCTCGACTCGATCCGCATCCCGTTGACGGACAGGTTGACCATCATCACCGGCACCTGCTCGACGCCGATGCCGGCCCGCGCCAGGATCTCGAAGTGGGCCGGGAAGCGCACGTCCTTGCGCGCCGGCACCGTCATCAGCCGCGCCAGCCGGTCGTCCCACTCGGGCCCCACCGGCAGGCGCAGGACGGCGTTGGCGCCGGCCTCCAGCAGCTCGACCTCGGCGGGGTCGAAGTCCTCGCCGGCCACGATCGCGATCGACATCCGGCGGGTGGCCGGGTCGCGGCGCAGGGCCTGCACGAAGGCCGCGGCCCCGGGCTGCTCGTGCCACAGCAGCAGCAGTTGCGGCCGGACCTCGGCGACCAGGTTCTTCGCCTCGTCCAGGCTGCGGGCCGGATGGCGGCGGACGTCGTCGCGGTGGAGCGACGTCTCCGCCAGGCTCGCCTCGACCTCGCCCGGCAGGCACGGCACGACGATCGGCATGGAAGGCGGAGTTTATCGCGCCGGGGCCCCCGGCGCCGGACCCTCGAGTTCCGCGAGCCAGGCCGCGCGGCTGGCGTCCGAGGGCATCCGCCAGTCGCCGCGCGGGGACAACGAGACCGAACCCACCTTGGGCCCGTCCGGGGCCACCGAGCGCTTCCACTGGGCCTCGAAGAAGCGGTTCACGAACACCCGCAGCGCCGCCGCCACCTGCTCGTCCGTGTAGACGCCGGCGAAGGCGTGGCGGGCCAGGAAGCGGATCTTGGCCGGCCCTGCCCCGTGGCGCAGGAGGGCGTGGAGGAAGAAGTCGTGCAGCTCGTAGGGCCCCAGCAGTTCTTCGGTGAGCTGGGCGATCGCGCCGCCTGCGCCGGGCGGCACCAGCTCGGGCGAAACCGGGGTGTCGAGCACCTCGCGCAGGGCGGCGGCCTCGGCCGCCGAAGCGCGGTCGGCGAGCCAGCTCACCAGCCGCCGCACCAGCGTCTTCGGCACGCCGGCGTTCACGTTGTACATGCTGACGTGGTCGCCGGCGAAGGTGCACCAGCCGAGCGCCAGCTCCGACAGGTCGCCGGTGCCGACCACCAGGCCGCCGACCAGGTTGGCCGTGTCCATCAGCACCTGGGTGCGCTCGCGGGCCTGGACGTTCTGGTAGGTGTTGCTGCTGCGGTCGTCTTCCGGCAGGCCGATCTCGCGGCCGTGGCGCAGGCAGGCGTCGCTGATGTCGATCTCGCGCAGCGTCGCGCCGTAGACGGCGGCCAGCGCCCGGGCCGAGGCCAGCGTGCGCGGCGAGGTCCCGGGGCCGGGCAGGGTGAGGGCGTGGATGCCGTCGCGCGGCAGCCCCAGCAGGTCGAAGGTGCGGGCGCAGACGAGCAGCGCCAGCGTCGAGTCGAGGCCGCCCGAGAGGCCGAGCACGACGCGGCGCCCGCGGGCGTGCTCGAGCCGCTTGGCGAGCGCCGCCGTCTGGATCGCGAACACCTCGAGACAGCGCTCGTCGAGCGTGCGCGGGTCCTGCGGCACGAACGGGTGGGGGTCGATCCGCCGCGCCAGCACGCGCGGCTGCTCGGCCGGGATCTCGCGCAGCGCAACCCGGCGGTAGGGCGCGGCGAGCCGGTGCACCGCGTCCGCGAACGAGGTCTGGCGCACCCGCTCGACGGTCAGCCGCTCGACGTCGACCTCGCAGGCCACCAGGTCGCCCTCGCGGGCGAAGCGGCGGCCCTCGGCCAGCAGCGTGGCGTTTTCGGCGATCAGGAGCTGGCCGCCGAAGACGACGTCGGTGGTCGACTCGTGCACGCCCGCGTTGGCGTAGACGTAGCCGCACAGCAGGCGGCCCGACTGCTGCAGGACCAGCTCGCGGCGGTAGTCCGCCTTGCCGACGATCTCGTTGCTGGCCGAGGGCGTCAGGATCACCGTCGCCCCGGCCGCGGCGTGGAAGCACGACGGCGGCACCGGCGACCACAGGTCCTCGCAGATCTCGACCCCGAACGCGACGGCGGGCTCGGACTCCAGCACGAAGAGCAGGTCGGTGCCGAACGGCACGTCGCGGCCGCACAGCCGGACGCTGCCGCGTGCGGCGTCGCGCGCCGTCGAGAACCAGCGCTCCTCGTAGTACTCCTTGTAGCCGGGCAGGAAGGTCTTGGGCACGACGCCCAGCAGCTCGCCCGCCTGGATCACGGCCGCCGCGTTGAACAGCCGCCCGTCGGCCGCGACGGGCAGGCCGAGCACGATCAGCATCGGCGTGTCGCGGGTCGCCTCGAGCACGCGGCCGAGCGCCCGCTCGGCGCCGCCGACGAGCGTGGAGAGCGAGAACAGCAGGTCGGCGCTCGTGTAGCCGACGAGGCCCAGCTCCGGCAGCACCAGCGCCTGCACGCCCGCGGCGCGCGCGCGGCCGATCGCCTCCAGCGAGTGCCCGGCGTTGGCCTCGGGGTCGGCGACGCTGACCCGCGGCGACGCCGCCCCCACCCGCAGGAACCCGAACGGCGCGGTGCTCATGGGGAGAGGATAGCCCCCGAACCCCCGCTACGCTTCGCGGTGCCTGAGGGCGGAGAGGGCCTCGAACAGGCCCTGGCGGCGGCGCTGGCGTTCGCTGTTCCAGGCCGTCACGTCGTCGAGCACGCTGTAGGCCGCCGGCACCACGAACAGCGTGAACGCCGTCGAGACGAAGATGCCGCCGACCAGCGCCAGCGCCATCGGCCGCTGCAGCTCGGCGCCGGGGCCGATCGCCAGCGCCGGCGGCAGGGCACCGGCGATCGTCGCCGTCGAGGTCATCAGGATCGGCCGCAGCCGCACCGGGCAGGCCTTCAGCAGCGCCTCGTGGCGCTCGTGGCCCTGGGCCCGGAACTGGTTGGTGAAGTCGACCAGCAGGATCGAGTTCTTCTTGGCGATGCCCATCAGCAGGATCAGGCCCAGCATCGAGTAGACGTTGATGCTCTGGCCCGACACCCACAGCGCGAGCAGCGCGCCGCTGATCGAGAACGGCAGCGCCAGCAGCACGGTGAACGGGTGGGTGAAGGCGTTGAACTGGGTCGCCAGCACCATGTAGGCGACGATCAGGCCCATCAGGAACGCGAAGATCAGCGAGTCGAAGCTCTCCTTGAACGCCTGCGAGGTGCCGGCCGGCACCGCGCGGTAGCCGTCGGGGAGCACGCCTCGCGCCAGCTCGAGCGCGCGATCGAGCGCCGCCGCCTGGGAGACGCCGGTCGCGACGTTCGCGTAGATCGTGATCGCCCGCTCGCGGTCCTTGCGGGTGATCGCCTGCAGCGTGGGCGCCTGCTCGATGCGCACGATGTCGCCCAGCCGCACGACCTGGCCGGTGCCGGTCCGCACCAGCAGCCGCGCGATGTCCTCCGGGCGCTGGCGCTGGTCCTGCAGCAGCCGCACCCGGATGTCGAAGCGGCGGCCCTGGTCCTTGAACTTGCCGACCCGGGTGCCGCCGATCGCCGCGTTCACGGTCTGGCCGATCGCCGCCATGCTGATGCCGAGGTCGGCCGCCTTGTTGCGGTCGGGGATCACGGAGACCTCGGGCATGCCGACCTGGTAGTCGCTGTCGAGGTCCGTCATCAGCCCGCTGTCGCGCATCGCGCCCATCAGCTCCTGCGACTTGACCGCCAGCGTGTCCCAGTCGCGGCCGCGGACCGAGATCTCGATCGGGAAGCCGCCGCCGCGGCTGGCGCTGAAGCTCTGCGCCGAAGGATCGACCAGCACCGCGCGCCCGCCGGGGATCTGGGCCAGCTCGCGGCGGGTCAGGTCCATGAACTCCTGCTGGCTGAGCCTGCGGCCCGTCTTCGGGTCGGTGGGCCGGTCGCCCTTGTCCAGCATCGTCAGCCACAGCATTCCGGTGTTGACCTCGCCGCCGCCGAAGCCGCCGAGGAAGCCGAAGTAGCGGACCACCTCCGGCCGGCCGGACAGGTACTCCTCGACCGCCTTGAAGTAGCGCTCCGTGGTGTCGAGCGCCGTGCCGACCGGGGTCTGGAAGCGGATCTGGAAGCGGCCGGAGTCCTGGGCCGGCACGAACTCCTGGCGCAGCAGGCCGAGCAGGCCGAGCGAGGCGACGAAGAACACGGCGGAGCCGGCCAGGATCGCGCCGCGGTGGTGCAGCGCCGGCGGCAGTGCGCGGCCGTACAGCTCGGCCAGCCGGGCGAAACCGTGCTCCACGGCCTGGCCGAAGCGGGTGGTGCGCTCGCCGACCTCGAGGAACTGCGAGCAGCGCATCGGCGCCAGCGTCAGCGCCTCCAGCAGCGAGATCAGCACCGCGACCGAGATGGTGACGCCGAACTGGAAGAAGAACTTGCCGATGATGCCCTTCATGAAGGCCACCGGCAGGAAGATGGCGATGATCGCCATGGTGGCCGCGGCCGCGGCGAAGGTGATCTCGCGGGCCCCGAGCGAGGCCGCCTTCACCTTGCCCTCGCCCTGCTCGCGGTGGCGGTAGATGTTCTCGAGCACCATGATCGCGTCGTCGACCACGATGCCGACCGTGAGCGTCAGGCCCAGCACCGTGAAGGTGTTGAGCGTGAAGCCCATGAAGTACATGACGACGAAGGTGCCGAGGATCGAGGTCGGGATCGCCAGCAGCACGTTGACCGTCGTCGACCACGAGCCGAGGAAGATCCAGCACACGGCGCCTGTCAGCAGCGCCGCCATCAGCAGCGTGAAGAGGATCTCCTGGATCGCGTGCTCGATGAAGATGGTGCCGTCGAAGTTGACGTTGAGGTCGACGCCCTCGGGGAGCTGCGTCTTCATCTCCTCGAGCCGGTCCTTGACGTTGCGCCCCACCTCGACCGCGTTGGCGCCGCGCAGCTTGCGCACGCCGAAGCCGATCGAGGTGTTGCCCATCGCGCGGGCGACGCGGCGCCGGTCCTCGAGGCCGTCCTCGACGACGGCCACGTCCTGGAGCCGGATCGGCGCGCCGTCGCGGTAGAGCACGACCAGCCGGCGGAAGCCCTCGACGTCGATCGCCTCGCCCTCGGCGCGCACGTTCATCTCGCGGGCGGCGGTCTCGATGCGGCCCGCCGGCACCTCGAGGTGCTCGCGCTGGATGGCCTGGATCACGTCGAGCACGGTCAGGCCCTGGGCCTCGAGCCGGGCGGCGTCGAACCACACGCGCAGGTTGCGCTCGCGGTAGCCGCCCATGAACACCTCGCCGACGCCCGGGATCGTCTGCAGTTGCGGGCGCAGCACGTTGCGCACGTAGTCGGCGAGGAAGCTGGCGGAGCGGGTGCCGGAGAGGCTCAGCCACATGATCGGCTGGTCCTCGGGGTTGTTCTTGGTGACGACCGGCGGGTCGAGTTCGCGCGGCAGCCGGCGGCCGGCCTGGGCCACCTTGGTCTGCACGTCCTGCAGGGCGGCGTCGATGTTGCGGTCGAGCTCGAACTCGACGGTGACGCTGGCCGAGCCCTGGCGCGAGGTGGAGGAGATCGACTTGATGCCCTCGATCGAGGTGACCGCGTCTTCGACGAAGTCGACGACGTCGGTCTCCATGATCTCGGGCGAGGCGCCCTCGTAGCCGAGCGAGATGTTGACCACCGGGAAGTCGACGTCGGGGTTCTGGCTGATGCCGAGCCCCTTCACGACGTTGCCGAAGCCGGTGTAGGTGATGACGCCGAAGCCGATCAGCGCGGCCATCAGCATCCACGCGAAGACGTGGTTGCGGATCGAGATGTCGGCCAGCGTGCTGCCGGTCGCGATCTTCGCCGGATCCTCGTGCTGGTCTTCGGCCGGGTCCGTGGGCCGTTCGTCGCGTTCGTTGGACATCAGCGGCCTCCCTGCGCCGCGGGCGACGCGGCGGGCTCGGAGGCGCGCAGCGTCTCGCCGCCGACCGCCTCCACCGGCACGCCGTCGCCGATGCGGTCCGAGCCCTCGACGACGACGGTCTCGCCCGCCTTCAGGCCGGTGACCACCTCGACCTGCGCGTCCGGCGTGCGCAGCCCGATCTGCAGCGGCCGCAGCACCGCCTTGCCGTCTTCGACGACGTAGGCGACGAAGCCGCGCTCCGAGGCCTGCACGGCCGACTCCGGCACGACCAGCGCACCCTTCTTCGACTCGGTCGCCAGCCGCACCTCGGCGAAGAAGCCGGGCTTGAGCATGCCGGGGTTCTTGACGAAAGCGAGCACCTCGACCTGGCGGGTCGTGGCGTCGGCCAGTTCGCCGACGTGGTAGATGCGGGCCTGGAAGTCGCGGTCGCCGAGGGCGCCGACGCGGAAGGTCAGGTCCTGGCCCTCGCGCGCGCGCAGCGACTCGGCCTCGGAGACCTTGAAACGCAGCCGCAGCCGCGAGGTGTCGACGAGGGTCGCGAGCGCCATCCCCTCGCGAGCCCAGGTGCCGGCGTCGATCGTGCGGGTGTTGATCACGCCGGCGCGCGCCGGGCGCACCTCGGAACGGCGCTGGTTGGCTCGCGCCAGATCGCGCAGGGCCTTGGCGGCGTCGGCTTCGGCCTGCAGGCGCCGGGTCTCCGCACGAGAGCGGTTCAGCTCCTCGGCCGCCACGAGCTGGTCCTTGGCGAGCTGCTCGCGGCGGTCCAGGTCCTGCTGCGAGCGCTCGACGTCGGCGAGCGCCTTCTGGTACGCGGCCTCGGCGCGCTCGGCCTCCAGCCTGTGCTTCTCGGGGTCGATCCGGGCCAGCACCGTCTCCGACGTCACGTGATCGCCCTCGCGGAAGAGCACCTCGGCCACCGCGCCTTCGACCTGGGCCGTGACCTGCACGATCTCCTCGGCCTCGAGGCTGCCGATCGCCTTGACCTCGTAGACGACGTCGCGCACCGCGACCGGCGCGACCCTGACCTTGACCGCCATCGGCCCGCGTCCGCCGCCGGGTCGGGCCGCGGCGCCGCCGCCCGAGGTCCCGGAGGCGGACGACGATCCGCCGCACCCTGCGAGCGCGCACGACAGCCCGGCCAGAAGCAGGAAGGAAACCGCTCGGATGTTCATGAAGCTCCCCGGGGGCGGCGGGCAGAGAAAGATGGAAGGCCGACGAGGCGTCCCGCGCCCAGTCCCGAATTCTGGTCACAAGCGCGAGCGAAAGCCAAGGGCACGGCGCCCCGGCCCGGGGTCAAACGTTGTGACGGCTCAGCGCTTTGCGAGGCCCAGCGCGCGCAGCGCCAGGTACTGGTGGTGGGCCTCGTGGACGAGGAACAGCTCGAGCCAGCCGTCTCCGGGCAGCGGTCCGAAGGCGGGATGGCTGCCGCGCATCGCCGACAGCCGTTCCGCGTGCCCCTCGACGAACGCGACCAGCTCCTGGCGCAACGCGCGCAGGCGCAGGCTCACCTCGGCCACCGGCAGCGACTGCCACGAGGGCCACGCGGGGTCCTGCTCGGGCACGTAGGCGGGGAACGCGAGCGCCTGGTCGCTCGCGGCCATCTGTCGCAGCCGGTCGAGCATCACCTCGTGGTGGCGGGCCACGTGGGCGAGGTTCTCGAGCGCACACCACTTCTCGGGCGCGGGCCGCTTCGCGAGGGCTGCTGGGTCGTCGGCGAGCAGCTTCTCGTGGAGCAGGGCCTGGCCGGCAAGACGCGCGACGAGGATGTCGAGGCTCATGGAACGGGATGATAGCGACCCGCGGCAGCGGGGTGCCGCATAGAATGGCGGGCATCCCGCCCCCGTACAGATCCGTGGATGCTCCGGAGGAAACGTGCATCTCGCCCTCGCCCTCTCCCTGCTGGCCGCGGCCGCCGCGGCTCCCGCGCCGAAGGACCCCGCGGCCGACGTCAACACGCCGCACCCGCAGGCGCGCGCGATCCCGTTCGAGGCACGCGAGGGCACCTGGCTCTCGCTCGACGTCTCGCCCGACGGCGGCACCATCGTGTTCGACCTGCTCGGCGACCTGTGGACGCTGCCGATCGCGGGCGGCGAGGCGAAGGCGCTGACCACGGGGCCCGCCTGGGACGCGCAGCCGCGCTTCTCGCCGGACGGAAGGACGATCGCGTTCACGTCGGACCGCGGCGGCGTCGACAACCTGTGGCTGATCGACGCCGACGGCGGGAACGCGCGAGCGCTGACGTCGGAGAAGAACGGCTACGTGCGCGCGGCCGCCTGGACCGCCGACGGTCAGTTCGTCCTCGGCCGCAAGGAGGACGGCACCAAGGCGGGCATCCCGCCGGTCGAGCTGTGGATGTTCCACCGCGAGGGCGGCGGCGGCATCAAGCTGATCGGCTCCGACGCCTTCCACAACTCCGCGGGCCCGACGGCCAGCGCCGACGGCCGCTTCGTCTACTTCGCGGGCCGCCGCGGCTCGTTCAACTACATCCCGAACCTGCAGAACGGCCTGTGGCAGGTGCAGCGGCTCGACCGCCGCACGGGCGAGACGCGCGCGATCACCGAGGGCATCGGCGGCGGCGGCCGCCCCGCGCTGACCCGCGACGGCAAGACGCTCGTCTACGTCTCGCGTCGCGACGCAAAGACCGTGCTGGTCGCGCGCCATCTCGACAACGGCTTCGAGCGCGTGCTGGTCGCGGACACGACCCGCGACGAGCAGGAGGGCTTCGCCCAGCTCGACCTGTTCCCCGGCTACGCGATCACGCCGGACGACCAGGACGTCGTCTTCTTCCACCACGGCAAGCTGGCGCGGGTGCCGCTCGCCGGCGGCGACGTGCGCGAGATCCCGTTCGTGGCCAGGGGCGTGCAGCACGCGGCGCCGCGCGTGACGTGGCAGGAGAAGGTCGAGCAGGGACCGCTGACCGCCCGCATCCTGCGTCGCGCGCAGCTCACCCCCGACGGCGGCGCGGTCGTCTTCGACGCGCTCGGGCGGGTCTGGGTCCAGGCCCTGGCGAACGGCGCACCGCAGGGCGCTCCGCGCCGGCTGACGCCCGACCCGTCGACGATGCCCGCGCGCATGCCGGACCCGGATCGCGAGTACCTGCCCGCGGTGTCGCCCGACGGCCGGTGGGTCGCGTACGTGACGTGGGACGACCAGGAGGGCGGCGCCGTGTACAAGGCTCCGATCGCGGGTGGCGCGCCGGTCCGGCTCACCGGCCAGCCGGGGCACTTCGCGAACCCGAGCTGGTCGCCCGACGGCAAGTGGCTGGCGGTGGCGCGCGGCACCGGCCTCGAGTTCCGCGGCCGGCAGCCCGAGGACGAGAACGCGTTCGAGCTGCACGTGCTCGACGCCAACGGCGGCGAGCCGCGCTTCGTGACCGCCGTCGACCCCGGAGGCCCGAAGGGCTTCCACCCTGTGGCCTACTGGAACGCCGACGGGACGCGGCTCTACTACCGCGAGGGCGTGCCGCCGGCCAAGCCCGGCGAGCCGGGCAAGAACGACCTCGTCTCGATCCGCCTCGACGGCAGCGACAAGCGCAAGCACCTGCGGCTGCCCGCGGTGTCCGAGGTGGCGCCTTCGCCCGACGGCGCGTGGGTCGCCTTCGCCTCGCGGGACAACGTCTACGTCGCCGCGCTGGCGGGCATGCAGTTGCCCGAGCCGCCCGAGGTGGGGATCAAGGACGGCGCGCTGCCGGTGATCCGGCTCTCGCGCGACGCCGGTTCGTTCGTGGCCTGGGCTGATGGCGGGAAGACGCTGACGTGGACGCTGGGCCGCACGTTCCACGCGCTGCCGCTCGCCGAGGCGCTGAAGTTCGCGGCGGACGAGCGGGCGAAGGCCGCGAAGAAGGACGACGCGAAGGCCGAGCCTGCCAAGGGCGGCGCGAAGAAGGCGGCGGCGAAGCCGGCCGCTCCCGAGGACCCGGTCAAGGTGCCCGGGGCGCGCACGTTCGAGATCGCGCTCGTCGCCCAGCGCGCGACGCCCGCGGGCTCGTTCGTGCTCGAGGGCGCGCGGGTGATCACGATGAAGGGCGACGAGGTGCTGCCGGCGGCGGACGTGCTGGTCACCGGCAACCGCATCGCCGCCGTCGGCGCGACCGGCACGCTGAAGGTCCCCGCGGACGCGCGCCGCTTCGACGCCCGCGGCAAGACCGTGATCCCGGGCCTGATCGACACCCACGCCCACTTCCACTACTCGGGCCTCGAGGTGCTGCCGGAGCAGAAGTGGGAGTACGTCGCCAACCTCGCCTACGGAGTGACCACGACCTACGACCCGTCGGCGCCGTCGATCGACACCTTCGCCCAGGCCGAGATGGTCGAGGCGGGCCTGATGACCGGCCCGCGCATCTACTCGTCGGGCGACGTGCTCTACGGCGGCCAGGCCCAGGACATCTGGGCCGAGGTCGAGAACCTGCACGACGCCCGGCGCCAGGTGCGGCGGATGAAGGCGTACGGCGCGCGGATGATCAAGGTCTACCAGCAGCCGCGGCGCGCGCAGCGGCTGTGGTTCGCCGAGGCCTCGCGGCTCGAGAAGATGCTGCTGACCGCCGAAGGCGGCGGCGAGCACGCCACCGACATGACGATGGCGCTCGACGGCTACACGGCCTTCGAGCACTCGCTGCCGCTGCCGCTGGGCGAAGACTCGGTGCAGGTGCTGGCGAAAAGCGGCACCCACTACACGCCGACGCTGCTCGTCTCGTACGGAGGCCCGTGGGGCGAGCTCTACTTCTGGCAGGAGATGAACCCGCACGACGACCCGAAACTGCGCCGCTTCGTGCCGCACCGCCTGATCGACGTCTGGGGCCGCCGCCACCCGTGGGCCGCCCCCGAGGAGTACCAGTTCTGGCGGGTGGCCGAGGGGGTCGCGAAGGTCGCCCGCGCCGGCGGCAACGTCTCGCTCGGCGCCCACGGCCAGGTCCAGGGCCTGGGGCCGCACTGGGAGCTGTGGGCGATGGCCGGCGTCGGCGGCCGCGGCCAGGCGCTGACGGCAATGGAGGCGCTACGCGCCTCGACGATCCAGGCTGCGGACAAGCTCGGCTTCGCGCCCGACCTCGGCTCGATCGAGGCGGGCAAGCTGGCCGACCTCGTGGTGCTCGACGCCGACCCGCTGGCGGACATCCGCAACACGGCGAAGATCCGCTTCGTGGTCAAGAACGGCGAGCTGTACGAGGGCGAGACCCTCAAGCAGCTCTGGCCCGTGGAGAAGCCGGCCCCGAAGTTCCTCTGGCAGGAGTAGCGCGCGGGGCTGCCCGGGCTCAGGCGAGCCCGGGCAGCTCGAAGCGGCAGCGGGCGGCGCTGGAAGCCGCCAGGCGCCGGTCGAGCGTCGCGAGCGGCAGGTCGAACGTCTCCGCGACCGCCACGTACCAGGCGTCGTAGGCCGTGAGGTTCGCGCGCAGTTCCCAGACGCGGGACGCGAACGGCTCGAACGGCTGCAACCCGAGGTCGAACGCCAGCAGGTCGGCCGCCGCCGAACGCGCCTCGAGACGATCGAGCCTCCCCGCGAGCTCCAGCCGCCGCAGGATGTTGGTGGCCTCGACGAGCACCAGCTCGGGAGCGACCAGCGCTCCCCCGGCGAGCACCGACTCCGCCCAGGTCCCGTCAGGACCGGCGTCCGCCACGGCGGCGACGAGCACCGAGGCGTCGACGACGCAGCTGGTGCTCACCGGCGATCGGCGTCGCGGTGGCCGAGGATCTCGGAGGCGGTCAGCGTGGTTCCGGTCCGGGCCTTGCGCTCGCGCGTCCGTTCGAGCGCCCGCTCCAGCGAGGGTCGCGTCGCCAGCCGCCGCAGCTCGGCGAGCAGGTACTCCTGCATCGAGCGGCCCTGCAGCGCCGCCCGCGCCGCCAGCTCCCGCCTCACCGCGTCGGGCACGTCGCGAATCGTGATCTGCACCGCCATGAACGATGCTTGCAGAACGCCAGCATCGCAGTCAAGACGCCAGCACCGGGCGGCCGGGCGGCGGCTACGCCGCGGTCGGGGCCTCCGTCGTCGGCTCGGCGTCGTGCTCCTTGCTGCGCCAGCCTGGGGTGCGGGGCGGAGGAGCATCCGTTCGCGACGGAGCCCCGCGGGACCGGCGCCGGGATTCACTCCCGGCGTCGGAACCCGGTGAAATCGAGATACGTGTAGACGACCGGGACCACGATCAGGGTCAGCAGCGTGGAGGTGATCAGGCCGCCGATCACCGCGCGCGCCATCGGAGCGCGCATCTCGGCGCCGGCGCCGATCGCGAACGCCAGCGGCAGCATGCCGAAGATCATCGCCAGCGTCGTCATCACGATCGGCCGCAGGCGGGTGACGCCGGCCTGGACGAGGGCCTCGTCGCGCGAGAGCCCCTCGGCCCGCGCCTGGTTGGTGAAGTCGACCAGCAGGATCGCGTTCTTGGTGACGAGGCCCATCAGCATGATCAGGCCGATCATGCTCATGATGTTGAGGGTGTCGCCGGTGGACAGCAGCGCCAGCGCCACGCCGACCAGCGACAGCGGCAGCGACAGCATGATCGCCAGCGGATGGGTGAAGCTGCCGAACTGGCTGGCCAGGATCAGGTAGATGAAGACGACGGCCAGGAACAGCGCGCGGAACATGTTGGCGAACATGTCCTTGAGCTCCTCGGCGTCGCCGCCCGACTCGATCGCGTAGCCGGCCGGCATCTCGATTCGCGCTGCCGCAGCCTCGATGTCGGCGGTGATGTTGCCGAGCGGGCGGCCGTCGGGGTTGGCCGAGATCCGCACCTCGCGCTGCAGGTCCTTGCGCCGGATCGTGGACGGCCCCGACCCGGGCTCCGCCGTCGCAATCTCGCGCAGCGGCACCTGGATCTTGTCCTGGTGCGGGTCGTCCCGCTCCGACGGCACGGTCAGCGCCAGCAGGTCCGCGGCGTAGCGGCGCTGGTCGGCGCGCAGCCGCACCCGCACGTCGTGGGTGTCGCCGGCATCGTCCTCGATCACCGACGAGACCTGGCCCGCGACCGCGGTGAGCAAGGTCTCGGCCACCGGCGCAGCGCCGACGCCGAGGTCGCTGGCCCGGCCGCGCTCGACGCGCACGCGCAGCTCGGGCTTGCTCTTCTCGAGGCTGGTCTCGACGTCGGCGAGCCCCGGGATCTGCCGCATCGCGGCCGTCAGCTCGCGCGAGATGCGGTCCAGCTCGTCGACGTCCTCGCCCTTGATCGAGATCTGGATCGGCTTCTGGCCGAACGGGCCGGCCTCGGTCAGGCCGTAGGTCAGCCCCGGCACCGCCTCGATCCGGGCCCGCGCCTCGCGCAGCACCTCGGAGAAGGTCTTGCCGGTGTCGGGCCGCAGCTTCACGTAGGTGACGCCTTCGGTCACCGGCCGGTACTGGGTGCCGGCCTCGCCGATCGTCGTGTAGGTGTAGGCGACGTCGGGCAGCGCCTTCAGGGCCCGCACCATCTGCAGCGCGCGGTCGCCGGTCTCGCGCAGCGTCGCGCCCGGCGTGGCCTTGAAGGTGACCTGGTACTCGCCGCGGTTGTAGTCGGGCATGAAGTCGCCGCCCAGCGCCGCCAGGATCGGGAAGGCGGACAGGAACGCGACGGTCGCGATCACCAGCACGGCGGGCCGGTGGGCGAGCGACCAGCGCAGCGCCCGCTCGTAGGTGCGGTGCTGCGCGTCGAACCAGTGGTTGAAGCGGGCCAGCAGCTTGCCGAGCCGGGTTCCGTGGCGGTCCTGCTCCAGCTCAGGGTCGACCCACACCGACGACAGCATCGGGTCGAGCGTGAAGCTGACGAACAGCGAGACCAGCACGGCGGCGGCGACCACGATGCCGAACTCGTAGAAGAACTGGCCGACCATGCCGCCCATGAAGGCGACGGGGATGAACACCGCGACGATCGTGAACGTGGTCGCCATCACCGCGAGGCCGATCTCGGAGGTGCCCTCGCGCGCCGCCCGGTAGTGGTCCTTGCCGCGCTGGATGTGGCGCACGATGTTCTCGCGGACCACGATCGCGTCGTCGATCAGCATGCCGATCGCGAGCGACAGCCCCATCAGCGTCAGCATGTTGAGGGTGAAGCCGAACAGCTTCATCACCGAGAACGCCGCGATCACCGAGATCGGCAGCGTCAGGCCGGTGATCACGGTCGAGCGCCACGAGTTGAGGAACACGAAGACGATCAGCACCGTCAGGATGCCGCCGACGATCATCGTGGTGTTGATGTCGTGGATCGACTCGCGGATGAAGACCGAGTCGTCGCGCACCACCTGCAGCGTGACGCCGGCGGGCAGCTCCTTCTGGATCCGCGCGACCGCGGCGATCACCCCGTCCGCCACCTGCACCGTGTTGGCGCCCGACTGCTTCTGGATGTCGAGGGCCAGCGCGGGCCGCTCGTCGAGGAAGGCCAGGTTCTTCGCCTCGCGCACGCCGTCGATCACCTGGGCCAGGTCGCGGACCCGGATCACCGAGGCCCCGCGCTGCTTGACCGGGATCTCGGCGACGTCGTCGGCGGTGCGGCCGCGGGCCGCCACCCGCACCAGCGCCTCGGTCGCCCCGCGGTCGGCCGAGCCGGCGGGCGCGTCGACGTTCTCCTTGCGCAGCGCGTTCACGACGTCGAGCAGCGAGAGGCGGTAGGCCTCGAGCTTCGCGCGGTCGACGACCACCTGGATCTCGCGGTCCGACTCGCCGACGAGGTTGACGGCGCCGACGCCCTCGACGTTCTCGAAGCGGCGCTTGATCACCTTCTCCGCGAGGTCGGTCGCGGCCTGCGGCGACATCGCCGGCGCGTTGACCGCGACCGAGACCACCGGCATCTCCTGGGGGTCGAGGCGCTGGATGATCGGCTCCTCGATGCCACGCGGCAGGTCGCCGCGGATCGAGGCCACCTTGCCGCGCACGTCCTGGGCGCTGGCCAGGCTGGAGATGCCGACGCGGAAGATGATCACGACGTTCGACAGGCCTTCCTGCGACGTGGACTCCACGTGGCGGACGCCCTCGACGGTGTTGATCGCCTCCTCGACGCGCTTGGTGACGTCGCGCTCGACCGCCTCCGGGGCCGCGCCCGGGTACTGGGTGGTGACGACCACCACCGGGAAGTCGACGTCGGGGAACTGGTCGACGTTGAGCTGCTGGTAGGAGACGAGGCCGAGCACCGCCAGCGCCGCCATCATCATGGTGGCGAACACCGGCTGCTTGATCGACAGGTCGGAGAGGATCATGGCCCTACCCGCGGGGCGACGGCACGGCGGCGGCCTGCGGCTCGACCGGCGCCCCGTTCGCGAGCGAGGCTGGCGGGTCGAGCACGACCTTCTCGCCCGCGCGCAGCCCCTCGCGGACCTGGGTGGCCTCCGCGCTCTCGACGCCGAGCGTGACCTCGCGGCGCTCCACCTTGTCTCCCGCGATCACCACGAACACCAGCGCGCGGTCGGGATCGGCACCCTCGCGGACCAGGGCCGTCGGCGGCACCACCAGGGCGCCGGGCACGGTGCCGACGCGGACCGCGGCGCGGGCGAACAGGCCGCCCACCAGGCGCTGCCCGTTCGCGACCTCGACCACGGCCTCGAACGTGCGGTTGCGGTCGTCCACCAGCGGCGCGATGCGCACGAGGCGCCCTTCCGCGACGTAGCCGTCCAGCGCGTCGACGGTCAGCGAGACGGGGGCGCCCAGCTTCAGCTTGCCGAAGTCCGCCGAGGGCACCTCGGAGCGGAACTCCAGCACCGTGTCGTCGACCACCGTGAAGACCGGGGTCCCGCTCGCGAGCATCGCGCCGGGGTCCGCGTGGCGGCGTGCGACGCGGCCGGCGAACGGAGCCCTGATCTCGCAGCGGGCGAGCTGCTGCGCCGCGATCGCCACCTCGGCCTTCGCCTGCAGCAGCGAGGCGGCGGCGACCTGCAGCCCGACCTCGGCCGACAGGTGGTCCTTGTCGGTGATGCCGCCCGTCTGGCGCAGGTTGTCGGCGCGCTCCTTCTCGGCGACCGCGTGGGCCTGGTTGGCCTCCGCGACCGCCAGCGCCGCGCGGGCCCGATCGTGGGCGAGGCGGTAGTCGGTGTCGTCGAGGCGGGCGATCACCTCGCCGTCGCCCACGCGGGCGCCTTCGTCGCGGACGACGGCGACGAGCCGCGCCGCGACCTCGGCGACCACCTCGACCTGGCGCCGCGGCCGCAGCGAGCCGTTGAGCGCCAGCCGGTCCTCGAGGTCCCGGGTCTCGACCGTGGCGACGCGCACCGGCAGCGCGCGCGGCGCGGCGGGCGGGGGCGGCGCGCCGCCGCAGGCCGCGAGGAGCGGCAGCGTGGCGATGGCGATCAGCGAGAGCTTGCGTGGCATGGGTCGTGGTCCTTCGGGTCTATCGGGTTGCTGCCAGGGCGGCGTCGGCCGCCGGCGCCGCGGGCGCTCCGTCACCCAGCGGGCTGCGGCCCATCACGAAGCGGGCGAAGGCGCGGGCGCCCGCGTGGGCGTGCAGCGCCTGGACGCGGGTGACCTCGGCCTGGGTCAGCGCCGCCTGGGCGTCGAGCACGTCGAGGGTCGTCGCCGCGCCCGCCTTGTAGTTGGCCTGCGTCATCTCCAGCGCGCGCCGGGCCTGGGTCACCGACAGCTCCGCCGCCTCGATCAGGCCCTTCGACGCCTGCAACCGCGTCACCGCCTGCTGCGCCTGCAGCCGCACGCGGTTGTCGAGGGCGCGGATCTCCTGCTGCCTCTTGGCGAGCTCGGCCCGGGCCTGGGCCACCCGGCCGCGGGTGCGCCAGCCGTCGAAGACCGGCACCGTCAGCTTGACCTGCACCGCCCAGCGCTCGTAGTCCTGCTCGAGGAAGTTGCCGAGCTCGCGCACCGAGTAGCCCCAGGCGCCTTCGAAGTCGAGCCGCGGGCGACCCTCCGCCTTCTCCACGGTGACGAACTCCGCGTAGGCCTTCTCCGCGGCCTGTGCGGCCTTGACCTCCGGTCGCACGCCGCGGGCCTCCGCCACGAGCTGCTCGACGTCCGCGTCGAACGGCTCGTAATCGAGGCTGTCGACGGGCTCGATGGGCGTCGCGATGTCGCGCACCATCACCGCGTTGATCGTCGCCGCGGCCTCGGCCGCTTCGCCCTCGAGCCGGATCAGCACGGCGCGGGCGTTCTCGAGGTCGACCTGCGAGCGCAGCACGTCGAGGTCCGTGACGACTCCGGCGGCGCGCCGGTTGCGTGCGGTGTCGAGGTGAATCTCCTTCTGACGCAGCGCCTTGCCCCCGACGTCGAGCTTGGCGAGGGCGAGCAGGTATTCGTCGTAGGCGCGCACCGCCTCGAGCGCCACGGCCTGCCTGGCCTGCCGCACCTGCTCCTCGCCAAGCGTCACCGCGTGGCGGGCCGCGCGGATGGCGGCCCCGAGCCGGAACGTGAACAGCGTCTGGCGCACGGTGACGGCCCCGTCGAACAGGCTCGCGGGAATCGGCCGCAGCGCGTCGCGCAGCTCGGCCGGGAAGAAGTCGAAGCTGCTGCTGTTGAGCAGCGACGGGTCCCGGAAGCGCTGGGCGGTGCCCAGCAGCTTGATCTCGGGCAGCGCGTCGGCCAGCGCCTCGCCGCCGCGGCCGCGCAGGATCTCGAGGTCCTCGAGCGCCAGCAGCACCTCGGGGTTGGCGGCCAGCGCGGCCTCCACGACTTGCGCACGGGACAGCGGCTCGGCCTGGGCGGCGGCCAGCGGCAGCGCGGCGACGAGGGCCAGGGTCAGGATCTTCGTTCTCATCGTTTCGGGGTCCAGCCGTCGAGGACGGTGTCGACGAGCGCATCGGCCAGCTCCGGGGTCAGCTCCGGCCGGCCGGCGATCAGATTTCCAGCGAGGGACTCTGCGAGCGCGCCCATGAACACGAGCAGCCGCGGCTCGACCGGCCCGGGCTGAAGTTCGCCGGCGTCGACGCCCTGGGCGAGGGCCGTCGCGAGGCGGCCGGCGGTGGCGTCGTAGTACGCGGTGCAGTCGATCGGCCGCCCCGCCGCGGGCGGGTTGTGGACGAGCGAGAAGATCAGCCGCATCAGCGGCCGCCGGGCGCGGGTTCGCGCGAAGTAGAGACGGGCGAAGCGGCCCAGCCGCTCGCGGGTCGGACCCGGGCCCGAGAGCGTCTCGCCGAGTTCGGCGCTCAGCTCCGCCAGGCTGCCCTCGACCAGGGCGCGAAACACCCCCTCCTTCGAACCGAAGAAGTGGTAGAGGGTGGGCTTCGTCAGGCCGGCGGCTTCGCAGATCTCGCGGACGGACGTGGCCTCGTACCCGCGCTCCGCGAACAACTCCATGGCTTTCTGGAGGATTCGGTCGCGGCTCGAGGCCTCTCCGGCGTGGCTCACGCTGCCCTATACGTACCGGACGGTATAGAAGTTTCATTCTGGAGTCGCGGAAGGCGCCCCGGGGGCACCTCCGCCCCCGAACCCCCACAACGGACCCGGCTGGAGGGTCAGCGGCGGCGGACGGCGACGGCTTCCACCTCGACCTGGGCGCCGCCGGGCAGGTCGGCGACCGCGACGAACGTGCGGGCCGGGTAGGGCGCCGGGAGCGCCTTCATGTAGATCTGGTTGAACTCCTCGTAGCGGGCCATGTCTTCGACGTAGACGTTGACCTTGACCACGTCCTCCCATCCGAGCCCGGCCGCCTTCAGGATCGCCTCCTGGTTCAGCAGGCACTGGCGGGCCGCGTCGCCGAACGCCGCGGGCACCTTTCCGGTGGCCGGGTCGGTGCCGATGTTCCCGGAGAGGTAGAGCAGGTCGCCCGCCATGACTCCCGGCGTGAACGGGGCGGCAGGCCGAGGCGGCACTCCTTCGGGCGTGATGCGGCGATGCCCCTCGGGGGCGCCGGCGGCGTAGCCGAGCGCGGCGGAGACGAGGGCGACGGCAGCGAAGGCGAGCGGGCGGCGCAGCTTCATGGGTTCCCCTCCTGGCGGGCCGCGTCGGGGGGCGGCCGGGGGGCATTATCCGCCGACCCTCCCGTGTGTTAGCCTCAGCTTCCCCGCGGGCCCGGGAAAGACCCGGGCAATGCCGCCCGGGCCACTCCTGGCCGGCGGAGGGGGTGTCCCCTGCTGCGCCCACGCGCGCGGGACGCCCCCGGTGAAAAACGACTCGGGAGGAACCCTTTGGCAGCGCCGAACACGGACGAGCAGCGGATCGCGCTCTTCATCGACTTCGAGAACATCGCGATCGGCGTCCGCGACGCCCACTACCGCAAGTTCGACATCAACCTCGTGCTCGAGCGGCTGCTCGACAAGGGCAAGCTGCTCGTCAAGAAGGCCTACGCCGACTGGACCCGCTATTCGGACTACAAGCGCTCCTTCCACGAGGCCGCGATCGAGCTGATCGAGGTGCCGCAGAAGTCGGTCGGCGGCAAGAACTCGGCGGACATCCGGCTGGTCGTCGACGCGATGGACCTGTCGTTCCAGAAGGAGCACATCAACTGCTTCGTCATCGCCTCGGGCGACAGCGACTTCTCGCCGCTCGTCTCCAAGCTCAAGGAGAACGACAAGCACGTGATCGGGCTGGGGGTGAAGAACTCCACGTCCGACCTGCTGACCGAGAACTGCGACGAGTTCATCTTCTACGAAGACCTGGTCCGCGCCCGCCAGCGGCCGATGCCGCAGATCGTCGGCAACCTGCCGGAGAAGATCCAGGAGTGCTTCGCGCTTCTCGTCGACTCGGTGCTGGCGCTGCAGCGCGAGAACAAGGAATCGCTGTGGGGCTCCATGGTCAAGGAGACCATGAAGCGCAAGCGGCCCTCGTTCAACGAGACCTACTACGGCTACCGCACGTTCTCGCACCTGCTCGAGGACGCGCAGCGCAAGGGCATCGTGATCCTGCGCCGCGACCAGCGCAGCGGCAGCTACGTGATCGAGGACCTCGGCTCCGGTGCTTCGGTCGGCGGCCAGGCCGCCGCCGCGGCGCCGCCCGCGAGCGCGCCGACGGCGGCGCGCGACGCCCGCCACACGCCTCCGCCTTCCACGGTGCCCGCCGTCACGCCGACGACCGAGGGGGAAGCGGCCGCCGCGACCTCCGACGATGCCGAGGCCGCCACCGGCGAAGGCGCGGAGCGGGGCGAGCGCGGGGGCCGGCGGCGGCGCGGTCGCGGACGGCGCGGTCGCGGCGGGGTCGGCGCGGAGACCGCGTCGGGAGCGGCCGAGGCCGGCGAGGGGGACGAGAGCCCCGAGGCCGACGAGCCGGAGGCGACCGAAGAAGAAACCGCCGTGGAGACGGCGCCGGCAGAAGCGGCCGCCGACGAGCCGCGCCCGCGGTCACGCGGCGAGCGCAGCCTGTTCTCGCTGTTCTCCTGGGCGCGGCGGGAGCCCGCCGCGCCCGCGGAGAGCGATGAAAAAAAGGAGGACTAGGGCCCGGCTCTAGTTCTTGCGGGCGCCCTTCGGGGCGCCCTTCGCCATCATCTTCTTGAGCTTGTCGAGCGAACTGCCGCGCGGCACGGCGCGACCGCTCTCCCACAGGAAGATCGAACCGGACGAGACGCCGGCCTTCGCGGCGAAATCGATCCGCGACAGGCCGAGGCTCTTGCGGAACGCGAGCAGCGCCTTGGGATCGAGGCCCGCCGCGCGCGCGGCGGCGGCGACCGAGCCCGCCTTCCGCGCCCACGGCGTGCCGGTCGCCCCGGCCGCCTTCGCGCCACGTCCGAGGCGGCGCTCGAGGCGCGCGATCAGCCGCCCCTGCTCCGCGACTCTGCCCCGCAGCTTGTCGACTTCCGCCGCCAGCCGGCCACCTGTCGCCCGCTGCTGGGCGCGCGTCAACTCCGAACGGATCTCCGCGCGAATGGCGGAGGCGAGATTGGGCATCAGCTCACTCCTCATGCGGGTCATAGAAACAACCCATGACACTGCGTGTCAGGGTATCCCAGTTGCCAAGCAAATGACAACTTGGGACTGCTCACCGGCGCCGTCGTCGCCAACTCACTGAGCAATGCGACCGGTCGCGCGGTCTCAGAAAACACGAAAGCCGCCTTGACGGCGGCCAGGTCCGGAGGCGGGTTGGTAGCGCTACAGGGATTCGAACCCTGGTTTAATGGCTGAGAACCATTCGTCCTAACCCCTAGACGATAGCGCCAGCGACCCGGTCAATATACGAATCCGGGGCGCTCCGGTCAAGGCGCCCGGTACGTGTCCCGCCCGCCCATCACGGTCCTCAGCACCCGGGCGTCGAGGATGCGGCGGGCGGGCGGCGCGGTCACGTCTTCCGAGAGCACGACGAAGTCGGCCAGCTTGCCGGGCGCCAGCGTGCCCTTGATGTCCTCCTCGAAGCTCGCGTAGGCGCCATCGACGGTGAAGTGGCGCAGTGCCGCCTCGGCGGACACGGTGAGATGCGGCTCCCAGCCACCGGGCGGCTGGCCCTCCGGGGTCGTGCGGGTCACCGCGGCGTAGAGCCCGAGCCGCACCTCCATCGGGAACACCGGCCAGTCGGAGCCGAACGGCTGCCGCACCCCCGCCTCGTCGAACAGCCGGAACGCCATCGCCCGTGCCGAGCGGTCCGGGCCGAGGTTCGCCGCGTAGACCTCGAGCGTGTTCTTGTCGGGGTTGGCGAACAGGGCCTGGGTCGAGGCGATCACGCCGCCGCGGGCGAAGCGCGCGATGTCCGCCGCGCGCGGGGCCTCGACGTGCTCGACGCGGTGGCGGCTGTCGCGCACGCCGTTGACGCGGGCGGCGTGCTCGAAGGCCGACAGCGCCTGGTCGATGGCGCGGTCGCCGATCGCGTGCAGCTCGATCTGCCATCCGCGCGCGTCCCAGAACGCCGCCGCGGCCTTCAGGTCCTCGTCGCTCCAGTTGAGGTGGCCGTGGCCTCCCCCCGTCGCGTAGTCGTCGAACATCGCCGCGGTCTTCGACTCGACCACGCCGTCGAGCATCCCCTTGAGAATCCCGTAGCGCAGCAGCGGCCCGCGGTAGCGGCGCCGCAGTTCCTCGTAGCGGGCGACCTCTTCCGGCGCCGGGTCCTTCCTGAAGGGCAGCGCCGAGGTGACGCGGACCTTCAGCCCGCCCTCGTTCATCACCCGCTCGTAGACCGGCAGCTCGATCGCCGACGCGTTCTGGATCGAGGTGATGCCGTACGAGGCCGCCTGGTCGAGCCGCAGCTTCAACGCGCGGTAGAGCTCGTCTTCGCTCGGCCGCGGGATCAGGCGACGGACCAGGCCCATCGCCGCCTCCTTGAGCACGCCGGTCGGCTCGCCCTGAGCGTCGCGGGCGATCACGCCGTCCTGCGGGTCCGGCGTGTCGCGAGTGATGCCTGCCGCCGCCAGCGCCTTCGAGTTGGCCCAGCCCGTGTGGCCGTCGTAGCCGGTCATGAACGCGGGGCGGTCGGGCACGACCGCGTCGAGCAGGTCCTTGTGCGGCATCCCGCCCGGAAACGCGCCGTAGAACCAGCCGCGGCCCGTGACCCAGGCCGCCGCGGGGTCGGCCTCGGCGTACGCGCGGATGCGGCGCTGGATCTCGGCCACCTCCCACACCTGGTCGAGCTCGACGGTCGGCACCACGAGGAAGTGGATGTGGGCGTCGTTGAAGCCCGGCGCGACGAAGGCGCCTCGCAGCTGCACGACCTCCGTCGCGGGGCCGATCAGGGCCCGCACCTCGACGTCGCTGCCGACTGCGGAGAGGCGGTCGCCGCGCACGGCGAGCGCCTCCGCCCGCGGGCGCGACGGATCGCCGGTCCAGACCCGGCCCCCGAGGAACACGCGGTCGGCGGGTGGGGGAGCAGCGGACGCGGCTGTCGCCGCCAGGGCGAGCGCGAGCGCGGCGGGGATCGACTGCTTCATCAGGTCCTCCAGCGAGCGCAGTGTAAAGGCGGGGCGCCCCCCGAGGCGCCTCCTCCGCGCGTGCTACGATTCCGCGGTTCGGACGAAGGCGTTCCCTTCGGGGCGACGAATCCCATCCGCGCGCCCCCGACCGGAGGCTGTTTGGAGCAGCAGAAGTTCGGGAAGTACCAGGTTCTGGGCCAGCTCGGAGAGGGCGCGATGGGCGTCGTCTTCAAGGCCCAGGACCCCATCCTGAACCGTTTCGTCGCGATCAAGACGATCTCCGCCTCGCTCGGCGCCGACAACGACCTGCGCCAGCGCTTCCAGCGCGAAGCCCAGGCAGCCGCCAGCCTCAACCACCCGAACATCATCACCATCCACGACTTCGGCGAAGAGGCCGGCAAGATCTACATGGCGATGGAGCTCCTCGAGGGCAAGGACCTCAAGGACCTGATCGTCGAAGGCGCGTTCCGCACCTACGACGACAAGCTCGCCGTGATGGAGCAGATCTGCGACGGGCTGGCCTACGCCCACGCCAAGAAGATCGTCCACCGCGACCTCAAGCCCGGCAACATCCACATCCAGCCCAACGGCCAGATCAAGATCCTCGACTTCGGCCTCGCCCGCCTCGGCCAGTCGGACATGACCAAGACCGGGATCGTGATGGGCACGCCGAACTACATGTCGCCCGAGCAGGTGATGGGCGAGAAGGTGGACGCCCGCTCCGACGTGTTCTCGCTGGGCGCGGTGTTCTACGAGCTGCTCACGGCCCACAAGCCGTTCGAGGCGGACTCGGTCCACGCCGTGCTGTTCCAGGTGGTGCACAAGGAGCCGCAGCCGGTTCGGCACTGGACGCCGGACGTGCCCACGGTGCTCGTCCAGCTCGTCGAGAAGTGCCTGGCCAAGAGCGCGGCCGATCGCTTCCCCGACGCCAGTGCGCTCCGCGAGGCGCTGCGCGGCGTGCGCCAGGCCCTGAGCGCGGGCCAGCTCGAAAGCGCCGACCTCGCCGACATGCTCGAGTACGAGCTGGTGTCGGAGGGTGAGGTCGGCCCCGCGCCGGTCGACGACGCCGACGGCACCCAGATGCTGGGCGAGACCCCCGTGGCACGGCCGACCGGCCCCTCGTCGCGCCCGCCCGGCCCGCGGACGGGGAGCTTCCCGCCGGTGCGCTCCGGCTCGAGGCCGCCGGCCTCGGGTCCGCGACCTCCCGTGCGCACGCCCCCGCAGCCGGTCGCCGCTCCGGCGCCGGCTCCGCACTCGAAGGCGCCGATGATCGCGATGGGTGTCGTGGCCGTCGCCGCGGTCGCGGGGATCGCGTGGATGGCGCTGCGGCCGGCGCCGGCCCCGGCCCCGGCGGCCGACACGCAGAAGATGGACGCGCTGACCGCGGTGCTGGTGCAGACCCAGCTCGACCTGGCCCAGCGCGTGCTCGACGACAAGGACTACGCGGGCGCCACCTCGCAGGCCGAGCGGGCACTGTCGCTCGACCCGGCCAACGCGCGGGCGAAGCAGATCCTGCAGACCGCGCAGAAGACGCTCAAGGACCTCGACACGGCCGCGGCCGAAGCGCGCGCGGCCTTCGACGCCGGCGACACCGAGAAGGCGTCGGCCGCGCTCGGCCGCGTGCTCGCGATCGACCCCAAGCACCCCGTCGCCGGCGAGCTCTCCGGCAAGCTCAACCGCTTCTTCCAGAGCCAGGCCGACACGGCGCGCTCGGCGATGGTCCGCTCGCGTGACCAGGCCAACTCCGCCGGACTCGGCTCGCGCGCGGAGTACCAGGAGGCGGCCGGTATCGCCTCCCGCGCCGAGGGCCAGTTCGGCAAGGGCGAGTACGCCCAGGCGACCCAGGGCTTCCTGCAGGCGCGCGACAGCTTCGACCGGGTGCGCCGCGCCGCCGAGAAGGAGGCCGCCGAGAAGGCCGCCGCCAGGGCCGCGGCAGAGCGGGCGCGCGTGGCCGCGACGCCCGCCCCGACGGCTCCCCCGGTGACGGCCCCGCCGACCACGGTCGCCGTCGCGCCGCCGCCCACGACGGTGGCCCCGGCCCCGACGCCGGCGCCGGTCCCCGGCAAGTCCTTCACGCCGGGCAAGACCACGCTCACCGGTGTCGCCGTCGGCAAGGGCGGTCCCGCCGGCTTCGACACCGCGGGCGTCACGAAACCCGCCGAGTTCGTCGGCCAGGTCCTGTTCGAGCCTTCGCCCGACACGGTGCGGCCGGGCGAGTCGTTCACCGTGCGCGTCGTGATGATCAACGAGGGCCGGAAGGGCGTGGACCTCAAGTCGGTCAGCGCCAACGCCTACGCCGGCGGACGCCGGATCCCGCTGACCGCCGCGCTGGTCGTCACCGAGCTCAAGCCCGGCCAGCGAGCGGTCGTCACCGAGATCCAGGCCTCGCTCCCCGAGAACGTGCCGAGCTGGCTGCTCGACGTCACGATCACGTCGGACAAGGGCGAGAACTACCGCAGCCAGCTCACGCTCAAGTAGGCCGGATCGGGCACCGGCGGCCGCGCAGGGCGCGGTCGCTATACTGGCGCGACAATGGCCGACGTCGACGTGACGGTGATCGGGGCCGGCGCGGTCGGGCTGGCCGTCGCGGCGCGCCTCGCCGGTGGCCGCGACCTCGTGCTCGTGGAGCGCCGGGACCGCCACGGCCAGGAGACCTCGAGCCGCAACTCGGAGGTCGTCCACGCCGGCATGTACTACCCGACGGGTTCGCTCAAGGCGATCCTGTGCGTCGCCGGCAACCGCCGCTTCTACGAGTACGCCGAGGCGCGCGGCGTGCCCTTCTCGCGCTGCGGCAAGCTGATCGTCGCGATCGGGGAGGAGGAGCTGCCCGCGCTGCGCGCCCTGTACCAGCGCGGCCTCGACAACGGCGTGCCGCTGACCCTGCTCGACGGGGCCGATGCGCGCTCCATGGAGCCCGAGGTGCCGGCCGTCGCCGCGATCTGGTCGCCGACCACGGGGGTGATGAGCGCCCACGGCTTCATGGACGCGTTGCGCGAGGACGCGCTGCGCGGTGGCGCGATCGAGCGTACGCGGGCCACCGTCACCGCACTCGCCCTGGAGGCCGACGGCTGGCGCGTCACGCTGCAGACCCCCGCGGGCGCGGAGAGCTTCACCAGCGCGCGCGTGGTCAACGCCGCGGGCCTCGAGTCCGACACCGTCGCCGGGCTCGCGGGAATCGACGTCGACGCGGCCGGCTATCGGCTGCACTGGTGCAAGGGCAGCTACTTCGCCGTGGCGCCGCGGCGCGCCGGGTTGCTGCGCCACCTCGTCTACCCGCTGCCGGGGCACCACAGCCTCGGCACCCACGCGGTGCTCGGCCTCGACGGCCGGCTGCGCTTCGGGCCCGATGCCGAGTACCTGGCCGAGCGGGTGCCCGACTACGACGTGCCCGAGAGCCGGCGTGCGGAGTTCGCCGCGGCCTCGCGGCGGCTGCTGCCGGTGCTGGAGGACGAGGACTTCGCTCCCGACCTCGCCGGCCTGCGCCCCAAGCTGCAGGGCCCGGGCGAAGGTTTCCGCGACTTCGTGGTCGCCGAAGAGAGCGGGCGCGGCCTGCCGGGACTCGTGAACCTGATCGGCATCGACTCGCCGGGGCTGACGGCCGCGCTGGCCATCGCCCGCGAGGTGGAGGCCCTGCTGTGACCCACACCCGTCGCGTCGGCTCGATCCTGCGCAACCGCTTCATCTCGGGCCTCGTCGTGCTGGTCCCGATCGTGCTCACGGTGAAGGCGCTCGGCTGGCTGTTCGCGTTCGTCGACGGCATGGCCGAGCCGCTGGCGGTGGCGCTGGTCGGCCGCGCGGTGCCCGGACTGGGCTTCGCGCTGACGCTCGCGATCGTCTTCGTCACCGGCGTGGTCTTCGCGCTGGGGCCGTTCGCGCGGCTGCTCGACTGGGTCGACGACGGCCTCGACGCGGTGCCGATCGTCGGCACCGTCTACGGCACGACGAAGAAGGTGCTCGAGGGCTTCGGCGGCCCCGGGGGCCGCAACGCCTTCCGCCGCTTCGTGCTGGCGCGGCTGCCGGGGCGCACCACGCCCGGTTTCCTCACGGGCGAGTTCACGCTGCAGATGAAGGACGGCTCCTCGTTCGCGGTCTGCACGGTGTACGTGCCGACCAACCACCTCTACGTCGGCGACGTGGTGGTGCTGCCGCGCGAGGACGTGGTCGACCTCGACGTCTCCGTCGAAGACGGCATCTCGCTGATGCTCTCGGCGGGCGCTTCGGTGCCGCCCACGGTGCGCGAGCAGTAGCGGCACGGCGGGACCTGGCGGCGAAGGAGGGGTTGGCTCCTCAGGTAGGATTCGAACCTACAACCCTCCGGTTAACAGCCGGATGCTCTACCCTTGAGCTACTGAGGAACGGGCCGCACTCAGGCGAAGGGTGAGTCTAGGAAAGCCCGGCCCGGGTGTCAATCACTGGGTCTTCGTGAGGTCGGCGAGGACCAGCTTGGCGACGCCCTTCAGCGTCTCGAACACGCCGGTGCCGCGCGCCGCGCAGGCCTCGTACACGGGCTCGCCGGGGTTCTTGCGCTGCAGCGCCTTCTTCATCTCGTCGACCGTCGCCACGTTCGGCAGGTCGCGCTTGTTGAGCTGGAGCACGTACGGGATGTTCAGCAGGTCGTAGCCCTGGCTCTTCAGGTTGACCATCAGGTTCTCGATCGCCTCGACGTTCGCGTCCATGCGCTCGACCTGGGAGTCGGCCACGAAGATCACGCCGTCCACGCCCTTCAGGATCAGCTTGCGCGAGGCGTCGTAGAAGACCTGGCCGGGCACCGTGTAGAGGTGGAAGCGGGTCTTGAACCCGCGCACGGTGCCGAGCTCGAGCGGCAGGAAGTCGAAGAACAGCGTGCGGTCGGTCTCCGTCGCCAGCGAGATCAACTTGCCCTTCGCGTTGGGATTCGTCTTCTCGTAGATCCACTGCAGGTTGGTCGTCTTCCCGCAAAGGCCGGGACCGTAGTAGACGATCTTGCAGTTGATCTCGCGCGAGGCGTAGTTGATGAAGGTCATCGCTCTTGCCCGGGCTGCCTAGGAGAACAGGCTGTCGATGTCTTCGTCGGTGATCTCGGCGAACGGGCTCTCGAAGGTGGTCCCCGTGCTGGCCCGCTCCTTCTCCACCTTGGCCATGATGTTGGAGAAGACCCGGTTCAGCTCCTCCGAGGCCTTCTTGACCCGCAGCCGGACGAGGCCGAGCGAGGAGCGCTCGTCGAAGATCACCACCAGGATCACGCGGCTGGCGACGATCGAGATGTGGATGTTGTCCTTCTCGCCCTCGTGGAAGAGGATCGAGAACTCCTTCTCGCCGATCAGCCGGGCGAGGCCGTCGGTGGCGGCCACGTTGCCGGCGGTCAGCGACGCGAGCGAGGTGGTGTCGAGGTTCTCGATGTCGCCGTGGGCCGCGATCTGCTGGCCGTTCTTGTCGACCAGGAACACGACCTTGCTGTTCGCGTCGACGCGCAGCTTCGCGATGATGCCCTTGATCTGGTTGAATTCTTCCTCGTACATCACGATGTCGGGGGCCGCCATCGCTTACCTCCTCAAGGCCGCCGCACGTGTGGCCCGTCCCCAGAGACGTGCTTTTCGTGAGAGCGCGGCAGTCTAACGCGGTCGCCGGCCCGCATGCAAGGCGGCACCGGCCGCGTTACCCGTTGAAAAGACGGGGCTTGCGCGATCAGTACTCGCGGCGCCCTTCCAGCGCCTTGGCGAGCGTCACCTCGTCCGCCCAGTCGAGGTCCGCACCGACCGGCACGCCCATCGCGATCCGCGTCACCTTCACGCCCAGCGGCTTCAGCAGGCGCGCCAGGTAGACCGCCGTGGCCTCGCCTTCGACGGTGGGACTGGTGGCCAGGATCACCTCTTCGACCCCGCCCCGGCGCACCCGCTCGAGCAACCCCTCGATCCGCAGCTCCTCCGGCCCCACGCCCGACAGCGGCGACAGCGCGCCGTGCAGCACGTGGTAGCGGCCCTTGAAGTCGCGGGTGCGCTCCACCACCACCAGGTTGAGCGGCTCCTCGACCACGCAGAGCGTGCGGTCGGAGCGGGCCGGGTCGGCGCAGTACGCGCACAACTCGCCTTCGGCCACCGCGTTGCAGACCGTGCACAGGCGCAGGGCGGCGCGGAAGCCGGCGAGCGCCGCCGCGAGGCGCTGGACCTCGCCCTCGGGCGCCTTCATCAGGTGGAAGGCGAGCCGTTGCGCGGTCTTCTGGCCGATGCCGGGCAGCCGCCGCAGCTCGTCGACGAGCGCGGCCAGCGGGGCGGGGTAGTCCTGCAAGGAAGGCGTCCCGGCTAGAAGCCGGGCAGCTTCATCCCGCCGGTCAGCGAGCCGATCTTGTCCTTGACCTGCTCGTCGACGCGGGCCGAGGCCTCCGTCAGCGCGGCCACGATCAGGTCCTGCAGCATCTCGACGTCGTCGGGGTTGACGACCTGGCGGTCGATGGCGACGGCGGTGACCTTCTTCTCGCCGGTCATCGTCACCTTGACCATGCCGCCGCCGGCCGAGGCCTCGACGACCATCTCCGCGATCTCGCGCTGGATGCGCTCCTGCGCGCTCTGGAGCTGCTTGAGCAGCTTCTGCGGGTTGCCGAACGGGTTCATCGCGATCTCCTAGTCCTTGGCTTCGCGCACGTCGACGACGCGGCCGCCGAACAGGTCGAGGGTGACCTGGACCGCCGGGTCGGCGGCCGCCTCCTGGATCAGCTCCTCGCGCTTCTTCTGCTGCGGGGTGGGCTCGGCGGCGGCCGCCGAGCGGGCCTCCACCTTCAGCTTCACGCGGGCGCCGGCGCGCTTGAGCAGCTCCTCGTAGTCGCCGGCGTGCGAGCTGACGAAGGCGGCGTAGTCGGCCTCGGGCTCGAGCACCAGCGTGCCGCCCTCGCGGCGCGCGGTGGCCGCCCTGACCGGGGTCAGGAGCGACGGCCGCGTCGCGGCGGCGGCCTGCAGCGCGGCGAGCAGCTCGTCGGCGCTGGCGTCGGCCGCCAGCGCGGGTCCCTCGGCCGGCGGCGGGGCGGGAGTTGGAGTTTCGTGGCGCGCGGGTACGGTGGTGGGGGTCGGTGCTGGAGCCGGACGCGCCGCTGCGGGCGCAGCCACCGGGCGCGGCGCCAGCGCGGGAACGGGCGGAGCCGGCAGCGCGCGCGGGGCCGGCGCGGGAGGCGCGGCCGGGGCACCGCCCAGCAACCGCTCGGCGCGGGCGAGCAGCTCGGCGAGCGGCAGCAGCCGTCGCAGCGAGCACAGCTTCAGCAGCACCAGCTCGAGCGCGACGCGCGGGTCGGTGGCGTTGCGCAGCTCCAGCTCCGCGCGGCCGAGCAGGTCGAGCGCGCGCAGCAGGTCGTCCTCGGAGAAGGCGTCGGCCAGCGGCTGGATCGCCGCGCGCTCCTCGGCGGTCAGCTCCTGCAGCAGCGCCTCTTCGCCGGGCGCCACCTTCAGCAGCAGCAGCTCGCGGAAGTGCAGCAGCAGCTCGCGGCAGTAGGTGCGGTAGTCGGCGCCGGCCGCGGCCAGCGCGTCGACCAGCCGCAGCAGGGCGCCGGCATCGGCCTCGAGCACCGCGCGCGAGGCGCCTGTCAGCAGCTCGCGGTCGACGAGGCCGAGCAGCGTCGCCAGGTCCTCGTCCTTCACCTCGGCGCCGGAGTAGGCCAGCACCTGGTCGAACAGCGACAGCGCGTCGCGCACGCTGCCCTCGGCGGCGCGGGCGACGCGGCCGAGCGCCGCCTCCGAGATCGCGATGCCCTCCTCCTTCGCCACGTGGCGCAGGTGGTCGTGGAGCTGGCGGGTCGAGAGCTGCTTGAAGTCGTACTGCTGGCAGCGCGAGAGGATGGTGTCGGGGACCTTGTGGTAGTCGGTCGTCGCGAAGATGAACTTGACCCGCGGCGGCGGCTCCTCGAGCGTCTTCAGCAGCGCGTTGAAGGCCGCCGTCGACAGCATGTGGACCTCGTCGATGACCCACACCTTGAAGCGGTCGCGCGACGGGTTGTAGCGGGCGCTCTCGCGCAGCTCGCGCACGTTCTCGACGCCGTTGTTCGACGCGCCGTCGATCTCCTGCACGTCGAGGCTGCTGCCGGCGGCGATCTCGGTGCACGACGCGCACTCGAGGCACGGCTCGGCGGTCGGGCCGTCGGCCTTCGCGCAGTTGAGGGCCTTGGCCAGGATCCGCGCCGAGGTGGTCTTGCCGACGCCGCGGGTGCCGGTCAGCAGGAAGGCGTGGCCGATGCGGCCGGAGCGCAGCGCGTTCTGCAGCGTGCGCACCACGGTTTCCTGGCCGACGATCTCCGAAAACGTGCGCGGCCGGTACTTCAGCGCCAGGGCGCGGTAGGACACGTGGTTCGCTGCCTTCGGAAACTTGTTGTTGCGGGTCGGCCCCACGTGGGCCCCGGCGATCTGCGGCACACCCGAGGGGCGTCTAACCGTTGCTCCCTTCCGGGCCTGGCGGGGTTCGACGTCTCGCGTTGCGCAGGACCGGGACCCACGTGCGACCGACCCGGGGAACCTCTAGCCTACTTCAACGGCTGGCCGAGTTGGCGGAGAGAGGGGGATTCGAACCCCCGGTGGAGTTACCCCCACACTTGATTTCCAGTCAAGCCGATTCAACCGCTCTCGCATCTCTCCGTCGGGTTCCAGCGTCGGGCGAAGCCCGCCGCTGGTCCCATGGGGCTACGTCGCTTCGCTCCTCCGCCCCAAGCCCCGTCGGGTTCCAGCTTTGGGCGAAGCCCGCCGCTGGTCCCATGGGGGCTACGTCGGACGACTCCGGCCTCCTCCGCCCCCAAGCCCCCGTCGGGCTCCGGCCGTGATGCTTGGCCCCCCTCCAGCGCGTCAGGCCATGAGCCTGCGCGGGAGGGATGGCGGAGAGGGTGGGATTCGAACCCACGGAACCCGTGAAGGCTCAACGGTTTTCGAGACCGCCCGATTCAACCGCTCTCGCACCTCTCCATGGGGCAAACGGTCGGAGCAAGGAGTTTACTTCAAGTCGAGCCCGCGGCGCGAGCGGAAGAAGGCCACCACCCGGGCGGCGCACTCCTCCCCCAGGACGCCCGACTCCACGGAGAACGAGTGGTTGAGCCCGAGAGAGAGGGCGTCGACCCGCGAGCCCAGCGCCCCGAACTTGGGCTCCGGGGCCCCGAACACGACGCGCTCGACCCGCGCCAGCACCAGCGCCCCCACGCACATCAGGCACGGCTCCAGCGTCACGTACACGGTGAGCCCCGGCAGCCGGTAGTTGCCGAGGGCGCGGGCCGCCGCGCGCAGCAGCAGCACCTCGGCGTGGGCCGTGGGGTCGCCGCTGCCGACCGGGGCGTTGCAGGCCGCCGCCACGAGTTCGCCGTCGCGCACGGCGACCGCGCCGACCGGCACCTCGCCCGCTGCTTCCGCCCGCGCCGCCTGGTCGAGTGCCAGGCGCAAGAAGCGGACGTCGTCGTCCGTCAATCGCTCTCCACGAAGAGCAGGAAGCGGTGCGGCGAGCGCGAGCCGCCGAGCACGATCTCGTTGCGGCCCGGCTGCAGCGCGATCTCGGACTCCTTGTGGTGGCCGCCCACCTTGACGCCGTTGACCTGGGTGCCGAGCGAGCTGCCGAGGTCGGCCGCGATCACCTGGCCGGCCACCACCTCGATCGACAGGTGGCGGCGCGAGACGTTGTGCGGCGCCCGGTCGTGGATCACGAGGTCAGCAGGCGTCGACTGCTCGGACTCGGACCCGTGCGACGCGCGGCCGATCCGGAACGGAAACGTGCGGATGCGCAACTCGCCGGCGGGCAGCGTCTTCTCCGCCTCGGGGCTGGCCGGGACCAGCCGCAGCCTCGGCGTGCCGGCACGCACGTGCTCGGCGTCGGGCGGGAGCTGGATCAGCCGCTCGTCGATCTCGCGCACACGCCGGAACAGGCTGCGCAGGTAGCCGAGCACCGCGTCGGGGGTGGCGAGCGAGCTCGCCGACCACTCCTCGAGCGAGAGCTTCTGCAGCCGGGTCGCGCCCGCGGCGCGCGCGCCGTAGCGCCGCAGCCGGCCCTCGAGCAGCCCGATCTCGCCGAACACTTCGCCGGGCCCGTAGGTCGTGAGCGCGACCGGCGGGTCGCCGATCAGGATCTCGACGGCGCCCGACTCCACGCGGTACGCGTGCGACGAGCGCTCCCCGGGCCGGAAGACCGGGGTGCCGTCAGCCAGCTCGAGCTGTTCCATCCGCTTCCTCCTCCGGGGGGATCTCCGAGGCCAATTGTGCACCTGGGGAGTGTCGTCCGGCGAGCAGCGCGCCGCCGACCAGCACGAAGGCGAGGGCGTAGGCCAGCAGCGCGAAGCCCGCCGACACGTAGAAGGGACCGTGGACGCGCGGCAGCGCCAGCCGCGGCAGCACCAGCAGATAGCCGAGGTGCACGAGGTGCACGGCGAGCGTCGTCCAGAAGGCCGGCACCAGCACGGCGCGGAGCGGGACGCGCCCGTTGGGCAGGAAGCGGAACCACAGCACGACGACCGCCGCGGTGCCGAGCACCGCGAACCCGCGCAGCGCGAAGAGCGACAGCGCGCTGTGGGCGAAGCCGGGCGCCGTCGCCGCCTCGACGGCGGCGCGGACCGCCCCCGCGGCGAGCAGCGCCAGGACCGCGATCGCCGCGGTGGCGAGGCTCAGCGCGGTGCCCACCGCCTGGTTCCAGAGGTACGGCCGGTGCCGGCGGAAGCCGAAGGCGCGGTTGAGCACCGTCTCGAGCGGGATGAAGACGCCCGCCGCGCCGACCAGGATCCACAGCGCCGCGGACCAGGGCAGGTCGCGGCCGTACTGGACGACGCTGACGCCGAGGTTGCGCAGCAGGAACTCCTGGGCCGCCGGGTAGTACATCCGCAACGCCTCGAGCAGCGCCAGGCGCGGGGCGTCCCACGGCAGCCGGCCGAGCAGCGAGAGCAGCAGGAACGCGCCCGGGTAGAACGAGAGCAGCGAGAAGAAGGCGATCGCGCCACACAGCGCGTGCAGCTCGGCGTCCTGGACGAGGCGCCGGGCGAGCGCGACCGGGGCGGGCAGATCGCGGTCGTCCGTCATGGTGCACGTGCAGGATAGCCCCGGCCCGCGTACGGGACGAACGATCCGCCCGCCTGGATGCTCCGTCACCTGACATGTCCCCGGACGACCGCCGAGATTGGCGACGGCATGAAGTGCGTCGCCCTCCTCCCTCCCTCGGGCTGACCCTCGCGACGGGTCGCTCCGGAGGAGCGCGCCGCGCGTGGAGGGCCATCATCATGAGACTTCCCCCCCTGCTCGCGGCGGCGGCACTGGGCCTGGCCCTGGCCGGTCCCGCGCGGGCGCAGGACGCCGATTGCGCGGCCTGTCACGAGGCGCAGGCGCGCTTCCAGAACCGTCACCTCTCGCTGACCCCGTCCGAGGTGCAGGGCCGGACGGTCGGCTGCGCCGGCTGCCACGGCGACCCGGCGAAACACCTGGAAAGCGGCGAAGCCAGGGACATGGTCCGCTTCCAGGCGGGCCAGGGCTCGGCCGCCTGCCTGCAGTGCCACCGCTCGATGGGCCAGGGCCAGTGGCACGCCTCGGCCCACGCGAACGCGGGCGTGTCGTGCAACGACTGCCACAAGACGCACGCCGCGGGCCGGCCCGAGGCCCAGTGCGCGAGCTGCCACGCGGCCGAGAACGCGGCCTTCCGCCTGCCCTCGCGCCACCCGCTGCAGGAGGGGCGGATGACCTGCGTCTCCTGCCACGACCCGCACGCGGCGAGCGAGGCCCAGCTCAAGACCAAGCAGCGCGCCAACGACACCTGCTACCGCTGTCACCAGGACAAGGAGGGCCCGTTCGTCTTCGAGCACGACCCGGTCCAGGAGGACTGCCGCCTGTGCCACGCGCCCCACGGTTCGGTGGCGAACAAGCTGCTCGTCGCCTCCGAGCCGATGCTCTGCGCGCAATGCCACGAGCTGCACTTCCACGGCGGCTACACGGCCGCCGACGGCGAGATCGAGATCGGCGGCATCCACCGCGAGAGCTCGAACGGGGCGCTGGGCCTGAACCGCGCCTTCAACACCAAGTGCACGCAGTGCCACACCCGGGTCCACGGCTCGGACCTGCCCAGCCAGGGCGTGTCCAGCCGCGGCCGCAGCCTGACGCGGTAGGGGGACATCATGAGACTGCATCGCGCGCTGTCCCTCGCCGCCGCCGTCGTGCTCGCCGGCGCTCCCGCGTTCGGCCAGGCTCCGCCCTCGGAGAAGCCGGCGGAGAAGGGCCGCCTCGAGCTCGGCGTCTGGAACTCGAGCCTGAGCGGCCTGCCCGACCTCGCCGCCGAGTTCGAAACGGCCGACGAGACCCGGCCGTTCGGCGCTCTCGAACTGGACCTGAAGGGCGGCCGCAACGGGCTGTGGCTGCGCTCGGAGGTGATCGACGCCGACGACATGCGCCACCGGCTGTCGTTCGACCTCGGCAAGGCCGTCCGCTCGGTGACGACCTACGACCGCTTCCCGGTCCGCCTGGGCCACGACCCGCTGTCGAACCTCGAGGCCGCCTCGCGCAACGGCCGCATCGTGTGGCACACCGACAAGGACCCGGATCGGCGCTACGAGCACGTGCTCGCGCTGCTCGAGCACCGCACCGAGGTGCGGCCCGCCGGCCGCCTCGCGCTCGGCTTCTTCCTGCGCGACCAGCGCCGCAGCGGGCACCACCAGTCGCTGACCATCAGCCACTGCGACACCTGCCACGTCACCAGCCAGACCCGCGAGGTCGACCAGCGCCAGACCGAGTTCGGCGTGGACGGCCGCTGGCAGTGGAAGACGGGCTCCCTCGAGGCCGAGGTCTCGCGCCGCGAGCTGCGCAACGAGGGCGCGCAGTCGACGCTGCTCTACGACCGCGCGTTGCACCCCGAGCTGCGCACGCCGATCTTCGACAACCGCATCCTGTTCGACGCCCTCGACGGGCCGCTGCCGGTCGACGCCCAGCCCGAGACGGACCGCACCCAGGGCCGGGTCGAGCTGAGCGTGGCGGAACTGGCCGGCTTCGACGTCAGCGCCAGCGGCGCCTTCGCGAAGACGAAGAACCGGCAGACGGAGATCGAGGCGGACTACCGCGGCGGATCGCTGCTGGTCAGCCGGCCGATCCGCGACCGCCTCTCGCTGGTGCTGCGCGCGCGCGCCTATTCCACGAGCAGCGACTCGTACGCCATCGACTACGCGGAGCGCACGGCCGTCGCCGGGCCGCAGGCCGGGCGCACCTACCGCCAGGTCTACGGCTTCGACCCCGACTACGTGCGCAGCTCGGCCCTCGACCGCGACGCCTACGAGGCCGGAGCCCTGGTGCAGTGGAAGCTGCCCGGCAAGGGCGGCACGCTGAAGGCGCGCTGGGACTTCGAGGACCTCGACCGCGACGAGGTGATCGTCGAGGTGGACGGGGGCCGCACCCGGACCCACGAGCTCGGCCTCGCGTGGCGGGCGCGACCGGCCTCGCACCTGAAGCTGTCGGCGGAGTGGCGTTACGGCACCGTCGACGCCCCGTACGGCTACGTCGACGGCGCGTGCGCTCCACTCGCCGACGTCGGCACCCTGCCCAGCCCGCTGGCGCCGGGTTCCACCCAGTACTTCCAGGTCCACGACGCGCGGATCGGCGACACCACCGCCTCGCCCGAGACGTGGAACGACCTGCGGGCTTCGGTCTCGGTGACGAAGGCCCGCTTCGGCGCCACCGCGTCGGTCCGCTACTGGGACGGCGAGAACGACGGCGGCGACCTGACCGACTGGGCGCGCACGCGGACGGCGCTGACCGCCACCGCGTGGTTCGCCCCGGAGGACCGCTGGGACGCGTGGGTCGCCTGGAGCCACGAGGGCGGCGAACTGACCAGTCACGTCTGCACGCCGGTCTTCGATGGTTGAGCGGCCGGCGTCCTGACGGGCCGGTCCGGCCTGTTCACGTCCGACGACCTCCGCATGGAAACCACCACCGACGCCGTGTCCGCGGGCCTCAACCTGCGGCCCAGCCCGAAGTTCGACGCGACCCTCGCGCTCTCCTGGATGCAGGCGGCGCAGGCGCTCGACCCGTTCACGATGCCGGCCTCCGACGTCTTCAAGGCGCTGGTGCCGCTGATGCCCTACGACTACACGCAGACGTGGAGCTACTCCGACCTCGACGTGTCGCGTCTCGACGCGTCGCTCGCGGCCCGCTACCGCCTCTCCGACCGCGCCTCGCTGCGCGGGGAGTACCGGCTGGTCGACTACGTCGACGACGCGCCGTATCTCGAGGACACGAGCGGCCGGGTCCACGTCGTGATGTTCGCGGTCGGCTACTCGTTCTAGAGAGAGAACCGGAAGTCGTGCCCCGGGGCCCGCGAAGCAAGGTCGCGGGCCCCGGCCCTTTTTCCGGCGCCGGCGCTCAGGCGGAGGGCAGTTCCAGCCAGCCGCGCTGCTGCGCCAGGAACACCGCCTCGGAGCGGGTGTGGACGCCGAGCTTCTCGAGCACCGCGTGCAGGTGGTTGCGCACGGTCGCCGGGCTGAGGCCCAGTTCGCGGGCGATGTCCTTGTTCTGACGACCGCGAGCGGCCAGGCGCAGCACGTCGGTCTCGCGCGCGGTGAGCGGCGTGGGCGAAGCCGACGGCAGCCCGGCCTTCTGGCCGCTGCAGGGGGGCAGGAACGGACGCAGGCCGGCGAGGGCCGCGTCGAGGCGGACGTCCTCGAGCAGGTGCACGAGCAGGTAGAGGTCCGGGCGCGGTCCGGGCACCCGCAGCGGGGTCACTCGCACGGGGCCCGCACCGCAGGTCGGGCACGGCACGCGCAGCTCGAACGGGCGTGGGGTGGCTCCACCGCGCGCCATCTCGTTGACCGGGCAGGCGCCCTGGCAGTAGCGGTTGCCGAAGATGTCGTAGCCGTGCACGACCTCGTGGCAGGCACGGCCGAGCGCCTCGGCGGGCGTGACCGGGATCAGCCGCGACGCCCCCTCGTTCCACAGCACGATCCGGCCCCGGGCATCGGTGACGAACGCGGGCGGGTCCCCGCTCTCGAGCACCTGGAGCAGATCGGGCGGCAGTTCCGGGGAGACGGACGACGGCACCGTGGCCATGTCTCCACACCCGAGCAAACCCGATGCCGACGCAACGCTTGCCGGACCCGCCCCGGGTCGAGGACCATTCCCGACCATGCGCCATCCCTGGCTGGCCCTGAGCTTCTGCGCGCTCGCCGTGACGACCTCCGCCGAGGAGGACCTCGGCCTGCCCGACTGGTCGCGTTCCGCGCTGGAGTGCCCGGCGACCGTGCGCGAGCGCGACCTGCTGCGCTGCACGCTGACGCTGCGCCGGGGCGCGAAGGACCGCTTCGACGAACCGGCCGGGGCCGACTGGCGGCTGACCCTGCCCGGCAAGGCGCTGTTCGTGGAGGCTTCAGGGGCGACGTTCGACCCCGAGTGGCGCCACGTCGTCGGGCAGACGTCAGTCGCCCCGGGTGGCGAAGCCGTCGTGCCGATTGCCCTGCTCGCGGGTCCGGAGAGCGACGGGACCCGGCTCACGATTGGAGCCTCGATCTCGGGCGACGAGCCCGTCCACGTCTCGGCGACGACGGAGGTGGAGGCGCGCCGCCGGCCCGGGGAACTCGTCTCGGTGGGCGGCGTCAACCTCACCCGTGCCGGCGCGTGGGTGCTGGGCTTCCTCGCGACCGGCCCGCTGTTCCTCGGCGCCTGCGCGCTGCTCGGCGGCGCGCGGCCCTCTGTGCTGGGCCTCGCCTTCGCGGCGTGGGTCGCGGCCGGCTTCCTGCTGATGTTCGGCGCCCTGGCCCGCCACGACCTGCGCGTGCTGAACGAGTACCGCGAGGCCGCCTGCGTGGTGACCGACACCGGCGCGCACACGCGCACCAGCGGCAAGGGGCGCCACGCGACCACCTTCTCCGAGCCGTTCGTCGCGCTGCGCTTCGAGGTCGACGGCCGGCCCGCGCACGGCACGGGCTTCGACTCGGGCTCGCACCTGCGACGCGGCGGCAACTGGCCGCCGGGCGAGCTCGCCTCGTTCGAGCCGGGCGCCGCCGTTCCCTGCTGGTACGACCCCGAGGACCCCGCCCACACCGTCGTCGTGCGCGGGCCCGGCGGCGCGTACCTGTTCGCGCTGCTGCCGCTGGGCCTGCTGGCGCTCGTCTCGCGACCGCTGGGCCGTGGGCTGTTCGGCCGCGGCTGAGCGCGGCTACCGCTTCCGGAAAGCCAGCGGCTGGATGCCGATCTCGCGCGCGGCGTCGAGCGAGATCATCTGGTACTCCGGGTCGTCGCCCTCGAAGTCCTCGAAGTGCTCTTCGAGGGCGGCCGTGCCCTGGGCGATCGCGGCGGCGAAGCTGCGGAACGACGGCTCGCTGCGGAAGCGGTCGACCAGGGCGCGCGGCACCGGGCCGTTGCGGGGCGGCACCGGCGCGTCGCCGCCGCCGATCATCGTCGTCTCCAGGCCGACCGTGGTCCCGCCCTCCGCGTCGAGGTCGAACGCCAGCAGCATGTGGCCGGGCATCGTGACCAGGTAGGGCGAGAGCCCGATCTTGCGCAGGATCGCGGCGAGCGCGACGGTGCCGTCGACGCAGTTGGCCTGCTGCGCGGTCACGGTCTCCTCGAACAGCCGCACGTGCTGGCTCGGGACGACGCCGGACGGCGCCGACGAGGAGCTGATGTCGCTGTAGCGCACCCCGCGCTGCTGCAGCACGTGCCAGATCGCGTACACCTGGCGCAGCACCTCGGCCTCGTCCTGCTCCTGGTATCCCGTGAACGCGTCGAGCTTGCCGGAGCGCAGCGCCTCGCGGGTCAGGGTGTCGACCCACGGGTGGTCCTCGTTCACGTAGGCCGCGAACATCCACGACAGGTCGAGGTCCTCCTCGTCCGCGTCCTCTTCCGCCAGCACCGCCATCGGGCAGTCGTTGATCGAGCGGACGGTCACGGTCGTCGTGCGCACGCCGAGCGAGCGGCCGTCGACGAAGGCCTCCATCGCCAGGTTGATCGGCATCGACTGGCGCCAGTCGAGCAGCGCGTCGAAGCGGTAGTTGACGCGCGGAAACACCTGGTAGGCGCCGGGGCCGTCGTCGGCGACCGCCTCCTCGGCGCTCGCCTCCATCGCCGCGTTGGGCTTGATCTCGACCTTCAGGCGGGCGCCGGCGCGCACGCCCTCGAAGGCGGCGCCGATGAATCCCATGCCCTCGCCCTTCTCGCGCGGGTCTTCTTCCTCCTCGTCTTCCTGTGGCAGGCGCAGCGTCGCGGTGGAGACGACGAAGGACGGGAAGATCTGGGCGTCCATGCCGACGAACGGCTCCCAGGACGCCGCGGCGGCGGGCGCGGGTGCGGACGGCGCTGCCGGCGTGGTGATGCCGCCCGCCTCGGGCGTCCGCGTCATCGCGGAGCCGAAGCCGCGCGCGTGGCGTTTCTTGCGGGTGGTGTCGGCGAGCGACCCGCTCGCCGACTGGGCCACGGCCGTCCCGGCCCAGAGCATCGTCAAGACCACGACCGTCCACGCGCGCGATCGCATCAGCACCCCTCCGAGGATCGCGGATGCTAGCAGGCGGCGTGGTCCGGCTCAGCGGCTCGCGAAAGCGTCCTTGACCAGGCGCTCCGGGAAGAAGCCGCCGGCGTTGCCGTCGGCCGCGTAGCGGTAGACGGCCGCCGAGTAGATGCCGGCGAGCGCGCTGCTGACCAGCGACAGCGCGACGAACGCGACGACCATCGCCACGGCCACGACTGCCGCCAGCACGCCGGAGCCCATCGCGGCGGCCGCGACCAATCCGGCGACGCCCGCCAGGCCGACGACCAGCGCGGCCACGCCGAACACGGCGCCCATGCCGAGGTTGCCGGCGAGCTGCTCGCCCCAGGTCCGCTTCAGGTAGGCCGCGCTGCGCTTGACGGCCTCGATCGGCCCCACGTCCTCGACCACGAGCACCGGCACGACCAGGAACGTGGCGAGCCCCCACGCCAGGCCGAACATCGAGGACGCGATCCGCCCCAGCGCGCCGCCACGCTGGGCTAGCGCCCGCAGCAGCATGCCGACGGTCGCCGACACGACCGCGTATCCGAGGATGCTGCCGAGGCGCGCGAACGCGACCTTGAAACCGTCGCCGACGGTGGGGTCCCCGCCGCGCAGCCGGATCATCGCGGCCCCGACCAGCGCCGTGTTGCAGAAGAGGATGACGAAGTACTGGGTCACGTAGAAGGCGAAGGCGACGATCGTGCCGAGCACCCGCGCGCCGTCTTCGCCGCTGGCCAGCCGGTCGCCGATGCCCGCGAGCAGCGCGGGGATCGCGAAGGTCGCCAGCACCAGCATCGAGGCCAGCCCCGACAGCAGCGGGTAGACCAGCAGTTCCTTGTCGGCCGACAGCACGGCCAGCGAGGCCTTGGTCAGCTCCCAGCTCCTCGCCAGTCGCTCGAACATCCGTTCCTCCAGGGGAAGTGGTGGCGCATTGTCACGCGGCCGCGGGCCGCAGGAAAGCACGAACCGATGGGCGTATCGTTCGGCGCGGGGCCGACACGTGCACCGATCGCGGGCCGTCCGACAGGTCGCGCGCGCCGCTTGCGGTCTGTGGGTCGCCTTGTGCGCCGCCGCCGCCGGCGCCCAGGTGCTGCCGTTCCGGGTCTACGGCCTCGACGACGGCCTGCCGCAGTCGCAGGTGAACGCCGTCACCCAGGACGGCGAAGGGTTCGTGTGGGTCGGCACCCAGGGCGGCCTCGCGCGCTTCGACGGGCTGCGCTTCGCGTCGTACTTCGTCGAGGACGGGCTGCCCGGCAACCGCGTCCAGGAACTGCTGTTCGAGCCGGCGAGCGCGACCTTGTGGATCGCCACCGGCAGCGGCCTCGCGCGGTGGAAGGACCACGCCCTCTCGCGCGTCGACGACCCCCTGCTCGCCGGCGTGCGCTGCCGCGCGCTCGCCCTCGACGCGCGCGGCGCGCTGTGGGTCGGCACCGACCGCGGCCTGCTGCGGCGCGACGGAGACCGCTTCGTGCGCGTGGGAGCCGCGCAGGTGATCCACGACGTCGCCGCCGACGGCGACGCGCTGCTGGTCGGCGGCGAGGCGGGCCTGTTCCGCGTGGAGGGCGACGCGCTGCGCGCGCTGGCCGCGGCGGACGCGGTCGGCGGCCCCGTGTCGACGGTCGCCGCCGACGCCGGCGGGCCGCTGCTCGGGACCACCACGACCGGTCTCTGGCGCTGGACCGTGGACGGTGTGCGGCGCGTGGCCTCGGTCGCGGCCCGCGCGATCTACCGCATCGACCGCGTGCCGAGCGGGGCGCTCTACGTCTCCACGAGCGACGCCGGGCTGTTCGTGCGTGCGCCCGGCCAGCCCGGCTTCGAGGCGTGGACGACACGGCGGGGGTTGCCCGCGGACGTCGTCAACCAGGTCCACGAGGACCACCAGGGCAACCTGTGGGTCGCCACCGACATCGGCGGCCTCGGCCTGCTGGCCGGCCGCGGCGTCGCCAACTTCGCCGAAGCGGACGGCCTGCCGAGCCGCTGCGTGTTCGGCATCCGGCCCGACCTCGGGGGCGCCGGACTCTGGGTGGCGACGATGAAGGGCGCGGCGCTGCTGGCGGCCGATCCTCAGCCGAGGGCGCTGGAGACGCTGGCGGCGGAACTTCCCAACCCGTGGGTGTGGTCGGTGCTGCCCGTGCCGGGCCCGCGCGGCCCCGAGCTGTGGATCCACACCGACGGCGGGCTCGTCTCGCGCGCCGCCGGATCGCGGGCGCTGGCACCGGCGCCGGACGTGATCGCCACCGCGGCCACCGTGATCGAGGACCTCGAGCTCGACTCCGCGGGGCGGCTGTGGATCGCCCGCCGCGATCCGCGGGGCGGCCTCGTCGTGCGCGGGGCGGACGGGCGCTGGCGCGCGCTCGACCGCCGGGCGGACGGCGCGACGCTGCTCTCCGCACGGCGACTGCTCCCGCGGCGGAAGGGCGGCGTGTGGCTGACCGACGAGCAGCAGGTGCTGTGGAGCGACGGTGAGCGGGTCGAGGCGCTGCCGGGCCCGGTGCCGATCTCCGGCGGGTCCTACCTGAGCACGATCCTCGAGGACTCGCGCGGCCGGCTGTGGGTCGGCAGCGACGCGGGCCTCGCGATCCACGAGTCCGGGCGCTGGCGCGGCCTTCACGACCAGCCCGGGCTGCTCGACCGGCGCTTCTACGCGCTCGGCGAAGACGCGACGGGGACCGTGTGGGCGGGCACGGCGCGCGGCTTCTACCGCATCGTCGACGGCGGCGGCGGATTCCGCGTGCGGCCGCTCGGCACCGAAGACGGACTGCCCAACCTCGAGGCCAACCGCGGCGGTTTCCTGCGCGACGCCGACGGCGACGTGTGGCTCGGCACCGTCGGCGGCCTGACGCGGATCCACGCCAGCGCGGCCGAGCCGCCGCGGGTGCCGCCGCGGCTGGTGGTCACCGGCGTCGAGCTGCCGCGCCGACGGCTCGACTTCCCCACGGCCCTCGACCTCGCCTGGAGCGAGCGGGCGATCACGATCGAGGTCGCCGTCCTCGACTACCGTGCCCCGCGCCGCGCCGGCTGGCGCGCACGGCTGGGCGGCCTCGACGCGGACTGGCTGCCGGTGCGCCCCACCCGCGAGCTGCGCTACGGCAGCCTGCCCGCCGGCGAGCACGTGCTCGAGCTGCAGGCCGTCGACGACGCCGGCACCGCGGGCGACATCGTGCGGCTGCCCGTGCGGGTGCGGCCGCCGTTCTGGATGACGGGCTGGTTCCGCGCCACGGCACTGCTCGCGCTCTTCGCGGTGGCGGCGGGCGTGCACCACCGCCGGGTCGTCGTGCTGCGGCGCCGCAACGCGGAACTCGAAGCGCAGGTCGCCGCCCGCACCGCGCAGATCGCCGAGGCGCACCGCCGGCTGCAGGAAGCGCAGGGGCAGATCGCGCACATGCAGGAGACCTCGGGCCGCGCGCAGGAAGATCTCTCGGCCTGGGCGAACGCCGTGGGGGCCGACATCGCGACCGCGGCCGGCGCCTCGGTGGTCGGCGCGTTCCTCGTCGACGGCGGTCGGGTCACCGCGCTCGGGACGCCCGCGGGCGACAAGCCCGACGTGGAACTGGTCGAGCGCGCGGCGCGCGAGGGGCTGGTCGCCGAACCTGGCCGCTGGCTGCTGCCGATCGCGGGCGCCGCGAGCCACGCGCTGGGCGTGCTGGCCGTGTGCGGCCGGCCGGCCGAGTGGGGCGAGGCCGAGCGCCAGCTCTTCCGCAGCTTCGCCCACCAGCTCGGCGGCGCCCTCGAGCTGCGCGAGACGCGGCGCAGCCTGGCCGCGATCGAGGCCGCGCGCGCCGCGGTGCGCCGGCGCATGGCCGACGAGGGCGTGCCCGCCGTCGCCGTGTGCCCGCGCTGCCGCGGCTGCCAGCCCGAAGGCACCACCACGTGCCCCGGGGACGGCGCCGCGCTGGAGCCGCCGCGCCTGCTGCCGTGGCGGCTGCGCGGGCGCTGGCGGCTCTGCCGCGTGCTCGGCGAAGGCGGCATGGGCACGGTGTTCCTCGCCGTCGACGAGCAGCTCGGCCGCGACGTGGCGATCAAGGTCGTGCGCCCCGAGCGTTTCGACGACCCCGCTGCGGCGATCCGCTTCGAACGCGAAGCGCAGGCGCTGGCCCGCGTGCGCCACCCCGCGGTGCTCGACCTGTACGACTGCGGCAGCCTCGACGACGGCTCGCTGTTCCTGATCACCGAGGTGCTGGCCGGCCGCGACCTCGCCACGGTGCTGCTGCACCGCGGTCCGGCCAGCCCGCGCCAGGCCGCGGCCGTGCTGACCCAGGCCGCAGGTGCGCTCGGCGCCGTGCATCGCGCCGGCCTGCTGCACCGCGACGTCAAGCCGCAGAACCTGATCCTGCTGCCGGGCGCAACGCCCCACGAGTTCGGCCTGCGGCTCGTCGACTTCGGCCTCGCCCGCGACCTCGGTGCGCCGAGCGACCTGACCTCGACCGGCGTCGTGATCGGCACGCCGGCCTACATGGCGCCGGAGCAGTTGCTCGGCCGCGAGGTGACGCCTCGGACCGACCTCTACGCGCTGGCCGCGGTCGGCTACGAGTGCCTGACGGGCGAGCGGCTGGTCCCGCTCGCGGCGCGCGGCGGCGAGTTGTTCTCAGCGGTGGTCGCCGGCGCGCCGCGCCTGCCCTGCGCGCTGCTCCCCGGTCTCGACCCCGCGGTCGACCCCGCGTTCGCGCGGGCCCTCGCCAAGGACCCGGCGACTCGCCCCGACGATGCCGAGGCGTGGGCCGCGGAACTCGCCGACGCGCTCTCGCGCTCGCAGGGTCACCCGGGCTGGGGACCCGGCTTCCTGGAGGCCCCGCTCGTCACGACGCTCTCGCCCCCCGACTCCGACGCCTCCCGCGCCGACACCCGCGCCTGAACGGCCGGCGCTTTTCCGAGACAATCGGCTGATGACCCGCGGACCACGAGCGGCGCTGCTGGCGGCCCTGCTGCTGGTGCTGCCCGGGTCCGGCCGCGCGCAGCCGGCGCTCGACGCCGAGGCACGGCGCGACCTGACGCGGCTGCGCGCGCTCGGCGAAACCGTCCCGGACCAGGCGGACCTCGACGTCGCCGAGCGCCTGCTCGGCCGCCACGGCCCCGACCTGCCCGGCTTCCCCGGGTTCGTGGCGGGGCTCTATCTGCGCGGCGCGCGCGCCGACCTGGCCGGCGGGCGTCCGGAGCGGGCGCGCGGTCGCGCCCAGCGCGCCGCAGACCTGGCCCCCGAGCGGCCCGAGCCGTGGCGCGCGCTGGCCGCGCTCGAGCTCGACGCGGGGCTCTGGAGCGAGGCCGAGGCCTCGGCGCGACGCGCGCTCGAGCGCGGCGACGGCGGGGCGCGGCTGCCGCTCGGCTGGGCGCTGTACCGCCAGCACCGCGACGCCGAAGCCGTGCAGGTGCTCGAGGAGCACCTCTCGACCGCCGACGACGCGGAGGCGCGTACGCTGCTCGCCCGGCTGCGGCGGCAGCAGCGCGAAGAGGCGGGCATGGCCGAGCGCCGCGGCGGCCGCTTCCACCTGCGCTTCGAGGGCGAAGCGGTCGCCGGCGTCGGAGAGGCGATCCTGCGCATCCTCGAGCGGCACCGGGCCACGCTGGCCGCGACCTTCTTCCACGAGCCCGAGGCGCCGATCCCGGTGATCCTGTACTCGCGCGAGGCGTATCACGACGCCACCGGCGCGCCGCGCTGGTCGGGCGGCGCTTTCGACACGATCGACGGCCGGGTCAAGGTGCCGGTCGCCGGCCTCGGCCCCGAGCTGCCGGCGGAGCTCGACGCGGTGCTGATGCACGAGCTGACCCACGCCTTCGTGACCGACCTCTCGAAGGGCGTCTGCCCGCGCGACCTGCACGAAGGTCTCGCCCAGTACATGTCCGGCGAACGCAGCGACGCGCGCACGGCCGCACTCGTGGAGCGCGGTGGTGTCGTCGGCTTCTACGCCGGCGCGCTGTCGTTCGTCGAGCACCTGGTCGCCCGGCGCGGCGTCGGCGGCCTGCGCGCACTGCTCGAGGCGATGGCCGAGACGCGCTCCGAGGCGGCGGCCTTCGAGCGCGTCTACGACCGCGGACCCGAGGAAGAACGCGCGGCGTGGCGCGAGGCGCTGCTCGCGCGCTGATTCACGCTGCGGGGCGGCGCAGCACGAAGAACACGTATCCGTAGTGCTCCCCGAAGCGGCGGTGCATGTCGATCTCCTCGTCGGTCGCGTCGAGCACCGCCAGCGCCTCCGGGTCCGCCGCGTGGACCGCGCGCAGCTCGCGCACGCGCGTCTCCATCGGCGCGTAGAAGTCGTCCCACCAGGCCGCGGCCGGCAACGGGAAGTGGCCGACGACCTCGAAGCCGGCCTCCCGCGCGAGCGCGAGCGTCGCCTCCGGCGCCGCGATCCCGGGGTACTCGCGCTGCCAGTACGCGCGCAGCGCGGCCGGCGGGTCGTCGCGGAGCCAGGCGACGTGGCTGAAGGCGAGGTGCCCTCCCGGGCGCAGCAGCGGCCACCATGCGGCCAGCGCGGTCGCGATGCCGATCGCGTACGCGGCCCCCTCGGACCACACGAGATCGACACTGCCGTGCTCCAACGTCGGCTGCGCCATGTCGCCCACAGAGGGCCGGACCCGGCCCTGCAGCCCGCGCTCGTCGATCGCCCGGGCGAGGCGTTCGACGAGCGGCGGGTGGGCGTCGACGGCGTCGATCGTGCCGTCCGTCAGCGCGGCGAGGTCGAGCGTCTGCGCCCCGCGTCCGCACCCGAAGTCGACGATCCGCGGCGCGGGAGGCAGGCCGCGACACAGCGCCAGCGCCCGCGCGGTGCACTCCCGCGAGCCCGGCCCCTGCCGCGGCAGCGGCTCGAAGACCTCGTAGAAGACGGGATGCAGGTCGCTCATCGGAGCGAGAGGTTAGCGCGGCCGAATCCCGGCGATACTCCCGCTCGCCACCCTCGAAAGAGAAGGGCCCCATGAACCTGCTCCAAAGCGTCGACCGGGTCCTGAGCGAGCGGACGCGGCTGACCGATCGCTTCTACCCGCGCTTCTTCGAGCGCGTCCCGGAGGCGCGGGCCCACTTCGCCGGGATCGACCTGCAGGTGCAGTCGGTGATGCTGACGATGGCGCTGGGCGCGATCCGCGAGCACCCCGAGATGAAGGGCGCCTGCTCGTCGTACCTGCGCGTCCTGGGCACCCGCCACAAGCGCATCGGCGTCCCGCGCGAGCTCTACGAGGGGTTCCTGGAGACGCTGCTCGAGTGCCTGCGCGAGTTCCACGGCGCCGACTGGGACGAGTCCCTCGCGGCCCAGTGGCGCAACGCCCTGGCCGACGCCGTGCAGCTCATGTTCGACGGCTACGAGGACGCCTTCCACGTCTGACGCGGCGACCGGGGCCCGGAGGCCGAGCGCTCCGCCTTCAGGCAGGCTTCACTTCAGGGGGAAGAGGGCCTCCAGCAGCTTGTCCAGCCGGTTGCGGCGGGCGAGCCAGCCGGCGCCCTCGTGGGTTTCGCCACCGTCGACGGCTCTCTTGTCGATCGGGTAGCGATCTTCGACCCGGGGCAGCAACTCCTCCACGAGCTTTGTGGTGTCGGGCGCGCGGGAGGATACGCGTGGAGAGGCCGGCGGGTCGCGGCCAGGTGTCAGAAGCAGGACGGGCGCCGCGTCCTGCTCGTGAGGCGGGCAGGCTCCGGTTCGTCGGGGCCCCGCAGGAGCCAAGAGAACATGGACCGTGCCTTCGCCGAGTCCGTAGCTTTCATGATCTGGGCTGACACCTACGACGCCTCGACTCCCCTGGTGAGTTCTGGTCTTCCCGACGGGGGCGCGTTGGACTTCACCGATTCGATGATCCTGCGTTACCCGGGCCCTGGAGACACGGGGAGCGGCATCCCCGCCGCCACCGATGTGATGCCCCTGGACTGGCTCGCGCACAAGGACAAGGAAGCGGATGCGCGGAAGCTCGCGGCCTGGCTGGGTGCCTTGCTCGGCGGCGAGTCCGGGATCGAGTGGTTCGAGAGCGGCTGGAGTGCCTGGGCCACACGGGAAGACGGGAAGGTGCTGGAGGTCGCCGTCTTCGGGTACCAGCTCTACGAGTCGAAGGACGGGTTTCTCGCCGGGGGCCGGTGCCAGGCCGCTCTCCGAGCGAAGACCACCACCGGGTAGCCGACGGCCCCCGCACGGGCAGGGCTACCGCGGGAAGCGGTTTCGGAAGTGCTTGAGAATGAAGGGGTTAAGGTGGTGCGCCCCGACGGAATCGAACCGCCAACCTACAGATTCGTAGTCTGTTGCTCTATCCAATTGAGCTAGGGGCGCTCCGGAAGAGACGGAGAGATTAACCCCGAAAGGGCGCTCCGCGCAAGCGGGCGGGAGGGCAGGTTCGGGGGCCCTGCGCTCGGGCTAGGCGGTCGCGCTGATCAGGAGCCGCAGGCCGACGAAGCCGGCCAGGACCAGGGCGTAGGGGACGACGACGCCCCAGGCTGCGGAGCCTGTCGAGCGCTTCGCGGCGACGCCGAAGCCGGTCGAGAGCAGGAACAGCATCCACAGCAGGAACAGGTCGAGCCCCGCGAACAGGGTCGACAGCGCCGGGTGCAGCGAGCCGGGCTCGAACAGTGTCGCCGGGCTCGCCTGCAGCGCCTGCTGGGGGTTGAGGGTCCAGTCGTCCTTGAGCAGCAGGGTCGCCACGATCGCCGGGGTGTGGAGCAGGCCCGTCGCCAGAAAGGTGCAGGAAGTGACCACGAGACAGTCGCGGAACACCACGTCCGAGCCGTAGAAGAAGCGGTAGACGAACAGGAAGAAGCCGGACAGCAGCACGACGCCGATCGGGGCGCCGAGCACCGCACCGGGCCAGGCCACGTAGTGGAAGCCCTTCTCCTGCTGGTCGAGGATGCGGGCGCGCTGCTCGGCGTCGAAGCGGTCCCACATCCCCTGCTCCTCGAGCTGCGCGCGCATCATGCCGCGCACGTCGGCGCGCGGCACCCACCACGCGGTGAAGGCGACGTTGAGCGCGACCAGCAGGCCGAGCGGCAGCCAGAACGCGCGCAGCCGGAGCAGCTTCGCGAAGCCCTCGCGCGGCGCGACGTAGACGTCGACGAGCGCCGACCCGAACCCGCCGTCCGCGTTCGCTCCCGGCGCCTCCGGCGTGCCCGGCGTGCCCGGCGTCTCCGCGCTCATGCCCGGCTCACTCGTAGCGCAGCGCCTCGATCGGGTCGAGGCTGGCCGCCTTCCACGCCGGCCACAGCCCGAAGCCGAGGCCGACGCCGAGCGAAGTGAAGAATGCGATCGCCACCCAGGCCGGCTGCAGCACCGCCGGGAACGGCGAGAAGGTGTTGATCAGCGACGCCGCCAGCCCGCCGATGCCGATCCCGAGCAGGCCGCCGGCCCCGGTCAGCGTCATCGCCTCGGTCAGGAACTGCCACAGGATGTCGCGCTTGCGCGCGCCCAGCGCCTTGCGCACGCCGATCTCGCGGGTGCGCTCGGTGACCGACACCAGCATGATGTTCATCACGCCGACGCCGCCGACGACGAGGCCGATCGACGAGATCGCGATCATCACGAGGTAGATGCCCGAGGTGAGCTGGCGGTACAGGTCGACGAACGTGTCCTGGGTGAAGACGGCGAAGTTGTCCTTGTCGAGGTAGCGGATGCGCCGCGCCCGGCGCAGCCCCTCGCGCACCTGCTCGACGGCGTCGTCGAGCCGCTCGGGAGCGACCGGCTTCATGTCGGCGACCATGAAGTTGAAGCGCGGGTCCTTCTTCTGGAACGAGCCGATCGGGATCAGCAGGAAGTTGTCGCGGCTCTGGCCCAGGAAGCGGCCCTTGCGCTCGAGCACGCCGATCACGCGGAAGCGGCGCCCGTCCATCATGATCTCCTTGTCGACGGGATCGAGGAACGGGAACAGGGCGTCGGCGACGTCGCCGCCCAGCACCACCACCGCCGAGCCGCGCTCGACGTCGCCTTCGCTCAGGAAGCGGCCGCGGGCGACGAAGTGGTCGTGCACCGTCTCGTAGGCCGAGTTGGTGCCGATCACCGTCGTGTCCTGGATCTTCTGGGCTCCGTACTTGATGGTGTCGATGCGCAGCAGCTCGAGCGGCGAGAAGGCCTTGATCAGCGGCAGGCCCGTGAGCTTCTTCACCTCCTCGTGCGAGAGCCCCTTGCGGCGGCGGAACTCCTCGCCCGAGAGGTGCTCGCCCGGGGCCTGCGGGCGGATGAAGATCACCGACGAGCCCAGCGCCTGGATCTGCGAGGCCATCGAGGCGTTGAGCCCGGCCACGATCGAGCTCATGCCGGTGACGGTCATGATCCCCATCACCACGCCGAGGATGGTCAGCCCCGCCCGCAGCTTGTAGGCGCGGATGCCGGCGAAGCCCTGGGCCATCGCCTCGGAGACGCCGAACAGCACCGGGAAGCGGCGCGCGATCAGCCAGGACAGCTTGCCGCTCATGACTACTCCTGCCGCAGGGCCGTGACCGGGTCGAGCGCCGCCGCGCGGCTCGCCGGGTACAGCCCCGCCACCAGGCCGACCACGGTCGAGACCGCGATCGCCAGCGCCACGGCCCACGCCTGCACGGGCGCCGTGAAGTCGGTGGCCATGATGCCCGACAGCACCTTGCCCAGCCCGAACGAGAAGACGGCCGCGCCGGCGATGCCGAGGCCGCCGCCGAAGATCGAGAGCAGCACCGCCTCCACCAGGAACTGGCGCAGGATGTCGCGGCGCCGCGCGCCGAGCGCCTTGCGCACGCCGATCTCGCGGATGCGCTCGGTGACCGACACCAGCATGATGTTCATGACGACGATGCCGCCGACGACCAGGCTGATGGCGGTGACCACGAAGGTCGTCACGTAGATGCCGGCGGTCGCGCTCTGCCACAGGTCCATCACGCTCTGGCCGGTCTCGATGCTGAAGTCGTCCTCGTCGCCGAAGTCGAGGTGGCGGCGCACCCGCATCACGACCCGGGCCTGGTCCTGGGCCAGCTCGAAGTCGCGCGGGTCGGCGGCCTCGGCCTGGATCAGGATCGACTGCCGGCTGCCGAAGAACTTCCGGTAGGTGGAGAACGGGATCCAGGCGAAGTTGTCCTGGCTCTCGCCGAAGATGCTGCCCTTCTTCTCGGCGACGCCGACGATGCGCACCCGCCGGCCGTCCAGCGAGATCTCCTTGCCGAGCGGCTCCATCTCGCCGAACAGGGCGTCGACGACGTCGGCGCCGATCACCGCGACCGGGCGGGCCTGGTCGATGTCGTCCTGGATCAGGTGGCGCCCCGCGATCACCTCGCGCGGGGTGCCGATGCGCGGGATGTTCTCGCTGATGCCCATCACCCGCAGGCCCTGGGACTCGCGGCCGTACTTGGCAGTGGTGCCGCGCCCGACCATCACCCCGACCTGGCCGCAGGCGTCGCAGCCGCGCTCCACCGCCAGCGCGTCCTCGTACTTCACGTCCTTGCGCCGGATCATCTCGAGGAACTGCTGCCGCGAGGTGATGATGTCCGGCATCTTCTGGACGTAGAAGGTCTTGCCGCCCAGCTCCAGCACCTTCTCGCCGATGTAGCGGTCGAGGCCGGAGGTGATCGCCACCACCGCCACCACGGACGACACGCCGATCAGGATGCCGAGCACCGTGAGGAACGAGCGCAGCTTGTTGGCGCGGAGCGAAGCGACCGCGATCCGCACTGCCTCGTAGAAGGGCACGCTGTCTCCCTACTGCCGGCGCTCGTCGCTCTCGATGCGCCCGTCGCGGATGTGGATCGTGCGGTGGGCGTGGTCGGCGATGTCGCGCTCGTGGGTGACCAGGATGATGGTGTTGCCGTCCTGGTGCAGCTTCTCGAACAGCCGCATGATCTCCTCGCCCGTCTGCGAGTCGAGGTTGCCCGTCGGCTCGTCGGCGAGCAGGATCGAGGGGCCCATCACCAGCGCGCGGGCGATCGCCACCCGCTGGCGCTGGCCGCCCGAGAGCTCGGACGGCTTGTGCGTCATGCGCGAGCCGAGGTCGACCATCTCGAGCGCCCGCGCGGCCTGCCTGAGCCGCTCGTCGCGCGGCACGCCGGCGTAGATGAGAGGCAGCTCGACGTTGTGCAGCGCGGAGGCGCGCGGCAGCAGGTTGAAGGTCTGGAACACGAAGCCGATCTCTCGGTTGCGCACCGCTGCCAGCTCGTCGTCGTTCATCTGCGAGACGACCTTGCCGCGCAGCACGTAGCGGCCCTTCGACGGCGTGTCGAGGCAGCCGATGATGTTCATCAGTGTCGACTTGCCCGAGCCCGACGGACCCATCACCGCCACGTAGTCGCCCTTCGTGATGTCGAAGCTGACCCCGCGCAGGGCGTGGATCTCCTCGGCGCCCATCACGTAGGTGCGCCACAGGTCCTCGGCGTGGATCACCGAGTCCGCGGGCGCCGACGCCGCGGTCTCCGCGCTCACGAGCGGCCGCCCCTGGGGGCCTCGACCTTGATCTTGGCCTCGTCCTTGAGGGTGCGCAGGGTGCGGTAGGAGCCCGTCACCAGCTCCTCGCCCTCCTTCAGGCCGTCGAGGATCTCGATCTCGGTCTCGCCGATCAGGCCGGTCTTCACCGGGCGGAACCTGGCCGCGCCGTCGACGACGACGAAGACCCCGTCCTTCTCCTCGTGCTTGCTGCGAGCGGGCGTCGCCGTGGTCGCCGCGCCGGGGCCTGAGCCGGGCGCCGCCGGCGCGCCGGGGTCGACCACCTTGCCGTCCTTGTCCAGCTCGCGCACGACGACCGCCTGGATCGGCACCGCGACGACGCTCTTCTTGACCGCGGTGGTGATGTCCGCGGTGGCGTTGAGGCCGGGACGAAGGCTGGCGGGCGGGTTCTCCAGAGTGATGGTCACCTTGAAGTCCTTGGCCTGGTTGGCCGTGCTCGTGGAGGTCGCCGTGGTCGCAGTGCCGCTGGCGCCGCGCGGGATGGCGGAGGAGCCGATCTCGGTCACCACGCCCACGACCTTGGTGTCCTGCAGCGCGTCGACCCGGATCTCCGCCTTCTGGCCGAGCGCGACGTGCTGGATGTCGGTCTCGTCGACCAGGATCTCGGTCTCCATCACCGACAGGTCGGCGACCTGCATGATCACGGTCGGCGAGAAGCTCTGGGCGCCGATCACGACCTCGCCCTCCTCCTTCTGGAGGCTGGTGACGACGCCGTCCATCGGCGACACGACCGTGGTCTTCTCGAGGTCGTCGGCGTTGCTGTCGAGCGCGGCCTGGAGCTGGGCGATCCGCTTCTTCGCCGACTCGAGGGCCGCCTGCTTCATCTTGAGGTCGGCCTCCGACTGCTGGAAGGTCTGCTCCGAGATCAGCTTGTCGTTCCACATCTGGCGCGCGCGGTCGAAGTTGAGCTGCGAGAGGTCGACGTCGGCCTCCGCGCGGGCCAGGTCGGCCCGCGCCGACTGCACCGCGGCGTCGGACTGGCGGGTGACCGCCTCGAGGCGGGTGGAGTCGATGCGCGCCAGCACCTGGCCCTTGCGCACCCGCTGCCCCTCCACGACCAGCAGGTCGGTGATGCGTCCGGAGACGTTGGCGCTCACGTTCACGTACTTCTTGGGCTTGATCTCGCCGGAGGCCGACACGGTCGACACCAGGTCGGCCTTGGCCGCCTTGCCCGTCTGCACCGCGATGCGGTTGCGGCTGTCCCGGGTGGCCGAGAATCCCACGACGCCACCGATCACCACCAGGCCGAACACGGCCGCCGCGATCCGCTTGCCCCTCGATGTCATCCGCTCCTCCGCCGAGAACTCCCGAAAAGATGGATACGAGTCCCGGCCCGCTTTGGTTTCCTGCCGGGAAGGGCGGCAGGAGACCCGGATTGCGGTGATAACATACCGCGCTTCAAGGATTTCGCCGAAAAGCGGACGCGAGCCGGAGGAACGCCAGGGGCACGGGATGAGCGCGAAGGTCCTGATCGCCGACGACAGCCCGCTCGTCCTCCGCATGATCGAGAAGATGCTCGAGGGTGCGGGCCTGCGCGTGGTCACGGCCCGCGACGGCATCGAGGCGATCGAGAAGGCGTTCGTCGAGGACGTCTCGCTCGTCATCCTCGACGTCACGATGCCGCGGATGAACGGCTACCAGGCCTGCCGGCTGCTGAAGAGCGAGCCCAACACCCGCGGCCTGCCGGTCGTGATCCTGACCAGCCGCGACCAGGCCGGAGACCGCTTCTGGGGGCTGCAGACCGGCGCCGACTACTACATCACCAAGGACGCCGAGCCGCAGAAGATCCTCGAACTCGTCAAGCAGATCCTCGCGCGCGACGACCCGGCGGCGCGGCCGCGGATGTCCGAGGCCCAGCGCAACAGCCTCGACATCGTCAGCCGCGTCAACGAACTGCTCGATCGCAAGCTGTACGAGGCCACGATCCTGTCCGAGATCGGCCGCGTGGCCCGCAGCCTCGTCCACTTCGACGAGACGTTCACGTCGGTGATGTCGCTGGTGGCGCGGGTGGTCGACTTTTCGGTCGGCGCGATGGCCTTCGTCGAGCAGGAAGACCTCGACGTCGTGCTGATGGCGCAGCGGCCGGTCGCGTCGCCGGTGATGGAGGAGGCCAAGGCGCGGCTGCTGGAGGCGATCGCCCAGCACCGCGGCGGCACGCCGTTCGCACGCGTCCAGGCGCGGCTGTTCGCGCCGCGGGTGGGGGGGCCCGAGGAGGCCGCGCTGCACGCCTTCGCCGCCTTCCCGATCACCACCAACGCGCGGTTGACCGGCCTGCTGGCGCTGGGCGGCAAGGCCGCCGGCCGCATCCCCGCCGAGACCGACGACTTCCTGGGCCAGGTCGCCAACCAGGCCTGGATCGTGCTCGAGAACTCGCGGCTGTTCGAGCGCATCCGCAACCTCTCGATCCGCGACTCGCTGACCGACCTGTTCAACCACCGCCACTCGATCGAGATCGTGGCCACCGAGTTCGACCGCGTCGGCCGCTACGAGGGCGGCGTCAGCGTGCTGATGCTCGACGTCGACCACTTCAAGAAGATCAACGACGAGCACGGCCACCAGGCGGGCGACGTCGTCCTGAAGGACTGCGCGCGGGTGATGCGCGACCAGCTCCGCTCGGTCGACGCGATCGGCCGCTACGGCGGCGAGGAGTTCCTGGCCGTGCTGCCCCACACGACCTACGAGGAGGGGCGGGCGACCGCCGAGCGCCTGCGGCGGGCGATCGAGGGCCACGTGTTCCGGGCCGGGCCCAGGGAGCTGCGGGTGACGGTCAGCGTGGGCGTGGCGTGCTACCCCTCGGATGCGGTGGACTCGCCGGTGGCGCTGATCCGCCAGGCCGACCAGGCGCTCTACCGCGCCAAGCAGGGCGGCCGCAACCGCGTGGCCTGAGGCCGCGGGTGCGGCGCGGCGCTGGCGCGGGACTGGCGCTGCTGGCGGCGGCGGCGCTGGCGGGTTGCGGGCCGCCCGCTCCGCGCGAGCTGAAGATCGCGCAGAGCGTCTCGGCGGTGACGCTCGACCCGCACCGCCACGACAACCTGATGACGCACAGCGCGCTCGGCCACCTGTACGAGGCGCTCGTCGCGTTCGACGCCGACATGCAGGTGACGCCGGCGCTGGCCGCCTCGTGGGAGAACCCGGCCGAGACCGCCTGGCGCTTCACGCTGCGCGACGGCGTGCGCTTCCACGACGGCCGAGCGCTGCAGGCCGCGGACGCCGCCGCCAGCCTGGAGCGGGCCCGCGGCGAGACGTCGCAGCTCCGCTATCACCTGGCCGGCGTGCTTCGGGTCCGCGCGCTCGACGCGGGCACGGTCGAGGTGGTCACCCGCGGGCCGCAGCCCGACCTGCTGAACCGCCTGGTGTTCGTGCCGGTCGTGCCGCGCGACGCGCCGGCCGAGATCACGGCCCCGGTGGGCACGGGGCCGTTCCGGTTCGTGTCCGGGCGGCCGGGCGAGGAGCTGAGCGTCGAGCGCTTCGACCACCACTGGGGAACTGCGCCCGCCTTCGAGCGGGTGCGCGTGCTGGCGATCGCCGACCCGGCGCGGCGCGCGGCCGCGATCGTCGGCGGCGAGGCGGATCTGGTGGCCCAGTTCCCGCCGGAGCACTGGCAGCGCGCCCGGGCGCAGGCGGCCCAGGAGACGCTGGCGCGTCGCTCGCTGTCGGTGCTGATGCTGGGCCTGCGCGCGAACGAGGGCAGCCCGTTCCGCGACCCGCGGCTGCGCGAGGCCGTGGAGCTCGCCGTGGATCGCGAGGCGCTGGTGGCAGGGGCGCTGGCGGGGCTCGGCGCGCCGCTCGATCAGCTCGTGCCGCCCGAGGTCGCGGGCCACGCCCGGCAACTGCCGCGGCTGCGCCGCGACCCCGGGCGGGCGCGCGCGCTCGTCGAGGAGGCGGGCTTCCCCCAGGGCCTCGACGTCGCGCTGCGGGTCTCGGCCATGCTCGAGCCCGCCGGGCGAGAGGTCGCCCGCGAGCTGGCCGGGGTCGGGTTCCGAGCCTCGGTCGAGGTGCTGCCGACCCGCGAGTTCTTCGACCGCTGGCACGCGCCGGGCCCGACGCTGCTGCTGTTCGCGTACTCGGCGCCGACGGGCGACGCGCGCAGCCTGCTCGACCCGCTGGTGCGGGCGCCGCGCGGGGGCTTCGGCGAGTTCAACGCCTTCGCCTACGAGAGCCCGCGCCTGGAAGCGCTGCTCGACCGCGCCGGCACCGAGGTGGACCGGGGCGCGCGGCGGCTGCTGCTGGAGGAGGCGGCCGCCGTGCTGCGCGAGGACCGGCCGCTGATTCCGCTCGCGCAGCGGATGGAGCTCTACGCGCGGCGCCAGGGCCTTGCGTGGACGCCGCGGCTCGATCGCATGGTCCGCGCCCAGGACGTCGGGCGCTGACGAGGGCGTCGCCGGAGCGCGCTTTCGCACCCCGGCGACGCGGCCGCCGCTAGCGGCGCTTGTTCGCGGCCTTGCGGGCCGGCTTCTTCGCGGCCTTCTTCGGAGCCGCCTTCTTCCGGGCCATCGGCCTTGCCGCCGCCTTCTTCGCCGCCGGCTTCCGGCGCTTTGCCCGCTTCTTCGGCGCCGGCGCGCTCATCGCGGCCATCGCCGCCTCCATCTCTTCAGGCGTGGGGTCGGCGACGTGGGTCGAGATCGACCACAGGTGGCCGAACGGGTCGCGCACCTGTCCGAAGCGGTCGCCCCAGAACTGGTCGGCGAGCGGCATCACGACCTTGCAGCCGGCCCTCACCGCGCGCTGCCACCACGCGTCGCAGTCCTCGACGTAGAGGTGCATCGCGACCGGCGTGCCCTTCAGCTCGAGCGGCGACTTGTTCCCCGGGAACGCGTCCGAGAGGAACACGGCGGAGTCGCCGACGCGGATCTCGGCGTGCATCACCATGCCGCCGGGCCCGGGCATCCGCATCAGCTCGGTCGCGCCGAACGCCGCCGCGTAGAACTCGAGCGCCTTCGCGGCGCCCTTCACCGTCAGATAGGGCGTGACCGTGCGCGCACCGTCAGGAATCGCCTGCACCATGAACCTGTCGCCTCCTCTTTGGGGAACGCCGGCGAGCATAGCGCCGGGCCCCGTCCAAGGGTCTGGATCAATCGCCGAGGCAGATGCCGAGTTCGCGGGCCGTGCGGACGGTATCGCAGTCGAGCGGCACGACCTTCATGCGCGACGTGGCCTCGGCCAGCGGCACGTAGCGCACCGTCGGCGGGTCGAGGGCCACCATGATCCCCGACTGGCCCTCGGCCAGCGCGCGCACCGCGGCCGCGCCGAAACGCAGCGAGATCAGGCGGTCGAAGGTCGTCGGCGAGCCGCCTCGCAGCAGGTGCCCGAGCACGACGTGGCGCGTCTCCTGGCCCGACGCCTCGCCGATCTCGCGCGCCACCCGTTCGCCTGCGCCGCCGAGGCGCTCGGCCGCGCCGAGGCGCTTCTCGATCACCGCGTGACCGCCGCCCTCCGGCTTCGCGCCCTCGGCGACGACCACGATCGAGTAGCGGCGGCCGTTGGCCGTGCGCGCCTTGAGCGCGTCCACGACCTTGTCGAGGCGGTACGGGATCTCCGGCAGCAGGATCACGTCGGAGGAGCTGGAGATGCCGCTGTTGAGCGCGATCCAGCCGGCGTAGCGGCCCATCACCTCGACCACCATCACCCGCGCGTGCGACTCGGCCGTCGAGTGCAGGCGGTCGATGCACTCGGTGGCGAACGAGACGGCCGTGTCGAAGCCGAACGTGATCACCGTGCCGTCGAGGTCGTTGTCGATCGTCTTCGGCACGCCGACGACGCGCAGGCCCTTCTTCGCGAAGTGGTTGGCGATCGTCAGCGAGCCGTCGCCGCCGATCGAGATGAGGGCGTCGATGCCCTGTTCGCGGAAGCGGGCCAGCAGCTCGTCCGAGCGGTCGACCTCGATCATGCTGCCGTCCGGCTGCGGCGTCGGGTACTTGATGGGGTTGCCGCGGTTGGTGGTGCCGAGGATGGTGCCGCCGAGGTGGGTGATGCCGCGCACCCGCTCCGGCGTCAGCTTGACCAGCCCCCCGTGCGGGTACTGCTCGGGCAGGAACAGCCCGTTGTAGCCGTCGCGGATGCCGACGCACTCCCAGCCGTGGCGGTGGGCGGCCACGGCCACGGCCCGGATCACGGCGTTGAGGCCGGGCGCGTCGCCTCCCCCGGTGCTGACGGCGATGCGGCGGATCGGCTCCATGGTCCCTCCTGCGGATGGCTGATGAGCGGGATTGTGCGCCGAAACGGTCACCCGCGGCGCGCCCGCATCGCCTGCTCGAGCGCCGCCGCGGCAGCGTTCGCCGGCTCCAGCGGGGCGCCTCCGAAGCGGGCCGCGGACAGCGCCTCAGCCGCGCGCAGCGCGGCGCCGCGCAGGTCCGCGTCGAGCGCGACGGGCAGCGCTTCGGCGTGCTCGACGAGGCCGCGCGAGGGCGGTCGCGGCGCGCCGAGGCCATTTGGTATATCAATAGTAAATTTTTGTGATGCTTCCTGGCCTTTTACTTTATAAGCAATTGGGTGATCATAATCCCAAAAACCATTCTTTTTATAAACTAAAGATA
>JAANMY010000311.1_pt1 | contig 70222 bp, 61 predicted proteins | sample 7279691 | NCBI WGS metagenome assembly JAANMY01 (sample SAMN14094543, study PRJNA606508) | bioreactor metagenome | isolation source: A lab-scale SPAN reactor treating ammonium-rich wastewater day 388 | place: Ireland: Galway | collected 2018-02-07 | reverse complement strand
GCGGTCTGCGGCGTTGCAAATCCTCGCCATAGCTAGCGCTATGTCTGTGGTTTGCGCCTTGCAGCCCATCCCGATCCGCATCCCGCACCCCTTCGCGCGCAGATCGTGAACACGTTCTAAGCCAATGCCTACATCGATGTCTGCACCAATGCCCACAGCCCCTGCCGCCGCGCAGCGCCACATTCCCCTGCACGGCTGCAGCAACTTTCGTGATCTGGGCGGCTACAGCGGCCACCAGGGGCAGCGGCTGCGCTGGGGGCAGGTGTACCGCTCCGACCATCTGGCCGATTTGAGCGCGGGCGATCTGGCGCAACTGGATGCCCTGGGCGTAGCCCGCGCGGTGGATTTTCGCGGTGCGCAGGAACGCGCCCAGCACGGCTACGACTGGCCCCAGCTGCAGCAGCACAGCCTGGTGATTGAGCCCACCCTGGTGCACGAGGCAATGCAGCTGTTGAAAGCGGGCGGGCACTTGAGCGTGGCCGACACCGTGGCGCTGATGCAGTCCACCTACCGGGGCCTGGTGGTGGAGTCCGCGCCGGTGTTTGCCCGCTGGTTTGCCCTGCTGCTGGAGGATGAGCGCCCCCTGGTCTTTCACTGCACTGCGGGCAAAGACCGCACCGGCTGGGCCGCCGCCTTGCTGCTGCACGCGCTGGGCGTAGCCCCAGAAGTGATTGCGCAGGATTATTTGCTCACCAACCAGCTCTACCGCCGCCCCGCCGCCTTGGCCGCGCAGGCGGCCCAGCACATTCCGCAGGACGTGCTGCACGTGCTGTGGTCGGTGCAACCGGCTTTTTTAGACAGTGCCTACGCCGCCGTGGCGCAGCACTGGGGCAGCATCGATGCCTATCTGCACGAAGCCATGGGGCTCAGGCCCACGGCATTGGCCCAATTGCGCGGGCGTTACCTGCAGCCTGCTGCGTGATCGGAATTGGGTGTAGGGTTGAGGCTTTCGGTTTTGTACAAGGAAAGCACCATGGCCTCTGCCTTACTCCAGCATCCTATCACCGCCCAGTGGCCGCCCCAGCACCCCGAGCGCCTGCAGCTGTATTCCCTGCCCACACCCAATGGCGTGAAAGTCTCCATCGCGCTGGAGGAGATAGGCCTGCCCTACGAGGCGCACACCATCCGCTTTGAGCGCAATGACCAGTTTCACCCGGCGTTTTTGGCGCTCAATCCGAACAACAAAATTCCCGCCATCCTCGACCCCCACGGCCCGGGCGGCCAGCCGTTGGCGCTGTTTGAATCGGGGGCCATCCTGATGTATCTGGCCGAAAAAACCGGGCAATTTCTCCCAACCGACCCGGCCCAGCGCTACACCACGCTGCAATGGCTGATGTGGCAAATGGGCGGTCTGGGGCCGATGTTGGGGCAGCTGGGCTTTTTTCATAAATTTGCCGGCAAAGACTTTGAAGACAAACGCCCGCGCGACCGCTATGTGAACGAGGCCAAGCGCCTGCTGGGCGTGCTCAACCAGCATTTGCGCGACCAGCCCTGGATGGTGGGCGATGCCTACACCATTGCAGACATGGCCGTCTTCCCCTGGGTGCGCAACCTGATTGGCTTTTATGAGGCGGCCGATGTGGTTGGCTGGAGCGATTTCCCGCACGTGGCGCGGGCGCTGGCGGCCTTTTTGGCCCGCCCCGCTGTGCAACGCGGGCTGGAGGTGCCGCGCGCTTAGCGCGGTTCACAACAAATTCTGCCGGTGCCCAGCCAGGCTAGCGCCCAAACAAACGCGCTAGCCAGCCTTTTTTTTGCATCCGGTGCTCTAACTCGGGAAAGAGTTTTTCGTAATCAATGTGCCGTGTTTCCGCATCGGCTGCGCCCTGGCGCTGGGCAGCATCAACGCGGTTTAAATATTTCTTCACGATGGAGGCATAGGCGTGGTCTTCGGTGCGAATGTGGCTAAACAGCCAGCGCGACAGCAGCTTGTGCAGCTCTTCGGCCACATCTTCCCCGGCTTCAAAACGCTCTTGAATCGACACAATGCGGCGGATAAAAAGCTCGTGCACCTTTTTGTGCGGGCCTAAAAAGGTGTAGCCCGCTTGCTCCAGCAGGCTTTCTTCAAAGGCAAAGTGCGATTCGGTGTACTCGGCGGTGTCGGCAATCACCTTGGACAGCGCTTGCCGGTCTGGCGAGCTGCGCAAGTTGTACAAGGTGTTGATGTACTGGGCGATGCGTTGGTGCTGGCGGTCAATTTCCGCAATCCCGGTGTCCAAGTCGGCGCTCCAGACAAGATGAGCCATAGAAATCTCCGCAAAACTGACAAGGTTGAGAACCAGGGAATATACCTAGTTCCAAGAGGGGCAATCGGTATTGGCACCGCGCTGGCGGGTGGCAACACCCTTCTTGGCAGAAAAGAGCGCGGCCAACTTCCTACAATCTGCGCCCATGACTTTGCCCACCTACACCCGCGCCCAGCAGCTGCCTGCCATCCTGGAACAACGTATTGCCATCTTGGATGGGGCCATGGGCACCATGATCCAGCGCTTCAAGCTCACCGAGGCCCAGTACCGGGGCGAGCGCTTTGCCGACTTTGCCTACGATGTGAAGGGCAACAACGAGCTGCTCAGCCTGACGCGCCCGGATGTGATCCGCGACATCCACGAAGGCTACCTGGCCGCCGGGGCCGACCTGATCGAGACCAACACCTTTGGCGCCACCAGCATCGCCCAGGACGACTACCACATGGGCCATCTGGCCTACGAGATGAACTTAGAAAGCGCCAAGCTGGCACGCGCGGCCTGCGACAAATTCTCCACCCCCGACCACCCGCGCTTTGTCGCCGGGGCCCTGGGCCCGACGCCCAAAACCGCCAGCATCAGCCCCGATGTGAACGACCCGGGCGCGCGCAACATCAACTTCGAGCAGCTGCGCGTGGCCTATCTGGAGCAAACCCTGGGCCTGATTGAAGGCGGTGCGGACGTGATTTTGGTGGAAACCATTTTCGACACCTTGAACGCCAAAGCGGCGCTGTTTGCCGTCGATGAGGCGTTTGAGCAGACCGGCGAATGCCTGCCCATCATGATTAGCGGCACGGTGACCGATGCCTCAGGGCGCATCCTGAGCGGCCAAACCGTCACGGCGTTCTGGCACAGCGTGCGCCACGCCAACCCGCTGTCGGTGGGCCTGAACTGCGCCCTGGGCGCGGCGCTGATGCGCCCCTACATCCAAGAGCTGGCCAAGGCCGCGCCAGATACCTTCATCAGCTGCTACCCCAACGCCGGCCTGCCCAACCCCATGAGCGACACCGGCTTTGACGAGACACCCGAGGTCACCAGCCGCCTGGTGCACGAGTTTGCCGCCGAGGGGCTGGTGAACATTCTGGGCGGCTGCTGCGGCACCACGCCCGACCACATTGGTGCCATCGCCCAAGCCGTTGCGCCCGTGCCCACGCGCAAGCTGTTTTACCCAGCACACGCCTAAACACCTGCCTAAACAATAGCTCTTTGCGCTTGTAATTCAATGGTTTCACCATAGTTTTTATCTGAAATCACTATTACAAAAGCGCAAACAGCTATCAAAAATATGAACAAGGAGACAAGCATGCAAAAAGTTTTGCACACCCTGCGCGTGCTGGAAATTGGCGGCCTGGGCCCCGGCCCGTTCTGCGCCATGCACCTGGCCGACCTGGGGGCCGACGTGATCAGCCTGGTGCGCCCCGGCAACGGCAGCCTGCCCATCACGGGCGATTTGCTCAACCGGGGCAAGCGCTCGGTCTTTGCCGACCTCAAATCCCCCGAGGGCCGCGCCCTAGTGCTGCAGCTGGTGGCCCAGGCCGACATCCTCATCGAAGGCATGCGCCCCGGCAGCATGGAGCGCCTGGGCCTGGGCCCGCAAGAGTGCCACGCCGTCAATCCCGCCCTGGTCTATGGCCGCATGACCGGCTGGGGCCAGCACGGCCCGCTGGCGCACACCGCTGGGCACGATGCCAACTACACCGCCCTGTCCGGGGCCATGTGGGGCTGCAGCCCGGCCGATGCCCGCCCCGTCGCCCCCGTGGGCGTGCTGGGGGACATTGGCGGCGGTGCGCTCTATTTGATGACGGGGCTGCTGGCTGGCGTGCTGCAGGCGCGCGCCAGCGGCCAGGGCACGGTGGTGGATGCCGCCATCGTCGATGGCGCGGCGCACATGCTCAACCTCATGCTCAGCATGCGCAGCACCGGCCTGGTGGGCGACACGCGCAGCACCAGCCTGCACACCATGGCACCGTTCTACGACACCTATGTCTGCGCGGATGGGGAGCACATCGTCATTGGGCCGATTGAGCCGCAGTTCTACCACCTGCTGCTGCAGCGGCTGGGCCTGGAGGGCGACCCGGACTTCACCGGCGACCAATGGGACCGCAGCGCCTGGCCCCAGCGCCGCGCCCGCTTGGCGGCGCTGTTTTTGCAACACCCCCAGGCCCACTGGCAGGCCCTGCTGGAAGGCACGGATGCGTGCTTTTCCGCCGTGCTCAGCCCCAAAGCGGCGCTGCACCACCCCCACCTGCAAGCGCGTGGCGTGTACGCCGAGCCCCAGGGCACACTGCAAGCCAGCCCGGCCCCGCGCTTTGGCGCTGCGCCCTACCCCATCAACCCCACCCACCCTGCCGGAGCGCACACCGAAGCGGTATTGCAGGATCTGGCCCAAGGCGGCCGTGGCTGGCGGGCGTAAACAGCCCCGTACCAATCCAATCCCCCAACCAGCCCCTGAGCAAAGCCATGCACTCCAAAATCTACCCCGCCCTGCTGGCCATCAGCGCCACGGTTGCCCTGAGCGCCTGCAGCAGCACCGCGCCGCGCCCTGCCGACGACCTGGAGGTGGCGTTTATGTGCACCAACGGCACGGCCATTGCGGTGCGCTTTTCGCCCGCCAATGAAACCGCTGTGCTCACGCACCAGGGCAGCAGCATCACCCTGGCGCAGCAGCCCAGCGGCTCGGGCTTTATCTACAGCAATGGCCCCAACACCATCCGCGGCAAGGGCGATGACCTGACCGTCGAGATTGGCCGCATGGTGCCGCTGCAGTGCACGGCCCAGTAAACCGTTGGCCACCACAGCACAGGCAGGATTGATGCAACGTCGCTCTCTTTGGATAGCGGGCGGCGCCACGCTGCTGGTGCTGGCCCTGGGTGGGATTGGGGCCCAAAAAATGGCCGGCCCCCGGCTGGCGGCCTACCAAGTGGTGGCCCAACCCCTGGTGCAGACCGTGGTGGCCACGGGGCGGGTCACGGCCCCCGCGCGGGTGCAGGTGGGCAGCCCCATTACCGGGGTGGTGCTGCAGCGGCACGTGCGCGAGGGCGACCAGGTGCGCCCCGGCGATGTGCTGGCCGTGCTGCGCGCCGACGACCTGCAGGCCCAGGTGCGCCAGGCCCGTGCTGCCCTGGCCGAGCTGCAGCAATCCACCCGCCCACAAGCCCAGCGGGCCGCGCAGCAAACACAGCAGCAGTGGCAGCAGGCCCGCCGTGAACTCGAGCGCCGCCGCCTGCTGGCCAGCCAACAGGCCATCAGCCACGAAGCGCTGGAACAAGCCATAGAGGCCGAAACCCTGGCCCGCCTGGCCGCCGAACAAGCCCAGCTGCAAGCGCGCGCACTGCAGCCCGGTCAGGCCCAGGAAGCCAGCGCCCAGGCCCGGCTGGCCAGTGCCCAGGCGCAGCTGGACAAGGCCACTATCCGCGCCGAGGTGGCCGGCACCGTGCTCACGCGCCATGCCGAGCCGGGCGACCTGGTGCAGCCGGGCCAGGTTCTGTTCGAGATGGCTGGCGATGGCACCACCGAGGTGCTGGTGGCGCTGGATGAAAAAAACCTGGAGGTGCTGGCCCTGGGGCAATCGGCCAGGTGCATTGCCGATGCGTATCCGCGCCAGCCTTTTGCGGCCCAACTGGACTTTATTGCGCCCAGCATCGACCCCCAGCGCGGCACGGTGGAGGTGCGCCTTGCGGTGGCCGCTGCGCCCGATTTTTTGCGCCAGGACATGACGGTTTCGGTCACGATCCAAACCGGTGCGCAGGCCTCGGCCATCGTCGTGCCCAACGATGCCCTGGCCGATCTGGACGGCGAGCACCCCCACGTTTGGGTGGTGGAGCAAGGCCGTGCCGTGCGCCGCGAGCTGCAGCTGGGCCTGCGCGGCCTGGTGCAAACCCAGGTCACAGCAGGCTTGCAAGCCGGTGATTGGGTGCTGGCCGATGCGCAAGCCCCCCTGGAGCCGGGCCAGCGCGTGCGCGCACTGGAGCGCCCACTGCCATGGGCCGCACCATGAGCCACCCGCGCACGCCCCAGCCCGCCGGGGGACGGCAATCGGGATGGCCTCTGTGGATTGAATGGACGCTGGCCACCCGCTTTCTGCGCGAGGGCAAGGCGCAAAGCACGTTGATTTTGGTGGGCATTGCCGTGGGCGTGGCCGTGCTGGTGTTTCTGACTGCCTTGATCACGGGCCTGCAAAACAACATCATCGACCGCACCCTGGGCACCCAGGCCCACATCAAGGTGCAGCCGCCCAAAGAGCGCAACCTCATCGCCCCCGCACCGCCCGGCCATGTGCAGCTGGTGCTGGAGGACCAACGCGCCCAGCGCCTGCGCTCCATCAACAACTGGCAACAGGTGCGCGATGTGCTTGACGGCCTGCCCCAGCTCTCGGCCGTCTCCCCGCTGATCTCGGGGCCCGCCTTTGCCCGCCGGGGCCAGGCCTCGATGCCGGTCAGCCTGCTGGGCATTGATCCGCCGCGCTACCGGCGCATCATCGCCCTGGAAGAGGCCATCGTGGCCGGTGCCTTTCGCCTGCAGGCGCAAGATGCCCTCATCGGCCGCCAACTGGCCGCCGACCTGGGCCTGCGCGTGGGCGACAAGCTGCGCCTGGATGCCGGCCAAGGCCAGGAGAGCGTGGTCAGCGTGGCCGGCATCTTCCAACTGGGGGTGCGCGAGCTGGATACGCGCTACGTCTATCTGGGCATGCAGCAAGCCCAGTCACTGCTGAACCTGCCCGGTGCCGCCACCAGCCTGGACTTGAAGCTGCACCACATCTTTGAAGCGCAAACCATGGCCACCCACATCAGCCGCTTAACGGGGCAGCAAGCCCAAAGCTGGATTGAAACCAACACCCAGCTGATGAATGCCCTGCAATCGCAGCGCCTGTCCACCCAGATGATCAGCAGCTTTGTGGCCTTGAGCGTGGCGCTGGGCATTGCCAGCGTGCTGGCCGTCAGCGTCGTGCAGCGCACCCGCGAAATCGGCATTCTGCGGGCCATGGGGGCCAGCCGGCAGCAGATGCTGCGGGTGTTTTTGCTGCAGGGAGCCATGTTTGGCCTGGTCGGCTCGCTGCTGGGCAGCCTGGCCAGCTATGGCCTGGTGGCCATCTTCAACAACTTTTCCGCCCAGCTGTTCTCCATCCCGCTCGACCCCTGGCTGGCGCTGCTGGCCGCTGGCCTGGCCACGGCCACCGGCATTGTGGCGGCCGCCATCCCCGCGCGGCGTGCGGCCACGTTAGACCCGGTGCAGGCCATCCGCCATGTCTGAGCACACCAGCGGCGACCAAGAAGTGCTGCGCCTGGACGGCCTGTGCAAACGCTACAACCTGGGCCAGCCCACCGAAACACAGGTGCTGCACGGGCTATCGCTGCGCCTGCAGCGCAGCGACTTCACCGCGCTGACGGGCAGCTCCGGCTCAGGCAAAAGCACGCTGCTGAACCTGATCGGCCTGCTGGACACCCCCACGGCAGGCGAACTGCACCTGCTGGGCCAGCCCACCAGCGGCATGGACGAAGCCCAGCGCACGGCATTGCGCGGGCAGCACATCGGCTTTGTCTTTCAGTTCCACCACCTGATCACGGCATTTACTGCGCTCGAGAATGTGCTGATGCCCATCGCCCTGGCCCACGGCAAGCCCACGTGCGAGCACACCGAGTTTGCCCAGCACCTGCTTGCCCAAGTGGGGCTAGAGAAGCTGGCGCAGCAACGCCCCGACCAGCTCTCTGGCGGGCAACAGCAGCGCGTGGCCGTGGCCCGCGCCCTGGTGACCCAACCAGCGCTGCTGCTGGCCGACGAGCCCACAGGCAACCTTGACAGCCGCTCTGCGGCCGAGGTGTTCAAGCTGTTGCGCCACTTCAACCAGACCTTTGGCTGCGCCGTGCTGATGGCCACGCACGATCTGCGCCTGTCCGAGCAATGCGACCGCATCGTCCACCTGGCCGATGGGCGCATTGCCAGCGATCGCCACCGCCCCTAAAACCAGGCCATCCAGCAAGACAAGCTAAGCCCGGCTTTGCGCCCGCGCCACCGACCACAGGTAATTCATCTGGGCACAAAACGGCTGGGCGCACACCGCCCGGCCCTGGTATTGGCAGCCATCGACCACGCACAGCCCGCGCTGCTCCCCCTCGTGGCGCATTTGGCGCGGCTGCTGGCCACTGGCATGCAGTTGCGCCATCTGCACCCAGGGATCGGTCACACGGCCATGCAGCAACGTCTGCCACTCCTGCGGCAGCAACTGCGCCGGGGTATAGGCCGCCGCCGCTTGCACCGCCTGCTGGGCCACCTGGCTGGGCAGGGGTTGCAACTCCAACTGCAAGAGGGCGCTGGTGCGCAACATGTGCAGCTGCGCCTGCATGGATTGCGGCGTACCCGGCACCACCTGGGGCTGCAAAACCAGGCCAAAGGCCGAACTGCTGAGCTGCTGCAACGACCCGGCAAAGGCAATATTGAGCAGGCCCTGGCCCACCCACGGCGCACCCAACCCCAGCCCCCCTGCGCCGCCCCCACCGGCCGGACTGCCTCCGCCCGGCAAGGCCGCCGCCAGGGCCGCTTGGGCCTGGGCCCAGGCCACGGGGACTTTGAGCATCAAACTCATGCCCCGCGTGCCATCTTGGGCCGCAATGCTGCCTTGCAGCACCAGCCAGTTTTGCAACGCAGGAATGGTGACCGCCTTGCCCTGCCCCTGCTGCGCGGCCTGCGCCGCCATGGCTGCGCCCTGGCTGTGCCCAGATGGCGGGCCCGCTGGCGCTGAGGGCGCTGATCGCCCCGCTTGCTGTAGCACGGCCTGCAGCAAGTTTTGCGGCCAGGCCTGGGCACTGAGCAATTGCTGCGGCAACGCCTGCCCCGCCGTGGCCTGCTGCACCAAGCTGCTGAGCAAGGCCAGCACCGCTGCAGGCACCCCATTGGCCGGCCAAGCCGTAGCGGCCAGCGGCCCGCCAGCGCCGACCTGCTGCACCAATTGCGCCACCAGCTGGGTAAAGGCCTCCACCCGCACCGTTTGCTGCGCTTGTGGGGAAAGATTGACCGAACTGCCCGCAGCCGCCTGCGCCTGGGCCACCGCCGCAGTGGCCGCAGGTGCCTGGGGGGCGCTCACCGGGGCCGCAGCAGGCACCGCCGTTGCCGGGGTGGCCGCATTGGTGGCGGCAGGTTGATTGCTTACAGGAGCACTTCCCGCTGCTTGGGCTTGTATTTTTTGATTAAAACTAGCGTCTTCTGTTGAATTACCAGCGGATGCAGCTAGCATTGTTGAAGTGGTGGCCGCCGCCGTGGAGGCCGCAGCCACCGCTGATGCAGCCGCAGCCGCCACTGCGGGAGGGGCCGCAGCGGCATTGCTGGGCGGCAAAATATCGCTCACAACACGGCCACCCGCAGCGTTTTAGAACAGCACCCGGCAGCGCACCGTGCCCGGCACTTGTGCCAGTTTTTCCAGCGCCAAGGCCGATGAGCCAGGCTCCAGATCAATCACCACATAGCCCAGTTTTTCGTGGGTGCGCAAATACTGGCCCGCCACGTTGATGCCGTTTTCCGCAAACACCTGGTTGATGGCCGAGAGCACGCCCGGCACGTTGTGGTGTACGTGCAAGATGCGGTTTTGCCCCGGATGCTCGGGCAGCGCCACTTCGGGGAAGTTCACCGCCGAAATGGTGGTGCCGTTGTCGCTGTAACGCACCAGTTTGTCGGCCACTTCCAGGCCGATATTGGCCTGCGCCTCCATGGTCGAGCCGCCAATGTGCGGGGTCAAAATCACATTGTCCAGCCCGCGCAAAGGCGAGATGAATTCATCCTTGTTGCTCTTGGGCTCAACCGGAAACACGTCCACCGCCGCGCCCAGCAGCTTGCCGCTTTTGAGCGCCTTGGCCAACTCATCAATCACCACCACGGTGCCCCGCGCCGCGTTGATAAAGATGCTGCCAGGCTTCATGGCGGCAAACTCTTTTTCGCCCATCATCCATTGCGTGGACGGCAACTCGGGCACGTGCAAGGTCACGATGTCGCTGTGCGCGAGCAAATCCTCCAGCGAGGCGGCCTGGTGCGCATTGCCCAGCGGCAACTTGGCCACCACGTCGTGGAACAGCACGTGCATGCCCAAGCCCTCGGCCAGCACCGACAGCTGTGTGCCGATCGAGCCGTAGCCCACAATGCCCAGCGTTTTGCCACGAATCTCAAACGCGTTGTCGGCCGATTTCAACCAGCCACCCCGGTGCGCTACGGCGTTTTTCTCGGGGATGCCGCGCAACAACAAAATCGCCTCGGCCAAGACCAACTCGGCCACCGAGCGGGTGTTGGAGTACGGGGCGTTAAACACCACAATGCCTTTTTCCTGCGCGGCGATCAAATCCACCTGGTTGGTGCCAATGCAAAAGCAGCCAATGCCCACCAGCTTTTTCGCCGCCTCCAGCACCTCGCGCGTCAGCTGGGTGCGCGAACGCACGCCGACAAAATGCACATCGGCAATCTTGGCCTTGAGCTCATCGCCCTCCAGCGCGTGCGCGAGCAGCTCCACATTGCTGTAACCAGCCTTGGTAAAGGTTTGCACAGCACTGCTGTGAACCCCTTCCAACAGCAAAATTTTGATTTTCGATTTGTCCAGCGAGGTTTTTGTCATGAAGATACTTTCCAAAGTTAGCTTCGGCGATTACAGCGGATTCCCTTTAAGCCCACCGCCACTGTGCGCCAGATCAAGGCGGCAAGTATGGCCTAGCCGAGATAGCAACACCAAGGCCATATCCTGATATATAATTTTTGGCTTCGCCCATGTGGCTCAGTGGTAGAGCACTCCCTTGGTAAGGGAGAGGTCGGCAGTTCAATCCTGCCCATGGGCACCACACAGCAAAACCCGCTAATTTTTTCGAATTAGCGGGTTTTTTTATTGCTCAGTGGGCACCCTGGGCCAGCCTAGCCACGGGCCTGCAGCTCCAGCCCGGCATGCTCGCGCAGCGGATGGAAGTGGATTTTTGGAAAGCGCTCCTGCGCCAGGCGCACGTCGTAGGGGCTGGTGCAGAGGAAGGCCAGGGTATTGGCTGCATCGTGCGCCAGGCGCAGCGGGTAGGCCGCTTCAAACTGGCGCAGTTCGGCAGGGGTGTCGGCCGTGATCCAGCGCGCGCCGGTGTACTGGCAGCCTTCCAGGCGAATGTCGCAGTCGTACTCGGTTTTCAGGCGGTGCTGCACCACTTCAAACTGCAGCTGGCCCACCGCGCCCAGCAGCATGTTGCCACCGGCATCGGGCTTGAACACCTGGATGGCACCTTCTTCGCCCAGCTCCATCAAGCCCTGTTGCAGCTGTTTGGAGCGCAAAGGATTTTTCAGCACCACGGTCATGAACATTTCCGGCGCAAAGAACGGCAGGCCGGTGAACTGCAGGTTGGGGCCATCGGTGATCGAATCACCCAGCTGCACGCCGCCATGGATGGTGAAGCCGATGATGTCGCCCGCGTAGGCTTCGTCCACCGCTTCGCGCCGCTGGCTCATGAAGGTGACCACGCTGGTGGGGCGCAGCTCTTTGCCGGTGCGCTGCACCTTCATCTTCATGCCGGGCGTGTATTTGCCACTGGCCACGCGCACAAAGGCGATGCGGTCGCGGTGGTTGGCATCCATATTCGCCTGCACCTTGAACACCACACCGGCAAAGCCCTTGTCCTCGGGGCGAATCGTCACCTCTTGGCGCTGGCGGTTCACTTCCTGGTAGGCCAGGCGCGTGCCCGGGGGCGGCGACATGTCCACCACGGCATTGAGCACTTCCTGCACACCAAAATTGTTCACCCCCGAGCCAAAGAACACCGGGGTGAGCTTGGCCGCCAGAAACTGTTCGTGGTTCCATGCGGCCGAAGCACCCACGGCCAGCTCCATGCTCTCCAGGGCATCGTCAAAGGCTTTGCCAAAGCGCTGGCGCAGCTTGTCGGCTTCAGCCAGCGGGATGACTTCAAAATCTTGCGGGCGCTTTTCAGTGCCCGCCTCAAACACCGTCATGCTTTGCGTGCGCAGGTCGATGATGCCGCCGAACTGCTTGCCCTGGCCCACCGGCCAGGTGATGGGGCAGCAGGGCATGCCCAGCTCGCGCTCGACCTCGTCCAAGATGTCCAGGGGGTCGCGCACCTCGCGGTCCATTTTGTTCACAAAGCTGATGATGGGCGTATCGCGCTGGCGGCACACCTCGATCAGGCGGCGGGTCATCTCCTCCACCCCATTGGCGGCATCGACCACCATCAGGGCCGAATCCACGGCCGTGAGCACGCGGTAGGTGTCCTCGCTGAAGTCTTTGTGGCCGGGCGTGTCCAGCAGGTTGATGACGTGGTCGCGGTAGCTCATCTGCATCACGCTGGAAGCCACCGAAATGCCCCGCTGTTTTTCAATCTCCATCCAGTCCGAGGTGGCGTGGCGGCTGGCTTTGCGCCCTTTCACCGCCCCGGCAATCTGGATGGCACCGGAGAACAGCAACAGCTTTTCCGTCAGCGTGGTTTTACCCGCGTCCGGGTGGGAAATGATGGCAAAGGTGCGGCGGCGCCGCGTTTCTGAAGCGTAAGACACAGTAAAAAATAAAAAAGCAATCAAAAGACAAAGACAGGCCCGAGTTTCCCCGGGCCTGCAGCAATGGGTGCGATTGTAAAAGCCTGCTGTGCGCTAGAACGTGTTTACACCACCTTCTGGGCATGCACCCGCTGTTGCTGCACCTGCGAGCCCACGGCCCCGGCGGCCAGCACGCTCACCGCCAGCGCCAACGCCGCCCCGTAAAAAACCCAATGAGGCTGCTGGTGGTCCATCAACCAGCCAAAAATGGGCGCGGCCACACTAAAGCCCAAATCCAGCCCCGAATACACCGTGCCATACACCCGGCCCGTGGCCCCAGGCGGCGCCGCTTGCTTGATCAACATATCGCGCGAAGGCCCGGCCAGCCCCTGGCCAAACCCTGCGGCGGCCCCCACCGCCAAGGCCACATGGCCGGGCAGCCAGCCCGTTCCTGCCAAAGCCAACAACGCCCCGGCCAGCAGCAAAAAGACCGCAATCACCCGATCCAGCCGCTGCACCCGGGCCGCCAAAAAGCCGCCCCCCACCATGCCCAGGGCGCTGCACAACATAAAACCCGTCACCAGCCAATACGTCAGTGCCAAACTCAGCTGCGGATACAGGCTGTGAAGCGCCGGACTGGCAAAGCTTTGCACCGCACTTAAACCCGCCGTCGTAAAGAAAAAGAAAGCAAAGCACAGCCACACAGCAGGCAATGCAAGAAAAGAAAATGGATTTTCTTTGTTTTTACCAGCGGTTACAGCTATGTTTTTTGATGCCTGTGGCGACAAATGGGCACGGTCATCCAGCCAGCGGCGCTGGTGCACCACGATGGCCAACACCACCAAGGCCAAAACCGCGCCGCTGAAGCAGGCGATGCGCCACGAGCCGGTCCAGCTGGTGATCCCCGCCATGAACACCGGGGCCGCAGCCCAGCCTACATTGCCCGAAATGCCGTGGACAGAAAACGCGTGGCCCATGTTCTGGGGCGAAACACGCTGGTTCAAAATCGTGAAATCAACCGGGTGAAAGGGCGCATTGCCCAAGCCGGCCAACACCGCAGCAGCCACCAGCATGGCGTAGTTTTGCGCACTGGCGGCCACCAAACCGGCCAGCGCAAAACTGGCCAAGGCCGCAAACAGAATGGGCCGCGCCCCCACCTTGTCCACCAAAAAACCGGCCAGCATTTGCCCCACGCCAGAGACAACAAAAAACACCGACACCACCGTGCCCAGCTCTACATAGCTGTAGCCAAACTCGGCCATCAACCACGGAAACAATGGCGGCAGCAGCAGATGAAAAAAATGCGAAGCCCCGTGGGCCAAACCCACCAGGCCAATGGTGCGGGCATCGTGCCCCCAAGAAGTGCTTGCAGTGGCATTGGTCATGCCGGCATCTTAGAACGTGTTCATGATCTCGAATGAAGGTGTGGGGGATGCGGCTCGGGATGGGAGACCGCCCGAAACCGCGCCCGCACACCCATGAGGAGATCGTGAACACGTTCTTAGAGGCCTGACAATGCGCCGATGTCCACCACCACCACGCCCCCTGCCACCACGCGCAAAACGCTGCTGATTGTTTACCACTCGCTCACCGGCGGCACCGCCCAGATGGCGCAAGCCGCGCAGGCTGGCGCGCAGACCGTGCCCGGCGTATCCACACTGTGGCTGCATGCCGCGCAGGCCAGCCCGCCGCAGGTGCTGCAGGCCGACGGCTACCTCTTTGCCACGCCAGAGAACCTGGCGGCAATGAGCGGCATGCTCAAAGACTTTTTCGACCGCTGCTACTACCCGGTGCTCGATCGCATCAGCGGCCGCCCCTACGCCAGCCTGGTGTGCGCCGGCAGCGACGGCGCGGGCGCAGCACGCCAGATCGCGCGCATTGCCACCGGCTGGCGCCTCAAGGCCGTGGCCGAGCCGCTCATCGTCTGCACCCACGCCCAGACCCCCGAGGCCATCCTGGCCGCCAAACAGATCGGCAAACACGACCTGGAGCGCTGCTACGCCCTGGGCGAGGCGCTGGCGCAGGGGCTGGCGTTGGGGGTGTTCTGAGGCCTGAGGCGCAAACACGGCGGACACGGTTTCACGTGGAACGCCGCCGTCCGCCCGGGCGGCGGGGCAAGGGGTACAGGCGCTGGCCGCGCACCATCACGCCGTCGGGGGTCAGCGCCGCCGTGTGGCCAGCGGCTTCGTGGGCGGCAATTTCTTGCGCATCCATGCTGGCAATGGGGCATTGGTAGGCATACACCGCACGGCCATCGGGCAAGCTGGCGCTGAGTGTGGGCGGGGTATCGGGCAAGGGAAAGTTCAAACTGACCAGCCAGGCCCCAGGTGGCATTTCTGCCATGGATTTCACCGCGGCCCGGCTCATGCTCTCTGGCCGTTGAAACAAATACACCAGGTGGTAAGGCCCCCAGTCGGCCACCCACATATTGCCCTGGCGCACGCTGGCCCAGGGGCAGCGCAGAGCGCAGGCCCAGCGCAGCACCCAGCTCCATTCCACCCCGTGAATGCGCGCCTGCGGCCAGGCTTGGCGCAACGCCCGCAGGCCATCACCCAGGCCGCAACCGGCATCCAGCACCTTGGCCCCCGGCGGCAGCGCCAACTGCGCCGCCAGTCCCTGCAACGCCCCGGCAGGCGTGGGAAAAATCGGCGCATCGCGCCAGGCATTCAAGGGATAAACCAGCAACAGGCCGCCCAGCAGCAACAGCCAGCCCCAGCCAGGCAAGCTGCCCGCCACCAGCACCGCAAACGACAGCGGAAACCCCGCTGCAATCCAGCCCCGCCGCCACCAGGTACTACCCCACAGGCTGGCACCGACACTGAACACCACCGCCAAACCAGCGGCGGCCCACCAAGGCAGCCAGCGCTGCCCACCGACAAACAACAACCAAGCGCCACCCCAGACCAGCAGCGCGGGCAAAGGCCAGACCAAGGACAGCACCCCGCGCTGCCAAAAAGAGGTTTTCATCGTTGAATGCTTTCGCAAAAAAATACGTGCGCCGTAGTAGGAAGGATTGCCACGATCTATAGTTTTCCCCTATGCTCCCGATCTATTTAATCCATAGGAAAAACTGCCCCATGCGATCCCTACTATCCTGGACTGGAGCGGCATGCGCCCTGATTTTGGCAGGCTGCGCGGCACAAACACCACAATCGCAAGTTACCACCCCAGAGACCGTACGCATCTGCACAGGCAACAGCTGCACCGATCAGCCGCGCAGTGCCGCACTGCCGCAGGCAGCACCCAGCGCCCACGAAGCACAGGCCGAGTTGCGACTGCAGCAACTGGAAGCCTTGGCCGAAAACAGCCCCCATGCGGCCTACGATCTGGGGCTGCGCCTGATGCGGGGTGACGGAGTGCCACACAACAGCTACCAGGGCCTGCAATGGCTGCGCAAGGCCGGAGAACAAAATCTGGTAGATGCCCAGCTGCTGCTGGGGCGTTTGTACCTCTCGGGCGTTGCCGAGATGGGCAGCGATGCCGCCGAAGCCCAGCAATGGCTCAGCCGCGCCGCCGCCCAAGGCAGTGCCCAAGCCCGCAAGCTGCTGGCCCAGGCTGAAAAAATCAAGAACGACGAGCAGGCACAATACCAAGCGCGTGAACAGGCACGCAAAGATTGGGAGCGCTGGATGCAATCTACGCCCTCCCCCTATTACTGGCACTGGGGCCACCACGGCTGGCAGCGCTACTGATGTGCGTTGGTGCCATGCGCACCAATGTGCATCGCCTCTCCCCATTCCCTTTGTTTTGATCTTTAGCAATTAGAAAGAAAGCACTCTTCATGCGTAAACCTTCCCTGCGTCTTCTGGCTCTGCTCTCCACTTTGGCTTTGACGGCCTGTGTCACCCCCGGTGGTGGCAGCATCACCACCGGCAACGCCGCCACCGCCTCCACCGGTGCAGCCGGTGGTGCCAGCAGCGTCAATGCCAACCCGTCGCTGGAGCGCTGCGATGCGCCCCTGGGCACCCTGGCTGTGGACGATGGCCGCGACAAAGAGTGGTACGGCAGCTTTGGCGCAGCCACCAAAATCACCACCATTGAGCCCCTCATCCGCCTGGCTGTGCAGCAATCGAACTGCTTTGTGATCACCTCCATCGGCAGTGGCCGCACCGAGAGCAAGCTCTCCGCCATCACCGACAAGCAGCGCAACTCTGGCGAGTTCCGTGCCGGCTCCAAACAGCAAAAAGGCCAGCGCGTGGCCGCCGATTACTACCTGGAGCCGTCCATCATCATTGACAACGATGCCGTCGGTGGCATGGCCGCCGGTGTGGGTGGCCTGTTTGGCAGCGTGGGCGCGGCCATCGGTGGCGCCATGCAGAGCAAGGCTTCGGTCGTGACCTTGAGCATGTTCGACATCCGTTCTGGCGTGCAAATTTCCATCTCTGAGGGCAACGCCACGGCCACCAACTTTGGCGCCGCCATGGGTGCGCTGGGTGGTGCCGGTGGTGCCGGCCTGGGTGGCTTCTCGCGCTCGCCCGAAGGCAAAGCCACCGTCGCTGCATTCATGGATGCCTACAACAACATGGTGGTGTCCCTGCGCAACTACAAAGCCCAGGAAGTCAAAGGCGGTCTGGGCCGTGGTGGCCAGCTGAAAGTGGGCAACTAAGCCCCACCCCCGTGGGGGCCGCTGTGCCATGCAGCGGCCACGTGGAACATAAAAAAACCTTCGCCACTTTGCGAAGGTTTTTTTATGGGCAGCGCTCAGTGGTCAGCCCGCTCACCAAGCACCGGCCATCGCCAAGCCTATGGGCACTGGCGCAAGCGCTCGATCAGCCCGTTCAGCGCCTCCAGCGAGCCAAATGCAATGGCCACCTCCCCGGTTTGCTGCTTGCCCGATTTTTTCAGGCGCACCTGCACCTGGGCCATGAGCAGGTCGGACAACTCCTCCTCCACGCGCAGCACATCGCCCGATTTGGCTGCCGCACTGCGGGCGCTGGGGCTGCGGCCGTCGTCCCCGGCAGCAACTTTTTTCACCAGCGCCTCGGTCTCGCGCACCGACAGCTTGCGCGCCGCCACTTGGTTGGCGGTGGTGATTTGCTCGGCCTTGTCCAAACTCAGCAGCGCCCGGGCATGGCCCATGTCAATGTCCCCGGCGATGAGCATGGTTTGCACCGGCTCGGCCAAGTGCAGCAGGCGCAGCAAATTGCTGGCCGCCGAGCGGCTGCGCCCCACTGCGGCCGCCGCCTGCTCGTGCGTGTGGCCAAACTCGTGCACCAGGCGCTGCAGGCCCTGGGCCTCTTCCAGCGGGTTGAGGTCTTCGCGCTGAATGTTTTCAATCAAGGCCATGGCGGCGGCGGCCTCATCGGGCACATCGCGCACCAGCACGGGCACGTCGGTCAATCCCGCCAAGGTGGCAGCGCGAAAACGGCGTTCCCCGGCAATGATTTCGTACTGCCCAGCCTGCGGCCCCGCGCCCAGCTTGCGCACCAAAATGGGCTGCATGATGCCCTGGGCGCGAATGCTTTCGGCCAGCTCGTACAACGCGCCCTCGTCCATGCGCGTGCGCGGCTGGTATTGGCCGGGCACCAAGGCGGTGAGGGGCAGTGTGGAAGGGGCATCCGAGGCCGCAGCCGGGCTGGCCTCACTCACTTTGGGGCCTAACAAGGCTTCCAGCCCCCGGCCCAAACCTTTGGGTTTAGCGCTTGCCATGAACACTGTCCTTTACTAAATCTTGCAATAGCGCGTGGCCCTGCGGCCAATCGCCCAGCTGGCTGGCGCTATTGATATGGCCGGCCGCACCGGCATCCACCCACTGCGCGCCCCAATCGGCGGCCAGCTGCTGGGCCCGCGCCAAACGGCAATAGGGGTCATTTTGGCTGCCGACCACCACCGCCGCAAACGGCAAGCGCTGGCGGGCAATGGGCACCCAGCCAGGCAGGTGCTGGCGCAGCTCGGCTTGCTCGACATCGCCCGGTGCCACCAGCAGGGCCGCCTGCACTTTGCCCACCACCGCAGGCGGTGCATGGCGGGCCCACCAGGCCGTCAAGATGCAGCCCAGGCTGTGCGCCACCAGCACCACCGCCGTGGGCGCAGCAAGCACGGCTTCATTCAACTGCACCGTCCAATCGCCACGCAGGGGCTGCTGCCAGTTGTGCTGCTGCACCCGCTGGTAGCCATGCGCCTGCTCCCAGCGGCTTTGCCAATGGTCGGCATCGGAGTTTTGCCAACCGGGCAAAAGCAAGACCGAATACTCTTTATTCATAGCTGTTACCGCTGAAATTTAAACGATTAAAAGATAAAAACACTAAAAATAACTGAAGAATCAAGCGCAAACTGCTATTACATTTTTTTAATGCGCTGCACCATTTCCTGGGCAAACTCAATAAACGCTTTGCTGCCTTTGGCCGAAGGGTCAAACACCACACCGGGCAAACCGTAGCTGGGCGCTTCGGCCAGGCGCACATTGCGCGGAATCACGCTATTGAACACCTTGTCGCCAAAATGCTCTTTGAGCTGATCGCTCACCTGCTGCTGCAGCGTGGTGCGCGGGTCAAACATCACGCGCAGCAGGCCGATGATTTGCAGGTCAGGATTCATATTGGCATGCACCTGCTTGATGGTGTTCACCAAATCGGTCAGCCCCTCCAGCGCAAAATATTCGCACTGCATGGGCACGATCACGCCATGCGCCGCGCACAGCCCGTTCAAGGTGAGCATGGACAGGCTGGGCGGGCAGTCAATCAGCACAAAATCAAAATCACGATCGGCCTGCGCCAAAGCCGCTTTCAGGCGCTCGGTGCGCCGCTCCAGGGTGACCAGCTCAATCTCGGCACCGCTCAGTTCCCGGTTGGCCCCCAACACAGAAAACCCGCATTGTTCAGAGCGCACCGCCGCCTCGGCCACGCTGGCCGATTCGAGCAACACGTCGTACACGCTCAGGGCCAAAGTCCGCTTGTCCACGCCGGCACCCATGGTGGCGTTGCCCTGCGGATCCAAATCAACCAACAAAACCCGCTGGCCAATTTTGGCCAAGCCTGCGGCCAAATTCACCGCCGTGGTGGTTTTACCGACTCCGCCCTTTTGGTTGGCAATACAAAAAACCTTGGCCATGCAACGTCCCTACCCGAATGTCAAAAATGGCGGCTAGTGTAAATCAGCGCCTGAATTTAAATTACGCCGCCCGCACGGGGCGCAACCAAACAATGCAACGCTGTGCATCCAGGCCGGGCACGGTCAAAGGTTCCACGTGAAACACCTGGGCAATCTGGGCATCAAGGGCCGCAATTTCATCGTCAGGCTGTTTGCCCTTCATCGCCAGCCACACCCCATCGGCCGCAATGGCCGAGCGCGACCAGGCCGTAAAGTCGGCCAGCGCAGCAAAAGCCCGGCTGCTCACCACCGCATAGGGGCCGGTCAGCGACTCCACCCGGGCATGGATGCCCGTTAAATTGGGCAAATGCAAACTGGCCGCCGCCTGCTGGATAAAGGCCGCTTTTTTGGCCACGGTATCCACGCAATGCACCGTCAGCTGCGGGCAGCAAATGGCAAACACCACGCCGGGCAAGCCGCCGCCACAGCCCACATCCAACAGCCGCGCAGCCCCAGGTTGGGTGGCCAAATGGCGCTGCAAGGCGGGCACCGCCGCCAAACTATCGAGCAAATGGTGGGTGAGCATTTCCTGCGGGTTGCGCACCGCCGTCAGGTTGTACACCTTGTTCCACTTTTGCAGCAGGTCTAAAAAATCCAACAAGCTTTGCTGCTGGGCACTGCTCAAGTCCAAGCCCAAGGCGTGCACACCGGCCTGCAAGGTGGCCGCCAAATCATGCGACGCTGCGGGCTTCATGCCTGCACCTGCGCCACGGCAAAGCCTTTAAAGCCGCCTTTTTTCAGGTGAATCATCAGCAGCGACACCGCCGCCGGGGTCACCCCAGAAATGCGCGAGGCCTGGCCCAGGGTTTCAGGGCGGTGCTTTTGCAGCGTTTGCCGCACCTCAATCGACAGCGCAGCCACTTGCATGTAATCCAAATCGGCCGGCAGCTTCAGACTCTCGTAATGCGCCGCCCGCTGCACCTCTTCTTTTTGGCGGTCGATGTAGCCAGAATACTTGGCGGCAATCTCCACCTGCTCCACCACTGCCGCCTGCAAATCGCCCAAGGTTTCACGTGAAACATCGGCACTGGCGTATTTGCCATCGTCCATGCCCAACAGGCTGGCGTAATCCACGCCGGGGCGGCGCAGCAGATCGAACAGGTTGTATTCGTGGTCAATGCCCTTGCCCAGCACCCGCTCGGCTTCACTCTGCGGCAGGATGCGCGGGTTCACCCACGTGGCTTTGAGCCGCTCGGTTTCACGAGCCACCGCATCGCGCTTGCGGTTGAACAAATCCCACTGGGCATCGGCCACCACGCCCAGGCTGCGCCCCACTTCGGTCAGGCGCATATCGGCGTTGTCTTCGCGCAGCTGCAGGCGGAACTCGGCCCGGCTGGTGAACATGCGGTAGGGCTCGGTCACACCCTTGGTAATTAGGTCGTCAATCAGCACGCCCAAATACGCCTCATCGCGGCGCGGCAGCCAGGGGCCCTGGCCACGCACTTGCAGGCCGGCATTGATCCCGGCAAACATGCCCTGGGCCGCAGCCTCTTCGTAGCCGGTGGTGCCATTGATTTGCCCAGCAAAAAACAGGCCTTGAATTTGGCGTGTTTCAAAACTGCTTTTCAGCTCGCGCGGATCGAAATAGTCGTACTCAATCGCATAGCCAGGGCGCAGGATGTGGGCGTTCTCCAGCCCTTTGATCGAACGCACCAGCGCGTACTGAATATCAAAGGGCAAGCTGGTCGAAATGCCGTTGGGGTAATACTCGTTGGTCGTCAGCCCTTCGGGCTCCAAGAAAATCTGGTGGCTGTCTTTGTCGGCAAAACGGTTGATTTTGTCTTCCACGCTGGGGCAATAGCGCGGCCCCACACCTTCAATCTTGCCGGTGAACATGGGGCTGCGGTCAAAGCCGCTGCGAATGATGTCGTGCGTTTGCTGGTTGGTGTGCGTCACCCAGCACGGCATTTGCTGCGGGTGCATGCTGGCATGGCCCCGGTAGCTGAACACTGGCAGCACCCCCTCATTCACGCCGCCGGGCATGCCATCCCCGGGCTGCTCGGAGCACTGGCTAAAGTCAATGCTGCGGCCATCAATGCGCGGCGGCGTGCCCGTTTTCAAGCGGCCCTGGGGCAACTTCAATTCTTTCAAGCGTGCGGACAAGCCCATGGAGGGGGGGTCGCCCGCGCGGCCGCCTTCGTGGTTGCGCAGGCCAACGTGGATTTTTCCGTCCAAAAACGTCCCCACGGTCAGCACCACCGCACGGGCACGAAACTGGATGCCAATTTGCGTCACCGCACCCACCACGCGGTCGCCCTCGACCAGCAAATCATCCACCGCCTGCTGAAACAGCCACAGATTGGGCTGGTTCTCCAGCATCTCGCGGATGGCCGCCTTGTACAAAATCCGGTCGGCCTGGGCACGGGTGGCCCGCACGGCCGGGCCTTTGGAGCTGTTCAAAATACGAAATTGAATGCCCGCCCGGTCGGTCGCCAGGGCCATGGCACCGCCCATGGCATCGACCTCTTTGACCAAATGGCCTTTGCCAATCCCCCCAATCGAAGGGTTGCAACTCATTTGCCCGAGGGTTTCAATATTGTGGGTAAGCAGCAGGGTTTTACAGCCCATGCGGGCGGCAGCCAGGGCGGCCTCGGTGCCAGCGTGGCCACCACCGACCACGATGACATCAAATTCTTGGGGGTACAGCATGATTAAAAACTCCAAACCAAGGCCGCGTTGTACGGCACAGCCCTGTTGCGCCAGGGATAAAAAATAGAAAAAGGGGGGTGCGTTAAAACACTGTTGGCGCAAGAAAAACCAGCGATTTTCCCATTCTTTCGCACTTTTTGCAGATAGTGACAATGCGGCCAAGGCCTTGAAAAAGTTCTACGATGCCACGCTTATCAACCACCTTTGCCCTGCACCATGAAACTCTATTACAGCCCCGGCGCTTGCTCCCTCGCACCCCATATCGTTGCCTGCGAAGCGGGCTTGGCCATCGAAGCCATTGTGGCCAGCACCAAAACCCACCAACTGGCCGATGGCACCGATTTTTACAGCATCAACCCGCTGGGCTACGTGCCCTTTTTGGTCTTGGACGATGGCCAAACCCTGCGCGAAGGCCCGGTCATCAGCCAATACCTGGCCGACCAAGCCCCAGACAAAGGCCTGATCGGCCCCGTGGGCAGCATGCAGCGCTACCGCGCACTGGAATGGCTCAACTTCATTGGCACCGAATTGCACAAAGGCTTCTCGCCCTTGTTCGTGCCCGGCACCCCGGAAGACTTTAAGCCCACCGTCAAGCAGCGCCTGTTGCAGCGTTTCACCTGGGTGAATGAGCAACTGGCCGGCAAAGACTATGTGCTGGGCGATGCCTTCAGCGTGGCCGATGCGTATTTGTTCACCGTCTCCAACTGGGGCAAATTTGTTGGTGTTGATTTGTCTGGGTTTGCCAACCTGCAGGCTTACCTGGCCCGCGTTGCTGCCCGCCCCGGCGTACAAGCGGCACTGAAAGCCGAGGGACTGCTAAAGTAATTCCACCCGCCATTGCATAAAAAAAGGTTCCACGTGGAACCTTTTTTTATGCCTGGCAGCCAGCAGCATCACTGCAGCAAATAAGGTGCCGCGGCGGGCCCCGGCTGGCTGGTGGCCCGGCCCTGGCCGGCGGCCAATTTAAATTGCCCCACCACTTGGGCCAGGCGTTGCGCCTGCTCGTTCAGCGACTGGGCTGCCGCCGCAGACTGCTCGACCAAAGCGGCATTTTGCTGGGTCATTTGGTCAATATGGCCCACGGCCTGGTTCACTTCGGCAATACCGCTCGATTGCTCATTGGCGGTCGCCGTGATGTCGCGAATGATGCCAACCACCTTTTCAATGCCACTGACGATCTCTTGCATGGTCGTGCCCGCATCTTGCGCATTGCGCACCCCACCATCCACGGCGGCAACACTGGTGCCAATCAGCTTTTTAATCTCATTGGCGGCATCTGCGCTGCGGTGCGCCAAAGAGCGCACCTCCCCCGCCACCACCGCAAAGCCCCGACCCTGCTCGCCGGCGCGGGCCGCCTCAACCGCTGCATTCAAGGCCAAGATGTTGGTCTGAAACGCAATGGAATCAATCAGGCCAATGATGTCGGCAATGCGGCGGCTGGAATCGGCAATCTCTTGCATGCTGACCACCGCCCCTTGCACCACCGCCCCGCCCTGCCCCGCTGTTTGCGAAGCCACTGCGGCCAGTTGGTTGGCCTGGCCTGCCGCATCCGCCGTTTGGTGTACCGTGCTGGTCAGCTCTTCCAGTGAATCCACCGTTTGCTGCAAGTTGCTGGCCGTTTGCTCCGTGCGCGAAGACAAATCGGTATTGCCGCTGGCAATTTCTTGGCTCGCAATGGCAATGCTGTTGCTGGCCAATTGCACTTGCCCCACCAGCTGGGCCAAATTGCTTTGCATAGCTTGCAAATCTCTTTGCAAGTCGGCCACTTCGTCTTTCCCCGTGCTATCAATGCTTTGGGTTAAATCCCCCATGGCAATGGCTTTGGCCAGTTTTTGCGCCTGGGCCAGAGGGCGGCAAATGGCCAGCATATTCATCCACGTCAGTGGCCCCACCACCAGCAAAGCAAACAACACCACCGCCAAAAACTGCCATTGCGCCTCATCCTTCACCGAGGCCCCTTTGGCCTCAAAGGCTTGGGCCTGTTCGTGCAATTGCATTTGCAAAGCGCCCAAAGCTTGCTGGGCGGCCAGCAGGTGTTGGTAGGGCACATTCGCCGCTTCCAAGGTTTCTTCCATACTCACATAAGGGTTGGCTTGCAAACCTTGCACCAATGGGCCAAAGCCATCAACATAGGCTTGCACCGATTGGCCCAATTTTTCAAGATTGGTTTTCTGGCTGGCCTCCATGGTTTGGCTGATTTGCTGCATCTGTCCCTGCACGGCCTGCACGCCTGCCTTCCATTGGCTATACGAATCATCCAGATTGGCACTGCGCGAGAAGGTGATGAGCACCTCTTTTTCTTTCAATTGCAACGCATCCAGTTTGCTTTGCATTTGCTGCAATTGCTGGTTTTGCTGCCAGGGCACTTGCATAAAGTCTTGGTGCAAGTCATGAATGCGCAGCATGCTCCACATGCCAACGCCACCGAGCAAACCTAACAGCAACAAGACCACGCCAATGGCGCCTTCCATCCGAAATCGAATGGTAAACATGCGTATCAAGGCCATTAAATTCATAAAAACACCTTCTTTATCGGTTTTTTTGCATAAAAACTGCACTGGCAGATGAAAAAGTTAGGGGCTATTGTCAGCCAATTTGTGAACAATTGTTGCAAGAATAACGCTTGACCTTGACATGGTGCAAAGGAGCACCATCCTAGGCTTGTTGCAATATTTTGAAAGAGGAAAACCCATGGAACACATTTTTACTGTCACCGGCATGACCTGCGGCCACTGCGAACGCGCAGTACAACAAGCCCTGCACGGGGTGGATGCCCAGGCGCACATTCAGATTGATCGCCCCGCCAACAAGGTGGTCGTCCAATCCGAGCATGCCAGCCGCGAGGCCCTGGCCGCCGCCATCGCTGAAGAAGGCTATGCCGTCGCCTAAACCGTGGACCTGGCCGGTTCCCATTGGCACAGCGGCAACGCGGGCAGGGGTATCGGCACGGATGGTGCGCCATTACGAGGCGCTGGGGCTGCTCCCCGAAGTGGCCCGCACCGACAGCGGCTACCGCCAGTACACCACCAACGATGTGCACACCCTGCGCTTTATCCGCCGCTGCCGCGATTTGGGCTTTTCTATAGAAGAAATCCGCCAACTCTTGGCCCTGTGGCGCGACAAACTGCGGGCCAGTGCCCAGGTCAAGCACATTGCCCAGGCACACATCCACCAACTCAACGAACGCATCGCCGCCATGCAAGCCATGCAGCGCAGCCTGCAAGCGCTCGTGTCTTGCTGCAAAGGCGACGAACGCCCGGACTGCCCCATCTTGGACGATTTGGGCTCACCGCTTTAAAGCGCCCCGCCCAAAGTTTTGCACTCAAAACCATTCAGCAGCAGAGCCAAATCATGGTGCTGCATGCCAGTATGCGTTTGCATGGCTTGGGAAAATTATGAGAATAAATTAGCCTCTAGCCCTTATGCACAAAGCGCTAGCAGCTATTAAAAATAATAATTTATCCAACAGACAAAGTATAAAAAATTGCCATTATTAAAATCTTAGCCCTTCAACTGATTTCTAGAAAAACGCTCTTATTGCCTTTAGACTTACCCGCAAGAGACAACTTTCACATGGGTTAAAGGAACATGGCCAAATTTCTGAATACGTCAGCAACCAACTACTTTTTAGAAGAGCTCATCAAAGGGGCCCAAGAAAGGCTTGTGCTCATCAGCCCCTTTCTCAAGCTCAACGACCGTATCAAAGAATTGCTGGAAGACAAAAACCGCCTGAAGATTGATGTGCGCATCGTTTACGGCAAAAGCGAGCTGCAGCCGCAGGAAATCGAATGGCTCAAAGCGCAAAGCTATATACGCACCAGCTTTTGCAAAAACCTGCATGCCAAGTGCTACCTGAACGAAGAAAACGCCATCGTCACCAGCTTGAACCTTTACGAGTTCAGCCAGATCAATAACAACGAAATGGGCATCCTTATCCGCCGCGATGACGATGCCGAGCTCTATAAAGAAACTTACGAAGAAGCACAGCGCATCATCCGAATCAGCGATGAGGTGCGCATCAGCATGGAACGGGTCAGTTCTACGGATAGTGAAACCACTCTCACAAATGAAAGTACAGATAACGATGATGCGGGTATTGCCGGTAATGACACGCAAAAACTCTCCACCTCCAAGATTGCGGCCAAGCACGGTATGAAAACTGCAGAGTGGTTGGCTAAGGCTGTGGAAGCGAAATTACTCACCACTGAAGGTGGTCGGCATTACCTCACGCCTGCAGCAAAACAAGCAGGTGTTGAGTTTGTGGCCAAGTCACGGTTTGGGGCTTATTTTTTATGGCCTTCAGTTATTAGCTTTTAGTCAATTTAAAATTGCTAACTATAAATTCAATAATTATTAACAATAATTAATAATTATTGAATAATACAAGGGCTAAAATATAAATTTTGATAGCAAAAACGGTATGAAAGCGATGACTTAAAACGGCGCATCGTTCGGCGCAGTGTCCACGGGGGCTTGGCCTGGCCCGGTGGTGATATTGGTGGTGGTGGTGGTGTCCTTGCCTTGGCGCGGTGGGGTTTTAGCGGGTGCCGTGGGGGGTGCGGCCGTGGTGTTTTCCATGGCCTCTAAGCCCAGGCTGCGTCCTTCGCCATCCAAAGCGGCGAGCAAGTCGGGCACCAGCAAGCGCAGCTCGCCCGTGGCGATGGCCATATCGGCATCCAGGCCGCCCTCGTCTTGGCCCTCGCTTTGTACGGGCTCTTGAAAAATAATTTTCTTCAGCTGCAGCGCTTCGGTCAGCACAAAGCTGACGCGCCCCTGCCAGGTCATGGCCAGTTGGGTGGGCAGCTTGCCGTGCTCAATATGGGTGCGCACTTCGTCAATATCCAAAGGGTGGCGGGTGTAGCGCACCACGGCTTTGCTGTCATCGCTGGCTTTGAGCTCGCAGCTTTGGTCAATCGAAAATTCCGCCGGGGCCTCGTGCGTTAGCAGCCACTGCGCCATGGCCGCCTGGGGGCTGGTGCGGGTGTCAATCAAAGCCAGGGCCAAGCCCGGTACATGCTCGACCAAGCTGCTGACCACGGCATCGGCCTTGGTCTGGGCGCTGGCATCGACCACCAGCAAATGCGCCTGCGGGTCAATCCACACCCACACGCTGCTTTGCTTGGTAAATGCCTGGGGCAGCAAGTCCAGCCGGGCTTCTTCTTTGAGATCGCGCTGCTCTTTTTTGCCGGGTTTGCGGCCCGATTCACGTTCAATGGCGCTGCACTTGTCCTGCACCCGTTGCTGCACCACGCTGGCCGGGAGGATTTTGCTTTCGCTGTGAAAGCGCAGCAGCCACTGCCCGCCAATGCTTTCCACCAAGGCCCCATGGGCTTCGCCCCGGGGGGGCACCCAGCCATCAGACACTTCTTGGGTGGCCGAACAAGGGCTGAACAGCGCTTGTTGCAACGCCTGCTCCACCGCCACCAAATCGCCTTGCCATTGCGCCGCGATGCGGTACATCACCATGTTTTTAAACATATTGCTTTATAAAAAAAATAGCTACTTGCGCTTTATTGGTAAGCGTTTTTGCCTGTTTTCATTCAAATTAAATAGGCTTTGCGCTACTTTACCTAAGCGCCGCAAAGCCACACCAAAACCTTACATGCGCCCGACACACTAGCGGCCATGCACTGCCCGAAAGCTGAAATTGTTTTTTCCGGCAGCTTTTATTCTCTCTTGTCCCTGCTTTGAAAGGATGGATCATGAACCGCACGTCTGTACTGCGCCTGGCCGCTATGGTCAGTTTTTCTGGCCTGCTGGCCACCACGGCCATGGCCCAAGCCAGCCCCGCTGCTGCACCTGCAGCCCAAACCCAAACCCAAGCGCCAGCGCCGCATGAGCGCTTTGCCCAGCATCAGGCTGAGCGCCACGCACGGCACCAAGAAAAGCAGCAGCAGCACTGGGAGCGCCAGAAAAATCTTTTGCAGCTGCAACCCCAGCAACAAGCCCAGTGGGAGGCTTATGTGGCCGCCATGCAACCGCCACCCCGCGTGGCCCCGGCCAAACATCCGAAAGACATGAACACCTTAGAGCGCTTGGACTGGAAGGCCCAAATGCGCACCAGCCACCAAAAACACGCCGAACGACGTGACCAGGCGACGCGCAGCTTTTACGCCAGCTTGAATGCGCAGCAGCAAAAAGCCTTTGACAGCCTGCCCCACGCAGGGCGCGGCCAGATGGGCAAGCACCGGGGTGACTGGCGCTAACGCGGCAGCGGGTGTCATTTTTAACAGGCCTTCGGGCCTGTTTTTTTATGCCCTTTTTTCAAAAATTCGTGTGGATAAGCCTGTGGTGTGTTGGCGATCAACTACCGCCTTGTCCACAGAGAAAAAATTTTTTAGCCATCTACCCACATTCCGGGTACCGCCGCCAGCCGTGCTGACCCCAGGCTTTGACCAAGCGTAAGCCATTGAAATTTAAAAAATAGTGAGGGTTATGCACAAAAACAGCGGGCCTTACTATTACTACTATCTATCAATATTAAATATAAAGAATAGTTGTGGCAGCCAACACCCCAGCCGTGCTGGCCTTGTTTTGCGCACGCCAGACAGAAAACGGCCAGTTGCTGTGCAGCAATGGCTATCCACAGCCTGAAAATTGCAACAAAACTATTTATTTTCAATAACTTGCTTTGATTTTTTGACCGCACGGGCCTGTGCATCGTTGAGCGAACAACCTTGGGTTATCCACAAATTTTTCACGATCTTGAATATTGTTCAGCCCTTGTTCCTGAGCAAACAGGGCCCAGGCCCCCATGGTTGGCGGCGCGCTAATACAATGAAAAAAATAAAAAAAACAGGCTTATCCACAAAAAGACAGGCCTTACTACTATTACCTACTAAATATTTAAAATAAATAAAATAAAACTAGCAAAACGGTGAACAGAAAAATGTTCAAAACAACGCGGTGCTGTGGAAACACTTTGAATAATTTGTGTAAATAACGAAAAGAAAAATAGTTTTCAGTGAAAACGCTTGCAAAACCAAGGTTTCTTGCTATTTATTTTAAAAAATTAATTGTGCGCAAGCTGTGCAAAACGCTGCTGGAACGAAAAATCAGGCAAGCTTTTTTGAATTTGCTGGCCATAACTGGTGACACACAGCCGCCGGTCATAGCAATACACCTGGGCCTGATCGTGCTCGGTGCGAATGGCCCGCCCAACCCATTGCGCCAAGCGGATGGCGGTGGCCGGAACGACCAAATCGGTAAACGGATTGCGCCCGCTGCTGCGCAACCATTCGGCCCGGGCCTCTCCCACGGGGTCGTCTGGGGGCGCAAAGGGCAGTTTGGTGATGAACAGGCTGGCGCACAACGCGCCGGGCAGGTCCAGCCCTTCGCCAAACGATTGCATGCCAAAAATGATCGAGGCTTGCCCGGCTTCAACCTGCTCGCGGTGCTTGTTGAGCAGCGCAAACCGCGGCATGGTGTTTTGCACCAGGACTTTGGAGCGCAGGGCACTGGGCAAGGCATCCACAGCCTGGCGCATTTGTTCTTTCGATGTGAATAACACCAAGGCCCCGGTCTGCACGCTGGCCAAGTCGTGCAGCAAGGTGTGCACCATCTCTTGGGTAAAGGGGCCGGCGTGCTTGGGGTCGGCCTGGGTGTGGTGGGCCCACAGCACGCCTTGGCTGGGGTAGTCAAAGGGGCTGGCCACCTCCAAGGTGGCCAGTGTGGGCAGGTCGTGCAGCCCCACTTCGCGCAGAAAAAAATCAAAACTGCCGCAACTGGTCAGCGTGGCCGAGGTCAGCACCGCGCCGCGCACCTGGCTCCACAAATGCTGGCGCAGCGTGCTGCCAGGCAGGATCGGGCTGGCGTGGGCTTGCAGAGCGATCCATTCGCCATCCATTTCCAGGGTGAACCATTTGGCGGCAGGGGCTTGGCCGGGGGCGGGGGTGTGCAGCAGCAGCTCGGTGGTGGCAAAAACCGCTTCCAGGCGTGGGGCCAGGCTGCCCAACTGCGCGTACAGGGCGGCCAAGCGCGGGGCTTCGTCCGGGGTTTCTTTGATGGTGCTGCGCAGGGCCTTGGCAATGGCGCGCAAAACGTCCAGCAAGCCCGTGCTGTGCGCCAAGACGGCCTCCAGCGGCGGCAGGAGCGCTTCGGGCAGCACGCCCCGGGGGATGCGGGCACTGGCCGGGCCAAAGCGCGCCTCGGGGCTTTTCAGGGTTTCGCCGTACTGCGCCATGGCGGCCTGGGCCAGTTGCCCCATGGCTTGGCGCAAGCCGCTGCTGTGCTGTGGGATGTCGGCAATTTCTTCCACTTCCAGCAGCTGGCCAATGCGCAAGGCCCGGCTGGTGAGCTTGTCCAGCCACTGCAGGCGGGACAAGTCCATGCTGCTGGCAAATTGCGCCAGGGCGGTGGCGGGCAGGTGGTGGGCCTCGTCCAGCACCAGCAGGCAGTTGTCCAGCTCGGGCAGCAGGCGTGCGCCCAGGGAGGACAGCAGCAGGTCGTGATTGACGACGATGACCTGGGCGGCGACCAATTCCTTGCGCCGCTCGTAGTAGCTGCAGCTTTGGAACGCCGGGCAATGCCGCCCGGTGCAGGAGCTGCCTTCGGCGGCCACGGGGCTCCAGGCTTCGGGGGCGGGGGGCGTGTCCAGGCTGTCGCGGTCGCCGTCCCAGCGGCCTTGGGCCAGGGCCTCGGCCATGCTGGCGTAGAACTGTTGCTGGGCTTGGCGTTCGGCCTGGGCCACCGGCTTGGCGGGCAAGGTTTCGCCAAATAAATCATCGGCTTCTTCGGGATACAAATCGCTGGAGCCGACCAGGCGCTCGAGCTTGAGCTGGCACACAAAGCGCCCCCGCCCTTTGGCCAGGGCATAGCGAAACGGCTGGCCCAAATGTGCGGCCAGGGCGGGCAAGTCTTTGTTTACCAGCTGCTCTTGCAGGGCCACGGTGGCGGTGGAGATCACCACCCGCGTGCCCCGCTGCAGGGCCATGGCAATCGCCGGGGCGCTGTAAGCCAGGGATTTGCCCACGCCGGTGCCCGCTTGGATGACGGCGATAGAGGGGGCCACCGCAGTGTTGGGGGGGCTGTCTTCGCCCTCGGTGGGTTTGCCCAAGTGGGCGTGGGCAAAGGTGTGGGCCACTTGGGCGGCCATCTCCCGCTGGCCAGCGCGGGGCCGCAAATGGGCTTGGGCGGCGACCACGTTGTCAAAGGCCTGGAGGGCGTGTGTGGCCCATGCGGAAGTGCTCATAAGGGGAGGAAAAAACAAAAAATTCGACCCTGTGGGCCGATTTATAAATATTGAAACAGAAGTTGTCGTAGCAAATTTTATGGTGTTTTATTTATGCAGTATTTTTGGCACCCAAAACCCACACCAGTGCGGTGTGGAGCGATGTGAAAAATTCTGTGGATGTTTTGGCCAACAGCTTTTTTTAAAACATGAAAAAACCTTATCAACACGCTGTGCAGAACTGAAAATTGTTTTTCAAAACTCCGTCCGGCAAGCAAGCCACACAGCATGAAAAACAGCCTTCATTTAATAATAAAAAATACAAAATAAAGAGTTTTAAAATAAGGCTTGCCGTATTTTGTATTTTTAAATACTTATCAAGCCATCCAGCTACGCCCGCTTGGCGGCATCGCTACACTAGGCCCCCTCTTCCTGGCCCTTTGGTGCGGGGGAATTTGTCGTTGATGGATGCGAAAGGCGCTTGTTGTTATGTATGCCGCGTTTGGTTGGGTGGATGCCCTGGTGTTGGGGCTGGTGCAGGGCCTGACGGAATTTCTTCCCATTTCTTCCAGCGCGCATTTGCGCATCCTGGGGCCGCTGTTGCCGGGGGGCGGCGATCCGGGGGCGGCCTTCACCGCCATTACCCAGCTGGGCACCGAGCTGGCGGTACTGATTTACTTTCGCCGCGATGTAATGCGGATGCTGCTGGCCTGGTGGCACAGCCTGCCGCGCTTGGGGCGCGAGGCGCTGAGCGTGGATGCCAAGGTGGCCTGGCTTGTGATTTTGGGCACCATTCCGATTTGTGTGCTGGGGCTGCTGCTGCGCGACTTGATTGAGACGACGTTTCGCACCCTGCTGCTTACGGCCATCATGCTGATTGTGTTTGGCGTGATTTTGGCCTGGGCCGAAAGGCGTGGCAGCCAAACGCGCAGCATCGCCCAGCTGACCGTGAAAGATGGCGTGCTGCTGGGCTTGGCCCAGGCGATGGCCTTGATTCCGGGGGTGTCGCGCTCGGGCGGCACCATTACGGTGGGCTTGCTGCTGGGGCTGACGCGCGATGCTGCGGCGCGGTTTTCTTTTTTGCTGGCCATTCCGGCGGTGCTGCTGTCGGGCTTTTACATGCTGTTGTTCAAGCGCGAGCCCATGAGTGGCGAGCAATGGGCCATGACGCTGGTGGCCACGGGCGTGGCGTTTGCGGTGGGCTATGCGGTCATCGTGTGGTTTATGCGGCTGATTTCGACCAAGGGCTTTGGCGTGTTTGTGGTGTACCGCATCGTGCTGGGCAGTTTGCTGCTGCTGGGCCTGGGCGCTGGGGTGGTGCAGTAATTTTGTGAAAGCCTCACCATGCAAGTGCTGATATTGCTTGGGCTGATTGTGTTGAATGGCCTGTTTGCCATGGCCGAGATTGCCTTGGTGACGGCCCGCAAGGCACGGCTGCAAAAATACCTGGATGAGGGGGACCGTGCGGCCGCCGCCGCCTTGGCGCTGGGCGAACACCCCACGCGCTTTCTCTCGACAATTCAAATTGGCATTACCTCGATTGGCGTGCTCAATGGCGTGTTTGGCGAGGCGGCCTTGGCCCAGCCCATGGCGCAGTGGCTGCAAGCGCACGCGGGTCTGTCAGCGAGCACCGCCAGCACGGTGGGCACGGCCGTGGCGGTGGTGGGGATTACTTATTTATCCATCGTCATTGGCGAGCTGGTGCCCAAGCGCCTGGGCCAGTCCAACCCCGAGGCCATCGCCCGGCTGGTGGCCCGCTCGATTCAGTGGCTGGCGCAGATGACGCGGCCTTTCGTGGTCTTGCTCTCGCTTTCTACCCAAGGCGTGCTGCGCCTGCTGGGCGTGCGCGAGACGGCGGAGCAAGCGGTCACCGAGGAAGAAATCCACGCGGTTTTGGCCGAGGGCACCACCTCCGGCGCGATTGAGGCGCACGAGCACCGCATGGTGCGCAACCTGTTTCGGCTGGACGATCGGCAGATTTCTTCGCTGATGGTGCCGCGCTCAGACGTGGTGTGCCTGGACATCAACGACAGTTTTGAAACCCATTTGGCGCTGATTGCGGCGCATGGGCACACGCGCTTTCCGGTGATTGATGGCAATCTGGAAAAAATTCTGGGCGTGCTCAATATTCGCCAATGGCTGCTGCACGTCATTCAAAACCAAAGCCCGCGCAGCCTGGCGCAATTTCAGGCGCTGTGGGAAAAGCCGGTGTACATCCCCGAGACCATCACGGGCTTGGAGCTGTTGGAAAATTTCAAAGCCTGTGGGGCGCGCCTGTCGTTTGTGATTGATGAGTACGGCGAGGTGCTGGGCGTGGTGGATTTGCGCGATCTGATTGAGGCCATCACCGGCGAATTTGTCCCGGAAGACCCCGCCGATGCCTGGGCCGTGCAGCGCAGCGATGGCAGCTGGCTGCTCGATGGCCACATTCCTATTTTTGAGCTCAAAGACCGCCTGGGGCTGAAGCACCTGCCCGAGGAAGACAAGGGCCGCTACCAAACCTTGAGCGGCATGCTCATGCTGCTCACAGGCCGCCTGCCGACGGAAACCGACAAGGTCGTTTGGCAGGGCTGGGAGTTTGAGGTGGTCGATATGGACGGTAAGGTCATCGACAAAGTGCAAGCCGTGCAGCTGCCCATGCCGCTGGAGGATGATTTAAGTTAATAGCTTGAAGCGCTTTTAAATAAACGTTTTTTATGATTTTTTAATAAAAAACGCCGTATAAAAAGCGCTAAATGCTATAGTTTATTTTAGTGCCGGGGTGGCTGTGCCACTCTTCGAGCAGGCGCTCGGCTTGGTCAATCGGTTGGGGTTTGGCAAACAGATAGCCCTGAAACAGGTCGCAGCCGTGGGTGCTCAAAAAGGCATGCTGCGCTGGGGTCTCAACCCCTTCGGCAATCACCTCTAGCCCCAGCGAGCGCCCCATGGCGATGATGGTTTGCACAATGGCCGCATCGTTGCTGTCGTTGGTAATGTCGCGCACAAAGCCTTGCTCGATTTTGAGCTGGTCCAGCGGCAGGCGCTTGAGGTATTGCAGCGAGGAGTAGCCGGTGCCAAAGTCGTCCATAGAAAAACGCACGCCCAGGGCGCGCAGCTGGGCCATTTTTTCGATGGTGTTTTCTACCTCCTCCAGCACCACGCTTTCGGTCAGCTCCAGCTTCAGGCGCTGCGCGGGCGCACCGCTGGTGGCGATGGCCTGGCAGACCTGCTGCACAAAGTCAGGCTGGCGAAACTGCTTGGCGCTGACATTCACGGCGATGCTCAACGCGGCCAAATGGGGCTGCTGCGCCCAGGCGTGCAGTTGTTGGCAAGCGCCCTGCAGCACCCACAGGCCGATGGGCAAGATCAGGTCGCTGGCCTCGGCCAGGGGGATGAATTCGCCGGGCGAGACCATGCCGCGCTGCGGGTGCTGCCAGCGCAGCAGCACTTCGGCCCCGCAGGCGCGGCCTTGGCCATCGACTTGCAGTTGGTAGAACAAGCGCAACTGCTCGCCGGCAATGGCTTGGCGCAAGTCGTTTTCCAGGTGCAGGCGGGCCTCGATGCGGGCTTGGGTGTCGGGGTCAAAAAAGCGCACCAGGCCGCGCCCGGCGGTCTTGGCCTGGTACATGGCCGCTTCGGCGTGCTGCAGCGGCAGGTCAAGATTGCCCAAGGGGGCCTGGAACAGGGTGATGCCGATGCTGGCGCTGATGTAGTGGGTGGTGTGCTGCAGCGGCAGCGGCTCGGCCAGGGCGCTTTGCATGGCCTCGGCCATGCGCTCGGCCTGCGCCGCGGTGTCGGTGGCAGCGTGGCCCAGGCCGGCGAGCAGTACCGCAAAGCTGTTGCCGCCAGTGCGTGCCAGCACTTCACAGCCCTGGGTGGTGGTGCGCAGGCGCTGGGCCACGGCTTGCAAAACCTGGTCGCCCACCTGGTGGCCGCAGGAGTCGTTGATGTGCTGAAAGCCGTCCAAATCCAGCGCCAGCAGTGCCAGCGGGGCGGGGCGGGTCAGCGCCTGCTGCAGGCGTTCGCGCAGCAGGCGGCGGTTGGGCAATTGCGTCAGGGGGTCGTAAAACAGCAGCTCCAACGCTTGCTCTTCGGCCTGGTGCTGGCGTTGCAAGGCACGGCGAAAAGCCAGCACCGCGCCGGCCAGTTGCTGCACCGGGCCATGGCTTTGTTGGTGCAGTTTTTGGATGGGCAGCAAGTTGGGCTGGCTGTGGGGCGCATGCACCATTTGCACCAGCGCATCGGCAATGCTTTGCATGCGCAGGCTGGTGCGCCGCGCCAGCCAGTAGCTGGCGGCCAGGGCCAGCACCAGCCCACCCAGGCCAATGGCCCACATGCGTTGCGCCAGTTGGTGCTGGGTTTGGCTTTGCTGCGCATTGCGCTGCAGGGCGCGGTCCGTCAGGCGCTGCTCAATGCGGGCGGCGAAGAGGGCAAAGTCGCTGTAGTGGCGCTGTGCTTGCGCCCAAAAACGGCTGGCCACGCGCGGATCGACCGCCAAGACATCGGTGCTCATGATGACAAAGCGGCGGTAGTTTTCAAACTCACGCAGCAAACCGGCCGCGCTGCCGTGGTTGGCCTCTTGCACCAGTGTGGATTGGGCCAGCTGGGCCACTTGCTGGCCCAGGGTATGCAGGTCGTTGGCAATGCCGCTGTGGATGCGGTAGAGCTGCAATTCGTCCAGGCTGGCATCTTGGGCCCCGCTGAAGGCTTGCTCCATGCGCTGCTGGATTTGCCCCAGGTCGGCGGCAAATTGGCTGGCGTTGTGCAGCACCTGCAGGTCAGCGTATTGCGCCTGTTGGGTGCGGTCAAATTGGCGGTTGAGCTGGCTTTGCGTGGTGTAAATCAGTACCAAGGCGACCAAGGCCACCAGGAAAAAAGGCAACAGCAACAGGCGCAGCAGGTGGTGGGTGGTTTTCATAATGGGGCAAGCTGGCGCAGCAGCGTGGGCCAGTGGCGCGGCTCAATGCTGGCCAGGTATTCAAAACCCACCGGGTGTTGTGTGCCCAGGGGACGAAACAGGAGCACGCCACCCTCAGGCGGGAGGTGGTCCATGAGTTCGGCAATGTTGGGGCCATGCGCGATGACCACGCGGTTGTGCCCGGCGCTGGCCACCGGCAACGAAATCCAGTGGCGCGTGCGTTGTACGGCGGGTTGCTTTTCAGCGTCCGGCATGGCGGCGGTGTAGCGCAGCGCCGGGTCGATGGTGCCGGGGCGGTTGAACACCAGCTGGGCGCTTTCTTGCACCCGGCAAAACGGGCTGATGATGAGCTCGGCGTACGGCAGTTGCAGCTTGGCAAAGTTGCGGCCAATGGTTTTGAGCAGCGCCCGCCCGGCCTCGGACAGGGGGCGCTGGCTGTCGCAGTTGTCCAGTTGCAGCGGCAATTGGTCGGGGCGGTGCGCATCGCTGGGGCCGTGGCGCATATACACCACCAAGCCGCCTTGGCGCAGTTGCTGCACATGCGCAGCGGTGGCGGCAATCACTTGGAATGTGGAGCGCTTGGGCAGCGGTGCCAGGGCCGCAGGTTCAGAGGCGGCAGCGGTGGCGGTGGCTGCGGTGGGGCCGGCAGCCTGGGCACTGGCACAGAGCGTTACGCTGAAGAGGAGGAGGTAAAAGCTGCGCAGCATGTAAGGGGATGAAAAGTCTGGTAATTGCGCCGAAGTTTACGGTAATTGCCCCAAACATAGGAATAAAAGTGGCCTGACGATGGCCCCCTTCGCACCTCCCCTGCGGACATACCCCTGCTGCCAATGCCAGTGCCGCCGGGGCCAGTGAGCACACGCGGCGCAGACTTTGCATCATGGGCGCACCGATGGTTGAGGAGTTGCCGATGTCCCGCCCCACTGTATTGCCTGCTACCGATTTTTCTGAGCTGCTGGGGCGGCGCGTGCCCGTGGTGGCTGCGCCGTCTGGGGATGCCACGGAGGTGCAAGGGGTGGGCTGGGATGCAAATGGCGAGCCGGTGTGGCAAGCCTGCCTGGGCGTGCAGTGGCACAGCGCACAGACCCGCCCGTGCGCAAAACGCCCATGGGTGCTTGCGCAGTCGCGTTCTGCTTGGCAGGCCCTGCAGGCGCAAGAAGCGGGCGCTGCTGCGGTGGTGGTGCCTGCGGACGAATTGCCAACCGCCTTGGCGGTGCTGGGCATTCCCGTGGTGGCCGATGGCCTTGCCGATGGGCGCAGCCTGGTGCAAGCGCTTGACCAGGGGGCGCATGGCGGCTGCTTGGCTGCGGATGCCCAGCCCTTGGCCCACGTGCTGGCAGAAGCCAATCGCCTGTGGCCGATGTTTGCTGCCTCCAGCGCCGATCTAGCCTCCCCCGTCTGCTACGCGCCTGAATTTGAACGCGAGCGCAACGCGCCGCTGGTGGCACAGCTTAACGCCGTGCTGGCCCAGGAGCGCACCCTGGCCCGCGCAGCAGTGCATATCCCGCAACTGGGTGCAGACCACCTGCGCACCACCCTGGCCGCCTGCGCCGCTTTGCGCCAAAGCGTGCGTGCTTTGGAGGCCGTGGCCTGCACCCGCAGTTTGGACTGGTACACGGCGGTGCGGCACGCCCCGGCCAGTGACCGCCTGGCGCTGTGGCAAGCCCAATGGCAGCAGGTGCAAAAACAGTGGCAAAAAATGGCAAAAACCCTTATCCAGCAAATGGATAACGCTAGCGTTTTAGAAAGTGTTTATGCCCAGCGCAGCCTTGCGCTACGCCTCCCGCCAGCAGACGCCGATGGAGGCATTGAGCGCCAGCACCGAGGCGCTGGCCGCGCCTGAAAGGGGCGCTGCCTGGGTGCTTGGCACACTTGGCGCATGGGCGAGCCCATGGGGGAGCCCATGGGGGAGCCAGGCCGTGGGCTAGGATAGGCGGGCTACTTTTTTCCTAACCTTCGGAGCCTGCCTATGCCCCCCGCGATGTATATCCGTCGTGCTACCAAAATCGTTGCTACTCTCGGCCCTGTTTCAAGTGATTTAGAGGTTCTAACCCGCATGATCTCAACAGGGGTGAACGTGGTGCGCTTCAACTTTAGCCATGGCAGCGCCCAAGACCATCTTGCCCGGGCCGAGGTCGTGCGCGAAGCCTCGCGCCGCGCCGGGCGCGAGGTGGCCATCATGGCCGACCTGCAGGGGCCCAAAATCCGCGTGGGCAAGTTTGCCCAGGGCAAGGTGCAGTTGCAGGAAGGGGCCAGCTTTATCCTCGATGCGGCCCGCAGCACCCTGGGTGACCAAGGCGGCGTGGGGCTCGATTACAAAGAGCTGCCGCGCGACGTGCGCGCGGGCGATGTACTGCTGCTCAACGATGGCTTGATCGTGCTGCGCGTGCAGCGGGTGCTGGGCGAGACGGTGCATACCGAAGTGGTGGTGGGCGGTGAGCTGTCCGACAACAAAGGCATCAACAAACAAGGCGGCGGCCTGACGGCCCCGGCGCTGACCGCCAAGGACATGAAAGACATCGAAACCGCCATACAACTGGGCGCAGACTATGTGGCGGTGAGCTTCCCCAAAAACGCCACCGATATGGAAATGGCCCGCCAGCTGTGTACCGTGGCCGCCGCCGGCACCGGCCACCGCCCCGGCCTGATTGCCAAAATGGAACGTGCCGAAGCCATCCCGCACCTGGAAGACATCTTGCGCGTGAGCGACGGCATCATGGTCGCCCGGGGCGATTTGGCGGTGGAAGTGGGCAACGCCGCCGTGCCCGCGCTGCAGAAAAAAATGATTCGCATGGCGCGGCAGATGGACAAACTGGTCATCACCGCCACGCAGATGATGGAAAGCATGATCACCAACGCCCTGCCCACCCGCGCCGAGGTCAGCGACGTGGCCAATGCCGTGCTTGATGGCACCGATGCCGTCATGCTCAGCGCCGAAACGGCGGTGGGCAAATACCCCCTGGAAACCGTGCGCGAAATGGCCCACATCTGCGCCGCCGCCGAGGCCGCCGAAGACATTGGCGCAGACGGCCACTTTGCCCCGCGGCACCTGACCCGCATCGACCAATCCATTGCCCTGGGGGCGCTGTTCACCGCCCACCACCTGGGGGCCAAAGCCATCGTGGCCATGACCGACAGTGGCTCGACCGCGCTGTGGATGAGCCGCCACCGCATCCACATTCCCATCTATGCCCTGACCCCCAAAATCGCCACCCAGCGCAAGATGGCGCTGTACCGCAACGTCAGCCCTTTGCTGATGGACACCAGCGCCGAGCGCGACCGGGCCCTGCAGCAGGCCGAAAACCACCTGCGCGAGCGCGGCATTGTGCAGCCCGGCGATGTGTACGCCATCACCTGCGGCGAGCCCATGGGCCAGCCCGGCGGCACGAATATGCTGCAAATTTGCCGGGTGGCTTAACCCCGCCCAGGAATAGCCAAGCTGACCCTGTGCATGCAGCGGCCCGCTAAAATCACCGGTTACGGCCAAGTTACCAGTTTCAGTTTTTTCTCTTCTTTTTTTGATCGGACACGACCATGCCTTTGATTTCCATGCGCGAAATGCTCGACCACGCCGCCGAAGCCGGCTACGGCATTCCCGCTTTCAACGTGAACAACCTAGAGCAGGTGCAAGCCGTCATGGCCGCGGCCGATGAAGTGGGCGCCCCCGTCATCCTGCAGGCCAGCGCCGGTGCCCGCAAATACGCCGGTGAATCCTTCATCAAGCACCTGATCCTGGCCGCCACCGAAGCCTATCCCCACATTCCGCTGGTGATGCACCAAGACCACGGCACCAGCCCCGCCATCTGCCAGGGCGCTTTGGAGCTGGGCTTTGGCTCGGTGATGATGGATGGCAGCTTGCTGGCCGATGGCAAAACCCCGTCCGACTTTGACTACAACGTGCGCGTCACCCAGGAAGTGGTGGCCATGGCCCACAAAATTGGTGCCACCGTGGAGGGCGAACTCGGTTGCCTGGGCAGCCTGGAAACCGGCGAAGCCGGGGAAGAAGACGGCGTGGGGGCCGTGGGCAAACTCGACCACAGCCAAATGCTGACCGACCCCGAAGAAGCCGCCCAGTTCGTGCAAGCCACCCAGCTCGATGCCCTGGCCATTGCCATTGGCACCAGCCATGGTGCGTACAAGTTCACCCGCCCGCCCACAGGCGATGTGCTCTCGATCCAGCGCGTCAAAGAAATTCACGCCCGCCTGCCCAACACCCATTTGGTCATGCACGGCTCCAGCTCGGTGCCGCAAGACCTGTTGGCCATCATCAACCAGTTTGGCGGCAAGATGAAGCAGACCTACGGCGTGCCCGTCAAAGAGATTCAAGAAGCCATCAAACACGGCGTGCGCAAGGTAAACATCGACACCGACATCCGCATGGCCATGACCGGCGCGGTGCGCAAATTCCAGTTTGAAAACCCCGAGAAATTCGATATGCGCGAATGGATGAAACCCGCGCGCGAAGCGGCCAAGGCCATTTGCAAACAGCGTTACCTGGAATTTGGCTGCGAAGGCCAGGGCGGCAAAATCAAGGGCTACACCCTGGAGCAAATGGCCAAGAAATACGCGGCCGGTGAACTCAAACAAACCGTGAACTAAAGCGCGCGTTCGGCCCCTGAGCAGCCGCTAAACGGCCGCTAAACGGCCGCTAAACGGCCGCTAAAGCCAACGGCAAACCCCGCTGCAAACCCGCTGTGCCCCGCACAGCGGTTTTTTTTTGGTGCGGCAGGCGTAGGCAAACGCGATGTCGTATTTCTACAAAAGAAACGACCGTGCGGAAAATAATCTGCAATTTTCAAGTAAGCTTTTTATTAAGAGAATGTAAATATTTATGCTTAAAACGCATAAAAAGGATGGCGAACATGAAAATTGGTATCCCCTGCGAAATCCTGCCGCTGGAAAAGCGGGTTGCGACCGTGCCGGAGGTGGTCAGCAAGCTGGTGCAACTGGGCTTTTCCGTGGCCGTGCAATCGGGTGCGGGTGTGGCCGCCCACTGCGACGATGCGGCCTACCAGGCCGTGGGGGCCGAGGTGCTGCCCGATGCGGCCACGCTGTGGGCAGCGTCGGACATCGTGCTCAAGGTGCGCCCGCCCACGGCGGACGAGGTGGCGCTGATGCGCCCCGGCACCTTGCTGATTGGTTTTATCTGGCCCGCGCAAAACCCGGCGCTGATGGAAGCGCTGCAGGCCAAGCAGGCCACCGTGCTGGCCATCGACTGCCTGCCGCGCACCCTGAGCCGGGCGCAGAAAATGGATGCGCTCACCTCCACCGCCGGGGTGTCCGGCTACCGCGCCGTGATCGAGGCGGCCAATGCCTTTGGCCGCTATTTCAATGGCCAGATCACCGCCGCAGGCAAAGTGCCCCCGGCCAAAGTGTTTATTGCGGGCGCTGGCGTGGCCGGTTTGGCCGCGATTGGCACGGCGGCCAACCTGGGTGCCATCGTGCGCGCCAACGACACCCGCGCCGAGGTGGCCGACCAGGTCAAATCCCTGGGTGGTGAGTTTGTCAAGGTCGATTACGAGGAAGACGGCGCAGGCGGTGGCGGCTACGCCAAGGTGATGAGCGAGGGTTTTCAGGCCGCGCAGCGCCAGATGTACGCGCAAGAGGCCAAAAACGCCGACATCATCATCACCACCGCGCTCATTCCGGGAAAACCAGCGCCCAAGCTGATCACCGCCGAGATGGTGCAAAGCATGAAGCCCGGCAGCGTCATTGTTGATATGGCCGCCGAGCAAGGCGGCAATTGCGAGCTCACGGTGCCCAACGAGGCCGTGGTGCGCCACGGCGTGACCATTCTTGGTTACACCGACCTGGCTTCGCGCCTGGCCAAGCAATCGTCCACGCTGTATGCCACCAACCTGCTGCGCCTGCTGGAAGAGTTGTGCAAGGCCAAGGATGGCGTGGCCGTGGTGAACATGGAAGATGACGCCATTCGGGGCCTGACCGTGGTCAAAGACGGGGCACTGACCTGGCCCGCGCCCCCGCTCAAAACCGCCCCGGCCCCGGCCCCCAAGGCGGCTGCGGCCCCAGTGGCCGAGAAAAAATCCGCCCACGGCCCAGGCCAACCCATGTCGGGCAAAACCTTGAGCATCGTGTTTGCCGTGTTGGCAGGGCTGTTTTGGGTCATTGGTGCCTATGCCCCGGCAGCCTTTTTGGGGCATTTCACGGTGTTTGTGCTGGCCTGCTTTATTGGCTACATGGTGGTGTGGAACGTTACCCCCGCCCTGCACACGCCGCTGATGAGCGTGACCAACGCCATCTCCAGCATCATCGCCATTGGGGCGCTGGTGCAAATTGCGCCGCCCGAAATGGGCACGGCAGGCCGCCCCGATGGCTTGATTGCCTGGCTGGCGTTTGCCGCCCTGGTGCTGACCGCCATCAACATGTTTGGCGGCTTTGCCGTCACGCGCCGCATGCTGGCCATGTTCCGTAAGTAAGAAGAGCAACAAGAAGGAAACATCGAAATGTCCCAAAGTCTTGCAACCGTGGCCTACCTGGGGGCGGCCATTCTTTTTATCCTGAGCCTGGGCGGCCTGTCCAACCCCGAAACCTCGCGCCGGGGCAACCTGCTGGGCATGGTTGGCATGGCGCTGGCGGTGCTGGCCACGGTGTTCGGCCCTCGGGTCGGCCCCTCGGGCCTGGCCTGGATTGTGGGGGCCCTGGCCATAGGTGGCGGTATTGGCCTGTACGCCGCCCGCGTGGTGAAGATGACGCAAATGCCCGAGCTGGTGGCGCTGATGCACAGCCTGGTTGGCCTGGCCGCCTGCCTGGTAGGCTTTGCCAGCTATGTGGATACCGCTATTCTTTTAGAAGGAGTGGAGAAAACCATCCATGAGGTGGAAATCTACATTGGCATCCTCATTGGGGCCATCACCTTCAGCGGTTCGCTGATTGCCTTTGGTAAGTTGAACGGCAAGATCGGCGGCAAACCGCTGCTGCTGCCCGCCCGCCACTGGCTCAATCTGGTGGCGCTGCTGGTGGTGATTTACTTTGGCCGCGAATTTCTCAACGCGCCCGATGTGCAGGCGGGCATGGTGCCGCTGATCGTCATGGCGGTGATTGCCCTGCTGTTTGGCATCCACATGGTCATGGCCATTGGCGGGGCCGATATGCCGGTGGTGGTCTCCATGCTCAACAGCTACTCCGGCTGGGCCGCGGCGGCCACGGGCTTCATGCTGTCCAACGACCTGCTCATCGTCACCGGGGCGCTGGTGGGCTCCAGCGGCGCCATCCTGTCGTACATCATGTGCAACGCCATGAACCGCAACTTCATCAGCGTGATTGCTGGGGGCTTTGGCGGCGGCGCGCCGACCAAAAAGAAAGCCGCTGCGGGCGAACCGGCCCAGCCGCAAGGCGAGGTGGTGCCCGTCAGCGCTGCCGATACCGCCGAACTGCTGCGCGAAGCCAAGCGCGTCATCATCGTCCCCGGCTACGGCATGGCCGTGGCGCAGGCGCAGCACACCGTCAATGACATCGTTAAAACCCTGCGCGACAAAGGTGTGCAAGTGCGCTTTGCCATCCACCCCGTCGCCGGCCGCATGCCCGGCCACATGAACGTGCTGCTGGCCGAGGCCAAGGTGCCCTACGACATCGTGATGGAAATGGACGAGATCAACGACGACTTCCCGGACACCGACGTGGCCATCGTCATCGGTGCCAACGACATCGTGAACCCCGCCGCCCAGGACGACCCGGACAGCCCCATCGCCGGCATGCCCGTGCTGGAGGTGTGGAAGGCCAAGACCAGCATCGTCATGAAGCGCAGCATGGCCAGCGGCTACGCCGGCGTGGACAACCCGCTGTTCTACAAAGAGAACAACCGCATGCTGTTTGGCGATGCGAAAAAAATGCTCGATGAAGTGCTCGGGGCCTTGAGGGGGTAAAAATTTACTCCTAAATAAATAGCTGCTACCGCTTAATTAAAAACAATTTCAAGGCTTAAAACCATAAATTTGTTGAAAATTAAGCGCTAGCAGCTTTGTTTTTAGATCTGGGTAGACTTCTGCTTTTTTGAAACTGTCCAAGCTTAGCAATAGCAAATCTCTGTTGCGCAGCCTTGGTGGCTTTTTTTTGGGGCAAAAAGAGAGGCAGTTGGTGATGAAATTCACGACCCGTTTGGTGCTGTGCACCGTCATTCCGTCCAGCTTGTTTGTGCTGGCCTTGGGCCTGGCCCTGTGGAGCCTGGTGCGCACCCAGCACGACTTCAACCGCTATATCGGCGTTGAGCAGGCGGTGGTCACGGGCCTGTCCGAGATGTATGCCCAGGGCCTGCAAAGCGGCCAGGCGCTGCGCAACATCTTGCTCGACCCGGCCAACCGCACCGCGTACACCAACTTTGATGCCGCCCAGTCCGCCTTTGCCCAGGCGCACACCGCCACGCTGGCCAGCGCCCGTGGCACCGCCTTCGAGGCCGATGTGCAGGCCCTGCTGGCGCTGCGCAACCACCAGTTTGCCGCCCAGCAGCAGGTGCAGGCCCTGGCGCAAAGCGATGCGGCCCAGGCAGCTGCCTTGCTCAACACACAAGAAACCCCGGCCTGGCGGGCGCTGCGCTCGGCCTTGCTGCAGCAGCTGGAGACCGCCCGCACGGCCGCCGCTGCCGCCAATGCCGCCACCCAGGCGCAGGCCAAGCGCATGCAACTGCTGGCCGCCGCCCTGGCCTTGGTGGCGGCAGTGGCCGCGCTGGCCCTGACCGGGGTCATGCTGCGCACCCTGCGCCGCGAATTGGGCGGCGACCTGGCCCAGGCGCGCAGCGCCTTGCGCCGCGTGGCCGAGGGCGATTTAACGCTGGGCGCAGCCGACCAGGGCGGCCCGGCCACGCTGGGGCTGATGGCCGACCTGGGGCGCATGCAGGCCAGCTTGCGCCAATTGGTGGCGCAGGTGCGCGATGCTGCGGTGGGCATTGGCCACGACTCCGCCGAGATCGCGCAAGGCAACCATGATTTGTCGGCCCGCACCGAAAGCCATGCCAGCGCCTTGCAGCAAACCGCCGCTTCCATGGAAGAGCTGACCGCCACCGTGCGGCAAAACGCCGACAACGCCCGCCAAGCCAACGCGCTGGCGGTGAACGCCTCCAGCGTGGCCGCGCAGGGCGGGGCGGTGGTCGAGCAGGTTGTGCAGACCATGCGCGGCATCAACGAGGGCTCGCACCGGATTGCCGACATCATTGGGGTGATTGACAGCATTGCCTTTCAAACCAACATCCTGGCGCTGAATGCGGCCGTCGAAGCGGCCCGCGCCGGCGAACAGGGGCGCGGCTTTGCCGTCGTGGCCTCCGAAGTGCGCGCCCTGGCCGGGCGCAGCGCCGAGGCCGCCAAAGAGATCAAGGATTTGATTTCCGCCAGCGTGACCCGCGTCGAGCAGGGCAGCACCTTGGCCGATCAGGCCGGGGCCACCATGGACGAGGTGGTCAGCGCCATCCGCCAAGTAACGGCCATCGTGGGTGAAATCAGCGTTGCCAGCAGCGAGCAAAGCACCGGCGTAGCCCAGGTGGGCGAGGCCATCATGCAAATGGACCAGGTGACGCAGCAAAACGCCGCCCTGGTCGAAGAAAGCGCTGCCGCCGCGACCAGCTTGCAGACCCAGGGCCAAGAGCTGCTGCACTCCGTGGCCGCGTTCCGCCTGGAAGACCGCACCCGCTTGGCGCAGTAGAGGGCGTAAAAAAACCGCCTGCAATTTGCAGGCGGTTGTGCGTTGCGGGCCAGCCCGGGCAGGCCGTTTTATCCCTGGGCGCGTTTTTGCAAAACTTCAAACGCGGGCAGGGTTTTGCCTTCCAGCACTTCCAGGAAGGCACCGCCGCCGGTGGAGATGTAGCCTACCTTGTCTTCGATGCCGTATTTGGCAATGGCAGCCAAGGTGTCGCCACCACCGGCGATGCTGAAGGCTTTCGATTCGGCAATCGCCTGGGCGATGGCCTGGGTGCCTCCGGCAAACTGGTCGAACTCGAACACGCCCACGGGCCCGTTCCAGACGATGGTGCCCGCTGCCTTGAGCTGCGCGGCCAGTTTGGCGGCGGTTTCGGGGCCGATGTCCAGGATCAGGTCGTCGTCGGCCACTTCGGTGGCTTTTTTCACGGTGGCCACGGCATCGGCGGCAAAGGTTTTGGCGGTCACCACGTCGGTGGGAATCGGCACCTCGGCGCCGCGCGCGGCCATGGCGGCGATGACGGCTTTGGCCTCGCCGACCAAATCGGGTTCTGCCAAAGATTTGCCGATGTTCAGGCCCGCCGCCAGCATGAAGGTGTTGGCAATGCCGCCACCCACAATCAGTTGATCGACGTTTTTGGCCAGCGATTGCAGGATGGTGAGCTTGGTGGACACCTTGGAGCCCGCCACGATGGCTGCCAGCGGGCGTGCCGGGTTGGCCAGGGCGGTTTGAATGGCATCGATCTCGGCCGACAGCAGCGGGCCCGCGCAGGCAATCGGCGCATATTGCGCGATGCCGTAGGTGGTGCCTTCGGCGCGGTGGGCAGTGCCAAAGGCATCGTGCACAAAGATGTCGCACAGTGCGGCCAGCTTTTTCGCCAGCGCTTCGTTGTTCTTTTTCTCGCCCACGTTCACGCGGCAGTTTTCCAGCAGCACCACTTGGCCGGGTTGCACTTGCACACCATCGACCCAGTTGGCCACCAGGGGCACCTCGCGGCCCAGCAGCTCAGACAGGCGCTGGGCTACGGGGGCCAGCGAGTCTGCGGCTTTGAACTCGCCTTCGGTGGGGCGGCCCAGGTGGCTGGTGACCATGACGGCAGCGCCTGCCTGCAGCGCCATCTCGATGGCGGGGACCGAGGCACGCACGCGCGTGTCTTCGGTGATCTGGCCGGCATCGTTCAGGGGCACGTTCAGGTCGGCACGGATAAATACACGCTTGTCTTGGGCTTGGCCCTGGGCGCAGAGGTCGGAAAAACGCAGGATGTGCATGGCAGCTCGATAGAGAAAGTGAAAAAATTTTTGCGCGGTATTGTAGAGCGTAGCCCCGCCCGGTTACGGGCAGGTTACTTCCACGGCACCGGTGCCACAACCGCCATGCCTTGCTCGCTGGACAGGGTGAGCTCGCCCTCTTGAATCGTCGCTTGCAGCTGCATGCTGCGCTGCGCCAAGGCGGCCAGTTCCTGCGCGGTGTCGGCCGGGATGCGCCAGACGGCCAGTTTTTTTTGGCGGGCCACTTTGCCCTCCATGCCCTTCCACCACACTTCGGCCGCCGGGCCAAAGGGGTAGAGCAGCACGTGGTCGGCTTTGCTGCAGGCTTTGCTCAGGGGTTTTTCCTCGGGCTGGCCCACTTCAATCCACAGGCGCTTGGCGCCGGTGAAGTCGGTGATGTGTACGTCCGGATCGTCCGGGTCGCTCAATCCCGTGCCAAAGGCCAGCGTGCCGTCGCCCTGGCACAGCGCCTGCAGTTGCCAGGCGTTCAGCGCCAGCGCCACCAGCCGCACCATCATGCGTTCGTCGGTTTCGCTGGGGTGGCGCGCCAGGGTGAGGTTGTGGTCAGCGTAGTAGCCGTGGTCGATGTCGGCAATCGACAGGTTGGCTTTGAAGATGGTGGATTTCAGGGCCATAAGGGGTGGGGGGATATATAAAAAATAAGAGCTGCTAGCGCAGGCTATACCTGGTTTAGCAGCTCTTTATGGATTGAAATGATTATTTAACCAGCGGTTGGAGCTATTAAATAGGGCTTCAAACGCGTTGGGCCAGCTCGGTGGCCTTGCCGATGTAGCTGGCCGGGGTCATGGCCAGCAGGCGCTGTTTGTCGGCTTCGGGGATGTCCAGGCTGCGGATGAGTTGGTGCAAATCCTCGGCCAGCACGCTCTTGCCACGGGTGACTTCTTTGAGCTTTTCGTAGGCCCCGGCCACACCGTAGCGGCGCATGACGGTTTGGATGGGTTCGGCCAGCACTTCCCAGGCGGCATCCAGGTCTTCGGCCAGGCGCTCTTCGTTGAGTTCGAGCTTGTTCAGCCCGGTCATGAGCGAGTTGTAGGCCAGCGTGGCGTAGCCCAGCGCCACGCCAATGTTGCGCAGCACGGTCGAATCGGTCAGGTCGCGCTGCCAGCGGCTGATGGGCAGTTTTTCGGCCAGGTGGCGCAGCACGGCGTTGGCCAGGCCTAGGTTGCCCTCGGCGTTTTCAAAGTCGATGGGATTGACTTTGTGCGGCATGGTGGAAGAGCCAATTTCGCCGTCTTTGAGCTTTTGCTTGAAGTAGCCCAGGCTGACGTAGCCCCAGATGTCGCGCGACAGGTCGATCAAGATGGTGTTGGCGCGGGCCACGGCATCGAACATCTGCGCCATGTAGTCGTGCGGTTCGATCTGGATGGAATAAGGCTGAAAGGTCAGGCCCAGGCCGACGGGTTCGGCACTTTCCACCACGCGGCGGCTGAAGGCCTCCCAGTCGTGCGTGGGGTAAGCGCTCAGGTGGGCGTTGTAGTTGCCCACAGCGCCGTTCATTTTGGCCAGAATGTGCACGGCCTCGATCTGCTCGATGGCTTGGCTCAGGCGCACAAACACGTTGGCAAACTCTTTGCCCACGGTGGTGGGGCTGGCCGTTTGGCCGTGGGTGCGGCTGAGCATGGGCACGGCGGCAAACTGGTGCGCCATGCTGCGCAGCTTGGCGGTGATGGCGTTCAGGCCGCTGACCACCACCTCGCGCCCAGCGCGCATTTGCAGGGCGTGGCTGGTGTTGTTGATGTCTTCGCTGGTGCAGGCAAAGTGGACAAATTCGGCGGCTTTTTCCAGCTCGGCATGGCCTTTGAATTGTTTTTTGATCCAGTACTCGACGGCTTTCACGTCGTGGTTGGTGACCTTTTCTTCATCCTTGATGGCCTGGGCATCGGCCTCGCTGAAGTTGGCCACCAAGCCCAGCAAAAAATCACGCGCCGCGCTGGACAGCGGCGCAAATTCGGGCAGCCCGGCATCGGACAGGGCGATGAACCACGTCACCTCCACCTGAACACGGCGGTGCATATAGCCGTATTCGCTCATGATGGGGCGCAGGGTGGCAAGTTTGGCGGCGTAGCGGCCGTCCAGCGGAGAAAGGGCGGTAAGGGCAGACAGGTTCATGGGCGGCGATTGTAAATGCCACCCCAGAAAAGCGAAGGCCCCAGCCTGCGCGAAACAAGCTGGGGCCAAGAATAAAAAAACGCTGCAGGGCAACCCGTGGGCAACTTAAGAGAGGGAGGGAGGAGAGACACCCCCAGGCTTGGCATTCAAGACGATGACCGTGCCCCACAGCGAGAAAGTCCGCAAAACCAGAGGTCTTACCCAGCATAAGGTGGGGCATGAAGGCGGAAGTTCCAGCGCTTTACAACTTTTTTACGTTTTTTATGAATGTTTGCCTCGGTGTCTGGCAAAACGGCGCAGTGCCTCGATATATCCGAGAGAATCCCGCCATCATCCCCAGGAGTAAAAAAATGATTGACATCACGCTAGAGACGTTTGAAACCGAGGTGATCGCCGCCTCGATGCACACCCCGGTGCTGGTCGATTTTTGGGCCACCTGGTGCGGCCCCTGCAAAACGCTGGTGCCCGTGCTGGAGAAGCTGGAGGCCGATTACGGCGGGCGCTTTATCTTGGCGAAAGTCGATGTCGATGCCAACCAGCAAATTGCCGCCATGTTTGGCGTGCGCAGCGTGCCCACCTGTGTGCTGATGGTCGGCGGCCAGCCCGTGGATGGTTTTATGGGCGCACAAACCGAGGGCCAGGTGCGCCAATTCTTGGACAAGCACCTGCCCAGCGAAGACGCTTTGCACGCTGAAGCCGAAGCGCAAGAGGCCCAGCAGCTCATGCAGGAGGGCGACACCGAGGCCGCCCTGCAAAAACTGGCCGAAGCCGTGGCCGCTGATCCCAGCAACGACGATGCCCGTTTTGACTACGTGCGCCTCTTGATCGCCAGCGGCGGCCTGGAAGAAGCCAGCGCACTGCTGCACGAGCCGCTCAAGCGCATCCCTCAGCCGCTGCGCTTTGCCGCCTTGCAAGAATGGCTGCAGTGTGTGGCCTTTGCCCAAACCGACCCCCGCGCCGACTGGCCGCTGGCGCAGTTTGACGCTGCCATTGAGCACAACAAGCGTGACTTTGACACCCGCTTTGCCAAGGCCCAGCTGCTGGCTGCGGCCGGGCAGTGGACCGACAGCATGGACGAGTTGCTGGAAATCATCCTGCGCGACAAAACCTGGAACGAGCAGGCCGCGCGCAAGCTGTTTATCGCCATTTTGGAATTGCTCACCCCGCCCAAGCCGAAAAAGCAAGATGCCGTGCCCGGAAAAACCTCGGGCGGCATTGAGTTGCTGGGCAAAAATGCGGCGCAGCAAGATGCGGTTACTGAGCTTATCAATAGCTACCGCCGCAAGCTCAGTATGGCTTTGAACTAAAAAATACCTTAAAAACAATAAAGCGCCTGCGGTAGGCGCTTTATTTTTTGTATCGCATCAGCACCAGGCCGCCACCCCTCAGACCGGCAGCGCCATGGCCGAGGGCGGGCTAAAAATGCTGGCATCGGCTTGGATCAGGTTCAGGTCAAAGCGCTGACCGGCCAGGTAGTCGCCAATGCTTTGCAGCACCACGGGGCTGCGGTGCAGGTGGGCGCTGGCTTGCAGCTCTTCGTAGGTGAGCCAGACGGTGCGCACAATGCCCTCGTCCAGCCGCTGCTGGGCATGGTGCTGGCCCAGGTCGCCGGTGAAGGCAAAGCGCAAATAGGTAATGTCTGCGCCGGTGCGGGTGCGCACAAAGCGGTTCATGTACACGCCAACCAGCGCGGTGGGGGTGAAGTCGTAAGCGGCCTCTTCCAGCACCTCGCGCACGCAGGCTTGCAGCGGGGTTTCGGCAGGGTCCAGGTGGCCGGCCGGGGTGTTCAGGCGCAGACCGTCGCGGGTGTGCTCTTCAACCAAGAGAAAGCGGTCGTGCCGCTGCACAATGGCCGCCACCGTGACATTGGGTTTCCAGCGATCAGGCATAACGGGGCATTATCGGCAGTCCAACCCCTGTGCCGCTGAAAAATGCAGAAATTGTTTGGCGTGCCGCCCTTGCATCTGGTGTGACCAGGGCAAGACGGTGGGGTGCGGCTAGGCCAGCGCGACCCGGTTGCGGCCATCGTCTTTGGCGCGGTACAGCGCTTGGTCGGCCGCTTGCAGCAGGGCCTCCCCGCTGCGACTGGGGTCGGCCGGCGTGTCGGCGCTGGCGGCCACGCCAATGCTGACCGTAAATGGGATGCGCTGGCCTTGCCATTCGCAGGGCGCGGCTTGCACGGCTTGGCGCAGTTGCTCGGCCAGTTGCGCCGCGCCGTGCAGGTCGGTGCCGGGCAGCAGCACCATAAATTCTTCACCGCCGTAGCGGCCCAGCACATCGGACGCACGCAGGCGCTGGCGCAGCACGCCGACCATGTGGCGCAGCACGTGGTCGCCGGCCAAATGGCCGTAGTGGTCATTGACGCGCTTGAAGTGGTCGATGTCCACCATCAGCAGCGCCAGGGGCGTGTGTTGGCGGCTGGCGCGGGCCAGCTCGGTCTCCAGCGCTTGCATCAGGGCGCGGCGGTTGGCGGCACCGGTCAGCGGGTCTTGACTGGCCAGGCGCAGGTTGGCCTGATCGGCACGCTCTTTGGCCATAAACACAAAGCCAAATGAGCTGACTAAGGTGGCCAAGAACGAGACCATGAAGGTCAGCGTTTGCACCAAATTGCTTTGCAAGATGCTGGCAATGTTGAGGGAGAAAAACAGCGCCGCACCGGCCCGCAGCAGCATGGTCAGCACAATCAGGCCCAGTCCACAAACCAGCAGCAACGCCCCCCGGCTGCGCTGCTGCGCCGCACCCAACGAGCGCTGGCGCAGTACCCACAGCACCAACGCCGCTTGCAAGCTCAACATGAACCCACTGACGACCACGCGGCTGGCAAACTGGTGTTGAAACAGCCACATGAGCACCGCAATGACGGTGACCGGTGCCAGCGTGCGGGCCCAATGCAGTGCCAAGCCATGAAAGCGGCGCACTGCCAGCCAAAAACCGGCCAAGGCCGAGGACAGCAGCGCGTTGCCCAGCACAATGGCCAGCAGGTAGGGAATACGCCCATACAACAGCAGCAGTGTATGGGCCAAGGCGCTGAGCAGCAGGCCGCCGGCCCAATACTGCAAACCGTCATTGCGCTGGTTGCCGTTGAGTACCAGCAAGGCCCCAGAAGTGACCAGCGAGGTCACAATGATCATCAACAACAGGGTGGGGACATCGGCGGTCATAGGGGCGCTGGGGGCAACAAAAAAAGCCGCAAAAAGCAAGGATAGCATTGATGCAGAGCATGCTTTTTGCTGTGCTATGCGCCAGTCAGCATGGCGCATGTGCGCTCACAACACACGCTACAAGCGCCGCACCATGTAGTGCGCCCCTGCGCCGTAGCTGCCCAGGTGCTGGCGCTGCGTTGGATCGGTGATTTTGTGTTCCGCAAAGCCATAGCGCTGCCAAAACCGGGCCGAACCTTGCACGGCAACCAGGCCCATAGAGGTCATGTGCTTGGAGCGTGCTAATTCAATCAGGTGCACCACCAAGGCGTGGGCCACTTTTTGCCCTGCCAGCGCGGGCAGCACTGAAATATCGTGCAAATACAAGGACGATGGGCCTGCAATCGGCAGCTCAAAATCACCATTCAACGGCGTAATGTGGCCCGGTGCCGACCAATACGCTGCCGCATAGGCCAGCAGGCTGGCATCGGTGGTGCGCTGCACACCCAGCGAACATTGGTGCCGCGCGGCCAGTCGCCGCGCAAAGACCGCCTTGTCCTCTTGAAATGGGGCACCATAGGTTTGCGCTTGAATGCGCATCACATCGTCCACATCGGCGGGGGTCAAGGGCCGAAGTGTCCAGGGTACGGTAGGCAAAAGCAGGTCAGCAGGCATGCGAAAGTGGGGAGCGAAGCAAAAGAAACAGGCACTGGGCAAGCGTAATCGAATTTGCAGATTTTGGAGATAGGGAAAAAAGATCCATCAGTCAATAAGAATCATTATTATTTGAGCACCTTGAGGAGATCGCCATGAACACCGCCACTGCCACCACTGCCACCACTGCCACCGCCCCCATCGTGACAGGTATCAGCGCCTTGCTGCGCCGCCACCGGCACACCCTGCTGAAAACCTTGAGCTATTACTGCCTGCACATCACCGTGGCCATTGCGGTGGCCTATGTGGTCACCGGCAATTGGTGGGTGGCCATGACCTTGAGCTTGCTGGAGCCAACCGTGCAGATGCTGTTCTTTTTTCTCCACGAAAAATTATGGGATCGAAAAAATAAAGAGCATGTTGCGCAAGCCACACCATTAAATTAGTGCATTAATAGATATTTTTATTGTATTTACTGCGCTAATAGCTCTTTTTTTGTTTACAACCGGTTGGTTCTACCGGGCGTTTTTCAGTAATTTTTCTCAAGGGCAAGCCTCCTACCCAAGGGCATTTCTTTGGGCAGCAGCCTACAATGCCAAGCTGTTTTTGTTTCATTGACTTGCCTGCGCCTTGGACTGTGCTCAATGGTCCAAGGCGCAGGCACCGCCCGCCTGCCATGCCCCAAAACACCACCTCCCCCGCCCTGGTTGATAAAAAAGCACTGTTGCGCCAGTCCGCACTGGAGTACCACCAGTTTCCCAAGCCCGGCAAATTGGCCATTGCGGCCACCAAACCCATGGCCAACCAGCACGATTTGGCGCTGGCGTATTCCCCCGGTGTGGCTGCGCCGTGCGAAGAAATCGTGAAAGACCCCGCCGCCGCCTTCAATTACACCAGCCGGGGCAATCTGGTGGGCGTGATCTCCAACGGCACCGCCGTGCTGGGCCTGGGCGACATTGGTGCGCTGGCCTCCAAGCCGGTGATGGAGGGCAAGGCCGTGCTGTTCAAAAAGTTCGCTGGGGTCGATGTGTTTGACATCGAAATCAATGAAAAAGACCCCCAAAAACTGGTGGAAGTGATTGCCGCGCTGGAGCCCACCTTTGGCGCCATCAACCTCGAAGACATCAAAGCGCCCGATTGCTTTTACGTCGAGCGCGAGCTGCGCAAGCGCCTGAACATCCCCGTGTTCCACGACGACCAGCACGGCACCGCCATCACTGTGGCGGCGGCCATGGTCAATGCCTTGAATGTGGCGGGCAAAAAAATTGAGGAGATCAAACTGGTGGCCTCTGGTGCCGGTGCGGCGGCCTTGGCCTGCTTGAATTTGCTGCTGGTGCTGGGCCTGAAGCGCGAAAACGTCTTTGTCACCGACCTGGCCGGCGTGGTCTATGAGGGCCGCGCCGAGCTGATGGACGAGGACAAAGCCCTGTTTGCCCAAAAAACCGAGCTGCGCACCTTGGCCCAGGTGATCGAGGGGGCCGATGCCTTCCTGGGCCTGTCGGCGGGCAATGTGCTGAAAAAAGAGATGGTGGCCACCATGGCCGCCAAGCCCATCATCTTTGCCCTGGCCAACCCCACGCCCGAAATCCTGCCCGAGGATGTCAAAGCCGTGCGCAGCGATGCCATCATCGCCACGGGCCGCACCGACTACCCCAACCAGGTGAATAACGTCCTGTGCTTCCCTTACATCTTCCGGGGCGCGCTGGACTGCGGTGCCACCACCATCACCAAAGAGATGGAAGTGGCCGCCGTTCACGCCATTGCCGATTTGGCCAAGGCCGAGCAAAGCGAAGAAGTGGCCGCCGCCTACATTGGCCACACCCTGAGCTTTGGCCCCGAATACCTGATTCCCAAGCCGTTTGATCCGCGCCTGATGCTCATCGTGGCACCGGCCGTGGCGCAAGCGGCGGCCGAATGCGGCGTGGCCCAGCGCCCGATTGCCGACATGGCCGCCTACCGCGAGCAGCTCAAAACCTTTGTGTATGCCTCGGGCACGATGATGAAACCCATCGTCATGGCCGCGAAAAAGGCGACCAAAAAACGTGTCGCCTTCGCCGAAGGCGAAGAAGAGCGCGTGCTGCGCGCCGCCCAGGTGGTGATTGACGAGCGCATCGCCCGCCCCACCCTCATCGGCCGGCCCAGCGTGATTGCCAAGCGCATCGAAAAATTTGGCCTGCGCCTGCAAGAAGGGCGCGATTACGACGTGGTCAATGTCGAGCACGACGCGCGCTACCACGACTTTTGGCAGACCTACCACCAGATGACCGAGCGCAAGGGCATGACCGCCCCCATGGCCAAGATCGAAATGCGCCGCCGCCTGACGCTGATCGGCTCCATGCTGCTGCACAAGGGCGAAGTCGATGGCCTGATCTGCGGCACCTGGGGCACCACCCAGCTGCACCTGCAGTACATCGACCAGGTCATTGGCCGCAGCCCCACGGCGCACACCTACGCCTGCATGAACTGCCTGCTGCTGCCCGAGCGCCAGGTGTTCATCGTCGATACCCACGTCAATTACGACCCCAGCGCCGAGCTGCTGGCCGAGATCACCATCATGGCCGCCGAAGAAGTGCGCCGCTTTGGCATCAAGCCCAAGGTGGCCCTGCTCTCGCACAGCAACTTTGGCTCCAGCACCCAGCCCAGCGCCGTCAAAATGAGCCAAACCCTGACGCTGCTGCGCAGCAAAGCCCCGTGGCTGGAAGTCGATGGCGAGATGCACGGCGATGTCGCCCTGGATGGCGATGCCCGCCGCGCCCTCATGCCGCGCAGTACCTTGGAGGGCGATGCCAACCTGCTGGTCATGCCCAACATCGACGCGGCCAACATCAGCTACAACCTGCTCAAGCAAGCCGCTGGCGGCGGCATCGCCATCGGCCCGGTGCTGCTGGGGGCCAACCGCCCGGTACACATCCTCACCCCCAGCGCCACCGTGCGCCGCATCGTGAACATGACCGCGCTGACCGTGGCCGATGCCAACGTGGGGCGCTAATCCGCGCTAAACCCCGCTGGCACAACCTGGGCGCGAGTTTGTTTTTAAGAGCTGCTCGCGCACATTTCACCTTACTTTTAAGCCTTTATCTGTGAAATCTCTTATTTCACTTGTGCAGCGTACTGCAAACCTTGTAGCACCCCGCCGCTGGCGGCTGGTGGCGGCCGCGCTGGCAGCCAGCGTGTTGCACACCGCCTGCGCTGACCAAACGGCCAGCCAAGTCAGCCTGGCCCAGCTGCCCGTGCAGGCCCGCACCACCTATGAGCGCATCCACAATGGTGGCCCCTTTCCCTACGACAAAGACGGCAGCATCTTTGGCAACCGCGAGCGCCTGTTGCCGGCCGAAAAACGCGGCTACTACCGCGAATACACCGTCAAAACCCCGCGCGAACGCAGCCGGGGGGCGCGGCGCATCGTCTGCGGCGGCTGGCAAGCCACCCGGCCCGATGCCTGCTACTACACCGCCGACCACTACGCCAGTTTTGCCCGCATCACCCCTTAAGCCCACCCCTGCCATGACTGCTGATACCGCCCATTTACTGAGCAACCTCCCACCCCAGGTGGTGCAGTCCATCCGCGCCTTTCGCGTGCCCGACTTGCAAGCCGCCGCGCAGGCCAGCGGCCAGCATTTCCTGTATGCCAACCTGGCCCACATCGACACCAAGGCCGAGGCCCTGGAGCTGATTGGCCAGGAATTTCACCTGCCCGCCTACTTTGGCAAAAACTTCGATGCCCTGTACGACTGCCTGACCACCCCCCTGGCCCGCGCTTGCCAGCAGCCGGGCTTTGTCGTGGTGCTGGACCAACTGCCCGTCACCGCCAAGTTTGACAAAACCGTGCGCGAGCAATTGCTCGATTGCTTTCAGGATGCGGCCGATTTCTGGGCTGAGCAGGGCGTGGCGTTTCGGTGTTTTTATTCGTATTTGTAAAAAACCAAGAGCTGCTACCGCTTTAAATAAGCCGTTTTTACGGTTTTAACGCCAAAAATCAAGAAAGCACCTGCTCAAGGTGCTTTCTTTTTTAAAGCTTTGCTGCTTTACCCCGTGGCTGTGGCTGCCGCGTTGGCTGCCATGGCCGCCACCACCTGCGCCACGGCGGCGGTCAGCTTTTTCGCATAGGGCACATGCAAAAACTCGTTCGGGCCGTGGGCGTTGCTTTTGGGGCCGAGCACGCCGCAGACCATCATTTGCGCTTTAGGAAAGCCTTGGCTGAGCATGTTCATCAGCGGAATCGTGCCGCCTTGGCCGATGTAGCCGCAGTCGGCGCCAAAGTGGGCCCGGCTGGCGGCGTGCAGGGCGGTTTCAAACCACGGGGCCATGCCGGGGGCGTTCCAGCCGTTGGCGCTTGAGGCCCCTTCAAAGGTGACTTTGGCGTGGTAGGGCGCGTTGTCTTCCAGCAGGGTTTTGAGTTCTTCCACACAGGCGGCGGCATCGGCCAGTGGCGGCAGGCGCAGGCTCAGTTGAAACGCCGTGTAGGGCCGCAGCACATTGCCCGCATCGCGCAGGGCGGGTAGGCCTTCGGCGCCGGTGACGGACAGGGTGGGATGCCAGGTGCGTTGGAGCAGCGCCTGGGCGGGCTCGTCCGTCATGGGCAGGGCAAAACGGGGGCTGCCACTGCCGCATTCGTGCTGCGCCCAGGGGAAGGTGTTCCAGGTGGTGTTGCCCAAAATGGCGGCGGTGGCCTGCGCCTGCTGCACGCGCTCGGTGGGGATGGCGCAGTGAAAGCTGGCGGGCAGGATGCGGCCGGTGGCACTGTCCTCCAGCCGGTCCAGCACCTGGCGCAGGATGCGAAATGATGAGGGCACCACGCCCGAGGCATCGCCCGAGTGCACGCCTTCGGTCAGGATTTGCACTTTGAGCGTGCCGCTGGCCATGCCGCGCAGGCTGGTGGTCAGCCACAGCTGGTCGTAGTTGCCCGCGCCGCTGTCCAGGCAGATCACCAGGCCAACCTCGCCCAGCTGGGGTTGGAGTGCGTCGATATAGGGCAGCAGGTCGCCCGAGCCGCTTTCCTCGCTGGTTTCAATCAGGCCGACGATGCGCGGGTGCGGCGTGTTCTGGCTTTTCAGCGCCTGGATGGCGGCAATGCTGGCGTAAATGGCATAGCCATCGTCTGCGCCGCCCCGGCCGTAGAGTTTGTCGCCATCGAGCACGGGGGTCCACGGCCCCAGATCGCGGCGCCAGCCGTCAAACTCGGGCTGCTTATCCAGGTGGCCATACATCAGCACCGTGGGGCGGCTGGCGGCATGGTCTTGGGTGCCCGCCACTTCAAAAAACAACAGCGGCGTGCGCCCCGGCAGGCGCAAAATTTCCAGCTTCAGCCCCGCCACCTTTTGCGCCTCCACCCATTGGGCGGCGTTGCGTACCACTTGGTCGAGCAGGCCTTGCTGTTGCCAGTCGGGCGCAAACATGGGCGATTTGGCGGGAATGGCAATGTAGTCCTTGAGCTGGGGCAGGATGCTGCTGTCCCACTGGTGGCTCACTTGCGCCAGCGCCTGGCTGGGGTTGAGGGGGGTGTGCGTCATGGTGAAGTCCGTTGTGCGCAGCAATGCGCAGAAGTGTGCAGAAGAGGGTTGAAAATTTTGCGCCTATTGTTGCAACTCGGCCCAGCGCTGGGGCGTGCCCACATCGGTCCAGCGGCCGGTGTAGAGGCTGGCCCCCACCCGCCCGGCATCCATGGCGCGGCGCAGCAGTGGGGCCAGGGGGGCGGCCTGGCCGGTGGGGTTGCCGGGGGCCAGCGCACACCACGGGGCGGTAAAAAGCGCGGCCTTGAACAGCCCAATGGTGCTGTAGGTGTAGCGCGGCATGGGGCTGTCGGCAGGAAGGTTGAGCGCCCGGCCTGCGGCCAGGCCAAAGTCGCCCTGCGGGTTGTGCGCCGGGTTGGGCACCAGCCACAGGTGGGCCAGATCGTCGCTGGCGGCAAAGGCGGCATGGGCGGCCGGGTCAAACACAAAGTCCGGCACAAACACATCGCCAGCGGCCAGCCAGAACACCGGCGGCAACTGGGGCAGGGCGCGGGCAATGCCGCCCGCGGTTTCCAGGGCATGGCCAAAATCGTCCTGCTCATGCGAATAGCGCAATTGCAGCGGGCTGCCGCGCCAGGTGGCATCCAGGTGCTGCGGAATGTGTGCGCCCAGCCAGGCGGTATTGACCAGCACCTGCGCCACGCCATCGCGCAGCAGCGCGGCGATGTGCCAATCCAGCAGCGCTCGGCCCTGCACGGGCAGCAGGGGTTTGGGGGTGTGGTCGGTCAGCGGGCGCATGCGCTCACCGCGGCCGGCGGCCAGCAGCATGGCCGCCGGCGAGGAAAAAGAAGGGGTCATACCAGCAAGGAACAAAGCAATGGATACGGCAAGAGCCGTGAATGTAGTGGCTGCCCAGTATCCTCACTTACTACCCCCAAGAACCTGGGCTCTGTAACCGCGTGGAAACCCGAGGGCTTTGCGCCGTTAAAATCCGGGGTTTTCTCTCCATTCACTTCCATCCACTCGGAGCTTTTCTCCCATGGCAAACACCCAGACGATGGCCAACGCGATCCGCGCCTTGGCTATGGACGCTGTTCAACAAGCCAAATCCGGCCACCCCGGTGCCCCCATGGGCATGGCCGACATGGCCGTGGCGCTGTGGGGCCAGCATCTGCAGCACAACCCGGCCAACCCGCAGTGGGCCAACCGCGACCGCTTTGTGCTGTCCAACGGCCACGGCTCGATGCTGATTTACGCACTCTTGCACCTGACGGGTTACCCCCTGCCCATTGAAGAGCTGAAAAACTTCCGCCAGCTGGGCAGCAAAACCGCCGGCCACCCTGAAGTGGGTCACACCCCCGGCGTGGAAACTACCACCGGCCCGCTGGGCCAGGGCATTACCAATGCCGTGGGCATGGCGCTGGCTGAAAAGCTGCTGGCTGCCGAGTTCAACCGCGACGGCCACAGCATCGTCGATCACCACACCTACGTCTTTTTGGGCGATGGCTGCCTGATGGAAGGCATCAGCCACGAAGCCTGCGCCCTGGCCGGTGCCTGGAAGCTGAACAAACTGATCGCCCTGTGGGACGACAACGGCATCAGCATCGACGGCCAGGTCACCCCCTGGTTTGGCGACGACACCCCCGCCCGCTTCGAGGCCTATGGCTGGAACGTGATCCGCGCCGTGGATGGCCACAACACCGCCGCCGTCAGCGCCGCCATTGCCCAGGCCAAGCAAAGCAGCGCCAAACCCACGCTGATCTGCTGCAAAACCAGCATTGGCTTTGGCTCGCCCAACCGCGCTGGCACCGCCAAGGCGCACGGCGAGCCGCTGGGGGCCGATGAAATCGCCCTGACCCGCGCTGCCCTGGGCTGGAGCCATGGCCCGTTTGAAATTCCCGCCGAGGTGTATGCCGATTGGGATGCCAAGGCCGCCGGTGCCCAGCGCGAAGCCGCCTGGAACGAGCGCTTTGCCGCCTACAGCGCCGCTTACCCCGAGCAGGCCGCTGCCTTCACCCGCCGCATGCGCGGCGAGCTGCCCGCCAACTTTGCTGAAATTGCCGCGCAAATTGCCTCGCAGGCACACGATGAAGCCGCCACCGTGGCCACGCGCAAAGCCAGCCAGCTGGCGCTGGAAGGCCTGACCGCGGCCCTGCCCGAGCTGCTGGGCGGCAGTGCCGACCTGACCGGCTCCAACCTCACCAACACCAAGAGCACCCCCGCTTTGCGTGTGGATGACAAGGGCAACGTGGTGAAAACCGAAGACGGCCAGATTGGCCGCCACATCAACTACGGCGTGCGCGAATTTGGCATGGCCGCCATCATGAACGGCATCACCCTGCACGGTGGCTACATCCCCTACGGCGGCACCTTCATGACGTTCAGCGACTACAGCCGCAACGCCATCCGCATGGCCGCGCTGATGCGCCAGCGCGTCATCCATGTGCTCACGCACGACTCGATTGGCCTGGGCGAAGACGGCCCCACGCACCAGCCCATCGAGCACGCCGCCAGCCTGCGCCTGATTCCGGGCCTGGACGTGTGGCGACCCGCCGACACCGCCGAAACCGCTGTGGCCTGGACGCTGGCCCTGGCCCAGGCCAACCGCCCCACCGCGCTCTTGCTGTCGCGCCAAAACCTGCCCTACCTGGCCAAGAGCGAAGCCGCCCTGGACCAGATTGCCAACGGTGCCTACGTGCTGTCCGAGCCCGAAGGCGGCGCAGCGCAGGCTGTGATCATTGCCACCGGCTCGGAAGTGCAGCTGGCGCTGCAGGCGCAGCAACTGCTGGCGGCCGACAACATCCGCGTGCGCGTGGTCTCCATGCCCAGCACCAGCGTGTTCGACCGCCAAAGCGACGAAGTGCAGGCCGCCGTGCTGCCCGACAACATTCCGCGCATTGCCGTGGAAATGGGCAGCAGCGATGGCTGGTGGAAGTACGGCGTGAGTGCTGTGGTGGGCATCGACCGCTTTGGCGACTCGGCCCCCGCGCCGGTGCTGTTCGAGCACTTTGGCTTTACCGCCGCCAACGTGGCCGCCACCGTCAAGCACGTGTTGGCCTGAGTTTTTTCGGTTTTCGGTTTTTCGGTTTTTTTACATCGCCATTTATCCAGAAAGTAGAGGCAACTATGGCTATCAAGATTGGTATCAACGGTTTTGGCCGCATTGGCCGCATGGTGTTCCGCGCGTGCGTGCAGAACTTCTCGGACATCGAAGTGGTCGGCATCAACGACCTGCTCGAACCCGACTACCTGGCCTACATGCTCAAGTACGACAGCGTGCATGGCCGCTTCAAGGGCGATGTGGCCGTGAAAGATGGCAACCTGGTGGTGAATGGCAAAACCATCCGCCTGACGCAAGAGCGCGACCCGGCCAACCTGAAGTGGGGTGAAGTCGGTGCCGACGTGGTGATTGAAGCCACCGGCCTGTTCCTGGACGATGCCAGCGCCCGCAAGCACATTGCTGCCGGTGCCAAAAAGGTGCTGATGTCGGCCCCCTCCAAGGACAGCACCCCCATGTTCGTCTTTGGCGTAAACCACGCCGAGTACGCCGGCCAGGACATCGTCTCCAACGCCAGCTGCACCACCAACTGCCTGGCCCCCGTGGCCAAGGTGCTGAACGACAAATGGGGCATCAAGCGCGGCCTGATGACCACCGTGCACGCCGCCACCGCCACGCAAAAAACCGTGGACGGCCCCAGCAACAAAGACTGGCGCGGTGGCCGTGGCATTCTGGAAAACATCATCCCCAGCAGCACCGGCGCAGCCAAGGCGGTGGGCGTGGTGATTCCGGCGCTGAACAAAAAGCTCACCGGCATGAGCTTCCGCGTGCCCACCTCCGACGTTTCGGTGGTCGATTTGACCGTCGAGCTGGAAAAAGAAGCCGACTACAAAGACATCTGCGCTGAAATGAAAGCCCAGTCCGAAGGCGCTTTGAAAGGCGTGTTGGCCTACACCGAAGACAAAGTGGTGGCCACCGACTTCCGTGGTGAAAGCTGCACCAGCGTGTTCGACGCTGAAGCCGGCATCGCTCTGGACAAAACCTTCCTGAAAGTCGTGGCCTGGTACGACAACGAATGGGGCTACTCCAACAAGTGCCTGGAAATGGTGCGCGTGATTGCCAAGTAAGTCGGCACCGTGGTCAATATAAAACCATAGCTTGTTGCGCTTGTAAATAAAGGATTTCAGCAGCAAAACATATTGAAATCCTTATAAGCAAAGCGCTAAAAGATCACAAAAAAGCCAGCACACAAGTGCTGGCTTTTTTTATGCGGGTAAACCCCTGGAAATGTCCAAAAAACCCCAGAGATTGACACCATAGAATCCCCTGCGCGACATTGCTGCACTGCAGCAATTTGCTGTGATACCGAGAACAGTCATTCATCCAGGGAGCCCTATGTCCAATCCTTTGTACGAACACATCAAGCGCGATCCGCGCTACACCGAGCTGGTGCAGCGGCGCGGGCGCTTTGCCGCCACGCTGGCGCTGCTGGTGATCGTGGTTTTTTTCAGCTTTGTGCTGCTGGTGGCGTTTGCCCCGCAGGTGATTGCCATCCGCTTGTTTGAGGGGAGCCACCTGACGGTGGGCATCGCGCTGGGCTTTGCGCAGTTTGTCTTTTTCTGTGCCCTGACCTGGGTGTACGTGCGCCGCGCCAATGGCGAATTTGACGTTCTGAACGCACAAATTGTGCAAGATGCCCTGAGGAAAACCGCATGACCCGCTTACGCACTCATTCCTGGCTGCGCAGCGCGGCCACCGTGGCCCTGCTGGCCGCCCCCGCCCTGGCCCTGGCCGCCCCCGATCTGGGCGCAGCCCAAAAGCAGCCGCTCAACTGGCACGCCATTGGCATGTTTTTTGCCTTTGTGCTGATGACGCTGGGCATCACCTACTGGGCGGCGGGGCGCTCTAAATCGGCCTCGGATTTCTACACCGCCGGTGGCGGCATCACCGGCAAGCAAAACGGCCTGGCCATTGCTGGGGACTTCATGTCGGCCGCCACGCTGCTGGGCCTGACGGCCATGATCTATGGCGACGGTGTGGATGGCTACATCTACATGGTGGCCTTTTTTGTGGGCTGGCCCATCATCTTGTTTTTGATGGCCGAGCGCCTGCGCAACCTGGGCAAGTTCACCTTTGCCGACATTACCGCCTACCGCCTCTCCCAAGGCCCGGTGCGCACCATGGCGGCCGTCAGCTCGCTCACGGTGGTGTGCTTCTACCTGGTGGCACAAATGGTGGGGGCCGGTCAGCTGATCAAGCTGCTGTTTGGTCTGGACTACAACGTGGCCCTGGTGGTTGTGGGCGTGCTGATGATGGTCTATGTGATCTTTGGCGGCATGGTGGCCACGACTTGGGTGCAGATCATCAAGGCCTGCATGCTGCTGGCCGGTGGCACGAGCATCATGTTGCTGGCGTTTGCGCAGTTTGGCTTTAGCCTGGATACGCTGCTGACCAAGGCCATGGAAGTGCACCGCCTGGGCACCAACATGCTCTCGCCGGGCAAGCTGTTGGCCGATCCGGTCACCGCCCTGTCCATGGGGTTGGGCCTGATGTTTGGTATCGCTGGTCTGCCGCACATTCTGATGCGCTTTTTTACCGTGACCAATGCGCAAGAGGCGCGCAAATCGGTGTTCTACGCCTCGGGCATCATTGCTTTCTTCTTCAACGTGATTGCCATCATGGGCCTGAGCGCCATCGTGCTGGTGGGCACCAACCCCGAGTTTTTTGAGGGTGGCGTGGTCGGCGGCAAGCTGATTGGCGGCGGCAACATGGTGGCGCTGCACCTGGCCAAGGCCGCTGGTGGCAACCTGCTGCTGGGCTTTTTGTCTGCGGTGGCCTTTGCGACGATTTTGGCGGTGGTGGCTGGCTTGGCGCTGGCCGGTGCCTCGGCCATTTCGCACGACCTGTATGCCCGCGTGATCATGAAAGGCAAAGCCAGCGAGTCCAGCGAAATCCGCGTCTCCAAGATCGCCACGCTGGGTCTGGGCGTGGTCGCCGTGCTGCTGGGCATGGCCTTTGAAAAGATGAACGTGGCCTTTATGGTGGCCCTGGCGTTTGGCGTGGCCTCGTGCGCCAACTTCCCCGTGCTGCTCATGTCCATGTACTGGAAGGGGCTGACCACGCGCGGTGCCCTGGTGGGCGGCTACACCGGTTTGATCAGCTCGGTGCTGTTTGTGGTGTTCTCCAAATCGGTCTGGGTGGATGTGCTGGGCAACCCCGCCCCGCTGTTCCCCTACACCCAACCGGCCCTGTTTGCCATGCCGCTGGCTTTCCTGGCGATTTATGTGTTCTCCAAGTTGGACACCAGCGCCCAGGCCCAGGCCGAACGGGCTGCGTTTGACGACCAATACGTGCGCGCCCAAACCGGCGTAGGGGCGGCCAGCGCTGCGGCGCACTGATTCGGCAGATGGCTGCTGTCCTTGCAAAAGAGCTGCGCGAGCGCAGCTCTTTTTTTATTCCTGGGCTAATTTTTATCGCACTGTCTTGCAGGGAAATGCGAGAAAAACAACTTAATAATGCATTTTAAGAATAGTTTTGCTTATAAATAAGGCAATAAATCAGCTTTTGCACCATACTGAACCCAATTACCCAAGGTTATGCACCAAACATGTGCAGCTCATGCGCCAGGGGTTTGATAATTCAGCTTCCGCCTTGTCCCTCTGGGCCGTTGCCTGCGCAACGCCGAACGACCCAGAGGAACAAGGCGTTGCTACGTCAGGCTGGGCCTGCAGCGCAGCGTCCGTTGGTTTTATTTTTTGACAGTGAGAAACACACCATGCGCCAAGAAAGCGACTTCCTCGGTTCCAAAGACTTGCCTGATACCGCCTACTGGGGCGTGCACGCGGCCCGTGCGGTGGAGAACTTCCCCATCACCGGCCACAGCGTGGCGCAAATGCCCCACCTGATCCGCGCGTTCGCCTATGTGAAAAAAGCGGCGGCTGCGGCCAACCTGAGCCTGGGCACCATCAATGCCCAGCAGGCCCAGGCCATCGCCCAAGCCTGCGATGACGTGGCCACCGGCATGCTGGATGCGCATTTCGTCGTGGACGTGCTGCAAGGCGGCGCAGGCACTTCGACCAATATGAATGCCAACGAAGTGATTGCCAACCGAGCGCTGGAAATCATCGGCCAACCCAAAGGCGCTTATGACGTGATTCACCCCAATGACCACGTGAACGCTTCGCAATCGACCAACGACACTTACCCCACGGCGGTGAAGCTGGCCACCTACTTCGGCATTCAAGATTTGCTGGCCGCCTTGGCCGCGCTGCGCGGGGCTTTCCAGGTGAAAGCGGAAGAATTTAAAGACATTCTGAAAATTGGCCGCACCCAGCTGCAAGATGCCGTGCCCATGACCTTGGGCCAGGAATTTGCCGCCTTCGCCTCGATGATTGCCGCCGACGAAAAACGCCTGCGCGAATCGGCCAGCCTGCTGTGCGAAATCAACATGGGCGGCACCGCCATTGGCACCGGCATCAACGCCCCCGTGGGCTACGCCGATGTGGTCACCGCCAAGTTGGCCGAGTTTTCCGGCGTGCCCGTCGTCAAAGCCGAGGACATGATTGCCGCCACCGCCGATACCGGGGTGTTTGCCGATATTTCGGGCATTTTGAAGCGCATCGCCGTCAAGCTCTCCAAGATCAGCAACGATTTGCGCCTGCTGTCGTCCGGCCCGCAGGCCGGCGTGGGGGACATCAAGCTGCCGGCCCGCCAGGCGGGCTCGTCCATCATGCCCGGCAAGGTCAATCCGGTGATTCCGGAAGTGGTGAGCATTGCCTGCTTTGAAGCCATTGGCAACGATGCCGCCATCACCATGGCCGTCGAAGCCGGGCAATTGCAGCTCAACGCGTTTGAGCCGCTCATGGCCTGGGCCCTGCACAAAAGCCTGCGCCACCTGGCCGCCGCCTGCCGCACGCTGCAAGTGCATTGCGTCGAAGGCATCGAGGCCAACACGGTGCTGCTGGATGCACGCATCAATGAATCCGTCACCCTGGTCACGGCGCTGAACCCGCTGATTGGCTACGAAAAAGCCGCCAAGATTGCCAAAGCCGCCATCGCCACGGGCAAGCCCATTGCCGAGGTGGCCGAAGACCTGGGCATCATGAGCCGGGAGAAAATGCAGGCGCTGCTGGTGGTCGATACGCTGACCGCCCCTGGGGCCCTGCGCGCCAGCTAAGATCGTGAACACGTTCTAAGGCCCATGGCCATAAACAAACAGGCCCTCGCAAGAGGGCCTGTTTTTTACCGGTGCCTTATGGTTAAGGCTGGGCGGTTGTTTTACACCGTGTCTTCCACCCCGCGAACGCTTTCACGCCCGTTTTTGTCTTTGACTTTGTCAAGGTCGGTTTCTACGGCGCGGCGCAGTTTCTCAAGGGCGGCGGTGAAAGCATCTTTCACCTTCTCGGCCTCGGCATTCACCGCAATCGGTGGACGGCCATTGGCGCGGGTCTCGAGTACGCATTTTTTCCCGGGACCGCCTGTGCCTTTCAGGGCATCGACCCCGGAGAGGAAGACCTCCACGCGCACTACGTATTCTTTCAGGCGGGAGAGCTTGGCATTGATCTCCTCTTGGGCCCATTGCGCCAGGGAGTCACCGCCCTGGATGGAATCGTCGGCATGAACCTGTACTTGCATGCATATCCTCCTTGTGCTTGCTGCACTGCACACCATGGCGCAGTGCCAAAACCGGTGGAGCCTGTGGGATGAGCGGCTTTTCCACCGACCTGGGTACATCCTAAACCCAAAATACCCGGACGCAAGCCATCTTGAAGAAGAATTGCCCCGAGGTGACAAAACCTCTTCCTCGGGTTACAACCGACAAACCGCTTTGCCGGGTTTACCGAATGTCTGCACCTGCTTCTCATCGTTTAAAAATTGGCCTCTCGGCCTGCTTTTCCCATGCCGATGCCACGCGGCCGCTGTTTACGGGCAAAACGCTGCAGTACGTCGAGCAGTCGATTGCCCACTGGATCATGTCCGCCGGGGCCATGGTGGTGATGGTGCCCTGCCCGACCGGAGAAACGGCCAAGGGCGATGTCAGTTTGGCGCATTACGCCGATTGGCTCGATGGCGTGGTCATGCACGGCGGTGCCGATGTGTGGCCCGGCAGCTATGGCGAAGAGCCCCTGCGCCCCGAGTGGTTGGGCGACCGGGTGCGCGATTTGTACGATCTGGCGGTGGTCGAGGCCTTCAGCCAGGCCGGCAAGCCCATTTTTGGGGTGTGCCGGGGCTTGCAACTCATCAACGTGGCGTTTGGCGGCACGCTCTACCAAGATATTTTGACCCAGGTGCCCGGGGCCCAGGTACACCGCAATGCCCATGCCTACGACCGCCACCAGCACGATATTGAGGTGGTGGACGGCTCGCACCTGGCCCGGCTCTATCCCGGCGTGCGCACGGCGCGGGTCAATAGCATCCACCACCAAGCGATTAAGGACGTGGCCCCGGGCTTTACCGTGGATGCTTGGAGCATGCCCGATGGCATTGCCGAGGCGATTTACCGCCAAAACCGCAGCAAAAGCTATGTGGCTGCGACCCAATGGCACCCAGAGTTTGAAATTGCGGAATGCCCCACGCTCAACAGCCGGCCTTTGCTGGATGATTTTTTGGCCGCCTGTGCCTTGGCCAAGCAGCGCCCAGCCCGCAGCCACAGCCCCTTTCAGATTCGTGACCGGGCGGCCCGTTTGCTGCGGCGGGCCTTGCTGCGCATACGCTAAAATATTGATAGCTGTAACCGCTTCATTCACCAGTGCAAAAGCGCAAAAATACTAAAAAAAATGTTCTCAAAATTTTCCAACGGGAACAGCGTTCCTTGTTTGGCGAAATTTTGGATTGGATGCTCACGCCCCTGTTATTGCTGTGGCCGCTGAGCTTGGCGCTGACGTGGCTGGTGGCGCAATCCTTGGCCAACAAGCCGTTTGACCGGGCTTTGGAATACAACGCCCATGCCTTGGCCCAGCAGGTGCGCATCGAGTCCGATGGCCGCGTTGGCTTTAACCAAGCCCTGGCGGCCTACGAAGTGCTGCGCACGGACGATGCCGATTTGATGTACTACCAAATCAGCCATCTGGATGGCACCTGGATTGCCGGTGAGCATGACTTTCCCAGTGTGCAGCGCAGCCCCAGCCTGCCCCCCCTGGGGCAAGTGCAGCTGCGCGATGATGAGTTGCGCGGCATCCCCATCCGGATTGCCGCCTTGTGGATTGCGCTGCCCTTGCCCTCGGGGGGGCAGGTGCTGGTGCAAGTGGCAGAAACACGGGAAAAGCGCAGCATGCTGGCCGCTGAAATCATCAAAGGCGTGATGCTGCCGCAATTTGCCATCCTGCCGCTGGCCGTGCTGCTGGTGTGGCTGGCGCTGGCGCGGGGCATTCAGCCCCTGCACCGGCTGGAGGAGCGCATTCGTGCCCGCAAGCCCGAAGACCTCTCGCCGCTCAATTCCCGCGCTGTACCGCAAGAGGTGCTGCCCTTGGTGGAGGCGGTGAACGATTTGCTGCAGCGCTTGAATGAATCGCTGGGTACGCAAAAACGCTTTTTGGCCGATGCGGCGCACCAGCTCAAAACACCGTTGGCCGGGCTGCGCATGCAGGCCGACTTGGCCTTGCGCCTGGATGTGAGCGCCGAGGAGTTAAAGCGCTCTTTGCAGCTCATTGGCCGCTCCAGCATGCGGGCCACGCACACGGTGAACCAATTGCTGGCCTTGGCCCGTGCCGAAGTGGGCAGCGCCAGCTTGCAGCATGAGCCGTGCAATTTGGTCGCGCTGATGGTGACCGTGGTGCAAGAGGTGCTGCCCCTGGCCTCGGCCAAAAATACCGATTTGGGCTACGAGGGGGCCGAGGAGGACGACCCCGGCGTTTGGGTCATGGGCAACCCCACGCTGCTGCAAGAGATGATGAGCAATCTTATTACCAACGCCATCCACTACAGCCCCTCCACCCCCGAGCGCCCGGCCGTGGTGACCGCCCGGGTGCTGCCCGACCGTTTTAGCGCCCATGTGGTGCTCCAGGTGGAAGACAACGGCCCGGGCATTGGTGCCGAAGAAAAAGAGCTGGTACTGCAGCCCTTTTACCGTGCCCTGGGCAATGAGGCCGATGGCTCGGGCCTGGGCCTGCCCATCGTGCAAGAGATTGCGGCCCAGCATGGGGGTGAGCTGCTCATTTTGGATGCCCACCCAGGGAAAAAGCCGCCGGGCACCTGCATGACGGTGCGCCTGGCCACGATCGAAGCACCTGCCAGTAAAGAAGCGTAGTGTGCCGGCGGCGCGGCAATGCATGGTGTTTTAGAACGTGTTCACGATCTCCTCATGGGTGTGTGGGCGCGGCTTCGGGCGGTCTGCGTCGTTGCAAATCCTCGCAATAGCCAAGCTATTGCTGTGGTTTGCGCCTCGCAACCCATCCCGAACCGCATCCCCC
>JAANMY010000310.1_pt1 | contig 70223 bp, 71 predicted proteins | sample 7279691 | NCBI WGS metagenome assembly JAANMY01 (sample SAMN14094543, study PRJNA606508) | bioreactor metagenome | isolation source: A lab-scale SPAN reactor treating ammonium-rich wastewater day 388 | place: Ireland: Galway | collected 2018-02-07 | reverse complement strand
TGCTTCAAGGGGGGCACGCCCCCCTTGAAAATCCCCGTGAGTATTTTTGGCAAGATGAAGGCGCGGCCGGGTTATTCCGGATCGAACAATTCGGCCTGACTGGCCGGGCGCGGCGGGGTCAGGCCCAGATGGCGCCAGCTTGCCTGGGTCAGCATCCGCCCGCGCGGCGTGCGCGCGACCAGCCCCTGCTGCAGCAGGAACGGCTCGATCACCTCTTCGATCGCATCGCGGCTTTCGCTGAGCGCGGCGGCGATGGTTTCCACCCCCACCGGCCCGCCGCCATAGCTGTCGGCCAGCAGCCGCAGATAGCGCCGGTCGGCGCCATCGAGGCCCAGATGATCCACCCCCAGCCGGGTCAGCGCGCTGTCGGCCAGCGGCCGGTGCAACTGCCCGTCGCCCTCGACCAGCGCGAAATCGACCACCCGGCGCAACAGCCGCCCGGCGATCCGCGGCGTGCCGCGGGCGCGGCGGGCGATCTCGCGCACGCCCTCGGCATCGGCGCCGACGCCCAGCAGCCGGGCGTTGCGGGCGACGATCTCGCACAATTCCGCCTCGGTATAGAATTGCAGCCGGGTCGGGATGCCGAACCGGTCCCTCAGCGGCGTCGTCAGCAGGCCCAGCCGCGTCGTGGCGCCGACCAACGTGAAGGGCTGCAATTCGATGCGCACGGTGCGCGCGGCGGGCCCCTCGCCGATCACCAGATCGAGCTTGAAATCCTCCATCGCCGGATAGAGCACCTCTTCGACCACCGGATTCAGGCGGTGGATCTCGTCGATGAACAGCACGTCGCGCGGTTCGAGATTGGTCAGGATCGCCGCCAGATCGCCCGCCTTGGCCAGCACCGGCCCCGAGGTCATGCGGAATCCGACCCCCAGTTCGCGGGCCATGATCTGCGCCAGCGTGGTCTTGCCCAGCCCGGGCGGGCCATAGAACAGCGTATGGTCCATCGCCTCGCCGCGCATGCGGGCCGACTGGATGAACACCTTGAGATTGCCGCGGGCCTCGTGCTGGCCGATGAATTCGTCCAGCATCTGCGGCCGCAGGGCGCGGTCGGCATCCTCGGGCTGGCGATCGGGGCGCAGGGTGGGATCGGGCGTGCTCATGGGCTCAGCTAGACCGCAAAGGCGCGGCCGAGGCAAGGGTGCGACCCGGGGCGTCCAGCCGCCGCCTCATGCCTTGGGCGCCAGCAGTTTCAGGGCGGCGCGGATCAGGGACGGGGTTTCGGATTCGTGCTCGGCGGCGGTGGCGACGGCCTGCGCGGCCTCCGACGGGCCATAGCCGAGGTTGGTCAGGGCGGACAGCGCCTCGGCCTGCGCCTGTTGCGCCTGACGGCGGGCCGAGGGTTTGGCCAGCGGGGCGGGCACGGCGGCGGGCGGCGGGCTGTCGGGCTCGATCACCATGCCCTCGCTGTCGAGATCGGGCGCCGCGCCGCCCAGCGCCATGACCGTGGGCGCCTTGTCCTTCAGCTCCAGGACCACGCGCTGCGCCAGTTTCGGCCCGACACCCTGCGCCTTGCGCATGGCGGCCGCGTCGCCGATGGCGATGGCCCGCGCCACGCCATCCGGCCCCAGCGTGCCCAGAATCGCCAGCGCCGCCTTGGCGCCGACGCCCTGCACGCTCATCAGCAGCCGGTGCCATTCCTTTTCGATCAGCGACTGGAAGCCGAAGAGCTGCAGCAGATCCTCGCGCACCAGCAATTCGGTGTACAGCGCCGCCATCCCCCCCGGCCCCGGCAGCGCCATCAGCGTGCGCTCGGACACATGGACGATATAGCCGACACCCCGCACATCGAGCAGGATATGGTCCGACGCGCGGTAATCGATCCGCCCCGACAGCTTGCCGATCATCCCGCCGCCCCCTAACCCGCTGCCTTCAGCGCCGCCTGCAACCGCCCGGCGCTCTGCATGTGGAAGGCGTGGCAAATGGCCACCGCCAGCGCATCGGCGGCATCGGGCCCGGCGATCTGCACGCCCGGCAATTGCATGCGCACCATGTGATCCACCTGCACCTTGGCTGCCTTGCCGACGCCGACCACCGCCTTCTTGACCGCGTTCGGCGCGTATTCCCCCACCGCCAGCCCGGCCTGCGCCGGCACCAGCAGGGCAATCGCCCGCGCATGGCCCAGTTTCAGCGTCGCCACGGCGTCCTTGTTCACGAAGGTCTGCTCGACCGCAGCGCATTCGGGCCGGTACTGGCGCAACACCACCTCGAGTTGAACATGCAGGCTCAGCAGCCGCGTCGCCAGATCCTCGCCGGTGGAATGCAGCACGCCATTGGCGACATGGCTCAGCCGCGACCCGGCGACATCGATCACGCCCCAGCCCAGGTTGCGCAAACCGGGGTCGATTCCCATTACCCGCATCCGATTCGCTGCCCCTCACGCTGCTGACCGGTTGGCCCGGCCTTGAAAAAAGGCTAGCACGAAGCATGAACATTGGCCAGAGCAAAGGCCGGTCGATGACATTTCCGTCACATTTGCCGTTGCATCCGGCGCAAACGGCGCTAAGGTGGTCGCATTCACCCCAAACTGTCGAGAGACAGGTGCAACCGGCTTGCACCCAGTCATGCCTGCCGTGCATGGCCGCTTTGCAGCGTCTCCCTCTACTCGGCGCCCTCCGCTTCAGCTATCTCTGCCGCAGAAGCACAATGCTTCAGCAATACTGAAACGACAGGAGCCCACGATGGCCTTTTTTGCCTCCGCCCGCCCCGTCGCTGACGGCGTGTTCGGCCGCAGCCTCGGGTTCTCGTTCGCCGACCTTTTCGCCCGGGTCGCCGCATGGAATGACCAGCGCGTCACCCGCCGCGAACTGGCCAAACTCTCGGACCGCGAGCTCGACGATATCGGCCTGTGCCGCGGCGACATCGACAGCGTGGTCAGCGCCCTGCGCTGATCCGGTCGATCCCGCAACAGATCAAGGCGCCGCCCGGGCAACCGGCGCGGCGCTTTCGTTTGGCCCGCAGGCTCAGAGCGTGTCGCGGGCGGGCAGATCGCGCGGCGCCGGGCGCAGCGCGTCGGCCAGCGTGGCGCTGATCGGGTCGGCCCCGGCGAACCATTGATGCAGCCGCGCGCCCAGCCCGGCCTCGGCGGCGACGGGCGCGGCAAAGACACCGCCGTCATGCGCCAGCGCCGCGGCCTTGAGCACGAAGAAACAGGCCAGCGTCCCGGCCAGAATGCCCCCCGCCTGCACAAGGCGCCGCGACGGGCGTGCCTCTTCGGCTTTCTTTTCCTCGACCCGGGCGGCGAGGACACGTTCCATGCGTTGAAGAAACTGGGCGCTCTGCATCGGACTCACACGGCTGGATGAACATTGTCCCGCCAGCCTGCCGCCCGACTTTGGCGAAATTCAGGCGCGGCGCAGCAGCAGCGTCGTCCAGTCGCCGATTTCCTCGCGCTCCACCTCGGCGAATCCGGCCGCGACATAGGCGGCCAGCACATCCGGCGCCTGCGTGGTCAGCAGACCCGACAGGATCGCCAGACTGCCCTCGGCCGTGTGGCGGGCCATATCGGGGGCGATCTGGATCAGCGGCCCCCTGAGGATATTGGCAAAGACCAGATCATAGGGCGCGCGGGCGTGGATCACCGGATGCTCGAATCCCATCGCCTCCAGACAATCGACCCGGCCCGCCAGATCATTGGCCTCGACATTGGCCAGCGCCACATCGACCGCGACCTGATCGATATCGGTCGCCAGCACGGTTTCGGGCCAGAGCCGCGCCGCCGCCATGGCCAGAACCGCGGTGCCGCAGCCCACGTCGATGACATTGCGGCCGTGGAACCCCCGCCCGGCCAGCCGGTCCAGCGCGCGCAGACAGCCCAGGGTGGTGCCATGATGGCCGGTGCCAAAGGCCATCGCCGCCTCGATCAGCAGACCGATGCGGCCCTCGGGCAGCTTGTCGGCATCATGCGAGCCATAGACGAAAAAGCGCCCGGCCTCGACCGGCTTCAGCTCGCGGCGCACATGGGCGACCCAGTCGATCTCCGGCAGCTCGGACACCGCGAATTCGGCGGCGCCGTAAGCGGCGGCCATCAGCGTCAGGGCGATCTCGTCGGGGGTTTCGGTGAAATAGGCGCCGACCTCCCACTGGCCGGAATCGTCCTCGATCTCGAACACCCCCACGCCCACGGGCGCCGGGTCCAGATCTTCCAGCGCCTCGCCCAGCGCCTGCGCGCGGGCTTCGTCGCCAAGGGTGGTGAGGGCGGTATAGGTGGGCATGGCGAACTCCGGGGTTTTTGCGGGCCTAACGCGGGAAACCCGCAACCGCAAGCCCGCCGCGCCCTGTATCCTCTTGCCTGAAATACGCACGGGGATTTTCAAGGGGAGCCTTGCGTCGCGGCCCATCGCCCACTGGACGATGGGCTTTTCGCTCCTCACCCCTCGAACCCCGGTTCCTCGAGCAGGGTCCGGCCCTGCCGGTCCTCGACCTCGATCACCCACAGATCCGGGTCACGCGCCTGCTCGCGGGCGATCAGCGCATCCACCTCGGCCTCGGCGCCGCGGGCGATCTCGGCCCAGCGCCGGGTGTCGGCCAGCAGATCGAACTGCCGCTGGTGCAGGCTGGCGCTGCCGTCCAGCGGGCTTTGCTTGATCAGCACCGCCCCGGCTGTGGCATCGCCCTTGCGCACGACAAAGGCGGGAATATCGGCCAGACGCAGCCGGGTGAGATAGGCCTGCACCCAGAACTCCGCCGTCAGGCGCGCAGTCACGGGAAAAGCGGGGGGCTGCTCGCCCCCCGCACCCCCTCGCCAAAGGGGGGGCACGCCCCCCCTTTGGAAACCCCCGTGAGTATTTGTGGCAAGATGAAACCCTCGTCAGACCTGGATGTCAGTCGTTGCCGTCCTTGAAGTCGAGGCCCATCTCGGTATAGCGCTCGGCCTCGTTGAGCCAGTTCTCGCGCACCTTGACCTGCAAGAACAGATGCACCGGCCGGTCGAGGAAGCTGGCGATCTCGGCCCGGGCCTGCTGGCCGATCGCCTTGACCGTCTCGCCCTTGTGGCCCAGCACGATGCCCTTGTGGCCGTCGCGCGCCACATAGATCACCTGGTCGATGCGGGTCGAACCATCGGGGCGGTCCTCCCAGGCCTCGGTTTCCACGGTCAGCTCATAGGGCAGTTCCTGATGCAGCCGCAGCGTGCATTTCTCGCGCGTCATCTCGGCGGCGATCATCCGCATCGGCAGATCGGCGATCTGGTCCTCAGGATACAGCCAGGGCCCCTCGGGCAGGCTCTCGCCCAGCCAGCGTTTCAGATCCTCGGTGCCATGGCCGCGCTCGGCGGAAATCAGGAAGGTGCGGGCAAAGGGGAAAGCCGCGTTCAGCTTTTCGGCCAGCGCCAGCAGCACCTCGGCCTTGACCTTGTCGATCTTGTTGATCGCCAGCGCGACGATCTGCCCCGGCACGGCGCGCGCCTTGAGCGTGTCGAGGATCGCCTGCACACCGTCGGTCAGCCCGCGATGCGCCTCGATCAGCAGCACCACCAGCTCGGCATCGGCAGCGCCCGACCAGGCGGCGGCGACCATGGCGCGGTCCAGCCGGCGGCGCGGGCGGAACAGCCCGGGCGTATCGACAAAGACGATCTGCGCCTCGCCTTCCATCGCAATGCCGCGGATGCGGGCGCGGGTCGTCTGCACCTTATGCGTGACGATCGACACCTTGGCCCCCACCATCCGGTTCAGGAGGGTGGATTTGCCCGCATTGGGCTCTCCGATCAGGGCGACGAAGCCCGCGCGTGTGGTCATGGCTGGTCCTTTGGCTGCGACTTGCGCCCTTATACCATGCGCCGGGCGCGGGCCAGCGTGAAGAGTCCCGATCCGACAATCAGCGCCGATCCCAGCAGCATCGGCAGGTCAGGCCGCTCGCCGAACAGCGTGGTGGCGAGGATCAGCGCAAAGACCAGCCGCGTGTAGCGAAACGGCGTGACGACCGAAACCTCGCCCGAGCGCATCGCCACGGTCAGCGCCGCATAGGCCAGACAGCCGAACAGCGCCGCCCCGCCGATCTGCGCCAGCGCCAGCGGCGGCGGCACCACCAGCGGCGCCCCGGTCGCCGCCTGCACCACCAGCCCGGCCAGCGCCAGCACGCTCATCCCCAGCACGCCCAGTTGTGCATTGGTCACGTTCAGCGGTGCGGCCCGGGTGGCCAGATCGCGCCCGGCAAAGCCCAGCATGCCCAGCACCGCGAACACCGCCGCCGCGTCGAGCCCCCCGGCATCGGGCCGCAGGATCAGCAGCACACCGCCCAGCCCGACGCCGATCGCCAGCCAGCGCCGCCAGCCGACCCTTTCACCGAAAACCACCACCGCCCCGGCGACCACCACCAGCGGCGTGGCCTGCAGGATGGCCGAGGTGGCGCCCAGCGTCGCATAGGCCAGCGCCAGCGAATAGAACAGCCGCCCGCCCAGTTCGAACACCGACCGCACCAGCAACCCCCGCGTCAGCCGCGGCACCGGCGCCTCGCCGCGCAGCACGGCCACCGCGACAAAGATCGCCACCCCCAGCAGCCCGAACCCCATCATCGCACTGGGCGCCGCCACCAGCGTGGTGGCGGATTTCAGGAACGCATCCTCGACGGCAAAAGCCGCCATGGCCAACACCATGAACACCGCCCCGCGCCGGTTGCCTGCGGGGGTCAAGACGGCGCGACCTGTTCCAGCAACTGCCGCGCCGCGGCTTGTTCGGCGGCGCGTTTGGAGCCGGCGGTGGCGCGGGCGCTGCGGCCGTCCTGCAGGCGCACCTCCAGCGTGAAGACCGGCGCATGCGGCGGCCCCTCGCGGGCGATCTCGACATAGGCGGGCGGCGGCTCGCCGCGGGCCTGCGCCCATTCCTGCAAGGCGGTCTTGGGGTCGCGGCTGTCGTCATCGACCTGGGCGATGCGGCCGGACCAATGGCGCAGGATCACCGCCCGCGCCGCCTCCAGCCCGGCATCGACATAGACCGCCGCCAGCACCGCCTCCATCGCGTCGCCCAGCAGCGCCTCCTTGCGCCGCCCGCCCGACAGCATTTCCGACCGGCCCAGCCGCAGCACCGCCCCCAGATCGATGCCGCGCGCGACATCGGCGCAGGTTTCCTTGCGCACCAGCGCGTTGAAGCGCGGCGCCAACTGCCCCTCGGTCGCCTGACGGTCGGCAAAGAACAGCGTCTCGGCGATCACCAGCCCCAGCACCCGGTCGCCCAGAAACTCCAGCCGCTGGTTGTGCGGGCGCGCCACCGACCCGGCCGAGGCATGGGTCAGCGCCCGGATCAGCACCTCGGGGCGCCGGAATTCATGGCCGAGACGCTCGGCAAAGGCGGCCAGTTCGGCCGAGAGAGAAACGCCAGCAGCCATCAGTGCAACCCGTGCAGAAAGCGGTCGGCGCGCCAGGTCCAGAAGGCCAGCATCGACGATCCCGCCGAGGAAAACAGCACCCGGTCGGCGCGTCCGACCAGATTTTCGAGCGGCACGAAACCGACCCCGCCCTGCGCCTGCGCAAAGCGCGAGTCGAGCGAATTGTCGCGGTTGTCGCCCATGACAAAGACATGCCCCTCGGGCACCAGAAATTCCACCGTATTATCGGCGCGGCTGGTGTCGGTGATGTTCAGCACCGCATAGGACACGCCGTTCGGCAGCGTCTCGATCCCCCGCGACTTGCGGCAGTCGCCGCCCGGCGCCGGCCGGTTCTCGCAGCGCGGCATCGCCCCGGCAGAGCCCTGCGGCGCATAGGTTTCACTGAAATCGCCCGCCTCGGTGCGCGGCAGCGCGGCGCCGTTCAGATACAGCACCCCGTCCCGCATCTGCACCCGGTCGCCGGGCAGGCCGATCAGCCGCTTGATGTAATCGGCGCCGCTGACCGGGTGGTGAAACACCACGATATCCCCCCGCTCGGGCAGCGCGCCCCACAGCCGCCCTTCGATCGGGCACAGGCCAAAGGGGCAGGACCAGCGCGACCAGCCATAAGCCCATTTGTTGACGAACAGGAAATCGCCGACCAGCAGCGTCGCCTTCATCGACCCCGAGGGAATCCAGAACGGCTGAAAGACCAGCGTGCGGAACAGACCGGCAAGCAGCAGCGCCCAGAGCACGGTCTTGACCGTCTCCCACCAGCCCGGCGTTCTGTGCAATTCGGTGCTGGCCACGGCGCCGCAAACCCCAAAGCCGCCGATGCGGCGGTCGGGGCTTTCTGCGGTGGCGGGGGGCGGGTGTCAAGGCGCCCCCCGGCGGGGCTCAATTGTGGATCGAATGGAAGAACCGGTCCGAACGCCAGGTCCAGAAGGCCAGCATCGAGGTGCCCGCCGACGAGAACATCACCCGGTCCGCCCGGCCGATCAGGTTTTCGAACGGCACGAACCCGACCCCGCCCGACGCCTGCGCAAAGCGCGAGTCGATGGAATTGTCGCGGTTGTCGCCCATGAAGAAGAAATGCCCCTCGGGCACGGTGAACACCGGCGTGTTGTCGGCGAACCCGTTGTCCTCGATGTTCAGGATCGGATAGCTGACCCCGTTGGGCAGCGTCTCGATCTGACGGCCCTTGCGGCATTCGCCACCCTGCCCGACCGGCGCATTCTCGCAGCGCGGATATTGCCCGGCCGAACCCTGCCGCGCATAGGTTTCCAGGAAATCGCCGTCCTCCTGCAGACCGACGGGCTCGTCGTTGATATGCAGCACCCCGGCGCGCACCTGAATACGGTCGCCCGGCAGGCCGATCAGCCGCTTGATGAGGTCGTCGCCGCTGACCGGATGGCGGAACACGATCACATCGCCGCGTTCCGGCATCGAGCCGAACAGACGGCCGCTGATCGGACACAGCGCAAAGGGGCACGAGAACCGCGAATAGCCGTAGGCCCATTTGTTCACGAACAGGAAATCGCCGATCAGCAGCGTCTCCTTCATCGAACCCGAGGGGATCCAGAACGGCTGGAAGAACAGCGTGCGGAACACCCCCGCGATGACCAGCGCCCAGAACACGGTCTTGACCGTTTCCCAGAGGCCTTCCTTTTTCTCGGCGGCGGCGGCCATGTCGGTTCCTCGCATCGTTGTCCGCGGTTTCTGGCGCGCGCCCCGGGCGAAGTCAAGCGCGCCGCAGGGGCCGCGCGCCGCCTCATGCCGGATCGAGGCCGAACACCGCATCGGCCAGGCCCGACGCAACCGGGCGCGCATCGTCCTGCGGCAGCAGCACCAGCGCGTCGGGAATGCCCAGATCGGCCAGTTGCGCGGGCGTGCCGCCGCGGCATTCCAGATGCCCGCGCCCGATGATGCCCACCACCAGCGGCGGCGCGGCCCGGGCGCGCAGCGCGGCGATCCGGCAGGCAAAGGCCCGGTCCCAGGTCTGCTGGGCGCGCACGAAACGGTCAAAGGCCGGATCCTCGGGCGCTTGCGCGGCGCGGTCGGGACGCGCGCCGCCGGTGACGCCGAACAGATAGCGCCGATAGGCGGCGCTGGCTGGGGCGGCGGGGGTGATCCCCTCGCGCGCGGCCTCGGGCACCGCCTCCCAGCCGCCCGCCCCCACCGCGCGCACCAGATCGCGGCGGCAGTTCAGCCCGCGCATTTCCACCCGATGCAGGCGGCAGAAATGGAACAGCGGCGCATAGAGATCGGCGGCAAAGCCCCAGACCCGGCCCCATTCCGCCCGCTCCAGAAACGCCGCCTCGGTCAGCCGCCCGGCGACCCAATCGGCCAGAACCGGGTCCAGCCGGGCCGGGAACATCTCGAAGCCCAGCACCATGTCGGCCCGGTGCGCCAGCAGCCCCGCCGCCACCTGCATCTGCCAGCGGTGATGGTCGGCGCGGTCGTGGCGCTCGCCCAGCAGCACCACCGGCGCCCGCGCCGCGCGGGCCATCAGGGCGGCATGCGAGGGCCTCTCGCCGGTATCGGGATACAGCCACTGGCCGGGGGCGGGGATCATGCGGATTTCCTTTCACTCTCGTCGGGGCCGATGACCAGCTCGCGGTCAGGGTTCAGCCCCAGCGGCGGACGATGCGCGACACACAGGATCGCCGCCCCCGGCAGCGCCCGGCGCAATTGCGCCAGCAGCACCGCTTCCGACGCCGGGTCCAGCGCGCTGGTCGCCTCGTCCATCAGCAGCCAGGCGGGCCTCAGCAACAGCGCCCGGCCCAGCGCCAGCCGCTGCCTCTCGCCCATCGACAGGCCCTGCAATGCCGCCGGACCATCAGCGACCCCGGGCCGCAGCGCCAGCCCCACCGCCGCCAGCACCGATTCCAGATGCCCGGGCGCATAGCTGGCGGGGTCGTACGGATAGGTCAGCGTCGCCAGAACCCCCTCGCCGAACGACACCGGCACCTGCGGCAGGATCATCAGCGGCGCCTGTGGCAGCAGGATCTGCCCGCGCCCATAGGGCCAGATGCCACGCAACGCCGACAGCAGCGTCGTCTTGCCCTGCCCCGAGGCGCCGCGCAGCCAGATCCGCTCGCCGGGCTCGATCACCGCATCCGGCAAGGGATGCAGCCCGCGCCCCTGCGGCGTGAACAAGTGCACCCCGGCCAGCCGCAGCGTGCCGTCGCCGCTGCCCCCCCGGACGATGGCGCGCGGCGCATCCGGCACCGGCGCCGGCGCGGTAGCGGCATCGAACAGCCCCTCCAGCCGCTCGGACACCGCGACAAAGGCGGCCAGCCGGTGATACTGAAAGATGAACCAGCTCAAGGTCGTCGTGACATTGGAAAACGCCGAGGCCGTCTGCATCAGCCCGCCCAGCGTGACCGCGCCGCCGAAATAGGCCGGCAGCGCCAGAAAGGTCGGAATGCGCAGCACCGTGAACCGGTAGGGATGGGTGAACAGCCCCAGCACGAACTGCCGCCCGATCAGCGCCCGCCAATTCTCGCGCAGCGCGCCAAAGCGGTGGTCCAGCCGCCGCCGCTCGGCCGCCTCGCCGCCCGCCAGCGCGATGGGATCGGCGCCGTCGCGCACCTGCACCAGCGCATGACGGAAATCGGCCTCGTGGCGTTCCTGCCGGAACGACAGCGCCTTGAGCGGGCGCCCCAGCCAATGGGTCATCAGACTGGACAGGAACACATAGGCAAAGGCCGCCCAGATCATATAGCGCGGAATCGTGACATCGACCCCCAGCAATGACAGCGCCAGCGGGAAATTCGACAGCCCCCACAGCACGCCCAGATACGTCACCAGCGCCACGACGCGCGCGATCAGGTCGATGCTGAAATCCAGCAGGTCATCAATGAATCGGCTGCAATCCTCGGCCAGCCGCTGGTCGGGGTTGTCCACCGGCGCCGCGCTCAGCCCCGGGCGCAGATGCCAATAGGCCCCGCCCGTCAGCCACAGATCCAGCGCCCGGGCGGTGAGCCGCTGGCGCAGGTCGATCTGCAACCGCTTGCGCAGCCAGCTTCCGCCCAGATCGGACCCCGCCGCCATCGCCACCAGTTGCGCAAAGACCAGGATCTGCGCCAGCGCCGCGCCCGCATCCATCTGCTCCAAAGCGTCATAGAATGCCTTGGACCAGGCGATCATCCGCACCGAGACCCAGACGCCAAAGAACTCCAGCGCCAGGATCAGCGCGAACAGCCCCAGCCCCGCCCAGGCCCCCGGCCCCGAGGCGGCCAGCCAGGCCAGCCGCCCCACCCGTTTCAGGATCGCGCGCATCGGCTCAGAACCGCGCTTCCAGCGCCAGCGTCACCGTGCGCCCGGCCCCCATATGCAGGTCCAGCGGGTTCTGGCGGGCGACGGCCTCGCTGGGCGTCGTGGTCACGCCGATGGCCGAGGGCATGTAATAGGCGCGGTCGAACACATTGGTCATGCCCAGACTCAGCGTCGCGCTCCGGGTCAGCTCATAGCGCAGGAACAGGTCCAGCAGCCCATAGCCGCCGGGCCGGAAGCCGGTGGCGCTGGCGGTTTCCTCGACCCCGTCGGCAAAGCGCACATAGGCATCCACCGCCACCCGGCTGCCCGGGCGCTGCCAGTTCAGGCCCAGCACGCCGCTCAGCGGCAGCAGGTTGGCCACCGTTTCGGCGGCACCCGGCGTCGCCCGGTCGCGGCCCTGCTGCCAGTTCAGCGAACCGTTCAGGGTAACGGCCTCGGTGACGCGGTATTCCCCGGCCAGTTCCAGCCCCCAGACCTCGCGTTCGGCGATGTTGCGATAGGTGTAGTCGTTGGTGCCCGGCGGGTTGTAGAAGCTTTCGATAAAGTCCGTGTAATCCGCATGATAGGCGCTGACCGACAGATAGCCCCAGCCGGCCTCGGCCCGGGCGCCGATCTCGATGTTCAGCACATGCTCGGGCAGCAGGTCCGGCGCCGGAACCAGATCGAAGAACGTGCCGGGCAGCGAGGTGTAAAGCTGCTGCGCCGTCGGCATCTTGAAGCCCTGGCCGATATTGCCCCACAGCGTCCAGGTGTCGCTGACCCGCCAGCGCGCGCCCAGACTGCCCAGCAGCTCCGAACTCGACCGCGCCACCGGCTCGGACCCGGGCACGACGACATAATCGGGATCGGGGCGCGGATCGATCGCATAGGTCGCCCAGCGCAGACCCGGGGTGATCTCGAACCGGCCGCCGTCGAGGCTGATGCGGTCCTGGACATACAGATCGGCCCGCCGCGTGGTGGCATTGGCAAAGTTGAACCCGCCGCCCGCCGTCGTCACATCCGACCCGGTGGTCTGGTTCCAGACCCGCGTGATGCGCTCGTAATCGGTTTCGGTTGTGTCGCCGTCGAAACCGAAGGTCAGCTCGTGTTCCGCCCGCCCGGTGGTGAACCGGCGCACCGCCTGAATATCCAGCTCGACAAAGGCCTCGTCGTAATTGAGCCAATCATAGGTGAAAACGCTGTCGCCGCCCGCCGTGGTGTGGCGCCGCTCGCGGAAGGTGCGATAGCCGCCGGGCGCATAGGACAGCGTCGTGCGCAGCGAGTCCAGCAGCCCGTTTTCCGGCGTCCATTCATGTTCGAACGCATAGCGTTGCCGGTACAGATCCTGCTGGCGCTGGTCATGGCTGACAACATTGGTGGAACCGCTGGTGACGCCGAGGTTCTGGTTGAACGCCACCTCCGTCACCCGCCGCATCAGATCGGCGGTGAAACCGAAGCGATGCGCGGTCGTCGGCGTCCATTCCAGCCGCAGCAGGCCCCGGTCGGTCTGGATATCGGTCGGATCGAACTGGTTGCACGGCGTCGCCCCCGCCGCCAGATCGCGCGGACACCCGCCCCAGATGTCGCTGTATAGCCCGCCATTGGCGGCGGCATTCGAGACCTCGGGCTCGTTCGCGGCCAGCGTCGAATAGCCGCCCAGCAGCGTCAGCGTCTCCGACAGCCGCTGCGCAAAGGTGACGCTGGCGGTGCGGGTGTTGGTATAGCCGTCATAGCTGGTCCGCATCTCGCCGCCCCGCTCGCGGCCCTGCAGGATGTCCTCGGCCGTGACGGTCCGCAGCGCCACCACGCCGCCCAGCGCATCGGCGCCCCAGATGACCGAGGCCGGGCCCCGCACCACCTCGGCCTGCCGCACGAAGCTGAAATCGAGATAATCGCGCGTGCCGTCGGTGATCCGCTCGGGCAGACGCGAGCCATCGACCAGCATCAGCACCCGGTTGCCGCCGACACCCCGCATGTTGAACCCGTCGAAATCGTTGAACGGCTGCGCGGCGTTGATCTGCCGGTTGATCGTCAGCCCCGGCACATAGCGCGCCAGTTGCTGCATGTCGGTGACGGCCTGCTGTTGCAGATCCTCGCCGTCGATCACCGTGACGGTGGCGGGCACCTCCAGCACCGGGCGCGGCAGACGGCTGGTGAACCAGGTGATCCGGCCCAGCAGGCGGAACGGCCCGCCGGCCTGGGGTTCGATCACCACCTCCTCGTCATTCTCGGCCTGGGCAAAGGCGCGGCCGGGCGCCAGCGCCGCTCCCAGCGCCAGCAGCGCCGCGCCCGCCAGCAGACCGGCGCGCCCCGAAAACGGGTGTGTCATGCGAAATCTCCATCGTTCCGCCTCTGGCGGTGTTTTTGGTGTTGCGCTGGCAGGATGCTGGCGAGGCAGGGCCGCGATGGCCCTCAGTCGGACGTCCGGCTCCAATAGGCCGTGACGTTGGTTTCCTGCCGCGACAGCCCGAGGCTGCCGTGCAGATGCGCGCGCGCCATCTCGGCGAGCGATTTTTCCGCCGAGAACCAGACGTGACGCGAGGCAGCAGGCACCGGCAGCGCCTGCAGGGCCTCGATCAGCGCGCGGTCGGCACCCCCGGTCCAGTGGATCTGCACCCCTTCGGGGGCGCTCAGCGGCTGGCGGTCGCGCCGGTCGTGCAGATGCACGAAGGCATGGCCGCGCGTCGTGGCGGGCAGGCGGGCCAGCAGCCGGGCCAGCGCGGGCAAGGCCGTCGCATCGCCGAACAGCGCCACCCAATCCACCGCAGGCACCGCCCGCCCCGAAGGGCCCATCAGCCCGACCGCGTCGCCCGGGGCCGCCGCCGCGCTCCAGTCGGTGACGCGCCCGCCCTCGTGCAGCACGATGTCGATTGCCGCGCGCCCGGCCCCCGGATCGATGGCGCGGAAGGTATAGACCGGGCGGTGCAGCGCATCCGCGCCCTCGGGCCATTCGGTGCGCCCGGCCTCGCCCAGCACCGGCCAGACCGGCGCGCGCCCGCGCGGCGGCAGCAACAACCGGGCATGCAGCGCGCTGGCGCCGAAACGGGCGAAATCCGCACCGGTCAGATGCAGACGGCGAAACCCGGGCGACAGCGCCTCGACCGCGGCGACCTGCGCCAGGATCAGGTTGGGCGGCTGGCGCCCGGGCCAGGCGCGGCTCCAGACCGGGGCCAGCACCTGCCCCTGCATCTGCGCCAGCCCCAGCACGAATTGCTGCAACCGGAACAGGCCGGAATCGTCCTCGGCCTCGATGTCGATGCGCAGCCCGTCGCGCGCCGCCAGCCGCAGGCTGCCGCCGAATATCTGCAGGGTCAGCCCGTCACCGGCGATGGAACAGGCCAGACCGCGCCGGTCGGCCAGATCGAGCAGATGGCGCTGAAACGCCCCGGCGTCGGCGCGGGCGTCATGGCCCTGCAGGGTGAGCGGCGGTTGCAGAGCGGAGCGGGGGGAATACGACATGGGCCAGACCTTGCGAAGAAAAGGGAAATCTGGCCGACCGAGTCGCTGGATGCGTTTATCTGACAAAAATAATCATCTATTTCAAGCGAATTTGATCCCGCCCGAAAAACGCCTGCTCAGGGCCGGGCGATCCGGCCTGTCGCAACGGCAACCGCCGATCCGGCGACCCGCACCGCCTGCAACACCCCGCCCCGCATCACCGCCGTCACCGCGATCCGCGACGGGCGCCCCATCTCGACCCCCTGCTCGATGCCGATCGCCGTCTCGCCCTCGGCCAGCAGGCCGCGCGCCGCCAGTTCCGCGGCAAAGATCGCGCTGGCCGAACCGGTCGCCGGGTCTTCGGGGATGCCCGCCCCCGGCGAGAACATCCGCGCGCGGTAGCCCGCCCCGACCCGCACATAGCACCAGGCGCTGTCGACCCCGGCCGCCTGCATCAGCGCCGACCAATGCGGCTCGCAGGGGCGGGCGGCGGCCAGACTGTCCAGATCGGGCAGCGGAATATACAGAAAGCGCGGCCCGCCCTGCCAGATCGCCGGTGCCGGATGGCCCGGCGTTCCCAGCCCGGCCACGCCCAGCGCGGCGCGGCACAGCACCGGATCGGCCTGACCGGGGGCGGCAAACGGCAGCACCGGCGCGGTGAATTCGGCCCGCACCTGCCCGGCGCTGCGCGTCACCACCACCGGCACCAGCCCCGCCTCCTCCTCCAGCACCAGCCGAACCTCGGCATCCGGCCCGGGGGCGGCGAGGCCGCTCAGGCTGATGGCGCAGCCGATGGTCGGATGCCCGGCAAAGGGGATTTCGGCGGTCGGAAAGAAGATCCGCACCCGGGCCCGATGCGCCGGATCGCGCGGCGCCATGACAAAGAGGGTTTCCGACAGGTTGAATTCGCGCGCCAGCACCAGCATCTGCGCCGCGCTCAGCCCGTCGGCGCCCCGCACCACTGCAAGCGGATTGCCCGCGAACCGATGCTGCGTGAACACATCCCAGGTCTCATAGTCCAGCATGGCGCACCTCCGGGCGACATCCTGCCGGGCTCCGGCGCGAATGGAAAGCCCCTCGCCGCTTGCCAGCCGGGCCCGAACCGGCTATGTCCACCCGGCTGAAAAATGGTTGGCCGGTACGGTTACCCCGGCCCCCGCATCCGCGGGATTTAGTCGCTTCCGAACCCACAGCACCGTCCCCAAACCCGGGGGGTGCTGCGCTGCGCGGATCGCCCGCCTCGCCCCCTCCTTCAAGGAAGTTGCGATGCAATCAAAGAAAGTCCTGATCCTGGCGCAGGTGTTCATCTCGGGCCTGATGGCCCTGCTGATGAGCGGTATCATGGGGCTGCTGCTGGCCGGGCCACGCCCCGGATTCCTGACCGACTGGCTGACCAGCTTTGTCACCGCCTGGCCCATCGCCTTCGTGCTGTCGCTGGCCGTCGGGCCGCTGGCCTTCTGGCTGGCCGGGCGGCTGGCGGGCGCCCGCGCCTGAGCGCAGCAAAAAGGGGCGCATCCCGCAGGATGCGCCCCCTTTACACCGGGGCCTCAGGCCGCCGAGGCGTCCACCAACTGCCCGCTCGACGGCGTCGCCGCGATCTCGATCCGGCGCGGCTTCAGCGCCTCGGGGATCTCGCGCACCAGGTCGATATGCAGCATGCCATCGGCATGGGTGGCGCCGGTCACGCGCACATGGTCGGCCAGATGAAAGCGGCGCTCGAAGGCGCGGGTGGCGATGCCGCGGTGCAGATAGGTGCGCTCGGCACTCTCGTCCGCCTTGCGGCCGCTGACGGTCAGCCCGTTCTCCTTCATCTCGACCGACAGCTCGGCGGCGCTGAAACCGGCCACCGCGATCGAGATGCGAAACGCATTCTCGTCGGTCTTTTCGATGTTATAGGGCGGATAGGTCGGCTGGACGGGTTCCGCCGCCAGGACGCGATCCATCAGGTCGGCCATCCGGTCGAAACCAACCGAGGCGCGAAACAGGGGGGTCGGGTCGAAAGCACGCATGTGAGTCATCCTTTGATAAGCGATGTCAACGGTTTGCCCGCCGGACACACCGGCCGGGCCTTGATCCCGGGCCCCGTCATGGGCGCCCGGTATCCCCGATCTGGGAAGCCGCGGGCGGGGTTTCAAGAGGGGCCGCCGCCCTCGCCGCCGCCCTCAGGGCCGCACGAACCGCGCCGTGCCGCGCGCGCCCTGCGGCCCCGGCGCGGCGAGGCCCGACACCCCGCTGTCCAGCGCCGCTTCCAGCGCCGCCACCCGCCCGGCCAGCCGCATGCCCAGCGACATCGGCCGCCCCTCGCCCTCGACCCGGGCCGAGATCAGCGAGACGATCCGCATCTCGCCCGCCTCCAGCGCAAAGACCGGCGCCCCCGACGAGCCATAATCGATGTCGCAACTGAACACCGACACCCCGTCGCGCCGCTGGTCGATCACATGGCAGCTCTCCTGGATCGACGGCGCCTCGGCCCGGTCGCGCCCGTACGAGACCACCGCCACCACCGCCCCGCGCCCCACCGGCCCCTCGCCGACGGCGAACGGGTGAATGGCCGTGGTGCGCACCGGCCGGTCCAGCTCCAGCACCGCGATATCCGCCGGGATATTCGCCAGATCGGCGCCGGTGGCAAAGTTGAACCCGGGCCAGATCGCCGCCCGGCGCACGCCGCGCACCGCCTCGGCCCGCCCGGTGCGCCACCCGGCCAGAAATTCGAGCCGCGCCTCATCCAGCCGCGCCCCGGTGGCCCGGTCATACAGGCAATGCGCCGCCGTCAGCACCCGGTCCGGCGCGATCAGCGTCGCCGTGCAAAACCCCACGCCCGCCATGTTCAGCCGCCCCACCGCCTCCCACCCGCGCGAGGCATCGCCGGTCTGCAACGGCTGCAACCGGCTGTCCTCCTGCGCATGCGCAGGCAGGGCAAGGGCGAGGAACAGGGCAATCAGGCGCATGGGCACAGGTCCGGGAATGGGCGCCGAAGGTGCCGGGGGAAGGTGGCGGAATTGGGGCGGGGGGAAGGGGGGTCAGGGCCTGGGTATTGATGGGCTCAGGTCAATAACTGGGCCGGGCGCGGTGGAGATCAAATCAGCCAAGGGGGCAACTCCTTCCGCCACTGCCTGCCCACCAAGAAAGCCGAAACTGGCAAGAATCATCGGGGCGGCGAGGCCCGCCAGCGTTCCGCCAAGTGCTGCCACGAAAATATCGCACATTATGGGCGCCTTGGGACTCTTTGCCAAAGCGACTAATTCAGAATTCTGGGATTTGAGAACTGCGACTTGCGCCTGCAACTCAATGATCAGCGCATCTTTGTCCCTTCCGTCTCGCAGCAGTCTTTCGATCTGCCCGAACGTGCGCGCAAGGATCACAATAGGTTCGAGTTCCTCGGGCGTCTCGTTCGGGCAGGCTGTCGCCAGCCGATAGGCCTGCTCCATGACCTCGAATCGGTCGCGCAAGAACGCAGCGGATTGCCTTGAGGGTTCGCGGACGGAGAGCACGAGTTGGATATGCGAGCGTTCGACTTCGGTAATCGGGGGCGGCTCGGGTCTGGTCTCCGCTCTCGGCGTTTGATGGTCCCTGACAATCTTGGCAATCAGCCCATTGACGTGATCGGCGCCCTTCTTCCAATCCTTCGGATCGATGAGGGCGACCTTGGTCAGCAGATCCCAATCCTGCTCCTCGCCCTTGAGGGCTCTGTCGTACCAATCCACCCAGAAGCGCCAGTCGGGGCCTTGGGCGAGGATTCTCAGACGGGTACTAGGCCAGTACTCGGCGAGCGGATCGCCCCCTGGCCAAAATGGCACGCGGTCGATGGGTGCCCCTGCCATGAGGGCAGTGCAATCTGTTTGGATCCCCAGCCACACCGCAGCGGCTGCGGCCCCCGAATTCTTTTCGACGGACATGCTCGTGGCATAGACCGCGGCGGCAACCGCGGTGGTGGCGGCGCTAGCGGAAGCGTCGGCATCCGAGAAGGCCGTAGCCGCTCCAGCTAGGGCGGTTCTTACTGCGTCGCTGGAAAGCGGTGAATTGGGATCGCGTGGCGGCGTATACTTATTGTAGACAGCGCTGGCAGCTTCTACCACCAACGGCGCTGGACAATTATATACAGTCGCTCCGGTCAAACTGGCGCGCAGGCTATTTAGAACCAAGCCTGCGTAATGGTTCCGTACGACTGTCGGATCAGACAAGTGCCCAAGTGTGTGCAAGTAAAGCACCCAGAGATACGGCAACACCCGCATCGCCGCACGGTGAGCGACAATACCCGCCCAGCGCTGGGCCTGCTCACGTTCCGCCTCCGTCCCCCGCGGCAGGCTGTTCAACCAAGCCTCAAGGCTCTTCCTATCCCTGATCTCACCAACGTCCACCGCTTACCCCTGCCCCGCTCTCCCCGCAGGCTAGCGGCACGCGGCGTCCCGGGCAATCGCGGGCAAAGGGGGCTGGGGTGAAACCCCACCCTGCGCCGGTAGGGTGCGTGCTTGCACGCACCGCCCCGCGCCGCGCACGCACCGCCCCACGCCCGCACGTCCCGCGCCGCAATTCCTGCCAAAACCTTAACGGCCGAGGCTAACCCATTGTTATCCCTTGAGCCGCGGCACTGTCCCATCGTGGGACAATCCCCGGGGCCGTGGCCCCCCCGTCGCCCAGTCCACCAGTTCCACCGTATGCACCACCGGCACCCCGGTCGCCGAGCCGATCTGCATCATGCAGCCGATATTCCCCGCCGCGATCACCTCCGGCCGCTTGGCCTCCAGCGTCGCCACCTTGCGCCGTTTCAGCTCGCCCGAAATTTCCGGCTGCAGCAGATTATACGTCCCCGCCGAGCCGCAGCACAGATGGCTGTCGGCCGGTTCCACCACCTCGAACCCCAGCCGTTTCAGCAGCGCCTTCGGCGCCTCCTTGATCTGCTGGCCGTGCTGCAGCGAACAGGCGGCGTGATAGGCGACCCTCAGCGCCTCGGGCGCCGCGCCCGCGGGTTTCAGCGCGGTCAGCACCTCGCTCACATCCTTCGCCAGGCCGGCCACCGCCGCCGCATCCCCGGCCAGCGGCCCGCCGCGGAACATATGCCCGTAATCCTTGACCGTCGTGCCGCAGCCCGAGGTGTTGATGACCACCGCATCCAGCCCCGCGCCCCGCACCTCGGCCATCCAGGCGCGGATATTCCGGGCCGCCGCCGCATGGCTCTCGTCCGCCTTGCCCATATGGTGGGTCAGCGCCCCGCAGCAGCCCGCCCCGCGGGCGATCACCACCTCGCAACCCAGCCGCGTCAGCACCCGGATCGTCGCATCGTTGATGTCGGTGTTGAGCGCCCTCTGCGCGCAGCCGGTCATCAGCGCCACCCGCATCCGCCGCGCGCCCTGCGCCGGGAACACCTGCGGATCGTCGTTGCGGCTGACCGGCGGGATCACCCGGGGCGCCATGGCCAGCATCGCTTTCAGCCGGGCATCCGGCATCAGAAAGGCAAAGGGCCGCCCGATTTTGGCCCCCAGCAGCGCCAGCCGGAAGCGGGTGGGATAGGGGATGATCCGGGCCAGCACCCAGCGCAGCAGCCGGTCGCCCAGCGGGCGCCGGTAGGTCTTTTCGATATACTCGCGCGCCGTATCGACCAGATGCATGTAATGCACGCCCGAGGGGCAGGTGCTCATGCAGGCCAGACACGACAGGCAGCGGTCGATGTGCTGGACGGTCTTTTCATCCGCCGGACGGCCCTGTTCCAGCATGTCCTTGATCAGATAGATCCGGCCGCGCGGGCTGTCGAGCTCGTCGCCCAGCACCTGATAGGTCGGGCAGGTCGCGGTGCAGAACCCGCAATGCACGCAGGCGCGCAGCACCTCGTTGGCGCGCTGGATCGCCGGGTCTTTCAGTTGCTCGGGCGAGAAATTCGTCTGCATCGGCTACTCCATCAGCCCCGGATTGAGGATCCCGCGCGGATCGAACCGCGCCCGCAGCCCGCGGCTCAGCGCCGCCACCGCCGGGGCCTCGGGCTGGAACGAGGGCACCAGGCGGCGCAGCGCCAGCGGTGCCTTGACCAGCGTGGCGTGGCCGCCCCGGGCCGCCGCAAAGCCCTGCAGCGCCTCGATCAGCCCTCGGCCGCGCTGGATATCCGGCTCGGCCCCGGCCGCATCCGGCGCTGCCGCCACCCAGACCAGCCCGCCGCCCCAGTCGGCCAGGCATTCGGCCCCCGACTGCCGCAGCGCCGGGTCCGCCATCAGCGCGGGCAGATCCGAGGGCTTGATCGACACCCGCGCGACAAAGGCGCGGTCGGCAAAGCCCTCGACATCGCGGATGCCGCGCCACAACCGGGCCGACCGGGCCGCATCCTCGATGCGCTCGGCCTGGCCATGCGCCGCCAGCGCCTGCTCGATCCGCCCCAGCCGATAGCGCACCGAGTCGGCGAATCCCTCGATGCGCAGATGCACGGCGCCCCGCCCCTCGGCATCCTGCGCGCCGAAGGCCGCGCCCGAGACCTCCCAGGGCAGGCCCAGCGCCGCCGCCATCGCCGCGACCGCCCCGGTGGCGCGCAGCCCCTGCAGCACCAGCGTCGCCTCGGTCTCGGGCCGCGGCAGCAGCTTGAACGACACCTCGCTCAGCACCCCCAGCGTGCCCCAGCTCCCGGCCATCAGTTTGACCAGATCATAGCCGGTGACATTCTTCATCACCCGGCCGCCGTTCTTGATGACGGCGCCGGTGCCATCGACGAGGCGCACGCCGATCAGACTGTCGCGGCAGGCCCCGGCCTGCACCCGGCGCGGCCCGCTGGCATTGGCCGCCACCATCCCGCCCAGCGTCGGCACCCCCGCACCGCCCAGCAGCGGCCGGTGGTCCATCGGCTCGAAGGGCAGGCGCTGGCCCTCGGCGGCCAGCAGCGCCTCGACCTCGGCCATGGGCGTGCCCGCCCCCGCCACCAGCGTCAGCGCGCCGGGTTCATAGAGCCGCACCCCCGCCAGCCCGCCGGTCTGCAACACCGCGCCCGGCACCGGCCGTCCGATGCCGCGCGTGCCGCCGCCGCGCACCGCCAGCGGCCCCGCCGCGCCGCGCAGCATTTCGGCCAGTTCCGTCTCGCTCACCGGACGCATCCGCCCCTCCCGGCCCGCAGGCCCAACTTTGTGCCGCAAATATCCACGGGGTTTCCCAAGGGGGGCGTGCCCCCCTTGGGGCGGGGGGTGCGGGGGGCGGCCGCCCCCCGCTTCACCCCCGCCGCCCGGCGCTGGCCGCCAACGGAAACACCTTGGCCGGGTTCAGCAGCCAGCGCGGATCGAACACATCCTTGACCCGCATCTGCGCCTCCAGATCCTCGGGCGCGAACTGGACAATCATCAGATCGCGCTTTTCCACCCCCACGCCATGCTCGCCGGTCAGGCAGCCGCCGACCTCGACGCAGAGCTTCAGGATCTCGGCCCCCATCGCCTCGCAGGTCTCCAGATCGCCGGGCTTGTTGGCGTCGAACAGGATCAGCGGATGCATGTTGCCGTCGCCCGCGTGGAACACATTGGCCACGTCCAGCCCGTATTGCCGGCTCAATTCGCCGATCCGGCGCAGCACGAAGGGCAGTTCGCTGACCGGGATCGTGCCATCGAGGCAGATGTAATCGTTGATCTGCCCCATGGCGCCGAAGGCCGATTTCCGCCCCAGCCAGATCTTTTTCGATTCCTCTTCCGACTGGCTTTCGCGGAATTCGACCGGGTTGTGGCGTTGGGCGATCTGCCGGATCAGCCCCAGTTGCAAGTCGATTTCCGCGTCCGACCCCTCGACCTCGACGATCAGCAGCGCCTCGCAATCGGGGTATCCGGCATGGGCAAAGGCCTCGGTGGCGCGGATGCAGGGGCGGTCCATGAATTCGATGGCCACGGGCAGGATACCCGCCTTGATGATGTCGCTGACGCAGGCCCCCGCCACCTCGTTGGCGTCAAAGCCGATCAGCACCGGGCGCGCGCCCTCGGGCTTGGGCAGGATGCGCAAGGTCGCCTCGGTGACGACGCCCAGTTGCCCCTCCGAGCCGCAGACCAGCCCCAGCAGATCGAGGCCGCCCGAATCCAGATGCGCCCCGCCCAATTCCAGCACGGTGCCGTCCATCAGCACCAGGGTCACGCCCAGCAGATTGTTGGTGGTGACGCCGTATTTCAGGCAATGCGCGCCGCCCGAATTCATGGCGATATTCCCGGCGATGGCGCAGGCCAGTTGCGACGAGGGATCGGGCGCGTAAAAGAACCCGTCCGCTTCCACCGCGCCGGTAACGGAGAGGTTGGTGCGTCCGGTCTGCACGCGGATGAAGCGGTTGGGGTAATCCACCTCGAGGACATCGCGCAGCCGCGCCACGCCGAGGATCACGCTGTCGGCGGTGGGCAGCGCGCCCCCGGCCAGCGAGGTTCCGGCCCCGCGCGGCACCACCGGCACGCCCTCTTCATGGCAAAGCCGCAGCACGGCCGCGACCTCGGCGGTGCTGGCGGGCAGGACCGCGGCCAGCGGCGGGCAGCGATAGGCCGTCAGCCCGTCGCATTCATAGGCGCGCGTCTCGTGCGGGTCGTCGATCACCGCCGTATGCGGCAGGATCTCGCGCAGCCGCGCGACGATCCGCGCGCGGCGCGACAACACATCGGCGCTGGGGATGGGCATCTGCATGGCGCGGCTCCCTGAGTATTGGTAAGAAAATATAACCAATTGCTGCGAATAGTCCAGCCGCAATGCACCCGCAAGCCGGTTGACACGCTGCTCCGCCTCGCCGACATCATGGAGCCCCGACGGAACCGCGCCCATGACCCTGACCTCGATCCTCGCCGTTTTTGGCTGGCCGGATTTCCTGGCCCTGGCGCTGATGGCGCTGGCCTGGTTCGCGCTGGGGCTGCGGATCGAATCGACGCGGGCGGCGAAACCCTCGGTCACGGTGCTGATGGCCGAATATCGCCGCGAATGGCTGCGCCAGTTCGTGACGCGGGTGCCGCGGATGTACGATGCCTCGATCATCAACAGCCTGCGCCAGAGCACCAACTGGCTGGCCTCGACGACCTTGCTGGCGCTGGGGGGCCTGTTGGCGCTGATCGGCAATACCGAGCGGCTGGCGGGCGTGGCCGAGGATCTGGCGCTGGCCGATCCCTCGTCGCGCAGCATCGAGACACGGCTGTTGCTGCCCGCGCTGTTCCTCAGCCATGGTTTCCTGAAATTCCTCTGGTCGAACCGGCTGTTCGGCTATTCGTCGATCCTGATGTCGGCGGTGCCCAACGATCCGGCCGACCCGCTCGCCTATCCGCGCGCACGGCAGGCGGCCGAGATCAACATCCGCGCCGCCTATAATTTCAACCGCGGCCTGCGGGCGACCTATTTCGCGCTGGGGGCGCTGGCCTGGCTGCTGGGGCCCTGGGCGCTGATCGTTTCGACCGCCGTGGTGACATGGCTGATCTGGAGCCGCGATTTCGCCTCGCATTCGCGCGCCGTGCTGCTCAATCCGCCGCCGCAGGGCTAAGCCGCCTATAGCGCATGCGCCGCGAGGGCGGCATAGGCGGGCAGCGCCGCCTCGGCCAGACGGGCGTAACCGGCGGGCAGGTCGGGCAGCGGCCCCTCGGCGCCATCGAAACCGGTCGAAGCGTGCACCGCGTGATACCAGACCGGCGCCCAGATCCCGTCATAGGGTTTCGGCCCGTCGGGCCAATGCAGCATGCGCGGGGTCCAGTCGATGCCCAGCGCGGCGCACAGGGCGCGCAGCTTGCCCTCGGGATCGGCGCGCAGGGCGGTGGAATCGATCACCGGCGGCGCCTCGCCCCGGCGCTGGGCGATGCGGTCGAACAATTCGGCCTGCTGCAGGAACCCCAGATCCGCCAGTTCGGGCGATTCGCGCTTTTTGCTGTACGACGCCACCACCCGCGACGGATGGCGGATCAGAAAGGCGTGGCGGCAGGTATCCATCCAGCCGCGTGGCACCCCGGGCAGCATGTGCTGGGTCATGTGCTTTTGATACCAGAGCGGCAGGCCGCCGGGCGCCGCGCCGGTCAGATCGACATGCGCCGGATCGGTCGGCTGGCTGGCCAGAACCGCCTCGCGCATCGGATGATCGAGGCCGGTCAGCGCCAGATAAGCGGCATAGAACGGCTCGTCCGTCACCGCGCAATCGCCGCGTGCGGCAAAGGCGTACATCAGCGCCGTGGACAGGTTGCGGGGCCCCGACCACATGGCGATGCGCAGGGTTGTCGGCGAAAGGTCAGAGGGCATCGGCGCATCCGGTGGCTGGCGTAAGCTGCAGCATGGCGCGCCCGGCGGGCCGAGGCAATGGCCGCGCTAGTCCCAAAGCCCCGAGCCGTCGCCCCTCGGCCGCCCGCGGCCCGCCGTCAACGGCATCCGCCCGGCGCCGATCTTGCCCGCCGCCGCCCGCCCGGCAAAGCGGCCCTCGGCGATTCCGGCGGCGTCGGCATCGGCTGCCGCGGCTTCGAGGGCGGCGCGGTCGGCGGGCAGGCCTGCCAGCAATTGCGCCACGCACCAGCGGGTGGCCTGCGGCGCGGCGAAACTGGTGCCGCGCAGCCGCGCCGTGCTGCCGCTGCGCGGACCGGCGGCGCGCAGCCCGGTCAGGCCCGGCGACAGATCGACCGGAAACGAGGCCGCGGCCTGCGGCGCCACCGGCGCCTTGCCGTCGCCGCGCTGCTGCGACAGCGGATAGGTCGTCGCCGACACATCCGCCGGGCGCCCGTCGCAGAGCCGGTGTCCGGCGATCAGCAGCACCGCTTCATGGTTGCCCAGCGCGTTCTGGCTGCCCTTGCGCTGCACCGGGCCAAAGCGGTCGGCGGGTTCGAGATTGTCCGCCCCCTGCCCCGTCAGCGGATAGACATAGGTATCCAGCAGCCGCCCGGCGGGATCATGCGTGCGGTAGGACGGGCTGTCGAAATAGCCGCGACGGCTGACGCTGCCGCCGGGTAGCGGTGCGATGTCGATCTGGATGTTGACATAGACATTGCGCGGCGCGGCGGTTCCCTCGGCCCAGTCCAGCCGGATGTGCCACAGACCGGCCCGGGCGCAGGCGCCGGGTTCCAGCGGATCGAGCGTCGGCCGGGTCGCCACGACATAGCGCAGCCGTCGCAGGGCGGGCGCCTCGCCGACGCTCATCAGGTCGCAATAGACCCGGGCCGTACCGGTGGGATCGTCGCGGTAGGTCGCCGCGACCAGCGCATCCGGGCTGTCCGGCGCCGCACCGGGGGCGGTGACGGCGATGGCCACCGGCGCCCCCGCGCCCGCACCCGCCATTTCCCCCGCCTCCAGATCCACCCAGATCTCGACGAAATTCGAGGTCTGATCCTCAGGGCCCAGCCGCCAGGGCACATCGAGCCCGACGCCCGGCTCCATCCGCCAGCGCAGATTGCTGCGCGCCAGATTGTCGTTGCCGGTCGGCATCACCAGATGCAGCGGTGCGCCGCCGGGCCGCGCCTTCTGCAACTGCCGGAAGGCCCGCTCGATGCGGCTGGTGCCGGTCTTGGTGCCCGCCTGATGCCCGTAGGACAGGTTCAGCACCACCGGAAACCCGCCCGGCCCGGCCTGCGGGTGCTGCTCGGCCCAGAGCCGGTCGGCGACAGCGACGATCCATTGCATCGCCAGCACGCAATAGGGTTCCAGAAACGCCCCGGCCAGGCCGAGGATACGGCGCGACGGCAGGTTGACCGCCAGAATCGGCCGCCGCAGAAGCTGGGCCTCGTCGCTGCCCGGTTCCTCGCCGCAGGCCATGTCCAGCACCTGCGTGCCATGCGCCGCCGCCTGCTCCAGCCCGCGCGCCCCGGGCGACAGCGCCACCGACGGGCGACGCGCCGGATCGACGGCCCGGTTGAAGCCGACATCGTCGAACCAGTCGCCATGGCTGCGCTCGGCGATCAGCGATTCGATCTCGGGGCGCAGCAGCACCTGGCCCAGCGGCTGCGCCCCGGTTTGGTATTCGGCCCCCTGCTGCCAGGCGGCCAGAAACCGGCTGCGGTGCGGCACCGGCCCGGCGCCGATGCCAAAGCGGCGATGCCCCAGCGCAATTGCATCGTCGATGATGCCGACGATCACCGCATCGGCGGGCACCGGACCGATCCGCGCGCTCAGATCGGCGGGCAATGCGTCCGGCGCGTCGCCCTGCGGGTTGCGCGACCAGGCGGGATGCCAGAAGAAATCATCCGGCCCCGCCCCCTGCGCCTCGCCATCCGACGGGGCGAGGCCGCGGATCGTCACGAAGGGGCCCTCGGCGGGGCCTCCCGCCCCGGCAAGCTGCGCAACCTCATGGCGGCGGGTGCGGTCCTGCCGCATCCACCAATGTTCATAGGGGGTCAGCGAGGCCAGAAGCGCCCCTTCCGCGCCCCGCTCATGGGCGGACCATCCCTTCATGCGCGCGTCCCCTCGCCGCGCCATTCGGCCTGGGCCAGCCCCCAGAGCCGCGCGAAACAGGTGGGCGGTGCGAGTTCATCGCCCCCGGCGCCCGCCACCCCGTCCAGCGCCTGCGACAGGGCGCGCAGGGTGAAATCGTCTGCGGCATCCATCGACGGGGCGTCCAGATGCTGCGGCACCAGCCGCCGACCCTGCGCCAGCCCGTGCAGCGCCTGCGCCAGCAGGCAGCCCAGATAGGCCCCGGCGAAACTGTCCACCGGGAAATGCACCCCGGCGACGGTACGGTTGATGGCGATCCGCGCCGCCACCCGGTAAGGCAGCGGAAAACCGGGAAATCCGGCGATCTGGTCGGTCATCTCCTTGCCGATGGCCTCGGCCGCGCCGCCTGCGGGCGCGACGAAATCCAGCCCGCGAAAGCCCGGCGCCACCTGAGCCCGCAGGCCCCCGGCCCGCGGCTGGGCGCTCATCAGCAGGTGCAGCACGGTGGCGAGGGCGAAGCTCTCGGTGGCATGGCCCGAGGGATAGCTGGAATGATCCGGCGTCTGGATCACGGGATAGACCGCATCCGACAGATCGATCGGCCGTGGCGCGCGGCAATGGTGCTTGACCAATTGCTCGACCCGCTGCACCAGCCGCAGCACGGTCTGCATGAGTTCCAACGTCCGGCGCCGACGACTGCCGTTCAGCAGCCCGATGGAGCCGAAGAACGACAGAAGATCCCCGGCCTGAAGGCTGATTTCGGCGATCCGGTCGGCGCGCAGATCGGCATAGTCGCGCAGCCAGCGCAACTGGGCGACAAAATCCTGCGGCGCGGGGCGGGTCAGCGTCAGCAGCGGATGCCCGTCAAGCTGCACCCGGGCGCCCGCCTCCAGACGTTCGACGGTGAACCGGGGCGCCAGTTCGGCATCGAGAACCAGCGCGCGCGATCCGGCCTCCAGATAATCGAGATCGTCGTCGCCCGCCCCCAGCGCGCCCGGCACGAACCGCGCCTGCCCGTCCCAATAGCCGACGGTGGCCTCCTGCGTCAGGGCCAGAACCGCGCTCATCATCGGCGAGGCGGGGCCACCGGCATGCCCGCCCTGGCCAGTTCCCTGGCCCGTCCCTTGTCCCGTGCCCTGGCCAGTGCCTTGCCCGGTGCCTTGCCCCGTCCCCTGCCCGGTGCCCTGACCCGTTCCCTGCCCGGTTCCGTAACTCGACATGCCACCCCTCCTGAACGCTGCGACCACCGTTCGAGCCGCGACAGGCCGATCCTGCGGGAGGGGCGTTGCGCCGGTCAACACGGGGGCAGCAGCAACCGGTCGAATTTGCGATGAATTCACGCAAACGGCGACAGGCTTGTGCGATGTGCCCGGCGATGCAACCATCTGCACCGTCGCCCCCTCTGGTGCGGCGACGGTGCTTTGGACGGTACGCAGCCGATGGTGCAGGCATGGCGCAGGATGCAGACATTTCCCCGATAACCCTGTCGCTCTGGGGCGCCTTCCGGCTTTGCGCCGCCGACGGGCGCGACCTGACGCCCCGGCTGGGCAAATGTCAGGCGCTGCTGGCGCTGCTGGCCACCGCGCGCGACGGCACCCGCACCCGCAGTTGGCTGCAGGCCCGGCTCTGGAGCGACCGCGGCCGGGAACAGGCCGGGGGATCGCTGAGGCAGGCGCTGGCGCTGATCCGCAAGGCTTTGGATAGTCACGCCAATATCCTGATCTCTGACCGCCAGCGCGTCACCCTCGATCTGCGGCATGTCACCATCCTGCCACCAGTGCGGGGCGAGGAATTCCTTGCCGGGATCGACATCAACGACGAGGAATTCGAGGACTGGCTGCGTCAGGAACGCACCCATCACGAGGCGGGCCCGGCCCCGCAGGCGCCGCGCCTTGACCGGCGCGTGATCGCGCAGCAGGCGGTGGCGCTGTCGGGCAGCCATGCCAGCGGCGCGCTGGGCACGATCGAGACCTTTCTGGTTGATTCGGTCGCCCGGTCGCTGCGCGAGAATTTCGCGGTGCGCACCTATGCCCATCAGCCGCCCCATGCCGCCCGCGATGCGCTGTCGGTGACGATCAGCGCGGTAATGGCCGACAGCCGCCAGCTCTTTCTGACCGCCCGCTGCACCTCGGCCGGATCGGCCGAGATGCTGTGGTCCGGCCAGCAGATGCTGAGACTGCAGGGCGCTCTGCCGTTCGACGACCTCGAACTGCACGGCTGGATCAACGAGATCGTTGCCGCCGTCGCCGAATATCTGCGCCGCGATCCGCTGCACAGCCCCGAGGCGATGGGCGCCACGCATCTGGGCCTCGCGGCGCTGCGCGAGCTGTTCTCGATGCAATCCATCCGCGTGGCCGAGGCCGATTCCATGCTGGCCCGCGCGCATGAGATGGACCCGCGGGCGATCTTTCTGGCCTGGCGCGCGCAATTGCGCGGCATCCAGACCATCGAGCGCCACGGCCCCGACGAGGCGCAGTTGCGCGACGAGGGACTGGCCTTTGCCGCCGCCGCGCTGGAATCCGAACCGACCAATTCCTCGGTACTGGCCACCGTAGCGAATGCGCGCAAGACGCTGGATCAGGACATGTTCGCCTGCGAGGAATTGTCGCGCCTGAGTGTCGCTGCCAATCCCGGCAATCCGCTGGGCTGGTGGTCGCGGGCGCTGGCGCATCTCTATGCCGGGCGACTGGACGAGGCGATGCGCGCCAGCGAGCGCGGGCACCTGTTGTCGCGCGGCTCGCCCTATCGTTTCTGGTGGGACATGCAGGTGGCGGTCTCGGCCTGCTCGGCGCGTCACGTGGACAAGGCGATCATTTCGGCGGAACGCTGCGCGGTGTTCGCGCCCAATTTCCGCCCGCCGATGCGCTATCTGATCGGCCTTTACGCCGAACGCGGCGCCACCGAACGCGCGGCGCATTGGGCGCGCCAGCTCCGCCGACTTGAGCCCGATTTCGCGGTCGAGCGGCTGATGGACGGCGATTACCCCGCCTCGCTGCTCAGCCGCCACGAGCTGGTGCGCAGCGACAATCTGCGGCCGGTCGCCGACCGCCTCGCCGGGGAATAGCCGCCCGCCGGGCGTATTCACGCATCGCGCCCGGGCATTTTGCGCGGCGATGACGCAGGGCGGGCAGGCTGGCGCGAAAGACCGCAAAGGAACCCGGCATGGATGCCCCCCTTCGCCCCCCGCGCGGGCCCAAAGCGACGCCCCTGGTTCTGGGCAAGCTGACCAGCCTGAAGATGTCGCTGGCCAATGCGATCATCGATCTCAGCGCCCGGTCCGAGGCGGCGCGGCAGGCGGGCGATCTGCAGCGCGCCGGAGATCTGGCGCAGCAGGCCGTCGCCCTGGCGCGCGAGGCCTGGCGCCTGCGTCGGCTTGAACGCAACCCGCAGGCGCTGCCGCCCGAGGTGTTGACCGCTCTGGCCCGCGATGCCCGGCGGTGCAGCACCGATCTGCTGGGCGCGAACGAGACGCTCGCGGCCTCGGGGCGGCTGATCGCGCTGCTGACGCGCCTGTCGCAGGTCGGCGACTGACGGGCGCCCGGTCAGGCCGTCGCCAGCTCGGCCACGATGGCACGGGCGGCGGCGGCGGGGTTCTGCGCCGCCCAGACCGGGCGGCCGACGACGATGTGATCGGCGCCCATGCGCACCGCCTCGGCCGGGGTGGCGATGCGCTTCTGGTCATTGGCCGCGCTGCCCGAGGGCCGGACCCCGGGCGTGACGATCAGCCGATCCGCGGCATTGGGCAGCGCGCGGATCAGCCCGGCCTCATGCGGGCTAGCGATGACCCCGTGCGCGCCCGCCTCGAAGGCCCGCCACGCGCGTTCGCCGACGATCTGCGCCATGTCGCCCGCAACGATCATCGAGGCATCCAGATCGGCGCGGTCCATCGCCGTCAGGATCGTCACCGCGAGGATTTTCAGATCGGTTCCCGCCGCGCCCGCCACCGCCGCGCGCACAACATGCGGATCGCCGTGAACGGTAAGAAAGTCGAGATCGTACTGGGCAATCCCGCGCACCGCCGCCTCAACCGTGGCGGGAATGTCGAAAAACTTCATGTCCAGAAAGATGCGCTTGCCGTGTTCCTGCTTCAGCTCGTTGGCCAGCGCCAGCCCGCCGCCGGTCAGCATCCCCAGCCCGATCTTGTAAAAGCCGACCGCATCGCCGATCAGCCGCGCGGTTTCCAGTCCGGCCAGAGCATTGGGCACATCAAGAGCAACGATCAGGCGGTCGTCAGCGGGCAGGGTCATGGCGCATCTCCGATGGGGTCGCGGGCGCTGATACGCCGATTGGCGTCACCGGGCAACCTTGCACAACGCCGCGCCCGGGGGCAGCATCCGCGCCATGAACCGTATCGATGCCACCCGCCCCGATTCGCCCCGCCTCGCCGGACCGGGGCCCTTGCCGGTCGGCGTGACGTCCCGGCGGCTGACCGATGCGGCCCGCCTCGATCCGTTCACCGTCCTGCGCGGGCCGCGGGCGCTGAGCGTCGAATTGTGGTATCCCGCCGCCGCGGGCACCCTGCCCGGCGGCAGCTACCGGACCCTGCTGCGCGACGGGGTGACGCCGATCACCCTGCATGGCCGCGCCGCCCGCGACGCCGACCCGGCGGCGGGGCGCTGGCCGCTGGTGCTGATCAGCCACGGCTATCCCGGCAACCGCTTGCTGATGAGCCATCTGGCCGAGGCCCTCGCCTCGCGCGGGTATCGGGTCGCCGCCGCCGACCATCCGCAAAGCACCTATGACGATCAGGGCCCGTTCGGCGCGACCCTGTATCAGCGGCCGCTGGATCAGCGGTTCCTGCTGGCGGCGCTGGCCGCCGATCCGCAGACCGACCCCGGGCGCTGCGCGATCATCGGCTATTCCATGGGCGGCTATGGCGCGCTGGTGACGGCCGGGGCCGGGCTGGCGCCGGGGATGGAGACGCACGAGGCCGCGCCGCCGAACCGCACCCTGGCCGAGCATCTGCAGGGCCAGGTCGCGCCACCGCCGCCCGGCCTGCGCGCGGTGATCGCGCTGGGCCCCTGGGGCCATGGCCACGGGGTCTGGGCCGCCGAAGGGCTGGCGGCGATCCGCGTGCCGCTGCTGGTCATGGCGGGCAGCGTCGATACCACCTCGGTCTATGCCGGTATGCGTGGCATCGCCGAGGCGGCGCGGGGCAGCCTGCTGACCTTTGAAAACGCCGGGCACAATGCCGCCGCCCCGATCCCGGCGCCTGCCGAAAGCCACGCGCACAGCGAGCGGCTGGGCTGGGCGCCGTTCCTGCATTACGCCGATCCGGTCTGGGACAGCCTGCGCATGAACGCGCTGGCGCAGCATTTCGCCGCCGCCTTCCTCGACCGTCACCTGAAGGACGACCTGACCCGCGATGCGCTGCTGACCCCGGCGACCGCCTTCAGCCCCGAGGCGGGCTTTGCCGAGGGGATGTCCGCCGGGTTGCGGCTGGAGGTCTGGCGCTGACATCGCGCCTGCGGCGCGCCCGGGCAGCCGCAGCGCCCTGTGGCGATCAGGCGATGGATTCCATGCGGCCCTTGTCCATCGACCCGGGGACGATGGTGATCGGCACCGGCAGGCTGCCCGAATTGCGCGACAATTGCGTCACCAGCGGGCCGGGGCCCGACCGGTCCGACCCGGCGCCCAGCACCAGCACGCCGATCTGCGGATCTTCGGCGATCAGCGCCAGAATCTCGTCCACCGGCTGACCCTCGCGGATCACCAGATCGGGCTGGATCGCGTGTTTGTCGCGCATCCATTTGGCGAAAACCTCGAAATGCGCCTCGATCCGCTCGCGGGCTTCCTCGCGCATCAGATCGCCGACGCCGATCCAGTGCTGGAATTCCTCGGGCGGGATCACCGACAGGATCGTAACGCCGCCGCCGGTATGCGACGCCCTGAGCGCCGCAAAACGGATCGCGTTGAGGCATTCGCGGCTGTCATCCAGCACGACGAGAAACTTGCGCATCGGTGTCTCCGGTTTGGGCGCATCATGGCGCAAGGCCCGGGGGCTGTCCAGACGGGCGCCGCTCAGCTCTGCGAGGCGGCCCAGTCCCAATACAGCGCCCGCGTGCGCCGCGTCAGCGGGCCGATGGCATAGCTGCGCTCGTCAAAGGCGCGCACCGGCGTGACCTTGGACATGTTGCCCGACAGGAACACCTCGTCCGCGCCGCGAAAATCATCGAGGGTCAGCACGCATTCATGCACCTTTACCCCGTCGGCGCGCAGATTGGCGATGTGGCGGGCGCGGGTGATGCCCGACAGGAAGGTGCCGTTGGCGATGGGGGTGAACACCTCGCCGTCCTTCACCATGAACACATTGGCCGTGGCGGTTTCCGCGACATTGCCGTGGCTGTCGCAGACCAGCGCGTTGTCGAATCCCCGGGCGTTGGCCTCGGCCAGCATGCGGGCGTTGTTGGGATAGAGGCATCCGGCCTTGGCGTTCGTCACCGCGCAATCCAGCGTCGGACGGCGGAAACGGGTGGTGGTCAGCGTGGTCGTGGCGGTGTCGGGCGCCATGCCGATCGCCTCGAGGCACAGGCAGAAGCCGGTCTGCCCCTGCGACGGCAGCACGCCCGAGGGCCCGCCCTCGATCCCCCAATACATCGGCCGGATATAGACCGCGTTCTCGAAGCCTTTGAGCCCCTCGCGGGTGATGTCGAGCATCTGCTCGACGCTCATCGTCGGCTTGATCATCAAGGCCGTGGCCGAGGCATTGATCCGCGCCAGATGCCGGTCCAGATCCGGGGTCATGCCGTCAAAGGCGCGTGCGCCGTCGAACACCGTGGTGCCCAGCCAGGCGCCATGGTCGGCGGCCTTCATCACCGGGATGTCGCCCTCGTGCCAGCGTCCCTCGAACCAGGTGCGGATGCGCGAACCTACGGCCATGATGTCCCCCTTCGTGTGCTGCACCCGTTAAACACCCTGCGGCGCGGGGCGTCCAGAGCCGGGGGTCAGAGGTTGAACACCCGGCTGGGGTGCAGTTCGCCGCCCATATAGGTGCCCACGGCGACCGGCTTGCCCTCGAAACTGGCCCAGGCGGTATCGCCCGGCGCAGCGCGCGACGACAGCACCCGCCCCGGATTGCCGTTCTTCAACCGCACCGCACCATCGGGGGCCAGCGGCAGCTCGGGCAGGTCGGCAAGGCCGGTTTCCAGCGGCAGCAGGTGCAGGTCCAGTTCCGGCGTGCGGGCCATGGCCTCGATCTGCGCCAGACTCAGCCCCTGATCGGCGCGAAACGGGCCCGACCATTCGCGCCGCAGCCAGACCACATGGCCCAGACAGCCCAGCCGGGCGCCCAGATCGCGGGCGATGCTGCGCACATAGCCGCCTTTGCCGCAGACCATTTCGAATTCGGCGGTGTCGGCATCGGGGCGGCCGGTCTGCACCAGCCGCTGCACGAACAGCGGCCGCGCCGCCAGATCCATCGCCTCACCGGCGCGCGCGAGGTCATAGGCGCGCTCGCCCTCGACCTTGACGGCGGAATATTGCGGCGGCACCTGTTCGATGTCGCCGCGAAACGCCGAAAGCGCCGCCTCGATCTCGCTGTCCATCGGCCGGGCGTCGCGGGTGGCGATCACCGTGCCTTCGGCATCGTCGGTATCGGTGGCGGCGCCAAAGCGCACCTGGAAACGGTAGCATTTCAGCGCGTCGGTGACATAGGGCACCGTCTTGGTCGCCTCGCCCAGCGCGATGGCCAGCACCCCGGTCGCCGCCGGGTCGAGCGTGCCGGCGTGCCCGGCCTTCTGCGCATCCAGCGCCCAGCGCACCTTGCCCACCACCGCGGTCGAGGTCACGCCCGCCGGTTTGTCCACCACCAGCCAGCCCGAGATCGCCCGGCCCTTGCCCTTGCGTGCCATTCCTGTCCCCTTCAGTCCGGCGCGGGGGAATAGCGGCTCGGTGGCCGCGCCGCAACCCCGCTCAGCGCATCAGATCGACGCGGTCGCAGGCCTCGGGGTCGCCCAGCCCGCAGGCGCGTTCCAGCACCACCAGCGCGCGCGGCACATCGCGCGCCACGCCGCGCCCGTCCGACAGAATGTCGCCCAGCGTCACGCAGGCATAGGCATCATTGCCGCCGCAGCCCAGTTCGAACAGGCGCACCGCCTCATTCATGTCGGGCCGGACCCCCAGCCCCGAGCGATAGATCTCGCCCAGCGAACTGCAGCCCTGCGGCTCGCCGCCGTCGCAGGCGCGGCGGTACAGATCCTGCGCGCGGGCCATGTCCAGCCCGATGCCCTCGCCCAGTTCCAGCCGGAAACCGAATTGCGCGCAGGCCAGCAGATCGCCCGCGTCGCAGCCCGCCTCGAACAGCGCGGCGATCCGTCCGGGATCGCCGTCGCCGCGCACATCGGTCTGGAACGCCGCCTGCGTGCAGGCCTCGCCCCAACCGTCGCGGCACAGATGGCCCAGCAGGTTGAAGCCGCCGGTCAGGTCTTCGGCGCCGCCCCGCCCCTCGATCATCATCACCGCCATGCCGGTACAGCCGGGCGCCGCCTGCCGGTCAGGCCAGAAATCACAGGCGGCGCGGTAGGAGTCGCGCGCCTGCATCGCGCCGGGCGGGACACCCGCCTGCCCGTATTCATAGAGCTGCCCTAGAACGCCCGCCGCCAGCGAGGGCAGCGCCGTCGCCGCCTCGGCCAGCAGGGTCAGCACGCTGGCATCCTGCGGATCGGCGGCAAGACGGGCGCGGGCGAGCAGGATGGCCAGGAAGGCATCGCCGGGCTCCGCGGCCCGCGCCGCCTCGCAGGCAGCGACGGCGGCGGCGGGATCGCGGATCGCATAGGCCCCGGCCAGCCCGTCGAGACGCGGCAGCCCGACATAGCCCGCCAGCCGGTCGCAATCGGTCTCTTGCGCCGCTGCGGGCAGCGCGGCCAGCAGGCTCAACAACAGGCCCGGCAGGTGCCGCATCTCTCATCCCCCCGCGCCACCGATCCCGGGCCGCGCAGGCGGGCGCAACCCGGCGGCAGAGGCAGGCTAGCATGGCCCGGTGCCCGGCCCCAAGCCATCGCCACGCTCTCAGGCCGCGAAAAAAGACCGGTTCACGGCGTGACCCTGTCACAGGCTTCGTGCAGGCCCATCGCACAGGCCTGCGTCAGCCGGAGCTGCGCCCCGGCCGGGTCCGCACGGCCCAGATCGCCGCTTTCCAGCAGATCGGCCAGATTGAGACAGCCCAGCACCGAACCCAGATCGCAGCCTTGCGCGTAATAGCGCGCCGCGTTCTGCAGATCGGCGCCGACCCCCTCGCCCCGTGCGTAATGCACCCCCAGATTGTTGCAGCCCGCCCCGGCCCCTAGCGCACAAGAGCGCAGATGGAAGCCCAGCGCGCGGTGGGTATCTTGCGCAAAGAACGCACCCTGACGCGTCAGATAGCCCATGTCGGCACAGGCGAGCCCGTGATTGGCGGCGCAGAGCCTCTCGAACTCGGCGGCGGCCTCGGCCTGATCCTCGGGCGTGCCATCGACGCCGACATGATCCTCGCCATACATCAGCCCCAAGGCGCGTTCGTGGCAGGCATCATCGCTGCCCAGCGTGCAGCCGCGTGCCAGAACCTGCTGCGCCTGCGCCCAGTCGGCGGCGGCGACGCCCGTACCCTCGGCCAGCATCAGGCCCTGCGCCAGACAGCCATAGCCCTCGCCCTCGTCACAGGCCCGCGCATAGAGCGCGAAGGCACCCGGCAGATCGGTGGCGATGCCGTTGCCGGTCTCGCGGGCATAGCCAGCGGCGGCGCAGCCAAAGGGATCGCCCAGCGCACAGGCCCGGTCGTTCAGCGCGACCTGACGCACCGGATCGTCGGCGGGGGGCGGCATGTCGCGCATCCGGTCGGCGAGATTGCTGCACGACAGGCCGAAACCGGCGTCGCAATTGCGCGCGAAGAGGTCCAGCGCCTCGGGCCCGTCCAGATCGGCGGCGAGGTTGTTGCACCCGGCCAGCGCCCGCGGATCGGGGAAGGCCGCGCAGCCTTCGCGCGCCAGTTCCTGCGCCCGGGCCGCGTCGGCCACCAGGCCCCCCATCCCCTCGGCATGCAATATCCCTAGCCGACTGGCGGCAAAGGAGGCCGAGGCGGCAGCGCCCTGCGCGATCAGATTGACCAGCCGCGGGTCTTGCGGATCGGCGGCCTGATAGGCCCGCGCCAGCAGGAAGGCGAGGAACGGATCGGCCCCGGCGGCGCGCGTAGCCGCCTCGCAGGCGGCAATGGCCGCGACCGGGTCGGCGATGAACGGCGCCCCGGCAAAACCCGGCTGCCGCGGCGTGTGCACATAGCCCGCCAGACGGTCGCAATCGGTTTCGGAACTCTGCGCCCAGACCGGCGCGGCGCAAAGGGCAAGGGCTAGGGTAAGCGCAAGACGCATGGCAGGCTCATGGGCTGCGGGCGCCTGTCAACCGCGCCGGGCGGACGCCCACGCCCCGACAGGGCGCAGGCTAGCATGAGTCGCGCAAAATCGTCAGCGTTTTGCCGGGCTCATCGGGCGCGCATCACCATTCCGAAAAGGTCGCGCGGATCGTCGGGGTCGGCGATCATGTCCAGCATCGCCCCACCCGCGCCGACCTGATCGTAGAGCCAGTTCAGCGCCGCGAAATCCTCGATGGCAAAGCCCACGCCGTCGAACAGGGTGATCTGTGCCGCGTCGCGCCGCCCCTCGGCCTGCCCGGCGATCACCTGCCACAGGTCCGTCACCGGATACTCGGCGGGCATCTGCTGGATCTCGCCCTCGATCCGGGTTTGCGGCTCGAATTCCACGAAGGTCTGCGCCCGCGACAGGATCGCCGGGGCCAGTTCGGTCTTGCCCGGGCAATCGCCGCCGATGGCGTTGATATGCACCCCGGCGCCGATCATGTTGTCGTGCAGCACCGTCGCGTTGCGCTTGTCGGCGGTGCAGGTGGTGATGACCTGCGCCCCCTCGATCGCGGCCTCGGCGCTGGTGCAGGGGATGACGCGCAGCCCGGTTCCCGCCAGATTGCCCGCGCATTTGGCCACCGCCGCCGGGTCCACATCGTACAGCCGTACCGTATCGATGCCGCAGACCGCCTTGAGCGCCAGCGCCTGGAATTCCGCCTGCGCGCCGTTGCCGATCAGCGCCAGCACCCGCGCGCCCCGGGGCGCCAGATGCCGCGTCGCCAGAGCCGAGGTCGCGGCGGTGCGCAGCGCCGTCAGCACCGTCATTTCCGCCACCAGCAGCGGATAGCCGGTCGCCACCTGCGACAGCACGCCAAAGGCCGTGACCGTCTGCAACCCGGCCCTTGTGTTGCCCGGATGGCCGTTCACGTATTTGAACGCATAGCGTTCACCGTCCGAGGTCGGCATCAGCTCGATAACGCCGATGGCGGAATGCGAGGCAACGCGCGGGGTCTTGTCGAACTGCGGCCAGCGGCGAAAATCGGCCTCGATCCGGTCGGTCAGATCGGCCAGCACCGCCTCCAGCCCGATACGGTGGATGATCGCCATCATCTCGGCGACCGAGACGAAGGGCACCAGCGCCTGCGCCGAGGGTTGCAGGGCCAGACTCACGGCTGCCCCCGGTAGCTGCGGGTCGGGCGGTCGAACACCTTCTTGCCCATCAGGCTGGCCACCAGATCGACCATCAGATGCGCCGTGCGCCCGCGTTCATCAAGGAACGGGTTCAATTCCACCAGATCGAGCGACGTCACCCTTTCGCTTTCATGCAGCAATTCCATCACCAGATGCGCCTCGCGGAAGGTGGCGCCGCCCGGCACCGTGGTGCCGACGGCGGGCGCCACCGACGGATCGAGGAAATCGACATCCAGCGAGACATGCAGCATGCCGTCCGCCGCCTCGACCGCCGCCAGGAATTCGCGCAGGGGCGCCACGACGCCCCTCTCGTCCAGCACCCGCATGTCGTTGATGGCGATGTCGTGCTGCAGCAGGGCGGCATGTTCGGCGGCATCGACGCTGCGGATGCCGAACAGGCAGATGTTTTCCGGCGGCACCGGCGCCGGGAACGGCGGGAAACCCTCGAAATCGCGCCCGGCCAGATAGGCGACCGGCGTGCCGTGCAGATTGCCCGATTCGGTGGTTGCCGGGGTGTGGAAATCGCTGTGCGCATCCAGCCAGAGCACGAACAGCGGCCGCCCCTGCGCCTGCGCCGCCGCCGCCATCCCGGCGACCGAACCCAGCGACAGCGAATGATCGCCGCCCAGAAAGATCGGCATCCCCTGCCCCATCGCCGCCGCACCCGCCTCGGCCAACGCGCGGGTCCAGCCCAGCGTCTCGGGCAGATGATGCACGGCGGCATTGGCGCTGGTGGCCGCGACCGGCAGGCAGGCGACATCGCCCAGATCGCTGACCCGGTGGCCCAGCGCCTCCAGTGCCGCCGCCAGCCCGGCGGTGCGGTAAGCGGCCGGGCCCATTAGGCAACCGGGACGGCGCTGGCCGCTATCGACCGGGGCGCCGATCAGCAGGCAATGTCGGGCGGGCATGGCGGAACCTCGTCGTTGGAAAGATGCGGGCAGAGTAGCGCGAAAGCGCCCGCGCTTCACCCCCCGGATTGACCAGAACGGGTGCTGGATTGCCCATTACGGGCAGTTCAGCTATCCATACCGCACAGGAGGCCCCATGCCCGACGACACCGACCTGCGCCTGATCGCGGCGCTCAAACGCGATGGACGGGCCGGGCTGTCGGATCTGGCGGCGCTGCTGGGCCTCAGCCGCGCCACGGTGCGCGCCCGCCTTGCCCGGCTGATCGCCTCGGGCGAGATCGCCGGATTCACCGCGCTGACCCGCAACGATCTGGCCGAAAGCCCGGTGCGGGCGCTGATGATGGTGGCGATCGACGGCGCGGGCACCGACCGGGCCGTGGCGCGGATGCTGACGATGCCCGCCGTGCAGGCGGTGCATGCGACGACCGGGCGCTGGGACGTGATCGTCGATCTCGCCACCGACAGCCTGACCCATCTCGACGACACGCTGGCCCGCATCCGGCGGCTCGACGCGGTCAGCCAGTCGGAAACGCATCTGCTGATGTCGACGAGACGGGCCACCGCCCCCCGCTGAGCCACGCAAAACGGGGGCCCGAAGGCCCCCGTCACAGCGCCCCGCAGGGGCGCGAAACCAGCCGGGGGCGGCCGCGGGGCCCTGGCCCCGTGCCGCCCCCGGCAACCCGGTCAACGGCGGGTGATGCGCCCGTCGGTATAGGGCATATAGGGCCGGTTGGCCTGCAGGTATTCCGCCACCACATCGGCCAGATCGGGGCCGAAATCATAGGCGTTCATCGCATTGTCGCGGAACATGCGATACCCGTCGCCGCCGACGCGCATGAAGTCGTTCGACACCACGCCATAGGTTGCCGCCGGGTCGATCGGCGCCCAGGCGCCATCGGCCATCACCATGACATCGCTGACCCGCGCCCCCGCCGGCGCCGCCGGATCGAAGGTATAGTGCAGCCCCGCCACCTGCGCAAAGCGCCCGGCGTTTTCCTCGAGCTGGCTGGCGCCGTTCTCCAGCGCCGCCACCACATCGGCGCCGGTCAACTGGAAGGTGGCCAGCGTGTTCTGGAACGGCAGCACCGACAGAACCTCGCCCATGGTGATCACGCCCTCGTCGATCGACGAGCGCAGGCCGCCGCCGTTCTGGATGGCGATGGTCACGCCCTGATCGGCGACCCGGGCCAGCATGGCATCGGCCACCAGATTGCCCATCGAGCATTCCATCTGGCGGCAGACCTCGCGCGAACCCTCGATGGCCCCGGCCGATTCCGATACCGGGCGGCTGCGGGTTTCCTCGATCGGCCCGGTCAGGCCCGCGACCCATTCGGCGATCTCGGGGTCGGGGGTGACTTCGGCGTTGATCTCGATGGCGTCGCCGGTGGCATAGATCAGCGTGCCCGCATCGTCGAGTTCCAGCACCAGATGGCCCAGATAGCGGCTATAGGCCCCCGCCGTCACCACCGGCACGATGGAGCCGTCCTCGTTGTCCACCCAGGTCGGATAGGGCCCCTGCCGCGACGGGCTCGAGGCCGAGAGGAACGTATGGCTGTGCCCGCCGACCACGGCGGCAAGGCCCGGCACCTGCGCGGCGATGCGCTGGTCGGCGACATAGCCCACATGGGTCAGCGCGATGATCGGTGCCACGCCCTGGCCCTGCAGATCGGCGACCGCGGCGCGCAGCGCCTCGATCTCGTTGCCGAAGGTCACGGTCGGCCCCGGCGACGAGGTTTCTGCCGTATCCGCGGCCAGCGCCGAGACCACGCCGACCCGCAGCCCGCCGGTTTCGACGATCGCATAGGGCGCGACGCGCCCGGCCAGCAGGTTGTTGGCCGACACATCGGTATTGGCCGAGATGATCGGGAAGGTCACGGTATCGAGGAACACCGCCAGCCCTTCCGGCCCCAGATCGAATTCGTGGTTGCCCACCGCCATCACATCGACGCCGATCCGCTCCAGCAGTTCGGCCTCAACCCGGCCGCCATAGGTGGTGTAGAACAGCGACCCCTGCGAGGCGTCGCCCGCGTCGAGCACGATCACCGGATGGCCCTCGGCCTCCAGCGCGCTGCGCATCTGCGTGACCAGCGCATAAAGCCGCGCCGCGCCGCCAAAGCACGAGCCCGCAGCCTCGTCCGAGGCCGAGCAGGTCGAGTTGAAGCGGCTGATCGATTCGATGCGGCTGTGGAAATCGTTGAAATGCAGAATGTGCAATTCGGTATTCGCCAGGCCCGGCAGGGCGCTGGCCGCAACCAGTGCCGTCGAACCGAGCATCGCCCGAATCTGATTGGTGAAGGACATCTCGGATCCCCTGTTGGTTTTTTCCCGAAGGTCAAAGATTGCGCGCTTGGCGAGCGAAGTCAAAGCCCCAGTGCGATCTGGCAGGGCGCCGTAACGGCAGCATGACAGGCCCGGCGCGCATCCGCCCATTGACCGGGATGCGCGCTTTGGGCATGAGCAGGTCATGCTCGTCTACAAGATCTTCCGCCGCCCGGAATGGGATGACTTCGCCGCCGCGGGCCGCAGCCTCGGCGCGCCGATCGACCTGCTCGACGGTTTCGTGCATCTGTCCACCGCCGCGCAGGTGGTGGAAACCGCCGCCCGCCATTTCGTCAGCGAGAGCGATCTGGTGCTGGTGGCGCTCGACCCTGTGCGCCTTGGCGCGGCGCTGAAATGGGAAGTGTCGCGCGGCGGGGCGCTGTTTCCGCATCTCTACCGCCCGCTGTTGGCCGCCGATGTGGTCTGGGACAAATCGCTGCCGCTGGGTGTGGCAGGCCATATTTTCCCCGAAGGGGTGATCTGATGCCGAACGGCCTGATCGAGGGGCTGGGCCTCTGGGCGATGCATCGCATCGACCCCGAAACCGGGCACGGGCTGGCGCTGAAGGCGTTGCGCGCCGGGCTGGTGCCTTTGCCCGGCGCCCTCACCTCGGACCGGCTGCGCTGCAACGTGGCCGGGCTCGATCTGCCCAATCCCGTCGGGCTGGCGGCGGGTTTCGACAAGAACGCCGTGGCGCTGGCGCCGCTGGCGCGCGCCGGTTTCGGCTTTGTCGAGGTCGGCGCCGCCACCCCCCGGCCGCAGCCTGGCAATCCGCGCCCGCGGCTGTTCCGCCTGACCGGGGACCGCGCGGTCATCAACCGCTTTGGTTTCAACAACGAGGGAGCCGAGGCGATTGCCGCCCGGCTGGCGCAACGGGCAACCGGCCCGGTTGTCGGCCTCAATCTGGGGACCAACAAGGACAGCGCCGACCGTGCCGCCGATTTCGCGCTGGTGCTGCGCCGCTGCGGCCCGCATGTCGATTTCGCCACCGTCAACGTCTCGTCGCCCAACACCGAGAAGCTGCGCGACCTTCAGGGCGCGGCCGCGCTGCGCGGTCTGTTGGCCGGGGTGATGGCCGAACGCGACGCTCTGGCCCGCCGCATTCCGGTATTCCTGAAGATCGCCCCCGATCTGTCGGCCGGTGAATTGTCAGACCTTGCAGGGGTCGCGCTGGACTCCGGCCTTGACGCGATCATCGCCACGAACACCACTCTGGGCCGCGAAGGTCTGAAAAGTGACCATCGGGGCGAGGCGGGCGGGCTGTCCGGGGCACCCTTGTTCGAAAAGTCCACGCGGGTATTGGCGCAACTGTCGCACCTGACCGAGGGGCGGCTGCCGCTGATCGGCGTCGGTGGCATCGACAGCGCCGAAACCGCCTATGCCAAGATCAAGGCTGGGGCCGGGGCGGTGCAGCTTTACTCGGCGCTGGTTTACGGCGGCTTCTCGCTGGTCGGGCAGATCGTCCGCGGCCTCGACAGCCTGCTGGAGCGCGACGGTTTCGCCCATGTCTCGCAGGCGGTCGGCACGGGGCGCGACGCGTGGCTGTAGAAATCTGGCACAACCCGCGCTGTTCGAAATCGCGGCAGGCGCTGGCGCATCTGGAGGCGCGCGGTCTGGCCCCGCGCATCCGGCTCTATCTGACCGATGCCCCGGACGCCGACGAGATCCGCGCCATGCTGGCCGCCCTCGGCCTGCCCGCAGCGGCGCTGCTGCGCAAGGATGGCGCGGCGCTGGCCTCCGAACCCGAGGCCGCGATCATCGCCGCCATGGCCGCCACCCCGGCCCTGATCGAGCGCCCGGTGATCCGCCACGGCGCCCGCGCCGTGATCGGCCGCCCGACCGAAGCCATCGACAGCCTGTTCTAGCCCGCCGCCCGCACCACCCGGATGGCAAAGACGCAGCCGTCGGTCGGCAATTCGGGCACGGTGGCGCACAGGCCGCGGGCGATCTGCCAGGCCGCCAGCACCCGCGGCACGTAATCGCGTGTCTCGGCATAGGGCGGCACGCCGCCGTTGCGCCGCACCGCGCCCTCGCCCGCGTTATACCCCGCCAGCGCCAACACCACATCGCCGCCGAATTCGCCCAGCAACCAATCGAGATAGGCGATCCCGCCGCGGATGTTCTGGCCCGGGTCCATCGAATCCTCGACCCCGAACCGCGCTGCCGTCGCCGGGATCAATTGCATCAACCCCTGCGCCCCGGCGCTGCTGACCGCCCGCGCCCGGCCCGCGCTTTCGACCGAGATCACCGCCAGCGCCAGCGCGGGCGACACCCTCGTCGCGGCGCTGGCCATCAGGATCTGCGCGCCATGGGCGGCGGCGATGTCCTGCAGGTGCTGGACGCTGGGTTCGGGCACGCGGCTGCTGTCGGGGGCGTCGCGCAGCGCCGCCATCGCTGCCAGGAACCGCCCCTCGCCCTGGTTGAGCCCCGGCGCAACCAGGGTCCAGAACCAGCCGAACCGCGACCCGTCGGCATCGGGCGGCGGCGCGGCGGCGGCAGCGCGGGGTGCCAGCGCCGCAACCGGGGCCGGGGGCGCCAGACGGCGGGCCTGTTCCTCAGGGTCGATCTGCACCGTGATGCGCGAACCGCTGGTCGGCGGCGCGACACCGATGCGGCGAAAGGTAAAGTCCTGCGCGGCGGCGGGCGTGCACAGGCAGGCGGCCCCGACAAGGGCCACCGCGATCAGCGGCAGAAGGTGCACAGCACGCCTGGGCATGGAGCTGCTCGGGGCCCCGTTTCTTGTTGTTGCGACAGAGTGACAGAAAACGCGCCGCTTCGCAAACGCGACTCAATGCCGAATCGGGGCTGCGGTGACAGGGCAAGAGTTGCCTGATCGTAAACAACCCGGCACTTCGCCTGCCGCTGTTTCCAGAATTGGCGCGCCTCACGAAAATGCACGCATAGCGCCCAGCTTTCGCCAGAATTGGCACCATTTCCCGCCGCAACACAGAGCGATAACGAACCTGCCAAAACGAAGAGCGGTCAAAAAACCCTCAACCTCCCGAGCTTCGGAATGGCGACGCCAAGACGTGAACCCTGAACTCTGGAGAGAGCCACATGACCTTCCTGAACAAGATCAAGACCTTCGCCGCCAACGAATCCGGCGCCGTGACCGTTGACTGGGTGGTGCTGACCGCCGCCATCGTCGGCCTCGGCCTCGCCGTCATCACCTCGGTCCGCACCGGCGTCGGCAGCCTGGCCACCGATATCTCGACCTCGCTGAGCGGCGCTTCGGTCGCCACCCTCGGCACGCTGGGCGTCAGCCAGTAATCGAGCTGACCTCGCCGCGATCCACGGCCGCTCCGCAAGGGGCGGCCGTGCTGCTTTGCGCAGGTCAAACCGCGCCGAATCGCCGCCCGGCCCCTGCCAGCTCCCTTTGGCATCATAGTTTCCAAATTATGAACGGGATTGGCCTCTGCGCAGCCGCGTTTCCATCCCGCCGACAAGCCCGCAAAATGTACCCGCAGCGCCCCGGTTTTGCCCCAATTGGCGCGCTTTCCCGCCGCAACAGGCGGCGATAAAGGCCCTGCCAGAACGAAGAGCGGTCAAAAACCCTCAAACTCCCGGGCTTCGGTGTGGCGACATCACGATGTGACCCTTGTACTCTGGAGAAATTGCATGACCTTCCTGAACACGATCAAAGCCTTCGCCGCCAACGAATCCGGTGCCGTGACCGTTGACTGGGTGGTGCTGACCGCCGCCATCGTCGGCCTCGGCCTCGCCGTCATCACCTCGGTGCGCAGCGGCGTCGGCGATCTCGCCACCGATATCTCGACCTCGCTGAGCGGCGCTTCGGTCGCCACCCTCGGCACGCTGGGCGTCAGCCAGTAAGGCCCCCAGCGCCCGCGCAACACAGATTCGGACTGCATCCACAGGATGCAGTCCGTTCGCGTTTTAGGCGATTGCCGGAAAGGTTCCGGATTGTGGTCATCTTGTTGCCTGAATTGACAGGCAGACCAGACAGGAACGGAACGCGGCCCCGGCCCGCATTTGCGGCCCAATGGCCCCGCGTACAGGAGACAGAACATGCGTGGAGCACAGATCGGCATTCTGGCAGTCGGCCTCGCCCTGGCCGGATTTGGCGTCTATATGGCGCAGAATTATGTCAGCCAGACCGAGGCCGCACTGGTCGCCGCCCAGTCGCGCGGCGCGGCGCAACCGGCCATCGCCACGGTGCCGGTGATGGTGGCCACGCGGGCGCTGCGCTATGGCGAACCGATCGGGCCCGACGCCATCCGCGCCGTCGCCTGGCCCGCCGATTCCGTGCCCGCGGGGGCCTTTCAGACCGCTGAGGCGGTGATCCCCGATGCGTCGCGCCCTCGGGTTGCGCTGCGGGCGATGGAAGCGATGGAGCCGCTGCTGGCCATCAAGGTCAGCGAACCGGGGCAACCCGCCGGGATCACCGCGATCCTGACCCCCGGCATGCGGGCCTTTACCATCCGCGTCGATCAGAACTCGGGCATCTCGGGCACGCTGCGCCCGTCGGATACCGTCGATATCTACTGGACCGGTCGGAGCGCCGAACAGGGCGAGGTCACGCGCCTGCTCTCGACCGGCGTGCGCATCATTGCGCTGGACGAGAACGGCGATCAGGACCGCGCCTTCAACGGCGTGCCGCGGTCCGTCACCATCGAGGCGGCGCCGGAAATGGTGGCCTCGCTGGCGCAGGGGCAATCCACCGGGCGGCTGTCGCTGTCGCTGGTCGGCCTCGATGACACCACGGCGCTGAGCCAGATCCAGGTGGACAGCCGCAGCCTGCTGGGCATGGAAACCCGCGCCGCCCCCGTCACCGAACGCTGCACCGTGCGCACGCGCCGGGGCGCCGACGTGGTGATGATCGAAATTCCCTGCACCAACTGACCCGCCGATTGCGTCCTTCGTGCAACACCGGGGCCCCCAAAATATGGGGGCCTTGTGCCATTTGCACGCCAGAGATCGGGCCAGCCGATGGAATTCACACGAAAAACGCGACGCAAACAATTGAATCTTGCATAAAAAAGCGGGTTCAAGCATTCTTGCGGGGAACCGGCACGTCAGATTGTCGGCACCTATCGTGATCGAGAGGCAGGATCACATGATCATCAGACGAACTATCGCGTCCGCAATGACGCTGGCCTTGATCGGCCTCGGGCAGGCCGTGTTCACCGCGGCCCCGGCGATGGCCCAGACGCTGCGTGTCGCATCCGGCGGCGTGCGCGACACGCTGGCCGTGGCGATGAACCGCGCCGTCGTGGTGGAAACCGACACACCCTTTGTCGAATTGTCGATTGCCAACCCCGGTATCGCCGATATTTCCACGCTCTCGGACCGCTCGATCTATGTGCTGGGCAAGGCGCCCGGCCGCACCACGCTGACGATCCTCGGCGCCAATGGCGAGCTGATCGCCAATGTCGAGGTGCAGGTCACGCCCGACATCGCCGAATTCCGCGAGCGGCTGCGCCAGATCCTGCCCGCCGAACCCATTGAGGTGCGCACCGCCAATGACGGCATCGTGCTGTCGGGCATCGTGTCGTCCGGCGCGCGGCTGGATGCGGCGATGCAACTGGCCGAACGCTATGCGCCCGGCCGCGTGTCGAACCTGATGAGCGTCGGCGGCACCCAGCAGGTCATGCTGCGCGTGCGCTTCTCCGAGGTCCAGCGTTCGGCCGCACAGAACCTTGCCGCCAGCCTGGCCATCGGTCAGGGCGGGACGGTGCTGGGGACCGGCGGGTTCAACACCCCGTCGCTGGCCACCGCCGCGCTGGGGGGCTCGCCCTCGCCCTCGGGCGCGAACGCGGCCGGGGTCATCACCGGCGGCTTCTCGATCGGCTCGGTGCAGTTCCAGGTCATGCTGGAAGCGATGGAATCCAACGGCCTGGCCCGCACCCTGTCGGAACCCAGCCTGACCGCGCTGTCGGGGCAAGAGGCGCATTTCCTGGCCGGTGGCGAATTCCCGGTGCCGGTGATCGGCGATTCGGGCACCGTGACCATCGACTACCGCCCGTTCGGCGTGGAACTGACCTTCACCCCGCGCGTGGTGGATGGCGACGTCATCAACCTGACCCTCGACGCCTCGGTCTCCAGCCTCGACAGTTCGAATTCGGTCACGACCGGCGGCGTCTCGGTCCCGGCCTTCCGGCGGCGCCAGACCTCGACCACGGTGGAACTGCGCGACGGCGAGAGCTTTGCCATCGCCGGGCTGCTGCAGGACGATTTCCAGGGCTCGATCGGACAGGTGCCGTGGCTGGGCGACATTCCCGTGCTGGGCGCGCTGTTTCGCAGCGCCGATTATCAGCGCAGCCAGAGCGAGCTGATGATCTTCGTCACCGCGCATCTGGTCACGCCGACCCGGGGCGAGGCCCTGCTCTTGCCGACTGACCGCATCCGCCTGCCCAACGAGGGCGAGCTGTTCCTGAACGGACGGCTGAGCGGTGGCAGCACCGGCGCGGCCGAGGTGGCTCGGCAGGATTTCCGCGGCGGCTATGGCTATGTGATGGAGTGAGGCATGAATCCGAAACCCCACATGGCGATGTCGCGCCGCGCGCTGATGCTGGTCCTGACCGGCGGCACCCTTGCAGCCTGTAGCCGCGCCATCCTGAACACCGAAGTCGGTGCGGATATGGACGAGGGCGGCTTTGGCAACCCGACGGCGCACAACGTTCTGGTGATGACCGGGCAGATGCCCTTCGCCGTCAACCTCGCCCAGCGATTCGCCCGCGAAGTGCCCTCGACCGTCAATTTCGCCTTCGACAGCGCCCATCTCGATGCCGAGGCCCAGGCGATCCTGCGCCGTCAGGCGCAATGGATACGCCAGTTCCCCGAAGTCACCTTCCGCGTGTTCGGCCATACCGATCTGGTCGGATCGGACGCCTATAACAACCGCCTCGGCTTGCGCCGGGCCCGGGCCGTGGTGGCGTTTCTGGTGCGCAACGGCGTGGGCCGCAACCGGCTCGATGCGGTCGTCTCGAACGGCGAAACGCAGCCGCTGATCCCCACCCAGGACCGCGAGCGCCAGAACCGCCGGACCGAGACCCAGGTTTCGGGCTTTCTGCAAAGCCACCCCTTGATTCTGAACGGCGAATACGCCCGCGTCGTGCACCGCGAATACGTTGCCAGCGCCGTCCGCGACCCGTTGATTCCCTGATACCTCCCGCCGGGCCACCCTGCCCGGCAACCTCGCAGCGCCCTGTCGTCCCTCCGGTCGGCAGGGCGTTTGTTTTGGGTCTCGGGCGCCAGAGATTTACGGTCTTTTAGCCCCATTCTTGCCAAGATTATCCGCGACCTTGGCACATCCCGTCCGCATCGGTGGACAGGGCGTGTTGTACCAGGTGCCATTGGCCCGCAGAACGCGGGCGCGGAGGATAAGAACATGTCGAGCGCAAGCGCCAGCCAGAAACACATGGCCCCGATCCGGGCCTGCACCGTCTCGCGGGATGTGCAGAATTTCGACCTGTTGATCGAGGACATGGAGCTGGAGCTGGGCGAGAGCTGGGGCGATCTGACCTATACCAGCGCCTTGAAATTCCTCGATCAGCCCGATGCCCGTTCGCTCGAGTTCATCGCCATCGCCCTCGATGACGACGACGAGAAGAACATGGCGATGATCGAGGCCGTGATCCAGCGCGCCAATACCCTGAACATCCGCGTCCTGCTGATCGCCGAGGAACTCGGCCCGATCTCGTTGCACCGGCTGCTGCGGCTGGGCGCCAGCGATTTCGTGCCCTACCCGCTGCCCGAAGGCGCGCTGCACGATGCGATCCAGCGCCTGCGCGCCCCCGCGCCCGATGTCGGCCATATCTCGCCGCAGTCGCGGATGCTGGCGGCGTCGAACCAGACGATGGGCACCGTCTATGCCGTGCAGCCGCTGGCGGGTGGTTCGGGGGCGACCAGCTTTGCCGTCAACCTGGCCTGGGAAATCGCCAATTCCGGCAAGTCGGCGCCCAGCGTCTGCCTGCTGGACCTCGATCTGCAAACCGGATCGGTCGCCACCTATCTCGACCTCGCGCGCACGGAAAAGGTTTACGAACTGCTGTCCAACACCGCCGTGATGGACCGCGATTTCTTCATGAACACGCTGCAGACCTTCAACGACAAGCTGAAGGTGCTGACCGCCGCCGCCGACATGCTGCCGCTGGACCTGATTACCCCCGACGACATCGAAAGGGTGCTGACCTTGGCGCGCGCCAATTTCGATGTGGTCATCGTCGATATGCCCGGCACCGTCGTGCAATGGACGGAAACCGTCCTGAACGAGGCCGATACCTATTTCGCCACGATGGAACTGGACATGCGCTCGGCCCAGAACGCCCTGCGCCTGATCCGCGCCCTCAAGGCCGAGGATCTGCCGCTGTCCAAGCTGCGCTATGTGCTGAACCGGGCGCCCAAATTCACCGATCTGTCGGGCAAGGCGCGCGCCAAGCGCATGGCCGAAAGCCTCGATATCGAATTCGCGCTGATGCTGCCCGACGGCACCTCGCAGGTCACGCATGCCAACGACCACGGCCTGCCGCTGGCCGAGATCGCGCCGAAGAATCCCTTGCTGAAGGAAATTCGCAAGCTGGCCCTGTCGATCGCCGCATCCACCCGCGACGAAGGCCGCGCCGCTGCCTGAGGAGACGATTCATGTTCTCGCGCTATCGCAAGGATAATACCCAGACCCCGCCGGCGCAGCCCGCCTCGCGCGCCGTGCCCGCGCAGGGGCTTGGAGCAGCGGCGCCCTCGGCCCAGCCGGTGGCCAACGCCCAGCCGCGCCCCGCGCCGCCAAAGCCGAATTTCCGGGCCGCCCCCTCGGCCCCCATCGCCGCCCAGCCCGCCGCCAACGACAAGGACCGCCGCCGCAAGCAGCGCATCCTCGAGGTGAAATCCGAACTGCACACGCGGCTGCTGGACAACCTCAACCTCGCCGCGCTCGACACCGCCTCCGAGGCCGAATTGCGCGCCGAAATCGCCGCGATTTCCGCCGAGGCGCTGAGCGAGATCAACTTCGCCCTGACCAGCGAGGAACGCCTGACGCTGAATCAGGATCTCTATTTCGAGGTGCGCGGCCTCGGTCCGCTGGAGCCGCTGCTCAAGGACGATACGGTCAACGACATTCTGGTGAACGGCCCCAACAAGGTGTTCATCGAACGCGACGGCAAGCTGCAACTGACCGACGTGACCTTCAAGGACGAACGCCACCTGCTGCGGATCATCGACAAGATCGTCTCGGCCGTCGGTCGGCGGGTCGATGAATCGAACCCCTATGTCGACGCCCGCCTCGCCGATGGCTCGCGGTTCAACGCCATGGTGCCGCCGGTGGCGGTGGATGGCTCGCTTGTGTCGATCCGCAAATTCAAGAAGGAAAAGCTGGGGATCAACGACCTGGTGAATTTCGGCGCCTTCTCGGAAGAAATGGCGATGTATCTTGAGGCGGCGGTTGCCACGCGCCTCAACATCATCGTCTCGGGCGGCACCGGGTCGGGCAAGACCACGACTCTGAACGCGCTGTCGTCGTTCATCGACAATTCCGAACGCATCCTGACCATCGAGGATACCGCCGAACTGCAATTGCAGCAGGTGCATGTCGGCCGCATGGAATCGCGCCCGCCCAACGTCGAGGGCAAGGGCGCCGTGACCCAGCGCGACTGTCTGCGCAACGCGCTGCGGATGCGACCCGACCGGATCATCGTCGGCGAAACGCGCGGCGAGGAGGTGATCGACATGCTGCAGGCCATGAACACCGGCCACGACGGCTCGATGACCACGATCCACGCCAACTCTGCCCGCGACGGCATCTCGCGGCTTGAAAACATGGTCGCCATGGCCGGGATCGAGATGCCGCTGAAAGCCGTGCGCAGCCAGATCGCCAGCGCCGTCAACCTGATCGTGCAGGCCTCGCGCCTGCAGGACGGATCGCGCCGCATGGTGTCGATCACCGAGGTGACGGGCATGGAAGGCGAGATCATCACCATGCAGGAAGTGTTCCGGTTCGAACGCACCGGCCTGGAACCCGGTGGCAAGATCATCGGCCATTTCACCGGCTGCGGCCTGCGTTCGGCCTATTCCGACCGCTTCCGCCGCTGGGGCTACGACCTGCCCGCCTCGATCTATGACGCGGTCTGAAAGGGAGATGTGACATGAGTATCTCGCCCACCGTCATCATCTATCTCGCCATTTTCGGCGGCATCCTGCTGCTGGTCGAAGCGATCTATCTCCTGACCTTCGGCCGTTCGATCCGGCTGGGCAGCCGCATGAACCGGCGGCTCGAAATGCTCGACGCCAATGCCAACAAGGCCGAGGTGATCGACCGCCTGCGCAAGGAGGCGACGCAGCATTCGGGCTCGACGGCGATCCCCTTCTATTCGCTGCTGGCCGAAAAGGCCGAAAAGGGCAAGATCGCCTTCTCGCCGCTGATGCTGATCGTGCTGATGATCGCTGTCGGCACGATCGGCTATCTGGCCCTGACGCTGCTGACCGGCGCCCCGCTGGCGGTGCGCGCCGGGGTCGGCGCGGCGATGGGAATCGGCGGGGTCTGGGTCTGGGTGTCGGGCAAGGCCAAGAAACGCTTCTCGATGATCGAGGAACAACTGCCCGACGCCATCGACCTGATCGTCCGGGGCCTGCGCGTCGGCCATCCGTTCGTGCATGCGCTGGCGGCGGCGGCCAAGGAAATCCCCGATCCCTTGGGCACCGAACTGGGCCTGATCGCCGACGAAGCCGCTTACGGGCGCGACATGGGCGAGGCGCTGATGGCCTTTGCCGAACGCATGGACATGCAGGATCTGCGGTTCCTGGCGGTATCGGTGACGATCCAGGCGCAATCGGGCGGCAACCTGGCCGAGATCCTCGACGGTCTCGCCAAGGTGGTGCGCGCCCGCTTCAAGCTGTTCCGCCGCGTGCGCGCCATCACCGCCGAGGCGAAATGGTCGGGCATGTTCCTGTCGGGCTTTCCGATCGGCGCCATGCTGATGATCAGCGTCATCAAGCCCGATTATTACGACGAGGTGAAGGAAACGCCGCTGTTCATCCCCGTGGCGCTGGTGGTGGTGGCGTTCCTGATCGTCAACGTCCTGTACATGCGCAAGATGGTCAACATCCAGGTTTGAGGGTTTCGAGATGAGTTCCGATCTGCTGTCCACCCTGATGTCGCCGCCGGTGCTGATCGTTCTGTGCGTGGCCGCCGGGGTGACACTGGTGCTGCTGATGCTCAGCGGCGCCAAGAGCGACAAACCCGATCCGCTGGCCAAGCTCAAGCAACAGCAGCGCCGCGGCACCGGCGAGGACCGCACGCGCCTGTCGCGCCGGGGTGCCGACGATACCGGCCTCGCCCGGCGGCTGGAGCGGTACAAATCCTTCCTCGAACCGGCGGATGACGCGCAGATGGGCGCGGCCCGGCTGCAGATGATCCAGGCCGGCTATCACGGCAAGAACGCCGTGCGCGACTTTCACGCTGCCAAATTCATCCTGGGGCTGGGCGGGCTCTTGCTGGGGCTGGGCTATATCCTGATCTTCCCGCCGGCCGAAGGCGCCTCGCTCTTTGCCACCGCGATGCCGGTCTTGGTGCCGACATTGCTGCTGTATTACGCGCCGATCTACTGGGTGAACAAACGCCAGCAGGAGCGTCAGACCCAGATCACCCGCGGCTTTCCCGATGCGCTGGACATGCTGCTGATCTGCACCGAGGCCGGGCAATCCATGGACCAGTCCATCGCCCGGGTCGCGCGGGAGCTGAAATCGGGCTATCCGGCCCTGGCCGAGGAATTCGAGACCGTCTCGCACGAAACCAAGGCGGGCAAGGACCGGCTGGAGGTGCTCAAGGACATGGGCATCCGTTGCGGCAATGCCGATATCCGCTCGTTCGTCACCGTGCTGATCCAGTCGGCGACCTATGGCACTTCGGTCGCCGACGCGCTGCGCGTCTATGCGGCAGAAATGCGTGACAAGCGCGTGATGTTGGCCGAAGAGAAAGCGAACGTCTTGCCGACCAAGCTGACACTGGGCACAATGATGTTCACCGTGCCACCGCTGCTGATCATCCTGATCGGGCCGTCGATCCACGGGGTGATGACAATGCTTGCCACGGCTGATTTCGGTCTATGATCAAAGCTCTCGGCGTGGTGGCGCTTCTGGCGCTGTCCGCCTGCCAATCCAGCGGCGCCTTTTCGCCCGACGGACTTCCCGGCCGCGCGGTCAGCGCGGCCGACGATGTTGATGGCCTGATTGTCGGCCACCGGCTGATGGAGGGCGGCGAGTACGAACTGGCGATGCGCGCCTATTATCGCTCGATGGCCGAGGACGGGCCCTCGGTCGATGCCCTCTCGGCGCTGGGATCGGCCAATCTGCGGCTGGGCCGTCTGGGCCAGGCCGAGCAGATGTTGCGTCGCGCGGTCGCGTTCGACCCGGAATTTGTGCCTGCGATCAACAATCTGGGCGTGGTGATGATCGAACGCCGCGACTGGGGGCAGGCGGCGCATCTGTTCCGCACCGCCTTTGCCCTCGACAGCGGGCGCTCTGAAGAAATCCGTCAGAACCTGCGGCTTGCTCTCGCAAATCTCGAGAATTCGGGCTATACTGCCGAAAATAACAATAATTTTGCCTTGGTGCGACGCGGAAACGGACGCTTCCTTCTCCTCGCCACACCCTGAGCAACGAGCAGTAAAAGAGGACAGAGCATGCGCAAGGTGTGGATGGCACCCCTGTGCCTGGCAGGCGTTGCCCTGCTGGCGGGCTGTGGCGAGTCGATGCGCGCCCAGACGGCCCGCGCGATCGACAGCGTACAATCGATCGATCAGGAGAACATGGCCGAGATGATGCTGGCCGTGGCTGACCCGCGCGAGGCGGTGCAGTATTTCACCCAGCAGACCCAGGCCAATCCCGACCGGATCATCTTTCGCCGCGGTCTGGCCCGGTCGCTGATGCGCGCCGGTCAGGCCGAAGCGGCGATTCCCGTCTGGCAGGCGGTGCTGACCCATCCCGAGGCGACGCAGGACGACCGCGTCGATCTGGCCGAGGCCTTCATCCGCGCCAACGACTGGCCGCAGGCCGAGGCGACCCTGAACGCCGTGCCGCCCACGCATGAGACCTATGGCCGCTACCGGCTGGAGGCGATGGTGGCCGACAGCCGCCAGCAATGGGAGCGCGCCGACAGCTTCTATGAAATCGCCGCCGGGCTGACGCCGACGCCCGCCAGCGTGCTCAACAACTGGGGCTATTCCAAGCTGACGCGCGGCGATTACCGCGGCGCCGAGCGGCTGTTCACCGATGCCCTGCGCCACGACGGCAGCCTGTTCACCGCCAAGAACAACCTGGTGCTGGCCCGCGCCGCGCAGCGCAACTACGAATTGCCGCTGATCGAGATGACACAGGCCGAACGCGCCGAGCTGCTGCATACCATGGCGCTGGCGGCGATCCGGCAGGGCGACACGCAGACCGGCCGCGCGTTGTTGCAGGACGCCATCGCCACCCATCCCCAGCATTTCGAGGCCGCCGCCAACGCCCTCGCCGCGCTGCAATAGGCGGATCATGCTGACCCAATCCGCCCAGGCCGCCCTCTGGCTGCTGATCCTGTCGACTCCGGTTGCGTTGTTCGTCGCCTGGAGCGACCTGCGCGCCATGCGCATTCCCAACCTGTCGGTGCTGGCGCTGCTGGCGATCTATGCCGTGGTCGGCTTCCTCACCCTGCCGCTGGGGGTCTGGGGCTGGTCGTGGCTGCATTTCGTCGTGGTGCTGGTGATCGGCTTTGTCCTCAGCCTCAGCGGCAGCTTTGGCGCGGGCGACGCCAAATTCGCCGCCGCCATGGCCCCCTTTGTCGCGCTGGGCGATCTGCGCATGTTTCTGGTGCTGCTCTGCGCCGTCACCTTTGCCGCGCTGGTGGTCCACCGGGTGATGCGGGCGATCCCGGCGATCCGCCGCGCCACGCCCGATTGGGCAAGCTGGCAGCGCAAGGAATTCCCTTTCGGCCTCGCCCTGGGGCCCGCGTTAATCTTTTATCTGGCATTGGCGAGCATCTATGGAAGCTGACGCCGCGTTCTGAGGTCCGCGCATGAACGAACAAGCCCCGGTCTCCCGTATTCTGCCGCCCCCGCCGCCCGGCTCGCTGGAGGAAACCGGCCTGCCGGTCACGCTGATGCGCGACATCCTGCTGAAAACCATGTTCCGCATGTCGCTGAACCATGTGTCCGACATTGCCCGCATCGTCTGCCTGTCCTTCGCGCAGGTGCAGCAATTGATCGACAGCGCCCGCGGCGAACATCTGATCGAGGCGATGGGCACCCTGCACGCCACCGCCCAATCCAGCGAGATGGGCTTCCAGTTGACAGATGCCGGGCGCAAGCGCGCGCAGCAGGCGCTGGCGATCTCGGAATATTACGGTGCCATGCCGGTGCCGCTGGAGGCTTATGGCGAACAGGTGCGCCGCCAGTCGATCCGCAAGGTCAAGATCACCCGCGAGCAACTGGTCGCGGCGATGGGCGACCTGATCCTGCCGGACGGGTTGCTGGCCGATCTCGGCCCCGCCGTGACCTCGGGCCGGTCGATCCTGATGTATGGCCCGCCCGGCAACGGCAAATCCTCGATCTCGAATGGTATCCGCGACGCGCTGGGCGACCATATCTTTGTCCCGATGGCCGTGGTGCATTCCGGTCAGGTCATCGCCGTCTATGATCCGATCGTGCACCGCCGCGTCGCCACCAACGCCGCGCAGGGAACCTCGCTGCGGCTGCACGCCCAGCGCCACGATCCGCGTTATGTGCTGTGCGAACGTCCGACCGTCATCACCGGCGGCGAGCTGAAGCTGGAGATGCTGGAACTGAAGTACAATTCGGTCGCCCGCACCTATCAGGCGCCGTTGCAGTTCAAGGCGATGGGTGGCGTGTTCATCGTCGATGACCTTGGCCGCCAGGAGGAGCCGCCGCAGGCGCTGGTCAACCGCTGGATCGTGCCGCTGGAAATGAACTACGACATTCTCACCCTGACCTCGGGCGAGAAGTTTCTGGTGCCCTTCGACACGCTGGTGATCTTTTCCACCAACTTCCACCCCAACGCGATCTTCGATCAGGCGGCGCTGCGGCGGATCTTTTTCAAGATCAAGATCGACGGCCCCAACCAGGCTGATTTCCTGAAGATTTTCGCGCTGGTCGCCCGCAAGCGCCGCATTCCGCTGAACGAGGATGCGCTGATCCACCTGTTGCAGGTCAAATACCCGACCATCGACAACGTCTATTCGAATTATCAGCCGGTGTTCCTGATCGACCAGATGATCGCCATCTGCGATTATGAGGGGCGGCCCTATCACATGTCGCCCGATCTGATCGACCGCGCCTGGTCGAACATGTTCGTGCGCGAAGAGACCATCACCCGATGACGTAACGGCACGGCGCGCGGGGCTTGGCCTGCGCGCCGGATCGGGTTTTGCTGACCTCCTGCACAGGGGGATGCCATGACTGAATTCGCCACCATCGAATCCCGGGTCCGCGCCAGTTTTGCGCGTCAGACGATGATGCAGACGCTGGGGGCGCAGATCCTTGCGCTGGCGCCCGGGCGCTGCGTGATCCGCGCCGCCATCGCCCCGCATGTGCTGCAGCAGCACGGCGCCGCCCATGCCGGGCTGGCCTTCACCATCGGCGATTCGGCGGCTGGCTATGCCGCGCTGTCCACCATGGGGCTGCAAACCGATGTGATGACCGTGGAAATGAAGATCAACCTGCTTTCCCCGGCGGTGGGCGAGGCGCTGGAAGCGGTGGGCGAGGTGATGCGCGCGGGCAAGCGGCTGACGGTCGTGCGCGCCGAGGTCTTTGCCCTGAGCGGCGAGCGCCGCAAATCCATCGCCCTGCTGCAGGGCACGATGATCCCCGTCGATCTGGCCTGAGCCACGCCGAAGGGCTTGCGCGACCTTTGCGCCCCATGTTATATAACCAATAACTTATATAAAGGAGCCCGCAATCTCAGCCCCCCTGCCCGCCACCTTCTCGGCCCTCGCCGATCCCACGCGCCTCGCCATCCTGAACCGGCTGGCGCTGGGTGAGATGACGGTCAACGACCTGTCGGCGCTGTTTCCGATCAGCCAGCCCGCCGTTTCGCGCCACCTCAAGGTGCTGGAAGAGGCCGGGCTGATCGAGCGCCGCATCGACGGCACCCGCCGTCCCTGCCGCCTGAACCCGCAGGCGCTGGCCCCGGTCCGGCGCTGGATCACCGAACTCGAACGCGCGCTCGAGGGCAATTATGCCCGCCTCGACGCGCTGCTGGCCCGAACCGAAAGGACCGAGGATGCCCCTGACGCTTGACCGCCCCACCCCCACCACCGCCGTCGTCACCCGCCATTTCGCCGCCGCCCCGGCCCGGGTCTTTGCCGCGCATACCGACCCGGCCTTGGTGCGCCAATGGCTGACCGGCCCCGATGGCTGGGTCATGACCCGCTGCGACATCGACCTGCGGCCCGGCGGGCATTTCCGCTATGACTGGCAGGCGGCGGATGGCAGTTTCGGCTTTCACCTGACCGCTGATGTTATCGAGGTCGAGGCCCCGCACCGCATCCTGCATGTCGAACGCATGTTCCTGCCCGACCAGACCCCGGACAACACGGTTGAGACCCTGTTTCAGGCCGATGGCACGGGCACGAGGATGGTGATGACCATGCGCGTTGACAGCGCCGAGACCATGGAGGCGATGCTCGCCACCGGCATGACCGACGGCATGGAGATGAGCTATGCCAGACTCGAGGCCGAGGTGCTGGCAGCATGAGCTATTCGGCCACCATCGACGTGCCCGACCTCGGCGCGGGCGTGGCCTTTTATGCGGCGCTGGGCTGGCGCGAACGCGCCCGCCCGCTTCCGGTGATGGCGGTGCTGGAACAGGAAGGGCAGAGCCTGCTGCTGATGCAAAAGCAGGCGGGCAGCAAGCCGACCCCGGCCGAAGGCCCCCGCCGCGATTACGCACGGCACTGGACGCCGGTGCATCTGGATTTCCATGTGGCCGATTATGACGCCGCGCTGGCGGCGGCCCTCGCCGCGGGCGCAACCTGCGAAGCCCGCCACGAAACCGTGCCGGGCCGCCCCCGCGTCGCCTTTCTCAGCGATCCGTTCGGCCACGGCTTCTGCCTGATCGAGCAGCACCCGTAAGGGGGGCTCAACCGCGGGTAGGGTGGGGTTTCACCCCACCCCGTGCAACCTCAGGCCGTCAGCCCCTGCGGCTCGGGCAATCCGTTCGCCCGGCAGGTGGCGGTCAGCGTGTTGGCCAGCAGGCAGGCGATGGTCATCGGCCCCACGCCGCCCGGCACCGGGGTAATCGCCCCCGCCACCTGCACCGCACTGTCGAAATCCACATCGCCGACCAGCTTGCCCTTGCCGTCCCGCTCGATTCGGTTGATGCCGACGTCGATCACCGTCGCGCCCGGCTTCACCCAATCACCCGGGATCATCTCGGACCGGCCCACCGCCGCCACCAGAATGTCGGCGCTGCGGCACATGGCGGGCAGATCGCGGGTGCGCGAATGGGCGATGGTCACGGTGCAACTGTCGCCCAGCAGCAATTGCGCCATCGGCTTGCCGACGATGTTCGAGCGCCCCACCACCACCGCATGCAGCCCCGAGAGGCTGCCCAGATGGTCGCGCAGCATCATCAGGCAGCCCAGCGGCGTGCAGGGCACCATGGATTTCTGCCCGGTGCCCAGCAGCCCGACGTTCGAGATATGGAACCCGTCCACATCCTTGGCCGGGTCGATGGCGTTGATGACCAGATCGCTGTTCATATGCCCCGGCAACGGCAGTTGCACCAGAATGCCGTTCACCGCCGGATCGGCATTCAGCCGGGCGATCAGCGCCAGCAGATCGGCCTCGGGCGTCTCGACCGGCAGCTTGTGCTCCCAGGAATTCATGCCGACCTCGACGGTCTGCTTGCCCTTCGAGCGCACATAGACCTGGCTGGCCGGATCCTCGCCCACCAGCACCACGGCCAGACCGGGGACCAGCCCGTGCTCGTCCTTCAGTCGCTGCACATGCTCGGCCACCTGCGCGCGCACCTTGGCGGCAAACGCTTTCCCGTCGATGATCGTCGCGGTCATCTCAGACCTCCGTATTCGCGTAAGCGGCGCGGTAATGCGCCTTTTGGAATTTCGTCGCCAGCACGGCGTTGTTCATCAGCGTCGCCACCGTCACCGGCCCCACCCCGCCCGGCACCGGCGTCATCCATCCCGCCACCTGCGCGCAACTGGCGAAATCGGCATCGCCGACCGTCTTGCCGTCTACCCGATTGATGCCGATGTCGATCAGCGCCGCGCCGGGTTTGAGCATGTCGCCCGTCACCAGCCCCGGCTTGCCGACCGCCACGAACACCGCATCCGCCGCCCGGCTGTGCATGGCGACCGAGCGCGTCATGTGGTGACAGACCGTCACCGTGGCCCCCAGCCCCATCAGCAAAAAGGCGATGGGTTTGCCGACGATCTCGGAATGGCCGATGACGGTGACATCCAGCCCTTCCAGCTTCAGCGGCAGGGTTTTCAGGATCTCGACCGCCGCCACCGCCGTGCAGGGGCCCAGCGCGAGGTCATTATAGACGATATTGCCGATGGATGCCGGATGCATCCCCTCGACGTCCTTCAGCGGATGCACGGCCTTTTGCAGCGTTTTCACCGGGATATGCGCGGGCAAGGGGCGCTGGATGATGATCCCGTTCACCCGCGGATCGGCGTTCAGCCCCTGCAGCACGCCGACCAGTTGCTCCATCGAGATCGTGTCGGGATAGTTGCGCGCCTCGAACTGCACGCCCGCCGCCTCGGCGCTGCGCTGCTGGTTGCGCACGTAAAGCTCGGCCGCGGCGGTATCGCCGACCGAGATCGACACCAGCCGCGGCTGCCAGCCCTGCGCCGCCAGTTCGACCGCCTCGGCCGCCGTTTCGGCGCGCATCCGAGCGGCGATGGCCTTTCCGTCGATCAGCGCGGCGCGGATGCCGTCGGTATTCATCGCAATCCCTCGTACTGAATGCCGGGCGGGGGTTTCCCCCCGCCCGGCAGTTGGATGGTCAAGACGTCAGAACAGCCCTTCGACAAAGCCCTGATCGTTGATGCGGATGGTTTCCGCCGCGGGCACCTTGGGCAGGCCCGGCATGGTCATGATCTCGCCGCAGATCGCCACGATGAACCCGGCCCCGGCGCTGAGGCGCACCTCGCGCACCGGCACGGTGTGGCCGGTCGGGGCGCCGCGAACGCTGGGATCGGTGGTAAAGGAATACTGCGTCTTGGCCATACAGACCGGCAGATGCCCGTAACCCGCCGCTTCCCAGGTCTTGAGCTGGTCGCGGATCGACTTGTCGGCGATCACCTCGTCGGCGTGATAGATCCGCTTGGCGACGGTTTCGATCTTCTGGAACAGGCCCATCTCGTCGGGGTAGAGCGGCGAGAAATTGGCTGCACCGGATTCGGCCATCTGCACGACTTTCTTCGCCAGCTCCTCGATCCCGGCCGAACCCTGCGCCCAATGCTTGCACAGGATCGCCTCGGCGCCCTGCTGGGCGACGTAATCCTTGACCGCCTGCACCTCGGCATCGGTGTCCGAATAGAAGTGGTTGATCGCCACCACAACCGGCACGCCAAAGCCTTTGACGTTGGAAATGTGACGGCCCAGGTTCGGGCAGCCCTTGCGCACGGCATCCACGTTCTCGGCGCCCAGATCGGCCTTGAGCACGCCGCCGTTCATCTTCATGGCGCGCACGGTGGCGACGATCACCGCCGCGGCGGGCTTCAGACCGGCCTTGCGGCACTTGATGTCAAAGAACTTTTCCGCCCCCAGATCGGCACCGAAACCGGCCTCGGTGACGACGTATTCACCCAGTTTCAGCGCCGTGGTGGTGGCGATGACCGAGTTGCAGCCATGGGCGATATTGGCGAAGGGGCCGCCATGCACAAAGGCCGGGTTGTTTTCCAGCGTCTGCACCAGATTGGGCTGCATCGCGTCTTTCAGCAGCACGGTCATGGCGCCGTCTGCCTTGATGTCGCGGCAATAGATCGGCTTCTTGTCACGGGTATAGGCGACGACGATGTCGCCCAGGCGCTTTTGCAGATCGGCCAGATCCTTGGCCAGACAGAGGATCGCCATGACCTCCGACGCCACGGTGATGTCAAAGCCGGTCTGGCGCGGGAAGCCGTTCGACACGCCGCCGAGGCTGGTCACGACATCGCGCAGCGCGCGGTCATTCATGTCCATGACCCGGCGCCAGACGACGCGGCGCTCGTCGATCTGCAGCGAGTTGCCCCAATAGATGTGGTTGTCGATCATCGCCGACAGCAGGTTGTGCGCCGAGGTGATCGCGTGGAAATCGCCGGTAAAGTGGAGGTTCATCTCCTCCATTGGCACGACCTGCGCATAACCGCCACCCGCCGCGCCGCCCTTCATGCCAAAGTTCGGCCCGAGGCTGGCTTCGCGGATACAGATCACCGCTTTCTTGCCGATCCGGTTCAGACCGTCGCCGAGGCCCACGGTGGTGGTGGTCTTGCCCTCGCCCGCCGGGGTCGGGTTGATCGCCGTCACCAGCACCAGCTTGCCATCGGGGCGGTCGGCCAGCGAGTTGATGAACGCCTGGCTGACCTTGGCCTTGTCGTGGCCATAGGGCAGCAGGTGCTCGGCCGGGATGCCCAGTTTGGAACCGATCTCCATGATCGGCTTCTTCTGCGCCTCGCGGGCGATTTCGATATCGGTCTTGAAGGACATGAACGGCGTCTCCCCTGCGCTGCCGTGGACTTGCGCAAGACTTAGACAATACGGGGAAATGTATACATTCCCTTTACGACCGATCCGCGACGTTTTCCGCCCTTGGGCGTTTCCGATCGGAACGTTTGGCATCAACGCGGGACAGCGGTTTCCATCGCCGCCCAGCGCGGCTGGTCGGGCACGAACAGCCGCAACCGGTCGCCCGGCGCCACGTGCCCCTCGGCCTCGACCCAGGCCGTCACGCCGCGCCGCCCGGTGGCCGCCCGCTTGAAGGCCTTGCCGTAACCGGGATGCTGCGTCTCGATGGGGCGGGCGGGCAAGGTGCAGGGGCGGTTCTCCATATCCACCGCCAGACAGGCGCCCGAGTCTGCCAGCAGGCGCGAACCGGGCGGGATATGGCTGAAATCCGGCAGGCCGCGCAGCACCATGGTCGCGCCGATCAGCGCCGGGTCCAGCGCCGCCAGCCCCATCGCTGCGGCGATGGCCGCCAGATCCTCGTCCGATACCACCGACAATTGCCGCGTGTTGCGGATCGGCGTTCCGCGCCGGTACAGCCCCAGAACCCGCGAGCACGACGGCCGGGTCGGCCCGCCATGCGCCTCGCCGACCGGCCCGGCAAAGCCCAGATCCAGCCCCTCGACCGGGCGCGAGGGCAGCGCGGCCTCGCGGTCCTCGACAAGGCCCAGCCAGGTGATCGTGGCCTCAAAGCGCGTGGCGGCAAGGGCGGGCATCGCAGACCTCCGGAAAACAAAAACCCCGGCACCGTCGCGCGGTGCCGGGGCATTGGCAAGCGGCCCGAAGGCCGGGGTCAGGCCGAGGGATTCGGCTCCAGCCCGTTGTCGTCCGAACGCCGCGGCTTGGTGCGCGGGATCGATAGCACCGACGGCGTACCGCCCGACATCTGCGAATCATCCTCGTCACGCCCCGGGCCCTCGCCGCGCATCACGCGGGTAATCTCGGGGCCGGTCAGCGTTTCATACTCCAGCAGGCCCTCGGCGAGGTTCTTCAACTCGTCGGCATGCTCGGTCAGGATGCGCTTGGCGGTCTGATAGCCCTCATCGACGATCTTGCGCACTTCGTCGTCGATCTTGCGCTGGGTCTCCTGCGAGGCATTGGTGCCGCCCTGGTAATTGCCCAGATACGATTGCTGCTCGTTCGCGTAATCGATATGGCCCAGTTCCTCGCTGAAACCGAACTGCGTCACCATCGCCCGGGCGATCCGCGTCACCTGCTGGATGTCCGACGAGGCGCCAGAGGTCACGTTCTCCTTGCCGAAGATCAGCTCCTCGGCCACCTTGCCGCCCATCGCCATGGCGATCTTGGACTTGTACTTGGTATAGGTCACGCTCAACTGGTCGCGTTCGGGCAAAGACAGCACCAGGCCCAGCGCCCGGCCGCGCGGAATGATCGTCGCCTTGTGGATCGGATCATGCTGCGGCACATGCAGGCCGACAACGGCGTGCCCGGCCTCGTGATAGGCGGTCAGCTTCTTCTCGTCCTCGGACATGACCATGCTGCGGCGCTCGGCGCCCATCATGACCTTGTCCTTGGCGCTCTCGAAATCGTCCATCGTCACGAACCGGCGGTTCTTGCGCGCCGCGGTCAGCGCCGCCTCGTTCACCAGGTTCGCCAGATCGGCGCCCGAAAAGCCCGGCGTGCCCCGCGCGATGATGCGCAGATCGACATTCGGGCCCAGCGGCACCTTGCGGGCATGCACGCCCAGGATCTTCTCGCGGCCCTTGATGTCAGGGTTCGGCACCGTGACCTGGCGGTCAAAACGGCCGGGACGCAGCAGCGCCGGGTCCAGCACGTCGGGGCGGTTGGTCGCGGCGATGATGATGATGCCCTCGTTCGCCTCGAACCCGTCCATCTCGACCAGAAGCTGGTTCAGCGTCTGCTCGCGCTCGTCATTGCCGCCGCCATAGCCGACACCGCGCGAGCGGCCGACCGCGTCGATCTCGTCAATAAAGACGATGCAGGGCGCGTTCTTCTTGGCCTGTTCGAACATGTCGCGCACACGGGATGCGCCGACGCCGACGAACATTTCCACGAAATCCGAACCCGAGATGGTGAAGAACGGCACACCCGCCTCGCCGGCAATCGCCCGCGCCAACAGCGTCTTACCGGTCCCCGGAGGGCCCACCAGCAGCGCGCCTTTCGGGATCTTGCCACCCAGACGGCTGAACTTCTGCGGGTTGCGCAGGAATTCGACGATCTCTTCCAGCTCGTCCTTGGCCTCGTCGATGCCCGCCACGTCGTCAAACGTCACGCGGCCATGCTTTTCGGTCAGCAGCTTGGCTTTCGATTTGCCAAACCCCATGGCGCCACCGCGCCCGCCCCCCTGCATGCGGTTCATGAAGAAGATCCACACACCGATCAGCAAGAGGAACGGCAGCCAGACCGAAATCGCCGACATCAGGCCCGAACGCTCCTGCGCCCGCGCCTCGACGGCGACGTTGGCCTCGATCAGCCGGTCGGTCGGATTCTCGCCCGAGGGGCGGATGGTGGTATAGGGCTGACCCTGACGGTCGGTGACGCGCAGCGTCTCGCCGTCGATCACGACTCGGCTGACATCGCCAGCCTCGACCCGCTGCAGGAAGTCCGAATAGCCGATGGTCCGCCCGGCGGTCGTCGAGGTTCCGTTGTTGAACAACGTGAACAGCACGATCATCAGGAAGAACAAGACAATCCAGAAAGCGAAATTACGCGCGTTGCCCACAGGGCTCTCCACTCTCGACGGCCGCGTCCGACCAGTTGCTTCTAAGATAGTGATGCGCGGGGTGACTTCAATGCGATAGTGACCGCCCCGTGACAATCGCGGCGAGAGGTCGCGCAGAAATCGTCCAATCCTGCGGCCAGAGCGCCAGCGGCGCCGCCACCAGCCCCCCGTCGCGCCAGATCCCCGGCAGGGCCGCCAGCACCGGGCGCGCCAGCCCGGTCTCGCGCCAATGCGGATGCAGGCCCGCCGCCGCCTGACGGCCGAGCTGGCCCAGCCCCGCCGCGCCCAGCGCGCGGATCTCGCCGCCGCCCGGCCCCTCGGCCCGCCAACGTCCGTCCCACAGCCCGCCCGCCGGGGCCACCAGCCCCGCCACCGCCCGCGCCTCGCGCCCCAGCCGCCAGCCCCCGGCCTCGGGCATCAGGCGGCACCCGGCCAGCGTGCCCTGCCCGGCGGCGATCCAGCGCTGCAATTCCGCCAGACGCGGACGGAACCGGCTGCCCGCCAGTTCCATCAGCAGATGCGCGAACAGCCGGTCGCGGATCTCGGGCAGCAGCGCCCCGGCAGCGGCGTCGATCCGCAGCGTACCCCGATCCTCATGCACCAGCGCCTCCAGCGCCGCCTGCGCCTGCGCCTCCAGCGCCGCGCGCGCGCGGCGTATCCGCCCGGCGGTGGCAGCCAGCCCCTCGGCGCCGATGCCCAGATCGGCCAGCGCCGCCAGCGCCCGCCGCGCCCGTACCCGCAGATAGCGCGGATCGGCGTTCGAGGGATCGTCGATCCAGCCGATCCCGCGCGCCTGCAATTCCGCCCGCAGCGCCGCCCGCGTCACCCCCAGCAGCGGCCGCAGCCACAGAACGCCCCCGGCCTCGCGCGCGGCCGCCATCCCCGACAACCCGTCCACGCCCGAGCCCCGCGCCAACCGCATCAGCAGCGTCTCGGCCTGATCGTCCAGCGTATGCGCCAGCACGACGGCCTCGACCCGGCCGCCGATACGGTTCTGCGCCCAGTCGCCGATCAGCGCCAGCCGCGCCTCGCGCGCCGCCTGCATCAGGTTGCCGCCCGCGGGCCCCGCCCAGCGCAGCACCTCATGCGCCACGCCCAGCCGGGCGCACAGCGCCGCCACCCCGGCCGCCTCGGCCGCCGCCTCGGGGCGCAGGCCGTGGTCCACCGTCACCGCCGCCACCCGTGCGGCGCCCAAAGCCTCGACCGCCAGCACCAGCGCCGCCACCGAATCGCCGCCGCCCGATACCGCGACGCCGACGCGCGACAGCCCCGCGCAGGCTTCGCGCAGCAATGCCAAAGGGGCCGGGCCGCTCACGACCCCGCCCCTTCATCTTGCCGACAATACTCTCGGGGGGTGAGGCGCGACAGGCGCCGAGGGGGGCAGAAGGCCCCCCTGCCCCGTTCCGCCCCGGGCATCCCGGCCGCGATCAGCGCGAAACCACCGTTGTCGCGCGGCGGTTCAGATCCCAGCACCGCTGTTCGGCGCAGACCTCGACCGGGCGCTCTTTGCCATAGCTGACGGTGCGGATGCGGCTGGCCGATACGCCTTCCTGGATCAGGAACTGCTGCACCCGCGCCGCGCGGCGCGCGCCCAGGGCGATGTTGTATTCGCGGGTGCCGCGCTCGTCGGCATGCCCCTCGATCAGGATCGCATAATCGGGAAAGCGGTTCAGCCAGGCGGCCTGGGTGCGCAGGATGGTCAGCCCCTGGGCCGACAGATCGCTGCTGTCCACGGTGAAATGCACCGTATCGCCGATCGTCTCGTTGAAATAGGCGATCGAGGTCGGATCGGCGGGATCGCCCAGCGCGGTCGAGTTGATGCCGCCCGCGCCGCCGGCCAGCGGGTCCTGGAATTCGTCGCCGCGCGGGTTGTTGCACGCCGCGAGGGCCAGTGCCGCCACCAGCAGGGTGGCCTTTGTCAGAAGATGCATGGTTTTCGTCCTTGTTGTCACGTCCTGCCCGGCGCCATCCTACCAGAGGTGGCGCCGGGGGGGAATCTGTGGTGGTTCACGTTGCGCGGCGCGCCGCGCGGGATGGATCAGGGCAGCAGCGGCGACCACGACGGGTCCGACGCCGGGCCCGGCGTCGGCACCCGGCGCAGATTGCGCCCGGTGATATCGACCGACATCAGCATCGGCTCGGTCCCGGCTTCCTCGCGGGTGAACATGATGACCCGGCCATTGGGCGACCAGGTCGGCCCCTCGTCGAGGAAGCTCTGCGTCAGCAGCCGCTCGTTCGAACCGTCGTTGCGCATGACGCCGATGTGGAACCGGCCGTTATGCTGCTTGGTAAAGGCGATCAGATCGCCGCGCGGCGACCAGACCGGCGTGGAATAGCGGCCCTGCCCCTGGCTGATCCGGTTCTGCCCGCCGCCCTGCAATCCCATGACATAGATCTGCGAGGTGCCCGAGCGGTCGCTCTCGAACACCACCTGCTGGCCGTCCGGGGCAAAGCTGGGCGCGGTGTCGATGGCATCGGTCTGCGTCAATTGCCAACGCTGGCCGCTGGCGATGTTGAGCATGTAAAGATCGGTGCGCCCGTCGATCGACAGCGAATAGACCACCGACCCGCCATCGGGCGAGAAGCGCGGCGCAAAGGTCATGGTGCCGGGCTGGTCGCCGATCACCTGACGGCGGCGGCTGGCGACATCCATCAGATAGATGCGCGGAAAGCCGCTTTCATAGCTGGTGAACAGGATGCGGTCGCCTGTGGGCGAGAAGCGCGGCGCAAAGGCCAGCGCCGTGCCGTCGGTCAGGTACTGCGTGTTCTCGCCGTCCTGATCCATGATCGCCACCTGCTTGCGGCGGTTGTCACGCGGGCCGCTCTCGGCGATGAACACCACGCGGCTGTCGAAATAGCCGCTCTCGCCGGTCAGCCGCTGATAGACCTGATCCGACACCCGGTGCGCCATGCGCCGCCAGGCATCGGTGCTGCCGTCGAGCTGCAGCCCGTCGCCCAGTTGCTGGCCCGACACCACGTCGAACAGCCGGAATTTCACCGTCAGTTGCGAACCGTTCACCCGCACCGCGCCGGTAATCAGCGCCCGGGCGTTGATCGCCCGCCAGTCGGCGAATTGCACCGGGCTGTCAAAGCTGGTGATCCGCCCGACATGCGCGGTCGCGGGGATCTCGCGCAGCAATCCGGTGCCGCTGAGGTTGCCCGCGATCACCCGGGCCAGACCGGCGGTGTATTGCCCGCCCGCCGCGTTCTCGGCGACGAAATCGGGGATCGCATAGGGCACCGGCTCGATCACCCCCTCGGTGATCTCGATGCGCAGCGGCTGCTGGGCCAGCGCCAGACGGGGCGCCAGCGCCAATCCGGCCAGCAAGCCGAGCACAGGGCGGCGGGAAATCTGGGTCATCGGGTACTCATCCGTGCGGGGTTGAAGGTGATTTCGACATTGCGCCACTGGTCATAAAGATCCTGCGGCAGGCCATAACCATTGATACCACATTGCGCGATGGCCTGTCGCCCGGCGTCGAAGGCGGCCTGCTGCGCGGCCAGCGACCCGCCCGAGGCCGAAACCTGGCGGATCGTCGCTTCGATGGGGCGCGAATCCGGGGTCATCTCGAAGGCGATGGTGATGACGACATTGAGCGCCTCGGTCGACAGGATGCCGACGTTCCAGCAGCTCTCGATGCTCAGCCGCAGCATGTCGGAATCGGCCTGGCTGAGCGCGACGGGCTCGCTGTCTATGGCGCCCGACAGCGCCTGCGCCAGGGCGTCGTTGATCGCCGAGGCGCTGGGGCCCGAGGGTTCGGGTGCAGGGGCCGGTGTCGGTGCCGGTGTCGGTGTCGGCGCGGGCGCCGGTGTCGGCGTTGCCGGGGTCGGTGCCGCGGCGATCTGCTGCGGGCGGGCGCGCGGCCGGATGCTGACCTCGGGCGCGGTCGCGGTGCGGCGCACCGGCTCGGTCTCGCTGATCTCGGTCGCCTCGGTCACGGTTTCGGTCGCCGCAGCCTCACGCTGCGTCGCCTCCTGCGCTTCGGGCGCGGTGATCGTGGCGGTGGCATCGGGGACAATGGCCGCCTGATCGCGCGGGGCGATGGCGACATCGGGCTGCGGCGTCGGCGCGGCCTCGGGCGCCACGCGCTCGGCCGGGCGCTGTACCGGGCGCAGGCTGGAATCGGGGGTCGTCGTCGGCGCGACCACGGCGGCCTGCGGCGGCTCGGGCGTCGGCGGCGGCGCCACCGGGGCAGGCGGCGTCACGGCCGCGGGCGGCGCCAAGGGCGCGGGCGGCTGGATCGGCGCCGGGGCCGTCACAGGTTCAGGCGTCTGCACCGGTGCAGGTTCCGGCGCGGGCGCCGGGGGCGGCGCGGATTGCGCCATCTCGGCAAAATCCTGCGACGAGATGATCGCCACCTCGGTCACTTCGGGCATCATCGGTGTGTCCGGCGCCGCGAACAGGTCGAACACCATGATCCAAAGGATCAACCCGCCATGCAGCAGGGCCGAGACCTTATGCCCGGTGTTCATCTGTGCAAGTGCCATCGCCATCCTGTTGCCTACTGACCCAGCCGGGCGCCAAAGGCCGGGCCGCCGGTATCCGTGACCAGCCCGATGTTGCGAAACCCGCCCGCGTTCAGGGCGCCCATCACCTGCACCACCCGCTCATAGGGGATCGCCCCGTCGGCGCGCAGGAACACCCGGTCATCCGACCGCTCGGCGGCGATGGCTTGCAGCCGGGGGATCAGATCATCGGCCGAAACCTCGGTCGTCATCAGCGTGATGACCCCGTCGGCGGTGAGGGTGATCGCCAGCGGCTCGTTCTGTTCGGCGGGCAAGGCCCCGGCCGCCGAGCGCGGCAG